>JAEEGJ010002707.1_pt1 | contig 81804 bp, 78 predicted proteins | sample 8958761 | NCBI WGS metagenome assembly JAEEGJ01 (sample SAMN16246546, study PRJNA631951) | gut metagenome | biome: gut microbiome; feature: rumen; material: RS-attached | host: Bos | place: Iran: Karaj | collected 2018-10 | reverse complement strand
CTGAAAGCCTCATTGAATGCAGCCAGCATTTCATCTTGTCCCTTCTTGTCTGCGTTGTTGTAATATTCCGCCATCTTCTCAGCACCACCATGAGCCTTGATATAGTCAAGGGTCTTGCTCATGGCATGAATGTCCACACGTTCAACAAGCCTCTCTATCTCGTTCTTGATACCAGGATAGACCTGTTCCAGAATGTCGTTGATGCCCTGAAGTTTCTTCGGATCTATGGATTTGAGAATTTTGAAAAGTTTCTGGAGAGTCATCAACTTACGAATAAAGCCCATCATAACTACTTTTCCTTCAGTTCGTTTTCAATATCCTCGATGGATGGGAGAGAACTCTTGAAATTCTCAGGGAATGCCTTTGAAAGCTCATATTCCGAGATGCCCAAGGGCTGGTTATAGCCTTCAAGTGCATAACGTGCCATCACCTCATCCTTGTTCTTGCAAATCAACAGACCAATGGTAGGATTGTCTCCTTCTCCCTTTAGGACGTGGTTGGCACAGGATACATAACCACTGAGCTGTCCGAGGAAAGAGGGCTCAAAGGGCTGTGTCTTGATTTCGCAAATGATATAGGAGTGGATTTTGGTATTATAGAAAAGCATGTCACAGAACAATTCAGTTTCTCCGACTACCATTCTATACTCTCTGCCCATATAGGCAAAGCCATTGCCCATTTCCAGAAGTAGCTTTTGGATGTTATTTACCAACGCATCTTTCAATTCTGTCTCGTCGTTTCTTTGTTACTGCTTCGGTGCTGCTTCGGTGTTCCTTCGTTACTGCTTCGATACACCTTCGGTCGTTCTTCGGTACTTGTCCGCTACTTGGTCGCTATTTGTCCACTACTTGTCCAGTTCTGAACTGGACATATACCGCAGAAGTATCGCAGTACTACCGCACATCAATGCCGACTAATTGCTTACTAATTGCCGACTGTTCGCTGAGTGCAGCAAGGCTATGCTGGGCAAAATACGAATTTTCCCCTAAATCTGAGCGTATGAAAGAATAATAATAAACTTATTCATTATTTGTCATTGATATACGACTTCGTGGTCATATCGTAGTATAGAGCCTCTAGCTCTGCTAACGTTAGTTTTTCCACAGAATGCTCGATGATCCGTATCAGCTCATCACGTCTGAAATCATCAGAAAGGCTATGGGTAGGCGAGCTCTGCTCGGGAATCTATCCAAAATGTGCCATATCTATTTTCCTAAACTTATTTAATAATTGCTGCAAAAATAGCAAATTTGCGGCAAAATAAGTAACTTTGCCCTTAGTTTTAATATGTTTTGTGATATGACGAACCAAATTATCGCATATTATCTGATGGCAATCAATATCGTGACATTCTTTGTCTATGGTATTGATAAGTGGAAGGCAAAGAAATCCTTATGGCGCATCAGGGAAGCCTCGCTATTGATGCAGGCAGTACTCGGTGGCAGCATCGGTGCATGGCTCGGCACGCTTCCATACATCGACATTGTGGAAGAGGCACTCTGCTTCGGATGGATAGACTCAACGCTGAAGAAACTGCCCGACGGACGGCTGGCACAGAGACTGTCGTCGAGGCGCAAAGGCAGCCATTGGACGGAACTGAATAAGGAGCGATGCAGAGACCTCGAAAGCCGAGGACTCATGACCGACTCAGGTAGAATGGCATTAGAAAGAACAACATAACCAATCGCAAAACGATATGAAGATAATAGACGAAACATTACTTACTCAGGTGGCTGACGAGGCCAAGAAGTCACCACGACTGAGGATGAACTACAACTTCCATCAGAGCCTTCAGGACAAGTGCCACCGATTCCTCAATGCTCTGGAACCTGGCACTTTCATCCCTGTGCATCACCATCCTGACAAGGATGAGACCTTTGTGATACTGAAGGGTAAGGTCAGAGTCTCAACCTACAATGACCAAGGGGCAGTCGCCGCCTCTTGCGTTATCAGTCCTGATAGCGGAACATACGGCGTGGATATTCCCAAGAACGTATGGCATGGATTGGAGTGTCTTGAACCCAGCGTATTGTTGGAGTGCAAGGCAGGCCCATTCGTGGAGCATGAGGTGGATGGTATCTTGGAACTGAAAGACGGTAAGGACATCTATCTTGCTGGAGGTTGCTTCTGGGGAACGGAGCACTACTTCAAGCAGATAGAGGGTGTGGTGGAAACATCTGTTGGGTTCGCCAACGGACATACTGCCAGTCCGACCTACAAGGAAGTCTATACGGACACAACGGGTTATGCCGAGACGGTACACGTGAAGTACGACCCCGATGTGGTGAGCCTCGAATTTCTGTTGCAGATGTTCTTCAAGGCCATCGACCCCACCAGTCTCAACAAGCAGGGACATGACGAAGGCACACGCTATCGTACGGGCATCTATTACACCAATGCTGAGGACCTGCCCACGATTGAAAAGGTGTTCGCTGAGGTCCAGAAGGAGTATAAGGATCCTCTGTGCGTAGAAAAACTGCCCTTGCAGAACTACTATTCTGCCGAAGAATACCATCAGGACTATCTCGACAAAAATCCGACAGGCTATTGTCATCTGCCAGAGTCGCTGTTTGAGTTTGCACGTCAGGCAAAGGAAAAAAAGTAATGGCCTGGAAATGGAAGATTCTGGCGAAAAGGAGTTCTGGACATGAAACAGATGATCAGAGAAGCACGTCCATCGGACAGGGCAACTCCATGCTGATGGTGGCAACGAGTGGTACAGCGGTAGTGATATAAATAGGAGTATTATGCGATTACCTTATGCAACAATGTTCTGTCTTGCCATGATGCTCGTGGCTTGCGGACAGCAGACAAAACAAGAGGAGACGACAATGGAGTTTAAAGACCAGGTAAAAACTGCACTTGCCGACGGCGGGCGCATCGCCTTGGACAGTCTTCAGTGGACAAGGGAACCAAAGGCTTTCGAGGTGAAGGGTGACACGATCTGTATCACCACGGCTCCCAAGACCGACCTGTGGCAACGCACGTACTATCATTTCCAGAACGACAACGCCCCGGTGCTGCAGATGAAAACCCGTGAGAAATTCTTCAGCTTTGTGGTGAAGACCGACTTCACGGAGAGTCACCACCGCTTCGACCAGTGCGGCATTGTGATGTATCTCGACTCGGAGAACTGGCTGAAAGGCTCCGTGGAGTATGAGAATGAGGAGTTCCAGCACCTTGGCAGTGTCGTGACCAACAACGGCTATAGCGACTGGGCTACACAGGCAATTCCTGCCGATGTCAAGACGATGTGGTACCGCTTCTCCCGGCGTGAGGATGACTATTGCATCGAGTGTTCTACTGATGGCGAGACATTCAGCCAAATGCGCATCTGCCACATGTACAAGGGAGCCGATGAGATCAGTTTCGGCATCTATGCCTGCTCGCCCGAGGAGTCTTCGTTCACGGCGAAGTTCTCCGACATGAAGATAACCGAGTGTGCATGGAAGGCTCACGACGGTCAGCAGCCGGACAAGGAATAATACGGATTAAATAATATGAATCATTAACAACAAGCCTTAGTAATGGTATTAGTGATGGCATCACCAAAAAATGTGTTAATTAGTGTAAAACAAAAATGGGTATCATTTTTAATGTTTACCTTTGCACCCCAAGTGCTTAGAAGGCAGTAGGTGATGACAACAACAGAAAGAAAATATGGATTAACCGCCGAAGAGGTTGCCCGGAGCCGGCAGGAGCATGGCGAGAATGTGCTTACTCCCCCCAAGCGCACTTCGATGTGGCTTTTGTATCTGGAGAAATATCAGGACCCGATGGTGCGCATCTTGCTGGTGGCAGCCCTCGTGTCATTAGGTTTGTCGTTTGTTAAGAACGACTTCATGGAGACCATCGGCATCATTGCCGCCATCATCCTGGCTACGACGGTAGGCTTCTATTTCGAGCGCGATGCAGCCCGCCGCTTCAGTGTGCTTACCCAGATGAGCGAGGATCAGCTGGTGAAGGTGGTGCGCGAGGGAAAAGTGCAGGAGATAGCACGCCGCGAGGTGGTGGTGGGCGACCTCGTCCTTGTCGAGACTGGTGACGAGGTGCCTGCGGATGGCCGACTCGTGGAGGCGGTAGACCTGCAGGTTGACGAGAGCTCGCTCACTGGTGAGATGCTCACCAACAAGGGGGTAGTCTCCGAGGCGCAGCAGGCCGAAGGGGTTGCCACAGGAGAGGCCTATCCCAAGGACATGCTGCTCCGCAGCTCGATGGTGATGGCAGGTACAGGCCGCTATGTGGTGACAGCAGTAGGCGACGAGACTGAGATAGGTCATGTGGCCCGTCAGGCTACGGAGATTACGGGGGTGAAGACCCCGCTCAACCTCCAGCTCGACCGTCTGGCGCGTCTCATCTCAAAGGTTGGCAGTGCGGTGGCCGTTGCGAGCTTCGTGCTGTTTCTGGGCCACGACATCCTCACCAACGACCTCTGGCAGGGCACCGACTATGTCGGCATGACCGAGGTGGTGCTGAAATACTTCATGATGGCTGTGACGCTTATTGTGATGGCTGTCCCCGAGGGGCTGCCGATGGCGGTAACTCTGGCCTTGGCTCTCAACATGCGGCGCATGCTGAAGTCCAACAATCTGGTGCGGAAGCTGCAGGCCTCCGAGACGATGGGGGCGGTGACCGTTATCTGCACAGACAAGACGGGCACCCTGACTGAGAACCGCATGACGGTGGTCGATGTCCGGACACTCACCACCCAGCCTTCCGACCTTCATCAGGCCATAGCCCTCAACACCACCGCCACCCACGAGGTAGGCAACCCCACCGAACAGGCGCTGTTGCGCTGGCTGGTGGCCGAGGGGATTGATTACCAGCAGTTGCGCGAGGACCACCCTATCACGGCGCGTGAACCCTTCTCCACCGAGCGGAAATATATGGCAACGACTATTGGTGCCACCACTTATCTCAAAGGTGCTCCCGAGGTTATCATCGCGCGCTGCAAGGACCACCTCGAAGCGGCCACACTCAGCGAGATACAGGGGCAGCTGCTGGAGTGGCAGCGGCATGCCATGCGCACCCTGGCCATAGCTCAGGACAGCACCCTGCTGGCCATTGTGGCCATCAGCGATCCCCTCCGTCAGGAGGTGCCGGCAGCCATTCGCCAGTGTGAGGAGGCAGGCATTGATGTCAAGATCGTGACGGGCGACACCGCTGAGACTGCGAAGGAGATAGCCCGACAGATAGGACTCACCACCGACAGCCTCACTCCTCATCCCTCTCTGAAGGCATCGGGGAGTGTCACGACCCTTACGGGTGCTGAGTTTGCTGCCATGAGTGATGAGGAGGCGCTTGCCATTGTAGGCGACCTGAAGGTGATGTCGCGGGCCCGTCCCTCCGACAAGCAGCGCCTGGTAGCCTTGTTGCAGCAGCGTGGCGAGGTGGTGGCGGTGACGGGTGATGGCACCAACGATGCCCCCGCCCTCAACCGCGCTCATGTCGGACTGTCGTTAGGCTCTGGCACCAGCGTGGCCAAGCAGGCCAGTGACATCACGCTCACCGACGACTCCTTCCACTCCATCGTGCAGGCGGTTATGTGGGGGCGCTCGCTCTATCGGAACATCCAGCGTTTCATCTATTTCCAGCTGATTGTCAATGTGACGGCTCTGCTGCTGGTGCTCTGCGGAGCCTTCGTGGGTACTGAACTGCCGCTCACCATCACCCAGATACTGTGGATCAACCTCATCATGGACACCTTTGCCGCGATGGCACTTGCCTCCCTGCCTCCCAGCCGCGAGGTGATGAAGGAGAAGCCGCGGGCCCGCGATGCCTTCATCATCGACAAGCGCATGATGCGGGGCATCATCCTCACTGGAGGACTGTTCTTCCTCATCACCTTCGCACTGCTATGGTATTTCGAGCGTGTGCGGGGAGTCGATGCCACCGAGCTCACCGTCTTCTTCTGCATCTTTGTCATGCTCCAGTGGTGGAACCTGTTCAATGCCCGCTGTCTCGGCTCTACTCATACCCCGTTCCATCGGTTGTGGGCATGTCGCGGCTTCCTGCTGGTGTTGGCACTTATCCTGGTGGGACAGTGGCTCATCGTGACCTTCGGAGGCGAGATGTTCCGCACCGTACCCCTCTCCTTCGACACCTGGCTGACCATCATCCTCGGCACAGCCCCCGTATTGTTGTTGGAGGTGGTATCGAAAAATAGAAAGAGTTGATCATGAGATACGTAGCAACGATAGGTATGTTCGACGGGGTGCATCAGGGCCACCGCTTCGTGTTGCAGCAGGTGGTAGCCTGTGCGCAGCAGCAGGGCCTGCAGTCATTGTGCATCACCTTCGACCATTCCCCCCGTCAGGAGCAAGTGCTGACCACCCTCGACGAGAAACTGCGACTCATCCGCCAGGCAGGCATCCACCGCATCGAGGTGCTGCCGTTCACCGATGCCCTCCGCCAGCTCACTGCCCGTGCATTCATGGAGCAGGTGCTGCTCCGCCAGTTGCAGGTACAGGTGTTGCTCATCGGCTACGACAACCGCTTCGGCCACAACCGTGAGGAGGGCTTCGACGACTACGTGCGCTATGGCCGGCAGTTAGGCATCGAGGTCAGGGCCTTGCCTGCCGAGGGCACGGTGAGCTCCTCGCTCATCCGCCAACAGCTGCTGCAAGGAGCCGTCCGCGAGGCTGCCGACAGTCTGGGGCATCCCTACCTCCTTCGGGGCACCGTGACCCACGGCGAGCATATAGGCACGCGGCTGGGCTTCCCCACAGCCAACATCGAGCCCGAAGAGCCGCGCCAGCTCATCCCTGCTGCCGGAGTCTATGCCGTGAGGGTTCGCATGGCCGCAGGGCCCCAGACTTGCGAGTGGAAGGGGATGATGAACATCGGCACGCGGCCCACCTTCGGCCCTCATGCCCAGACCCTTGAGGTCCATCTGCTCGACTACGAGGGCGACCTCTATGGACAGCAGCTCACCATTGAGTTCGTAGCCCGACTGCGAGGCGAACAGACCTTCGAGAGTCCGGAGGCTCTGCGCGAGCAACTTCAGAAAGACGCAATAGAAGTAAAGAGACAGTTATGAAGAAAGCCATCAGTTATCTATTCATTTTCATGGGCATCCAGTTGCTGTCGGGTGCCGTCATGGCGGCAGCATGGAATCTTTTCGCCCATTCCACCGGGGAATCAGCCCTCAAACTCATCACCACCTCGGCAGTGGCAGGCATCGTCACCATCGTGGCCTTTCTGGCCACCCGCTGGGCCGAGGTGTCACCAGCCTGGCTGCGCACACGCCCCTGGACGGTGCTCATCTGGAGTGTCATTGCCTCCTTGGGAGCCATCATCCCCTCGGCATGGCTGCAAGAACAGCTGCCCGAGCTGCCCAACATCGTGGAACAGGAGTTTGACTTGATCCTGAAAGACCGCTGGGGCTATGTGGTCATCGGCCTGCTGGCATCGCTCAGCGAGGAGGTGGTATTCCGCGGAGCCATCCTGCGCAGCCTGCTCCGCAGCAGTCGCCTGTCCGTATGGAGTGCCATCGCCCTCTCTGCCCTGATGTTCTCCGTCATCCACCTGAACCCTGCCCAGCTGCCCCATGCCTTCATCATCGGACTGCTGCTCGGCTGGATGTATTACCGCACGGGCAGCATCCTGCCCGGTGTCGCCTATCACTGGGCCAACAACTCCGTCGCCTATGTGCTCTATAACCTCTATCCCGACCCCGATATGAAGCTCCTCGACCTCTTCGGCACCGACAGCCGCGTCCTGATGGCGGTAGGCTTCTCCCTGCTCATCCTGCTTCCCGCCCTCTACCAGCTCCATCTCAACATGCGTCGGGCATCCTGACTAAACCGTTACTATGACTACTACAACCTTCGACAAAACTCCACCACTGCAGTGGTTTCCCATGCGTATCACGTATGGGCGGCCCGAGCGCATGATGCGCTTCCAGGAAATGCTCAACCAGCTGCAACTCGAGAACTTCATGCCCATGCGCGTCGAATACCAGAAAACAGACAACTGGGATGTCAACAAGTCCTATGTTCCGGCAGTCAACGGTCTGATCTTCATCCGCTCCACCCGTGAGCAGCTCACCCAGCTCAAGATGACGCGTAGGGAGTTTGAACCGATGCACTATTGTACCAACCATTTTGCTGAGAACGACCAAGACCGGGTGCTCGTCATCCCCGACCGCCAGATGGAGAACTTTATGCGGATCTATAAGTACACCGACAGCCGCATCCGTCTCTTGGAATACACCGATTTCATCGCGAAACCCGGCAAGCGAGTGCGCATCACCCAGGGCGATTTCGAAAATACCGTAGGCACCATCAAGCGCATCAAGAAGAGCCAATGTGTGGTGGTCCAGCTCGAGGGCTTTGCCGCCATCGCCATCGCCTTCGTACCGCCCTCCTGGCTTCAGGAACTTTCCGAGTCCGACTACCAGCAGTTCATGGGTGCAACCAAGTAGCCCCCAAAAGAGAAAATCTCTTTTTTTTTGAATAGTCGGCAGTAAGATAATGTAAATAAATTTGTTAATTCCTTTGTTCGAAGCTCGCTCGCTCCGATGGTCTTCTGTGGGCTTCCAGTTTTTACTGCCTGGGCAGGGCGTAAATTTTTGCAGGCCTGAGCGCAAATTCCGCCTCGCCTGGCAGTTTCCTTCCGTCTCACTTCCGACCGCGCAAAAGTACGAATATTTCATCAATTTTACAAATTCTCAGGCCAAAAACAACTGTTTTTTCACCCTATTTCGCTCCCAATTTTGCAGACATTCCCCATTGTTATCGGGTCTGAAAACGTGACATCGTGACGCGTGACGTTTTCTACTAAAATATTAGTAAAAAGTCACAAATCACAAAGTCACAAACTTGTACGAGAAAATAAATCTTTATTTATTTTGTGTTTTGCCTATTTATTCGTACCTTTGCAAACGTTAAATGTATATAAATCACAATTGTTGCTGGATATCAGTGCATGAAATGACCTATTACATCCGACAAAATCGACGTTTTCTCGAGCCGCTACCCACCCCAGGGCAGTGACCCTCTCTTATGCTGATCTCTATGGCAAGTCAACATCCTTGTCATTACGGCAGTTACACCCATGGAGGTAGTGATGATTATGAGAAAATATGGATTTGAATCCTGAACTTTGAAACCAACTTTAGCATGAACGTAATAACAACAGCAATAGACGGCATGGTGATTATAGAGCCACGTGTATTTGAGGATGCCCGTGGCTACTTCTTCGAATCTTTCTCCCAACGGGAGTTCGACGAGAAAGTCTTACCCCTGCTTCAGCCCTCAGCCCTCAGCCTTCAGCCTTCGCTCCATTTCGTTCAGGACAACGAGAGCAAGTCATCCCACGGAGTGATGCGAGGCCTGCATTTCCAGCGTCCGCCATTCACCCAGAGCAAACTGGTGCGTTGCGTGAAGGGTGCTGTGCTGGATGTTGCTGTGGATATCCGCAAGGGCAGTCCCACCTACGGCCAGCATGTCGAGTGCCTCCTCTGCGCCCATGACGAAGAAGGTGCCCGCATCGCGAAAAAGTTTGAAGGGCATACTTTTAATGGTCAATGTTCAATGTTCAAGGGTCAATTAGGACAACAGTTTTTCGTTCCTCGTGGCTTCGCTCACGGCTTTGCCGTGCTCAGTGAGACTGCTGTCTTCCAGTACAAGTGTGATGAGTTCTATCATCCTGAGGCAGAAGGGGGCATTAGTATCCTCGATGACTCCCTTAGCATTGACTGGCATATCTCAACAGATCAGGCCATCCTCAGCGACAAGGATACAAAACATCCTCTCTTAAAGGATTTTGATAGTCCATTTCAGTATTGCGCAAAATAAATCTTTATGCCATCACTGAAAGGTAACATCATATTAAACTATATCAACACGATATCTGGACTCATCTTCCCTATCGTGACCTTTCCTTATGCAGCCCGTGTACTGCAGCCAGAAGGCATTGGAGTGGTGAATTTCCAGAACTCCATCGTGAGCTATATCGTGCTGCTCACCAGCCTCGGCATACCCCTCTATGCCGTCCGCGAGATAGCCAAGTGCCGCGACAATCTGGAGCTGAGAGACCGCACCACCATTGAGATCACGCTACTGAGCTTTCTGCTCTGCCTGCTGGGCTATGTGGCCGTCTGGCTGTTGGGTGAATACGTGCCCCGTATCCATGAAGAAGCCACCCTCTTCTATATCCTCAGCCTCACCATCATCTTTACAGGTATTGGTGTGCAGTGGTTTTATCAGGGCATGGAGGACTTTCTCTTCATCACAGTCCGAGGCCTCGTCATCCGTTTCCTGTGTGCCATCAGCCTGTTCGTCTTCGTCAAGGACCAGGGCGACCTGCTCATCTATGGTCTCATCATCGTTGGCTCAACAGTAGGTAACAACCTCATCAACTTCATCCATCTCCACAAATACATCCAGCCATCCCGGATAGACTGGAGCCGGCTGAACATCACGCGCCACATCCGTCCCGCCTTCCGCATCTTCATGCTGAATGTCGTCATCAGCATCTATGTGCAGCTGAACACCATCATGCTTGGCTTTATGACTGACGACCGTACGGTAGGTCTCTTTACCTCTGGCGTTAAGATCACCCATATCCTGACAGTCATCATTACTTCGCTGAGTGCCGTCATGCTGCCTCGCTGTGCCCATCTGATAGGTGAGGGCAAGATAGACGAGTTCAATGGTATTATCCGTAAGTCCTATTACCTCTTGATGTTTTCTGCCATTCCGTTGACAGTAGGTATCATTCTTATGGCTCGTCCCATCACCCTCTGCTTCTGTGGCGACGACTACGTAGGCTCCATCCCTGTGGTCATCTTTACTGCACCCACCATCATCTTCATCGGCATGACCCAGATCATTGGTATCCAGATACTCTACCCCTATGGCAAAGAGATGCTCGTCATCTACAGCACCCTGGTAGCTGCCGTTCTCAATGTCGTGCTCAACCTGCTCCTGATTCCCCTCTTCGCAGAGACAGGAGCAGCCTTATCGACTCTAATTGCCGAGTTCTCCGTTTTGGTGGTGCAGGTAAAGTTAGGGAATGCGTTTATTCCCTTCCGTTTCATCGACCGTCAGGTAGGCAATTACCTGATGGCAGCCGTAGCGATGTCTCTCGGTGTCCTGCTGTGCATGATGATAGATAATATCTGGTGGCAGATGCTTGTTGCCACTGCTGTAGGTGCTACCATTTACGCATCAGTTCTCTATGCCCGAAAGGACAACGTGCTACAGGAGGTGTGCCGCATTGTTTATAGGATTAAATTAGTTCATGACAGATAGTTAGTAAATTATGATTGAATTTATTGTCATAGCGTTATTTGTCATATTACTGCTGGCATACTTTACAATGGGGAGAAATTTTTCTCGCCCTACGGTATTGTATGTAGTCGGATTCTTGGCATGTGCTATTGTTGCGTATAACTATAAAATGGAGTGGGGATTGAATAAAATGTCTCCAGACACCGTTTTAGTCATAGTTGGAGGCGCCCTCATCTTCTATCTGGTGGAATTATATGATTACAAGAATCATCCTTTTAAACAAGATGATATTGATATAACATCAGAAGACTTCATCCCGATAAAACCTTTTAAATTAGTAGTTTTCCTTATATTCCAAATAATTGTTTTTGCATTGTTTGCAAGGTCAGAAATGTCATACGCCATGACTGATGACCTTTCTGATGCAATGATTACAGTAAATAATGACACCAAGTTTGAAGGCATGGCTGTAAAACATCCTGTGTACATTCAGCAGTCGTTCTATATTTGCATGGCAGCACGCACACTTTGGTGTGTTTTATTGCCATACTACCTTTTTAAATCAAGTAAATACAGAATTCACAAGATACTTATCGCATTAAATCTTGTGATTGGTATGTCGGGCACAGTATTAACTGGAGGTCGAACTAATATTTTGTACGATATCATTTCTCTTGCTATTTGTGGATATATTTGCTATCAATATACCGTGCAATGGAGAGGTGGACTATTACCAAAACGGGTGATGATTATATTAACGGTAATTGCATCCATCTTTACTTTATCATTTGTTAATTTAGGAACCTTGTTGGGTAGAGAGGAAAGTGAAGATCCAGTTTCTATTATTCTTAGTATATATTGTGGGGCAGAAATCAAAAACCTAGACGATTATATTCAGCATCCTTTTTCGCAAGGAAACGAAGCAGGCTTACCTGCCCAATATACACTTTGTGGGATATATGATGAAATAGATGTCCGATTGGGAGGAAAAACAGGAACAAGATTAAATCAACCCGATTTAAGATTTAATAGTTATGGAAATTATCCACTAGGAAATGTGTACACAACATATTTTAATTTTATTTTAGACTTTGGTGTTTTTGGGGCAATACTATTTACAGGTTTTATGGCATGGCTATGTGCCTTCTTGTATAGGAAAAGCGTTTTTTCGTTCTTTTGGCTAACAGGGCGATTAAATTTGTGGCTACTGTATTTTGTCTATAAGGTTCCAGGTGCTTGCATCCTGTCTTTTTTTGCCAACAAATTTTTTGAGAATATTTCAGTGATGGGAACTCTTAGGACTTTAGCATATTGGATGGTATTAGTATTTCTTTTCCAAGGAAGGGATGAGAAGTATGCATGTCCCCAAGAGGAGGAGACAGATGTAGCGACTGGGAGTACTTGTGGTAAACAAAAGAATCGGCAGGAGTAATTTGATTTGAGCGGAGTCTGAAGGAAGGAAACAGTGCAATGGTGGATACAAATATAGGACAACGGAAATATCCCATAGGCATACAGACTTTCTCGGAAATAATCCGAGGGGGATATGTGTATGTGGACAAGACTGACCTGGTGTGGCAGTTGCAGGACTACGCCAAATACATCTTCTTGAGCCGCCCGCGACGCTTCGGCAAGTCACTCCTGACATCGACTCTGGAATCGTTTTTCCGTGGTGAGAAGTATCTCTTTGAGGGTCTGAAGATCATGCAGTTCGAAAAGGAGTGGAAACACTATCCAGTGATTCACTTGGACTTGAGCCCGACAAAGGGGCAGCAGACGGCAGACGATCTGAGGCATAGCTTGATGTGGCTGATGCGTCCCTATCAGGAACTCTAAGGTTAAGTGTGCAGGAGGTCGTGTCGACATGGTCGTATGGATGCCCGATGCTGTCTATGTTTGAGATGAAGGTGAATGATTCTGCCAAGAATGCCTTGCAACAGATAGACGAACGCGGCTATGCCATACAGTACCAAACAGGCGGGCGCAGAGTAGTAAAGGTTGGTGTCAAGTTCAATGCTAAGACTCGCGTTCCCGAGGAATGGGTCGTAGCGTAGTAATATAGAAAGTGCGGTTATACGGTAATCAACGATAGAAATATGGTACAAAACAAGATTTTGACAATCATTATTCCGACATATAATATGGAGAAGTATCTCCGCAAGTGTCTGGACTCGCTCATCGTGTCGGAGGAGAATATGCAGAGGCTGGAGGTGCTTGTGGTGAACGATGGTTCCAAGGACTCCTCGTCGCAGATTGCTCATGAGTATCAGGAGAAATATCCTCAGACATTTAGGGTTATAGATAAAGAGAATGGCAATTATGGTTCATGTATCAATAGAGGATTGAAGGAAGCAACAGGCAAGTATGTGAAAGTGCTGGATGCAGATGACTATTTTGACAATTCTGTATTCAGCAACTATCTTACTTTCTTGTTAAATGTTGACGTTGATTTAATTATTAACGATTACTTGATCGTAGACGGGAATGGTACTGTTATAGATAGTTATAACTTCCCTTTGCCGCTGGAAGGGGAATTTACTTTGGGCGACTTGCCTGAAAAGACCATAGAATGGCTATGGCATCATGGAGTAGCATATAGAAGAGATATGTTCCTGCATAATGGCTATGTACAGACTGAAGGCATCTCGTACACTGATGATGAATGGATCTTCAAGCCGATGGCAGATGTCCAGAAAGTTACCTATTTCCCATATTACCTCTATAGATATTTAAGAGGAAGAGAAGGGCAGACCTTCGATCCTAAGATATTAAAGACCGAATTCGGGAAGCGCTTGGTTGTCTTACACTCTATGCTGAATTTTTACATAGAGAAACGGGACTGTTTAGGTGAAAATGCGAATCGGTATTTAACTATTAAACTTATGGGGAGATTACAACCTGCATATATCTTTTATCTTATCAAAAATTCGACAAAAGAAGGAAATGAAGAACTTAAAAGGTTTGATAATGAACTCAGAGTGATTGCTCCATCTATTTATGATGCCTTGTCAAAATTGTCAAGCAGTAAAGGATTGCATTATATACGTGAATGGCGCGGATTTAATTACAATAGGTTTACACCTATTCTTGTTATGATGAGATTAAAATTCAAATGTAAGATAATGCTAGGGAAAGGCTTTCAAGATAAGATGGATAATAAATATAAACGAATTGTCTAACATAGTATGATTATAGGATTATATATAGCAGGACACAAGTGATGATTTAGTTGTAGATAGAATCCCTGATGATTTAATATGCAAATATATATGAGAAAGCATCTTTTGGTTGTTCTTTCGTTCTTTCTTCTGCATTATTCCTTTTGTCTGGCTCAAATGGCGTATCCAATAGTAGGGAACTATAAAGGACAAGCAGCACAGGGGATGGCTATTCATGGAAGAATAGCATATTTGTTTAGCGATGGTGGTCGCTGCCGACTTTTTGATCTTTATAAATCTAAAGTCATTGATGAATTCCTAATCAGTTCACACAATCCTAATAATCATGTTAATAATGCGTGTTTTGGTATAGAGACTGGCTCATTTGGTCAGATTCCTTTGTTGTATGTCACTGAATGCAAAAACAAATTCCGCTGTTTCGTAGAAGAAATACTTCCAGATACAACACAATTAGTCCAAACAATTTCTGCAACCCAAGGGGGTAAGATGATTGGTGTTTTAATATGGGTTGTTGACAAAGAGAAGAATCGACTCTATACTGTAGCGAGAACAGATAAGACTCTTAAGAATGAAGGATACTCTTTAAACACTGTGACATGTTACCCTTTGCCGAAAATATCAGATGGTGAGAATATTATTTTAACGGAGAAGGATATTTTAGAACAGTATGTATTGCACTTTCCAAGCATTCTTCAAGGTGCAAAAATTAGGAAGGGACATATGTATATAGTGACAGGTTTACAACAATCTTTATCACACCGATTGGACTCAAAACGTGCAATTCAGGTAGTAGATCTCAAAAAGAAACAGTTAAAAAAGACCATTGATTTGACCTTTCTAACAACCAATGAGCCAGAAGATATGGACTTCTATAATGGTGAGGCATTATTGTATTGTGGACAGGAAGGTGGATTATATAATGTGAAATTGAAATAAATTTTTAGTATGAACATTGGATTGGTAATTGCAGGAGGTTCTGGCAACAGAATGGGGCAGGACATTCCGAAACAGTTTATGCACGTTGATGGGGCTCCCATCATTATTTGGACGTTAAAGGCATTTGAACAGCATCCTGATATTGGTGCCATCGCTGTTGTCTGTTTAAAAGGATGGGAAACAGTATTGCAATCGTATGCAAATCAGTTTTGTATCCAGAAATTGAAGTGGATATTTCCAGGCGGTGATACGGGCTTTGAGTCTATTCACAATGGTATATACGGATTGAAGGAGGCTGGGTGTAGTGATGAGGATCTTGTTCTTATACACGATGGTGTTCGGCCGTTGTTGTCGCAAGAGATTATTTCTTCAAATATTGCTACTTGTAAAGCATACGGATATGCTGTGACGGGTATTCAGTGTAGGGAAGCAATTTTGGAAAGCCATAATGGTTTTACCACTAAGACCAGTATTCCACGTGATACGTTGATACGTACTCAAACTCCTCAAACCTTTCGTTTGGGTAATATTATTAAAGCTCATGAACATGCAAAGGTGAAAGGTATTACAAACACGGTCTCAAGTTGTACTTTGATTGCTGAACTGGAAGAAGATATTGAGATGCATATTGTACCTGGTTCTGAAAAGAATATCAAAATCACAACGGTTGAAGACCTGGAAATGATAAAGGCACTGATGCACACATCCAAAGATGCATGGCTGAAATGAGGACATATCAAAAGGATATCCTTCGAATCTTCGAATTCGATCTGCCTTGGGAAAAACTCTCTGGGGCTAATATTCTTGTAACAGGGGCTACGGGGCTGATTGGAGGATGCATGGTGGAGACGCTGATGATGAATCCGAAACGGGATTATCATGTCTTTGCTTCTGGGCGCAATGAAGAAAGAGCCAGAAAAAGATTTGCGGAATTTGCTGACAATGAGGCTTTCTACTTTATCCAGTATGATGTGATGAAGCCTTTAGACAGTGAGGTACGCTTCGACTACATCATTCATGCTGCCAGTAATGCCAGCCCGAACTTCTTTGCCCAGAAACCTGTAGAGGTGATTAAATCGAATATAGATGGAGTTGCCAATCTGATGGAGTACGGCCTTACTCATGGGATGAAGCGTTTCCTGTATGTCTCCTCTGGTGAGGTTTATGGTGAAGGTGATGGTCGAATGTTTACTGAGGACTATAGTGGATATGTTGATTGTACTAAGCCACGTTCCTGCTATCCTTCATCGAAGCGAGCAGCAGAGACCCTTTGTGTCAGCTATGCTGCCGAATTTGGTGCTGACGTGGTGATTGCTCGGCCATGCCATACATACGGTCCTCACTTCACGGAACAGGACAACAGAGTGTATGCCCAGTTTATCCGCAATGTGCTCCGTGGAGAGGATATCGTGATGAAGAGTACAGGCGAACAGTTCCGCAGTTGGTGCTATGTGGTTGACTGCGTGTCGGCCCTGCTTCATATTCTATTGAAAGGTGAAAATGGGCAGGCTTACAATATCGCCGATGCCAATTCGAATATCAGCATCCGAGAGTTGGCAGAGACAATAGCCGAGATTGGAGGTAAGAAAGTCGTCATTGATATGCCGGATGCTGATGAGAAAAAAGGATTTAATGTCGTATCTAAATCAGTCTATTCTACCGTGAAGCTTGAAAGCCTTGGGTGGAACTCAAAGACGAATATCTCAAATGGCTTAAAACACACACTGAATTTATATGAAGAAAATTGAAATAGAAGAATTGAGACAACTTCAGTTGGAGATGCTGGATTGTATTCATCAGTTTTGTTGTAGTCGAAGTATAAGGTATTCATTGTCTGGCGGTACGCTTTTAGGAGCTGTCCGCCATAAAGGTTTTATTCCATGGGATGATGACATTGATATAATGATGCCTCGTCCAGACTACGAAAGATTTCTTAAAGAATTTGACGAGGAAGACACCATATATAAATTACAATCATATAGGAATGACCGTTCCTTCTGGAGAGTTTTCGGAAAAGTATACGATTCTCGGACTATTGTATATGAACCTAATATTATTACAGGAGTGTTTATTGATGTGTTCCCAATTGAAGGGCTTCCCTTAAAACAAGACTTTGAGGAATATTACAAGAAATTCTGCAAGTACAGATTAAGAATGGGACGTTCAACAGAATTTGCATTGTCAATGGGAAAGTTCGACGAGATTAAGATCTTTGTGAAGAAACTTTTATACCCCAATCGTGATAAATATATAAAACAATTGGATGAGTTGTTGGAATCAGTACCTTTTGGTTCCACACCATATGCAGGAGCAATTTCTGGCAGTTATGATCTTAGAGAATACTTGCCTATAGAAGTATTTACAGACTATATAGATTTACCTTTTGAGGATCGTGTCTATAGAGGAATAAAAGATTTCGACTGCTATTTATCAAGCCTATATGGTGATTATATGCAAATACCACCAATAGAGAAGCAAGTAAGGCATCCATTTGAAGCCTTTTGGAAAATATAATTATAATTTGACAGATAAAAATTATGCCTCAAAAAAACAAAATCTATTTTATCAATTATGAATCTGTGAAGCTTTCTGGAGGAGACGGAAGGTATGCGGCCTCATCTAAAGCAAGGGATGATATCAAATCTATACTTTTACAAAGACAAGACATCATATACAGACCTGTCGTACGCAAATCCACCTCAACCATTAAAGGAGGATTAGAATTATTCATAAAACTGCTTTTTTCACTTCTCACTATTCCTAGAGGTTCAAAAGTATTCATTCAATATCCAATGATTGATATAAGTATTTTCAAAATTATATCTTTTTTCTTCTCACGTTATCAAGTAACAGCATTAATTCATGATTTACCATCATACAGATATGATGATATTAAAAAACTTAGGTATTCCGAAATTTCAATTCTAAACAAATTATATGCGATAATAGTTCACTCTGAATCCATGAAAGAAGTTTTAAAGAGTGACGGAGTCAAAACTAAAATGGTTGTTTTGGGAATGTTCGATTACTTGCTAAACGACAATCAGAAATGTAAATTTGAGTCTAATTCCATCGTTTTTGCTGGTGCTTTAGAAAAAAGCCTTTTCCTTAAACAGTTGCACTCGATTAATCTAACTGGGATTTCTTTTAATCTTTATGGCAGGAATTTACCGAACATCCCCCCAAATGACAATATTAGGTATAAAGGTTCTTTCCTCCCCGATGAAATTTCAACAATAAAAGGAGAATGGGGATTACTGTGGGATGGCATTAGCACAGATAATTGTGAAGGGAATTTTGGTAATTATCTAACACTCATAGCACCACATAAATTTTCATTATACGTTGCGTGCGAATTAAAAATTATTGTATGGGAGAAGAGCGCAATGGCAGAATTTGTCCAAGAGAAAAAGCTTGGCATTGTTGTGTCGTCTTTAAACCAAATAAGCGAAAAGATATCTTCCCTGTCAGAAATTGAAACAAAAACCATGTCAGATAACATTCATGCATTATCGAAAAAAATCAGGGAAGGAGATATGTTTATTAATGCATTCAACAGAATTGTATCGTGACAAGAGGAATAAGCGGTGCATAACAGGAACTAATATAAAGAATAATGGCGAGAACAGTCACTCAGTATGAAAGTAACGCAATCGTTTTTTTACGTTTTGTTGCTATGTCTATGATAATGGCATGCCATATTGTACTGTCATACGGGAGTAACTATTATGCTGTATTGAATATGGGAGTTCAGATTTTTTTTATTCTGAGTGCCTTTCTTTATGCTCAAAAAGAGATAGGAACTCCATTAACGTGGTTTAAGAAAAGGATACTCAAGTTATATCCTCCGTTCCTCTTCTTCATCGCTTTTGCATTGCCATTTTTGTTCATTTTCCATCCTGAGCTATTCAGTATTAAAAAGATTATATTCTATCTGTTAAATTGCCAATGGTTTCTTGGGGGAGAGCAATATGACGAATTGGATCACCTTTGGTTCTTGACGACTATATTCATTTGTTACCTGATAACTCCTCTATTACAAAAGATCTCAGATTCGAAGTATGGCAAATACTCTTCGGTTGTGGTTGGCGCACTGATGGTTGCAAACTACCATATCACAAATGGGAAATTAGACTGGTTTTTTCTGTATGCTTTTTCTTATTTTCTATTTCGTTCGAAGAAAACTGTCGATTGGTTGGTTATTGCCATTTTACTGGGTTTATTATCTATACCCCTCATACAAATAAACTGGGCACACATCCTTAGTGTTGACTGGGTGAGACTTTCAGCTTTTGATATTAGTAGCATATTGATAGTTATATTATCTCTACGTATTTTCGCCTATTTCCGCTTTGAAGACTGTCCGCAGATTGTAAAATGGATTAGTAGCTTTTCTTTTGAAATATATATCGTACACAATTTCTTTATTCATGGAGCATTTAGCTGTTCATATCTGACCAATAGCATTCTGTTAAACGTATGTATAATTTTGTTTGTTTCAATAACTCTTGCATACGTTTTGAGGATGATGACAAAGAAAGCCGTGACATTAATTGACCTTTAGTATTATGAAAGTTGCAATCGATTTATTATGGGTAAAGCACCAAAAAGTAGGTGGAATTGAATCATACGTCAGGAATTTGCTCGATGGTTTTATCTCTATAAAAGAAGATTTTTCGTTCGTTTTATTGGTAAGCAAGGACAACGGAGATAGTTTCCAGGAGTATAAGAGAGACAAGAGGATAACGTTAGTTGAATGCCCTGTCATATCCACTAAGTTGCTCCCAACAGTTGTTTGGGAAAATCTTAAATTGGATAAGTTGGTGACAAAACTGGATGTGGATTTCTGTTTTGTACCATATTATAGATGTCCGGTATTACCTGTTAAAAATAAGTATCTTACCGTATTACATGATCTGAATGCATTGCATTTCCCTGAGTATTTCTCTAAAGGGAAATATTTATGGTTGAAATATTACTGGAAATATAGTTTAAGGAATGCGTATAAGACAGTTGCTATTTCTAATTTCGTCAAAGACGATATCATCGATAAATATGGCATCGCCTCAGAGAAATTAGAGGTGATACATAATCCGATATCTAGAGACTTAACTGTTGCTGATTTTGAACCGATAGCAAAAGAGTACGGTATAGAAAAAAATAACTTTTTGTATGCGGTATCTTCTCTCCATCGTCATAAGAACTTGATCACTCTTCTTAAAATGATGGTGGTTTTGAAGAATAAGATGAAAAATCCTCCCAAATTAATTGTTTCTGGGATTAGTGCAGGTGGAACAGGAGAGTTGGATGAATTTATAAAGAATAACAATATTAGTGACTTATGTCTGTTTACCAAATTTATTCCAACGGATAAACTCAATTCGCTCATGAAGTATTGCAAAGTATTCTTGTTCCCAAGCGTTTTTGAAGGTTTTGGTATGCCTCCTATTGAGGCTAAACGGCTTGGTGCAAAGGTTATAACCACTTCTTGTGCTTCAATACCAGAAGTTACGATGGATAAATTAACCTATGTTGAAAACCCCTTTGATGCCGAAGAATGGGCTCAACTCGTTATGCATTCTGATGAGATCAAGCAGATGCCAGAGGATTTTGAACGTTACGACCCGCCGTTGATAGCGGAGCAGTATTTTTCGTTGTTTGAAAACGTAATAAATAGTTAAGTTGGCTAATTATGAAGGTTTCTATCATCACAACGTGTTACAATCGCGAAGCAACCATACGAGGTGCCATAGATAGTGTATTGGCGCAAGACTATCCTGATATAGAATATATCGTGGTGGATGGTGCGTCGAAGGATGGCTCTATGGCGATTATCAATGAGTATAGGGATAGGATAGCAAAGGTTGTTTCTGAGCCGGATCATGGGATGTATGAAGCAATCAATAAAGGTATACGAATGGCAACGGGAGACATTATCGGACTAGTACATTCGGATGATTTTCTATATGACAACCATACGGTATCCGCTATTGTTGAGGCTTTCAAGAAAACGAATGCTGACTTTATATATGGTGATGGTATTTTTGTAAATGCAGAGAATACAAATAAGGTGGTGCGAAACTGGATAGGTGGGTCATATTATCGTTGGAAGGTTTGCTGTGGATGGCTTCCGTTGCATCCTACTTGTTATATACGACGGGATGTGATGATGAGAGAGGGCCTATATGATGAGTCATATAAGATTGCTGCTGATAGTGAATTGTTGGTGCGTTATTTGTATAAGGCTCATCTAAAGGTGGCTTATCTGAAACGGAAGATTATACGTATGCGGATGGGAGGACTGTCTACGGATAGCGAAAAGCGTAGGGCTATGTGGAATGAGGATATCCGTCTGTACACCTATCATGGTTTCTGGGCTTTGCCAACAAAGATTATGAAAATGATGTGGAAAGTGCCTCAGTTTGTTGAGGCGAAGTTTATGAAATAGATATTGCAGAAAGATAAGGAATGGTGGAGATGAAGAAAGAAATGAAATATGATTATTTGATAGTGGGGGCCGGGTTGTTCGGCTCCATGTTTGCCTATCGGGCAAAGCAGATGGGTAAGAAGTGTCTGGTGATAGACAAGCGGTCTCACTTAGGTGGAAATATCTATTGTGAGAACATTGAGGGTATCAATGTGCATAAGTATGGGGCGCATATCTTCCATACCTCGAATAAGGAAGTGTGGGAGTTCGTGAACTCTATTGTGGAGTTTAACCGTTATACGAATTCGCCTATTGCAAATTATAAGGGGAAGCAGTATAACTTGCCATTCAATATGAATACGTTCTACCAGATGTGGGGTGTGCTGACTCCTGATGAGGCGAAGGCAAAGATTGAGGAGCAGAAGGCGGAAGCCGTTGCAGCTATGAATGCTGCTGGTGTCACCGAGCCGAGGAACCTGGAAGAGCAGGCGTTGATGCTGATTGGTAAAGATATCTATGAAGCACTAATCAAGGGCTATACGGAGAAACAGTGGGGCAGAAAATGTACGGAACTGCCGGCTTTTATCATCAAGCGCCTGCCTGTAAGGTTTATCCATGACAACAATTACTTTAATGATAGGTATCAGGGTATTCCCATTGGGGGATATAATAAACTCATCGATGGGTTATTAGATGGTGTGGACACCATGACGGGGGTGGATTTTATCGAAGAACGCAAAAAGAGTATCTCTCCATTCTCTATTCTCAACGCTCAATTCGACAAGATTGTCTATACGGGTGCTATTGATGAATACTTCAACTACCGATTGGGTAAACTGGAATGGCGAACGGTTTCGTTTGAAGAAGAGATTCTGGACACACCGAATTATCAGGGTAATGCGGTGATGAACTATACGGAGGCTGAGGTGCCTTATACGCGCATCATAGAGCACAAGCACTTTGAGATGTTTGGTCAGGAGGTGTACGACTGTCCGAAGACGGTGATTAGCAGGGAGTATTCTACTGAGTATAAAGAGGGGATGGAACCTTATTATACCGTTAATGATGAGCGGAACAATGCTCTGGCCGAACAGTACCGTCAGTTGGCTGCACAGGAAGAGAATGTGATCTTCGGTGGCAGGTTGGCAGAATATAAATACTACGATATGGCTCCGATTGTCGAGAAGGTGCTCGGCATGGAGTTTAAATAATAGAGTGGAGGGATGAAAATTCTACACGTGGGGCCTCTGAAAGGTGGGATTGATGCGTATTTCAGGATTATCCTTGCCCATGTTGGCTGTGATTTCGATTTTGTAGCAGTCAGAGGAGCGGATGATGGAGACAGGCCGTATGTGCGGAATGGTCAAGAGATAAAAACGTACAGGACCGTTACTCACCGCGCCTTGAATCCGTTGAGGGATTTATGGGCACTGTTACAGGTGATATGGATTATAAGAAAGGAACATCCAGACTTGGTGCACTGTCACAGTGCAAAGGGTGGGGTGATAGGTCGAACGGCTGCTTTTCTGACTGGGAAAAAATGTGTTTATACGCCTCATGCGTTCTCTTTTTTTGCTGCTAAGTCGGAGAGGATGAAGCGGCTATATCTCTGGATAGAACGCCATACGAAATTTCACTCTAGTCTGATAGCTTGTTCTGGAACTGAGCGGATGTTGGCTATTCGGAAAGTGGACTATCCGGAAAAGAAGGTGTTTCTATGGAATAACTCCATTCCGGATGTCGATATAGAAATGATAGAATGCCCTAATGGACTTGCTGCTGATGAACAATATATCGTGACGATAGCCCGCCCGTCTTATCAGAAGAATACCCTGATGATGGTGGAGATCATGAATAAAGTACACAAGGTGTTGCCTAATGTGAAGTTCTACCTGTTAGGAGCAGGGGATAACGTCTATGCACCGCTACAGAATGAGATGAAAGAGCTTATTAGGAAATATGATCTCGAATCAGTCTGCAAAATGTTACCTTGGTTACCTCACAAAGATGCATTAGGATACTTGAAGTATGCCCAGCTGTATTTGACCACTTCTCTTTATGAGGGCTTGCCCATTGCTGTGCTGGAGGCGATGTCGCTTGGAAAAGCAATTGTTGCATCGGATGTGGTTGGCAACAGGGATTGTGTGCAGGATGGGTTGAACGGTATGTTAATGCCTATGGAGTCGGAGTCATTTGCTGACACGATATGTGAACTGCTGAAAGATGAGGACAGGCGTGCTCTGATGGGTAAGAATGCGAGAAAATTATTTGAAACGGAATTCATGGTAGAACAGCGCATTCAACAATTGGAGAGTATTTATACAAAAATATATCATGCTTGAAATGAGATGAAGCGATTCCTTATAAGATTTAGACAATTTGGAGGTTTCGAACTTCTGAAGGAATACATCCGAAAAGGGGTGCTGATACAGGCTGTTGGACAGTTCCTGCTGGTTTTGTTTCATAAGAAATCATTGACAGAAGCTGACGGGGCAATCCGAAGAATGATTACCCCACAGCTAAGGGATGAGTTTTTCCCTGTGATGAAGGAACTGGAGAAGAAATACGAAAGTATGGAGCTGGCGCATGAGCGTTCGAACAAAGTATGGTTCTGTTGGCTACAGGGATTAGAACAAGCTCCAATGTTGGTGAAGGTGTGTTACGAGTCTTTAAAGAAAAATTTGCAGGGTAGGGAAATCATTGTCTTGACAAGTGAGAATATCCAGGAATATGTGTCGTTACCCGATTTTATAGAAGAGAAATACAGGAAAGGTGTGATGACTGCTGCTCATTATGCTGATATGTTGCGGTTGGAACTGCTAATAGCGTATGGTGGTACGTGGATAGACTCGACAGTGTATTGTTCTGACAACAATTATCCGGAAGAACTGTTGGACAATGACTTATTTGTGTATCAGCAAACTAATCGACTGGGTAAATTTGTTGGCTTGTCTAATTGGTTTTTAACATCTGATACCAATAATCAGTTGTTGCTGATTCTGCGAGACATGATGTATGAGTATTGGCGGAGATATAATTGTGTGATAGATTATTTTATATTCCACCAGTTCTTTGGAATGATAGCTGAATATCATCAGAAGGAGATAGACCAGATGCCTAAGCACAGCAATCGCTGGCCTTTGACATTGGCAACATGGTTGGGCGACAGCTATGATGAAGGGAAATACCTGGAGTTATGCCGTAGGACGAGTTTTCATAAACTAACCTACAGGTTAAAGAAGGATGTAGAACGGGAAGGAACTTTTTATAACGTTCTGATACAGGGATACGAGTGATGAATGAGAGTTGGAAGGATTTTTTGAAGTATTGCATCCATGAGGATATGGTGCAGCCGGCATCTGCCAGTGATATAGACTGGAAGGTGCTGGCAGAGTTTATGCGTAAGCAAGCCCTCATTGGGGTGATGATGCGAGGAATGAACAAACTGAAGGGGGTGAAGATTCCTCGAGAGGTCATTATGCGTACATTTGCTTTGTCTGAAAAGGTGAAGAGAATCAACCAGGTGCTGAACAAACGTTCGGTAGAGGTTGCTGAGCAATATAGGGAAGCAGGTTTTAAGTGCTGTATTCTGAAAGGGCAAGGGAATGCAGTGATGTATCCAGACCTGTATATGCGCCAGCCTGGAGATGTGGATGTGTGGGTGTGTGGGGCACGAGAAGAGATCATCCGCTATGTAAAAGAGCATCACCCTGAGGCGGAAATCAGGTTTTTCCATGCAGAATACCATGAGAACGGTGCAGCTGTGGAGGCTCATTACATGCCTGCTATTATGAACAATCCAATGTTTAACCGACGACTGCAGCAGTATTTCTCGAAAGCGCAGGAGAAACAATGTGACCACTGGGTAGAGCTCCCAGATGGTGTGGGGAAGATACCTGCTCCAACGGTGGAGTTTAATATTGTTTTCCAATTGTGCCACATGATGCATCACTTCTTTGATGAAGGTATAGGACTGCGGCAAATGATGGACTATTACTTCTTGTTGCGCGAGGCAAAGGAAAAGGGGGTGGACAAGGAGGCTCTTGCTGTTGAACTGAAACACTTAGGGTTGTATAAGTTTGCTGGTGCTGTGATGTATGTGCTAATAGGTGTGTATGGCTTAGACGAGAACAGTATCGTCGCTCCTGTTGATGAGCGAAGGGGCAGGACACTGATGTATGAAATTATGAGAGGAGGCAACTTTGGGCAGTACTCGGGACTGTCGGGACATAGAACGGTAGCAAAGTATCTGCTGAAAAACTGGCGTAGTTTGCAGCTGATAAGAGAATATCCGGCAGAGGCTCTGGCTGAGCCTTTGTTCAGAACCTATCATTTCTTTTGGCGTAGAGGGAATAAGTGAGAATTTAAAATCGTGGGATTATGAACAGTAATTCACAGACGAATAGTTTGATAATGTATTTAATAATAGGTGTTGATTTTATGTTGATCAACATCCTGTTATTCTTGCTGACTGAATATCATCCTTGGTTTGAGAATTGGACACCATCAAAAATAAGGACACTGATTTTGCTTAATAATCTGGCTCTGCTGATTAGTGAGTATTTCAACCCGCCAGTTATCCATAAACGTGTGATTTCTGTGGGTGACATCTTGAACCGCATCTTGCGGCTGGTGTTAGTACAGTCCTTGTTGGCATTTTTCTTCATGAAGTCGCTCACCTTGAGTTTTGTGGGAGGACGATTTCAGTCAATCTTCTGTCTTTTGTACTTTATTACTACCCTAATATTGAGATTTCTGGAACGTGTAGTCATCAAAAAATACCGTAAAGTGGGCGGTAATAGTCGGTCGACACTGTTTATTGGTGCTGACTCAGAGCTACTGAATGTGTATCATCGGCTGCTGGACGATGCCTCAAACGGATACCGCATCATGGGATATTATGCCGATGAGGAGATGACGGAGCTGCCTGAGGATGTGGAACTGAAACGTTTGGGAACGTTGCAGGAGTTTCTGAAGGATATGAACGGCATGGAAGAGCAGTTCGTTTGTGACGAGATGTATGTTTGTCTCTCGCGGCGTGATAAGGATACGGTGAGACGACTTTCACATTTCTGTGATCAGCATGTAATCAGATTCTATTTCGTACCAGTGTCGGTAGAGACATTGGGCATTAACTTGAAGCGTGAATTGTTGGATGACATGGAGGTGTACACTACCTACGAGATTCCACTGGCTAACCCGGTGAATAAACTGATTAAGCGCTTCTTTGATATTGTTTTGTCACTCATCTTCCTGATCCCGACGGCGTTGATAATCCCGTTTATACTCCTTATTATAAAAATACAGAGCCCAGGCCCAATCTTCTTCAAGCAGAAGAGGACAGGTCTCGATGGCAAGGAGTTTGAGATGCTGAAGTTTCGTTCGATGCACGTGAACAAGGATGCGGATAAGGTACAGGCAACGAAGGATGATCCGAGGAAGTATCCGTTCGGTAACTTTATGCGTAAGTCGAATATCGATGAGCTGCCGCAGTTCCTGAATGTGTTGAAAGGTGACATGTCGATAGTAGGGCCTCGTCCTCACATGCTGGCACATACGGAGCAGTACTCGCAGCTGATAGACAAATACATGGTTCGGCACTTTGTGAAGCCGGGCCTGACTGGCTGGGCACAGGTGACGGGATTCCGCGGTGAGACGAAAGAGTTGTGGCAGATGGAAGGCCGTGTGAAGCGTGATATCTGGTATATCGAGCACTGGAGCGTCTGGTTGGACATCCGTATCATCTGGATGACAGCGAAAACAGTATTTATTCATGATAAAAATGCATATTAATGGTTGGGGGGACTGTATGCTATATGCAGCATACGGCATTTAGAAAAGGGTTGAGACTGAAAGGTCAACGCCCTTTTCTCGTTAAAATGTGTAATAAACAGTAGAATCAGTATGAGTGAGGCGGGTGGTATGAAATATCTATATGTTATGATGATGGCTGTGCTGCTGGCGGGATGTAGCACGACGAAGCAGGGCTTTGTGGCTACTCCTGACGGCGGGCACCTCTATTACGAGCAACGCGGGAAGGGTGAGGCGATGGTGTTGTTGCATGGGCATTCGCTGGACCGTAGGATGTGGGATGAGCAGTGGAAGCCGCTGTCTAAGCATTTCCGGCTGATACGCATGGACTTCCGAGGCTATGGGCTTTCATCGGAACAGCGCGAGGACCTGCAGCGGACGCATGTGGATGATGTGGTGACACTGATGGACTCGCTACATATTGGCAAGGCACATGTGGTGGGACTGTCGATGGGGGCTTTCGTGGCTGGTGACATGCTGGCCATGTATCCGGAACGGATGCTATCGTGTACGTTGGCCAGTGGAGGCATAAGAAATACGAAAGGCCCCAGTGAACCGATGGACTCGGCAGAAAGTGCCAAGCGTGACCTGGAGATTGCTGCCCTGAAGAAGAAAGGGGTGGAACGGATGAAGGAGGAATGGACGGAACAGCTGATGGCTTCGGGTGGCAGCCGGCGCGAGCGCATGCGAAAAGCCCTGACACAGATGATACACGACTGGACAGCATGGCAGCCGCTGCATAAGGAGGTACGCCTCTTTTATGGCAAGGAGGCTTGGGCGCGACTGCAAGCACGGGGGAAGGTGGCGGTGCCTACGCTCTTTCTTCGTGGAGAGAATGAGCTGAAAGGAAAGCCTTTTGCTCCTCGCGAGGCTCAGTATCTTAGTCACTTTCATGTTGTGGTTGTTCCGGACTGCGGTCACATGCTGAATATGGAGCGGCCTGAAGAATTCAACCGTTTTATATTAGGGGTAAGTGGTGAGAGGTGAGTGGTAAGCGGTGAGAGGTTGCCTAAGTTGTATCAGACCGTTGCGATAGGCAGTGAACCGCAGACCATCAGTCTCTCGCTGCGCCGCATTGTGTCGCTCTGCAGGTTTGTCATCAACGATGCCGTCCCGGAAGGTATTACCAAGCTGGAGTTCTACTATACTGGCGGCAGTGGGCATTTTGATGCTACGACCGGAAAGGGTGTCACCCATTCGCAGCAGAAAGTGACCGTGCCCGTGGAGGTGGGTCAGCAGCAGACCCAGTATGACCTGTACACCTTCCCGCATGAGGACGAAGGTTTGCTGCGACTGAAGGTGACTGCCTACGATGCGGCAGACAATGTGCAGCACGAGGCGGTGTTTGAGGACATCCCGATGAAGCGTAACCAGATTACCTGGCTGTCGGGCGACTTCTTTACGGGTGTGGTGCCCGTGGCTTCCCGTAATTTCTCGACCAGTGTCAACATCGAGACCGCCTGGGGCGGTGAGTTGAGGCTCACCTATTGATGACCGAAATACGAATAATTGTTAATTTATTATTCGTTTCGGCTGATTCTTAAGACCTTTATAGTAATTTTGCATACTTGTTATGGTATTAAATTATATTTGGGTCGCTTTTTTCCTGGTTGCCTTTGTGATTGCAGCCGTGAAATTAGTGTTGATGGGCGATTATGATGTGTTCCCGGCGATGATGGATTCCACCTTCTCCTCGTCGAAGACCGCATTTGAAATCTCGTTAGGACTGACAGGTGTATTGTCGCTCTGGCTCGGCGTGATGAAAGTTGGCGAGAAAGGCGGTGTTGTGAATGTGCTCGCCCGCCTGTTGTCACCCGTGTTTGCAAAACTCTTTCCCGACATTCCGAAGGGACACCCCGTGACGGGCAGTATCTTCATGAACATTGCCGCCAATATGTTAGGACTGGATAATGCCGCCACTCCCTTAGGACTGAAGGCAATGGAGCAGATGCAAGAGTTGAACACCAAGAAGGACACGGCCTCGAACCCGATGATTATGTTCTTGGTGCTGAACACCTCCGGACTGACACTCATACCTGTCTCTATCATGGTCTATCGAGCACAGATGGGAGCCGCCCAGCCTACCGATATCTTTATCCCCATCCTGCTGGCTACCTTCTTCTCGACACTGGCAGGTGTCATCGTCACCTCCTTCTATCAGCGCATCAATCTATTGAACCGCACCATGCTGCTGACTTTGGGAGGAGCCTGCGCGGTAGTGGCAGGCATCATCTGGGGATTCTCGCAGATGGCTCCTGACACCATGAACCGCGTGAGTACCACCATAGCCAATATCCTGCTGATGACCATCATCACCGGATTCATCATGGCCGGTGTGCGCAAGAAGGTGAATGTCTATGATGCCTTTATCGAAGGAGCTAAGGACGGTTTTACCACTGCTGTGCGCATCATCCCCTATCTGGTGGCTATCCTGGTGGGCATCGGTGTGTTCCGCACCTCGGGAGCAATGGACATGCTCATTGGCGGGCTGCGCTGGTGTGTGGAGCTGACGGGAGTCAATGCCCAGTGGGTCGATGCCATGCCTACTGCCTTGATGAAGCCGTTGAGCGGCAGCGGTGCCCGGGGTATGATGGTCGATGCGATGACCACCTATGGTGCCGACTCGTTTGTGGGTCGCCTGTCGAGCATCTTTCAGGGTTCTACGGATACCACCTTCTATATCTTAGCGGTGTATTTCGGTTCGGTGGGAGTGTCGAAGACACGCCATGCCGTCACCTGCGGTCTGCTGGCAGACCTGGCAGGAATCATTGCCGCCATCGCGATATGCTATCTGTTCTTTGGGTAAAATGGTTTGAAATAGTATGACTAGTTTTAACTAGTGTAACTAGAAAAAAACAAGATAAAAAACAATGGGAAAGCTAACAACCATCTTCAAGGATACTGCCATTTATGGCATGTCGAGCATTGTAGGCAGGTTCCTCAACTATCTGCTGGTGCCGCTCTATACGGCTAAGTTTACTGCAGCCTCAGGTGCCTATGGTGTGATTACCAATATCTACTCCTATGTGGCACTGGCATTAGTGTTGCTGACCTTTGGTATGGAAACCACCTACTTCCGCTTCACTAATAAGACGCACACAGACTCCAATGTGGTCTATTCAACAACACTCATCAGCGTAGGCTCAGTGGCGGTGCTGTTTGCACTGTTAGTACTGCTGTTGCTGACACCCATCAGCCAGTTTATGGGCTATGGCGAGCATCCCGACTATGTCGGAGTGATGGCGGTCACAGTAGCCATTGATGCCTTCCTGTGTATTCCCTTTGCCCACCTGCGACAGCAGAAGAAGGCTTTGAAATTTGCCTTGCTGAAACTGTTGAACATCGTGGTGAGCATCGCCTTGAATGTCATCTACTTCATTGCTATCGATGGTAAGGATGTGGGCTATGTCTTCTACATCAACCTCCTATGCACGGCGATGCTGGCCGTCTGCCTCATTCCTGAGATGACAGGCTTCCGCTGGGTGCTCGACAGACAGTTGCTGAAGACGATGCTCAGCTATTCCTGGCCTATTCTGGTGTTAGGTATTGCCGGCATTCTGAACCAGACAGCAGACAAGATGCTGTTCCCGTATATTTATCCTGGTCAGGATATGCACGAGCAATTAGGTATCTATGGTGCCTGCTCGAAGATAGCCATGATTATGGCCATGATTACGCAGGCCTTCCGTTTTGCCTACGAACCGATTGTATTTGCGGGAGTGAAGGACAAGGATCAGCACCAGATGTACGAGCAGGCCATGAAGTATTTTATCATCTTCACCCTGCTGGCCTTCCTGATGGTGGTGGGCTATATGGAAATCCTGAAATACATAGTCAGGAATCAGGACTATTGGGTAGGTCTGAAGGTAGTGCCTATCGTGATGGTGGCAGAGATGATGATGGGTGTCTACTTCAACCTGTCGTTCTGGTATAAGATTACCGACCGTACCATTTGGGGAGCCATTTTCTCGGGCATCGGCTGCGTGGTGCTGTTGGCAGTTAATATCCTTTTCGTGCCCAAGTATGGCTATATGGCCTGTGCCTGGGGTGGAGTGGCTGGCTATGGTGTGGCAATGATAGCCTCCTACGTGGTTGGACAGAAGTACTATCCGCTGAACTATCCGCTGAAGGACATCTCGCTCTATGTGGTGCTGGCCTTCGTGTTCTATGGCTTTATGCAGACAGCCAGCGAATGGCCTAAGCTGGCTTCGCTGGCCTTCAATACCCTGCTCATTGGAATCTTCATTGCCGTCATACTCTGGCGGGACTTGCCACTGAGCAGAATCCCTGTTATCGGAAAATATTTTAAACATTAGACCAATATGAAAAAAATACTTTTATCCCTGATGTGTTTTTGCTCCTTGGGAGCTCATGCCGATGAGGGCATGTGGACACTGTTTGATCTGCCCACTGCTGTCTATGACCAGATGAAGCAGTATGGATTTCAGTTGCCGATGGAGCAGTTGTACAAGACCGATCATGCCGTTAAGAACAATGTGGTCAACTTTGGTGGCTTCTGCTCGGGTGTGGTGGTGAGTCCCGACGGACTGGTGTTTACCAACCACCACTGCGGATTCGATGCCATCCGCCGGCATTCTACCGTAGAGCACGACTACCTGCTGAATGGTTTTGTGGCCAAAAGCTATGACGAAGAGCTGCCCAACGAAGACCTCTTCGTCAGCTTTATGATAGACCAGAAGGATGTCACCGAGCAGGTGCGGCCGATGCTTGAAGGGCTTACCCTCGACCAGCAGGCTACAAAGGTCGACTCGATAGAGAACGCCTGGCAGAAGGAGATACGCAAGCAGGACTCTACCCTGCGCGTGGAGCTGAAGCCGTTCTACGAGAGCAATAAGCTCTACTGCACCACCTATCGCGACTTCGAGGATGTGCGACTGGTGTTCACTGTACCTAAGTCAATGGGTAAGTTCGGAGGTGAGACCGACAACTGGATGTGGCCCCGTCAGACCTGTGACTACAGTGTCTTCCGTGTCTATGCCGACCCCAAGACAGGCGGACCTGCCAAATATTCGAAAGACAATGTGCCCTATCATCCCAAATCGTGGGCACCCGTCTCGATGCAGGGCTACAAGCCTGGCGACTTCTGCATGATTATGGGTTATCCCGGCTCTACCAGCCGCTACCTGTCGAGCTATGGTATCCAGGAACGCCGCGATGCCATCAATGCTCCACGCGTCCAGGTGCGTGGTGTGAAACAGGAGATTATGCTGCGCCATATGCGTGCCGACGAGGCTGTCCGCATCAAGTATGACTCGAAATATGCCAGCTCCAGCAACTACTGGAAGAACTCTATCGGTATGAACAAGTGTATCGACTCCATCGGCCTGATCAGCCAGAAACAGCAGTATGAGGCTCAGATTCGCCAATGGCTCAGCAGCCATGAGGCTCCCGAGGCCAAGGGACTCGACTTCGACAAGATGGCTCAGCTCTATCAGAAGCGCATGGCCCTGACCAAAATCCGTACCTTGTTCTTGGAGTCATTCTTCCTGCAGGACCAGCTGAACAATCGGGCCTGGCGCGTACAGTGGGCGATGCCGGTCAAGGGGCCGAAGTCGAAGCCCAAGAAGCAGTATTATGAGTTTGATGATAACAGCAACGAATGGGACAAGGCCACCGATATGGAACTGATGGGGGCTCTAATGAAGAACTACCGCCAGCAGGTGACAGACAAGAACTACCTGCCCGACTTCTATAAGACCATTGACGAGAAGTTCCACGGAGACTATACAGCCTATGTCCAGACACTCTATAAGAAGTCGGTGCTGATGAAGTCGGGCAAGCCCATCTACTTCAACCGCAAGAGCTATCTGAAGGATCTCGGTGTGCAGTATGGCCTGTCGCTTCATGAACTGCGGTCCAAGATTGATGACGAGCGCCGCCAGCTTACACAAGAAATCAGCGAGCAGGAGCGCCTGCTGTGTGCTGCCGTGCTGCGCATGGAACAGGATAAGCCCAACTATTCGGATGCCAACTTCACCCTGCGCATGACCTATGGGCAGATAGGCGAATACACTTTAGGAGGCCGTCCTTCGGGCTATTACACTACTGCCCGCTCGCTGTGGGACAAGATGCAGAAGGCCGACCAGAACTTCGAGTACTTTGCAGAACCCGTGATGCACCAGCTGATGGCCGAGAAGGACTTCGGCCGCTATGCCGACCCGCTGACGGGTACGCTGCAGCTATGCTTCCTGTCGAACACTGACATCACGGGCGGCAACTCCGGTTCTCCTATCTTCAACGGTAAGGGCGAACTCTTAGGCTTGGCCTTCGACGGCAACTGGGACTCGCTGTCCAGCGATATCTTCTTCGACCGTCAGTTGGCACGTACCATCAATGTCGATGTGCGCTATATGCTCTACATGATGGACCGCTGGGGACACGCAGACCGCCTGCTGAAAGAAATTAGTGTTAAATAAGCTTAAATAGTTTGGTATATTGAAGGAAAGAATGTTCCTTTGCAGTGATTTTTAACAAATATAAGAAGAAAGAAAATGAAAAAGATTCAGACATTGATGCTCACACTGCTGGTTGTAGTGATGGGTATGGCTGTTCAGTCATGCGGTAGTGATGAAAAAACTGAAATCAAACCCATTACAGTTAATGTTTATTACAAATACACTAATGTTGAGAAACTGAACTTTGTATCGGGTCAGGATGCAAAAGCTGCTGCTTTTATTGCAGAATTAAAAGCGGTACTGGACGATATTACAAGTCGTGAGGTGACTGATGAGTTAGTGATTGCTAAAACACAGGCTGTTGTTGAAAAGTATAATAATGATGTTATCTCTGGTACATTTGAACTTCAAACTTCAAATAATCCTACATCAGGTTTCAAAACGATTAAATCATTTACCTTGACATTAAACCCCAAGTATCTGGAATAATGAAGTAGTGAAACGTTTATCTTTGATCATATACGAAAAAGGCAGCCCAAAAGCTGCCTTTTCTTATTTCTTCTTTCTGGGTTTGCGGATGGCCCAGCCCTCTTCCTCGAAGTTGGGAATCTCGCCCTTCAGTTCCTTGTTTGCCTTTGGGCGCATGCTCTTGGGATTGAGGAACTGAAGCCATTCTTCTTTTTTGTAGGATGGGGTGGGGGTGGTGGGCTTGGTGGGTTTGGGGGGTCTGGTGGGTTTCTTACCGCCTTCGGCGGCATCGTTGCAACGAACCTCGCGACCTTTATAGCGCTGCCCGCTGACGTACCTTATCACCCGCTCGGCATCTTCCTCGGGCACCTCGAAGTACGACTGTGTCTGCAACAGGTCGATATGTCCTACCTCTACGTGCCCATGCACGTTCTTGTTCAGGAACTGCATCAACTCGCCAGGATAGAAGCCGTCCTTCTTGCCCAGATTGATAAAGAGCTTCCGATAGCCTTCCGAGGTGGGGCTGGCGGCTTTCTTCTGTCCTTTCCGGCCGCCCTTGGAGCCGTTCTTCTCTCCTCTTTCTTCTTTTCTCTTGCCAGTAACCTGTTCTATTTCCGGCGCGTTCTTATAGTAGTTCAGGAACTTGCCAAACTCCAGCGAGACAATCTTCTTGATGAGGTCGTCCTTATCGATATACTCGAAGTATCGGCTGATGTCCTGCATGAAGGGAGCAATCTGCTCTTCGTCGACATCGGCCTTCACTATCTCGTCCATCACCTTGTAGAGCTGCTTCTTGCATATCTCTTCGGCTGAGGGGATGGTGCCCTGCTCAAACTGCTTGCCTATCTCGCGCTCGATGTTGCGAATCTTGTTCTTCTCGCGTGAGTGGACAATGCTGAGCGAGGTGCCTTTCTTGCCCGCCCGCCCCGTGCGGCCCGAGCGGTGGGTATAGTTCTCGATGTCGTCGGGCAGTCCGTAGTTGATGACGTGCGTGAGGTCGTCGACATCCAGTCCGCGGGCAGCTACATCCGTAGCCACCAACAACTGTACCGTATGCTGGCGGAACTTCTGCATCGTGAGGTCGCGCTGCTGCTGTGACAGGTCACCATGCAGAGCCTCGGCATTGTATCCGTCGCGAATCAGTTTGTCGGCCACCTCCTGTGTCTCTATCTTGGTGCGGCAGAAGATGATGGCGAAGATGCGCGGGTTGTAGTCTACCAGTCGTTTCAGGGCCAGATACTTGTCCTTGGCATTTACCATATAGTAGATATGGTTCACATGCTCGGCACCCTCGTTGCGGCTGCCTACCACAATCTCCTTGTAGTCGTGCAGATACCCCTTGGCTATGCGCTCAATCTCGCGGCTCATGGTGGCCGAGAAGAGCAGTGTGTTCCTGTCCTCGGGCACACCCTCCAGAATGGCATTGATGCTCTCCGAGAATCCCATGTTCAGCATCTCGTCAGCCTCGTCGAGCACTACATTGCGTACATCGTCCAGCTTGGCCACACCGCGCTTCATCAGGTCGATGAGTCGGCCTGGGGTGGCAACAATGACCTGTACGCCCTTCCTGAGGGAACGGATCTGTTGTTCGATGGAGGCTCCTCCGTAGACAGCCTCGATATGGATGCCCTCCAGATATTTCGAGAAGTCGCGCATGTCGTCGGCTATCTGCAAGCAGAGTTCGCGGGTGGGGGCGAGGACCAGTGCCTGTGGCAGTCCTCTGCCTATCTCGCCCATGATGGGTCGTGGCTTCTCGGCTATTCGCTGCAATACGGGGATGCCGAAAGCAGCCGTCTTGCCCGTGCCCGTCTGGGCCAGAGCTATCACATCATTACGGTTACCTAATAGATAAGGTATTACTTCCTCCTGTACGGGCATAGGCTGTACGAAGCCCATCTCCTCGATGGCGCGGCGAATCCCTTCGCAGACACCAATTTCTTCAAACGTCTTCAAAATCAATAACTTTCTTTATTCGGCTGCAAAGATACGAATTTTTTTTGTATCTTTGCAGCAAGATGATGAAAATATGTGTTTTTTGTTCTGCCAATCAGCAGATTGACCCAGACTTCTTCGGCCTGACCAGCGAGCTGGGTCGGTGGATAGGGCAAGAGGGCCATACCCTGGTGTATGGCGGTGTGAACTGTGGTTTGATGGAGTGTGTGGCCAAGGCTGTGCATGACGGGGGCGGGCTCACCATCGGTGTGATTCCCCAGATTGTGGAGAAGAACGGTCGTATCTCGCAGTATGTGGATGTGGAGATGCTGTGCGACAATCTGAGCGATCGCAAACAGTTGATGCTCGACCAGAGTGATGTCTGCATAGCCTTGCCTGGAGGCATCGGCACGATAGACGAGGTGTTCACCGTAGCGGCCTCGGCCACTATCGGATACCATACCAAGCGCGTCATCCTTTACAATATGAAAGGCTATTGGGACAGCCTCGTAGCCCTGTTGGATGATCTTCAGGCACGGGGGGCGATACGTGGTGACTGGCACAGTTATATCGGTGTGGCCAGTAGTCTTGATGAAGTAGGGGAGCTGTTAGCGAAGCTTTAGTGCCTTGTTTTCGGCTGCCTCCATCTGTTCGCGCTCTCCAGGGCCTTTATCGTTGAGTCCGCAGAGGTGCAGGATGCCATGAATGATGACCCGATGCAGTTCCTCGTCATATTCTTTGTGGAAGAGCTCCGCATTGGAGCGAACGGTATCTAACGAAATCACCAAGTCGCCATTGAGCACGTCACCCTCGTCGTAGTCGAAGGTGATGATGTCGGTATAGTAGTCGTGTCCAAGGTATTCGCGGTTCACCTGCAGGATGTGTTCATCATCGCAGAACAGGTAGCCCACCTCGCCTACCTTCTTGCCGTAGGTGGCGGCTACGCGGCGAATCCATGCTGTGGTCTCGCGGCGCTTGATGGCGGGAAATTTCACATTTTCTGAACTATAGGTAATCATTGCTTATGTGGTAAAAATATGGTTGTGTCTACTCCAAAATGCTCCAGTTCGCGCACCATCGAGCTGCTGACACTGCTATACTGAGGCTCTGAATACAGCAAGATGGTTTCTATGCCGCTGAGCATGCGGTTGATGTCAGCCTGTTCGCGCTCGTATTCGAAGTCCTTCACCGAGCGTACACCTTTTATTATATAATGTGCACCTTCCTGCTTGGCAAAGTCGACAGCCAGCCCATAGTAAGGCTTTACCTCGATGCGAGGCTCGCCCTCGTAGAGCTCGCTGATGGCCTTGATGCGCTCTTCTGCAGTGGGCATGTCGGGCTTGTGCACCTGGTCGCCCACCACCCCGATAACCAGACGGTCGAACAGTGGCAGGGCGCGCCTCACAATGCTGTCGTGCCCCACCGTAAAAGGATTGAAACTTCCAACGAATATTCCAGTTCTCATATCTCTCTTAATTCTCAATTCACTCAAACAGTGTCGGTTCCATGATGTTGCCCGAATAGGGATTGCGCCCGAAGTGCTTGTATGCCAGCTCTGTCACCATGCGGCCGCGGGGCGTACGCTTGATGAATCCCTCCATGATGAGGAACGGCTCATACACCTCCTCTACTGTTCCAGCATCCTCGCCGATAGCGGTGGCAATGGTGGTGATGCCCACCGGACCACCTCTGAACTTGTCGATGATGGTCAGCAGGATGCGGTTGTCTATCTCGTCCAGTCCGTACTGGTCGATGTTCAGGGCTTTCAGGGCTATCTTGGTAATCTGTGAGTCGATGCGCCCCGTGCCCTTCACTTGGGCAAAGTCACGCACACGACGGAGCAGGGCATTGGCAATACGGGGCGTGCCGCGCGAGCGGCGGGCTATCTCGAGCGAGGCATCGGTAGTGATGGGTACGCGCAGGATGCTGGCCGAGCGCTCGATGATGCGTTGCAGGGTCTGTGGGTCGTAATATTGCAGGTGCATGTTGATGCCGAAGCGTGCTCGCAGGGGAGCCGTCAGCAGTCCGCTACGCGTGGTGGCACCCACCAGCGTGAACGGGTTCAGGTCTATCTGGATGCTGCGAGCCGAGGGGCCCTTGTCTATCATGATGTCGATGCGATAGTCCTCCATAGCTGAGTAGAGATACTCCTCGACTACGGGCGACAATCGGTGAATCTCGTCAATAAACAGCACATCGTTCTTCTCCAGCGAGGTCAGTATGCCCGCCAAGTCGCCTGGCTTGTCGAGCACGGGGCCGCTGGTAATCTTGAAACCCACGCCCAACTCGTTGGCTATGATGTTCGACAGCGTGGTCTTTCCCAGTCCGGGAGGGCCGTGTAGCAATACATGGTCGAGCGGCTCGCCGCGATATTTGGCAGCCTCGACAAACACCTCCAGGTTTTCCACCACCTGCTGCTGCCCACTGAAGTCGTGGAACGACAACGGGCGCAGGGCGTTTTCGAACTCCTTTTCGCTCGACGACATTTGCTCTTGGCGGATATCAAAATCTTCGTCCATCATTATATTTATTCTCTTTGGCGTGCAAATTTAACTAAAATTTCTGAGATTATAAGTCAGTTGAGATAAAAACTGAAACAAATTCTTCGCATTGAAGAAGTCGGGCCCGACATAACGGTTGTGCAGCCCTGGGTCCAGGACTTCGACAATACGTCCGTCAGTGGTCTCCAAGCCAGTAGCCAGCCACATCTTATGCTTCCAACAGTAATGCAAAAGTTGCTCCATGCCTGCAAAGGTACGAATAAGTGAGCGAAAAGCAAAATAAATTGCGATTTATTTCATTTGGGCAAACACTCCCCCAACACTCCCCCCAACACTCCCCCAACACTACACCAAGCACTCTCACCGATGTTGATAGGCGGTGGCTTAAAAGGTGTTTAGTAATTTCATAATTTCATGTTCAGATTGCGGTTGGCCGTTTTTAGCTGGATAACCATAGAAAATTTGCGCGCAGGGCAGCGCGCAAATTTTCCCTCGTGTGGGAATAAATTCGCCCTCCTTATTTCTATTTTTGGCAGCCCACCGCAATGTTGTGTTTTTTGAACAAACGGCATTGTGTGGCAGGAAGCACAGGGGGAACAGATTACTCTGCCTTTAGTATTTCTGAGCGTACATACGGAATAATATGAGGGAAGGTCTTGCCTATGGCGAACTTTGTTGCGACTCATCAAACGAAAAGTAAAACTTTTATTTGATTTCGTGCTCCAAAATTTGGTGATGTTACTGGAATTGCCTACCTTTGCCGCGAAATGAAGATTGGAACAATCGATTTAGGAGAACGACCCATTCTGTTAGCCCCGATGGAGGATGTCACCGACATCGGCTTCCGCATGCTGTGCAAGCGGTTTGGAGCAGCTATGGTGTACACGGAGTTTGTCTCGGCAGAAGCACTGGTGCGCGATGTGAAGTCGACGGTGAAGAAGCTGACCATCAGTGACGAGGAGCGCCCGGTGGGCATACAAATCTATGGCCGCGACGTGGATGCGATGGTGGAAGCTGCCAAGATTGTGGAGCAGGCCGGCCCCGACCTGATAGACCTGAACTTTGGCTGTCCTGTGAAGAAGGTGGCTGGCAAGGGTGCTGGGGCAGGTATGCTGCAGAATATCATGCTACCCGACGGCAGCATCGACCCCGATGCCAAGCTGCTGGAGATGACAAGGAGGGTGGTAGATGCCGTGCGAGTGCCCGTCACTGTGAAGACCCGCTTGGGGTGGAACCACGAACAGCTCGTCATCACCACGCTGGCCGAGCTGCTGCAGGACTGCGGCATACAGGCTCTGACCATCCACGGACGCACGCGCAGCCAGATGTACACTGGCGAGGCCGACTGGACTCTGATAGGTGAGGTGAAGAAGAATCCGCGTATCCATATCCCTATCATCGGCAACGGCGACATCAAGTCGTTGCAGGATGCCGACCGCGCTTTCGACACCTACGGAGTGGACGGCGTGATGATTGGTCGCGCCACGTTTGGATGTCCTTGGATCTTTAGCAGGCAGACGCTCACGCTCGACGAGAAGATAGACGTGCTCGAGGAGCAGCTGCGCATTAACATCGAGCGGTGTGACACCGAGGAGATGCGTGCAGGCAAGAAGTCGGCCGAGCTCTGCGGCATCCTGCATACGCGCCGCCACCTGGCTGCCTCGCCCGTCTTCAAAGGCATTCCCAATTTTCGCGAGACACGCATCCAGATGCTCAGGGCCGAAAAAAAGGATGACCTGCTGGCCATCCTTGAGCGTTGCCGCGAGCAACTGCGTTAGAACCACTGCATCAGCTGTCGCAGATAGGCTGTCAGCTCGGCAGCCATCTTCTCGTGCTGCCACTTACTGGGGTGCCAGGAGGCACCATAGAGGATGTCGCCCGTCTGGGGAGTGAAGTCGAAGCGATAGACCTCCTTGTCACCAGCCTTGTTGGCCTCGGCCACCACCTCGTTCAGCGTCTTTTTGGCAATCTCCAGCTCCTTGCCGTTGAGCATCGAGCCGCACAGGTAGACAATCTTTGCCTTGGGGTTGTGACTGCGCACCTGAGTGAGGAACTTCTTGTAGGCTGCTTTCAGCAACTTGACATCGTAGTTGTTGGTAGACAGGTCGTTGGTGCCTAAGTTGATACATACCAATTGGGGCTGATAGCGAGAGAAATCCCAACGCTCAGAACGGTCGTAGAGGTTGGTATACTCATACTCTGTGGTCATCACATTGTCGGGTGTTCCCGCCTTGGGACCGTCGTAGCTGCGATAGACACCAATGCCCGAGCGGGCCACCACGTGAGCTACGGCATCAAGAGCGCGGCAGGAGAGCTGGGCATAGGTCAGGTAGTGGTTCTCCGTCTCATATTCGAAAGGATCGCTGGCCACGATAGCCTCGTTGCCATAGCCGCAGGTGATACTGTTGCCGATGAATTCGATGGTTCTTGAGGGCAAGGCTGGCGGCGGAAGCAGTCTGGCACCCTTGTCGAGGATGAAGCCGCGGAAGTCAGGTTTCAGCTCGTAGCCCTCGATGACATACATCAGCCGCAGCGTGTGGGACCCCTGAGGCAGGGCGGTGGCAATGGTCACCACGGAGTCGCGCTCGCCCATCAGGCTCACCTTGAAGGGGACTGCCTCGTCGACCTTCGCCATGAAATAGCCGCTACGGGGCTTGGCCCACAGCTTAATAGATGTACCCGTAAAGCAAACATTGATCTGGGTACCTGGGAAGGTGAAGCGGGGACGCTCTGGGTTGTCAAAACAGATGCGCCCCACATACTGGATGTTCTTATCAGTAGGAGTTACGACGGTTCCGCAGAACGGAAGAGTAGTGCTGGCTGTACAAACAAAGGTGCTTAAAGACACCAGAAAAGCAAAGAATAAACGTTTCATAAACAGGTTTTGAGTTTAGTGTGCACAAAATTACAAAATAATGCTGAAATAGAAAAGATTTTTTCGTAAATTAACTCAAATAAACAAAGAAAAGAAGGACCGTCTTTTCTGCGAATTATTACAAAGTTACGAAAAAAATGAGAGCAAGACATTAAAAGTTGATTTTATTTCGTACCTTTGCAGCATAAATTGGATTATGTGATTTCGTGAACTGAAAAATGATAAGATTAGCTACAGTATCTCCATGCTATAACGAAGAAGAAGTGCTAAGACATTCTGTAGAGCGTCTGAGAGCATTGTTTGACCGTATGATTAGCGAGGGCCTCATCAGCCAAGACAGTATAATGGTCTTTGTCAATGACGGCAGTCACGATAGCACTTGGCAGATTATAGAGGAGCTGCATCGTGAGAACTCCTTTGTCAAAGGTATCAATCTGGCACGTAACGTGGGACACCAGAATGCCATCATGGCAGGTATGATGACTGCAAAAGACTGGGCTGATGCCGTTGTTACGATAGATGCAGATCTGCAAGATGACATCGAGTGTATCCCTCAGATGGTTAAACTGTTTGAGGAAGGCAATGAAATCATATATGGTGTCAAGACATCACGTAAGGCCGACCCGCTGATGAAGCGCCTGACTGCCCAGGCATTCTACAAGCTCCAAAGCACAATGGGTGTGGAGAGTGTCTATAACCATGCTGATTTCAGGCTGATGAGCAAGCGCGCTCTTGATATGCTGTCCACTTATAAGGAGCACAATCTCTACCTACGAGGTCTCATCCCGCAAATCGGCTTGCAGGCTACTACCGTGGACGATGTCATCAGCGAGCGCTATGCCGGCTCATCGAAATACACGCTGAGCAAGATGCTGGGATTGGCATTGAACGGCATTACAGCTTTCAGCGTCAAACCCATGTATGCCATCTTTTATCTTGGATTGGCTTTCCTCTTTATCAGTCTGCTTATTGGAATCTATGTACTACACGCCTTGTTCGTGCATACGGCCGTCCCAGGATGGGCTTCTCTCATCCTCAGCATCTGGCTGGTTGGCGGATTCATACTGACATCAATGGGGGTCACTGGTGTCTATATCGGCAAGATATACACCGAGGTCAAGCATCGCCCTCTCTATCATATTAAGGACATTATATAAATGAGTGTCATGAAGAAAGTTTTACATGCTGTCAAATGGTTCTTTTTAGACCCCAGATGCCTGTTCTGGCTGGGCATGACAATCGCACTAATTGCCACGACAATAGAAGTAGTAAGAGGGCGCAACACCAACTATTTTGACTATCAGGACTCCACCCGGATGTTCTGGGAAGGACTGACACCCTATACGCTGGAGTTCGCACAGGCCCATTCTCTTTATTTTCTATATCTACCCGTGTTCTGTGTGCTCTTTGCACCTATTTTCCTGTTACCATGGTGGCTGGGGCCTTACATTTGGAACATCGGCAATTTCGTTTTGTTCTCGCTGGCAATATGGATGCTGCCTAAGCCATTAGCACCTTATCGTACCAAGATATACCTTTTCCTGCTGTCAATACTCATGCAGAGCATTTTCTGCTATCAGTACAATACGGTAGTCTGCTACATCTTCATCTTTGCATTCATCCTGCTGGAAAAGAACAAACCATTCTGGGCCGTTTTGCTCATCATGATATCGGCCACTACCAAAGTCTATGGACTGGCAGAATTAGCCCTGCTGTTCTGCTATCCTAAGGTGTGGCGCAATTTCGGCTATGCGATTCTCTGTGGTGCAGTGCTTCTGATGTTGCCAGCCCTCAATCCTCATGTGCACAGCTTAAGTGCACTGTATCAGGGCACGTTAGACATGATCAACACCCATCACTCTTCTGCCGACTACACAGGAATACTCTTTGCCCGAGGACTGAAGCCTCTTTTGTTGCCCAACTACCGCATTGTTCAGATTGCTGTACTTGCCATATTGGGACTGCTCTTCTTCTGGAGACACCAGCGCTGGCATGACTTTCGATTCCGTGTCCAGGCTATGGCAGTCATGATGGGCTACATCATCTTATTTAGCGACAGCCCGGAGACACACACCTATATTATTGCCCTGTCAGGCTATCAGATGGCTTTTTGGCTACAGCCGCGACGGACATGGTTTGACTGGACACTCTTCTGGCTATTGGTTGTCAATTTCATGATACTCCCCACCGACGTGCTTTGTCCAGCCTGGCTGCATAACTTCATACACGAGACCTTCTGGCTCGATGTCTATACCTATTTCTTCTGTTGGCTGCGAATCGTCTGGTGGGCTGTAGGACCGGATGGAGAGGTGAGTGGTGAGAGGTTATCGGTAAGAGGCAAGATGCTCCTCTTGTTGCTGTTTCTCGTACCCATTGGCATGCAGGCTCAGAAGACACTCATATTCAAAGTGAAAGGTGTCACGTTCAGAATGAAGCCCGTACAAGGCGGAACATTCACGATGGGAGCCCTTCCCACCGACACGCAGGCCGATAAAGACGAGGTGCGCCATCAGGTGTCGGTGAAGACTTTCTATATGGGAGAGACGGAGGTGACACAGGAACTATGGGAAGCAGTCATGCCTAAAAACCGTTCCAAGAACAAGGGGAAGACCCTGCCCGTAGAATATGTTACCTACGACATGTGTAAAGAGTTTATAGACAAGCTCAACCAACTGACTGGCTATCAATTCCGCCTGCCCACCGAGGCCGAATGGGAATATGCAGCTCGTGGCGGCCGCAAGTCGAAGGGCTATCTCTATGCAGGCAGCAACGATATCTATCAGGTAGCACATCTTTTAACCAACACTCCCGACAGGAAAGAAAAATCCGTTGCACAGCTGAAGCCCAATGAACTGGGACTCTATGACATGTCGGGCAACGTATGGGAGTTCTGTGAGGACTGGTATCGCAAGAGCCCTCAGAGCGAACCCTCCAGCAACTTTCATGTTATCCGCGGAGGAAGCTACAACTGTGATGCCCGCTACTGCCGCAGCACCAACCGCTATATGTACGACCAACGCCGCCGATACAGGCACGTTGGCTTCCGATTGGCCTTATAATGGATTTTACTCGTTGATGTAGTCGGGGAAGGTCAACGACCAGCGAGAACCACTCCATCTGCGCTGCAGCGTCTCGTAGTCGGCAATACGACTGTATGGCAACCGCTTCTGCAACCACGGACGGCGAACCTTTTCCTTGACGAAATTACCATAGAGCTCAAACTCCGAAAAACCTGCAAACTGCCGGTGGTCGTAGCTGTCGATGATGGTTTTCACCCAGTCACCGTGCGACCGTTCACCCAGCCTCTGATGCAGCAGTGCCAGCTGCTCCTTGTCGAACAGCATCTTATGGTCTACATACGACAGGCGGTCCAACGGCATTCCAGGCATCAGCATGCGGATGTTGTCGTAATAAGGCTGATGCTCCTCATAGCTCATATAAAACACTGTCTCGCCGCTGGCCGTCAGAAAGACATGCGGACGAATCAGCACGTGGTCGGCATCGATGCACAGATAATGGCGGCATGTGCCTATCGCCCCACTCAGCTTCACCAGCTGTTGAAACAGCCATCCGCTGCGATTACGCATGCTGCCGTCGGGATTCTGTATCTGGATATTTAAGTCTTTAGGACTGAAACCTAACACCGAAGTCTCGTCGACATACTGCAAGCCGTTTTCGCGACAGAATTTAATGATATGGTCTTCCTGGGGCGCCACAATATATATATCTTTTACAGGGTGAGCCACACAACGATGCACACCCTCCAGACAAAGCGGGAGAATATATAGGTCTTTAACTATGATGGGTATCACCACATCAATAGGTTCCTGGGCAGCCTCCAGAGTAGGGAAACTGCGCCAGGCAAACAGGCGGTATCTTATCTTTCGTCCTTGCGACATATAATCATATAATATTTCTGAACCAATAGTCAAAAAGCCTGAAGGCCTCAGGAGTCATCTTATTTTCATCAGCACTATCCATCCGATAGAGCGGCAGGTCGCGATACATCGCTGCCACTAAAGAGAACGTGCTGGGCGGACCTATCAAACAGTCACACTCCGAGAGCATGAACAAGTCTTCGGGAGCCGACCCCTGCAAATGGTGAATCCTGACCTGAGGGCACCGCTGCTGAAAGTGCTCCGCCATCACCTGACTGTCGTTCGTGGACAAGTAGACATGAACCGTCTTGTTCTGATGCTGCTCGGCAAAGCGGTTGATATGGCGGACATAGACCTCGTCATCGTAACAATAGATGCCGTCCTTCCACTGTGCATAGTCGCCCCGACGGATGTGAACACCCAGACGGAGGGTGGAGGGAGGAAGGGGGAGGGAGGAGCTTTTTTCTATCTCTTGCATCTTTGCTTTCACAGGAGCGGTAAACTTCTCGTCCAATGTGAAAAGGTCTACGATTTCCTGTCGATATTTCAGGAAAAGGTCATACCATCGGGCATTCCAGCCGCTGACCACGATATGGCGGTGGCGCAGCATCTTACGTTCCAAGGCCTCGCGATCGCAGTCACTGTGCTTGAAACTGGCAGTAGGCAACAGTCCGATGGCAGCAGCATACTTGGCCAGCAGATACCAGCCAAAACCCGTCAGCGAGGTGTGACAGATATGAAAGAACTGGTATTTATAGCTGAAACGCATGGAGATAACCTTGCGCCCATGTTCCCTACCCCAGGCATAGACATGGGCATATTGCAACAGGTTGTTGCACATCTGACTCTTATCACGGGCAAACATCATAGGCTCAACAATTCTTGATAGATGGTTAATACTTGGTCAGCAACATCCCGACCTTCGAAACGGCGTACATACTGCTGGCTGCGACGGATGCGCTCCTCACGTTCCTCAGCCCCCTTCAATAGCTGGGTGACGGCATGGGCAAAGCCCTCAGCATCATCGGGAGACACATACAGGCTATCCGGTCCGCCTGCCTCCTCTAAGCACGAACCCGAACATGCCACCACAGGCAGTCCGCTATGAATGGCCTCAATGATGGGAATGCCAAAGCCCTCATAACGCGAGGGATAGACAAAGACCTCGGCCTGCTGATAGAGAGCTGCCAGCTCGTCATCGCTTACTCCTGAGAGCAGATGGACTCGGGAACTCTTAGGCAGCTGCCGGGCATAACGGGTCTGTCGACCCACAGCTACCAGGTGGATATCGCTAGGTAAACTAGCGAGTGCATAAACAGCCAAAGCCAGATTCTTACGCTCCTCGATGGTGCCCACGCTCAATAGAAACCGTTGCGGAAGTCCGTACTTCCGGCGCACCTGCTGTAAGGCTTCTTCCTGTAACAAGTCCCTGAACTTAGGCGCACAACTCTGGTAGATGACACGAATCCTGTCCTCGGACACACCGCCTAACTCCATCACATCCTGCTTGGTGCGCTCGCTGATGGCAATGATGCAATCTGCCTCGCGGCAGGCATTACGAAACTTCCAGGCATAAATCTTTGTATCCAGCCAGTGGTAGTATTCCGGGTGCCGCAGGAAGATGAGATCATGAATGGTCACGACACTACGGATGCCCGCAGCCTTCAGACCACGAGGCAGCTCGCCCGTCAGTCCATGATAGAGGCAGACACCATCGCGCTGCATATCGCGGACAATACCCCTGCCGATGCGCCACAATGAGCGTTGCAGTCCCGTTGCAGCCTCAGGATAGGTGAACGAGGCTTTTGTCGAAGTGGAAACCTTCGACCGCAGGTCGGGACGGCCCTCGTCAGGGGCATAGAGCCGGAAGTGCCAGTCATCAGTACTGGCAGCCATCAGGTCGTTGACCAGTGTCCGTCCGTAGTTGCCCAAGCCTGTCGCATTGCGTACCAACCGCTTGGCATCCATACCGATGATGATGTTCTGTGCCATATACCTTAATTATTGTTTAGACAAGGTTACTTCTCAACCAAATGCGCAGCAAGGGGTCAGCAATGGAGTAAGTCTTATTTTGTTCTGTAATTAAATCATAGTCAAGCAACTTCTTTACCGCTGACTGTACTGCACTGGCAGACTTTAGATGATTGGGACAGACTCCGTATCAAGGCTTTGCTTTCAGTCACACGATTGCAAAAAAACTCATCCGGGATGAGTGGACTTAAGACAAAAGGATTTCTCTTCATGAACTTATCAAGTTGCCAATGACCATAATTCTGCCGCAAAGATACGATAAATAATTGAATTATGCAAATAAAATTATGTTATTAGCATAATTTCGTCCGCATAAAACTGGAATAGCGAGATATTAAGGATAAACTACCTGCAGCTATTCTACTGGCGATAGCGTCCGTTGGTTGCCTCGAAATATTTCTTCAGCACCAGTAGGGAGATGAGTTTCTCGCGCTCCTTGTCCTGAAAGCGAGCCACATAGTCGTGGGCATGCCGGATAATAGCCTCCGCCTCGTCGGGATGCTCTATATAGTAGTTCAAGCGCTCTTCCAAGTCCGAGAAGTCATCCTTCACCTCTATATAATGATAGTTGGGCTTGAGCGTGCCCTCCATAAACCAGGTCTCCTGTGTCAATCGGGGGGTGACGGCAATCGAATTGCTGGACATCACCCACTTCAGGTTCGATGCCACATCATTACCCTCTAAGGACATGATGAACTTATAGTCCAGATGCTCTCCGATAGTCAGCTTGCCTTTCTGCCATTCCGGATGCTTGTCCGAGCGATTGGTTGAGGCAGCATCCACCATCGGATGGTCTACCCAACGGTGCATGAAGAGGTCGCGGTTCTGCTTTCTGGGACCTAAGTCGCCTCTGAAGATGGCTACATTGCGCTTGTCGCGCCACGCCTTCTTGTCATCAACAAACAGGAAGTGGCGGTTTTTGTCAAGGTTCAGGATTACGGAGTTGGCATTATCGGGCGTGATAGGCCTGTTCTTCACGATGGCAGGTTGCGGAGCCACATACGGTTTGTCGCCTGGATCGAGAATCCAACGAAGGTCGGGAGAGAAATAGCGGGCAATCTCCATTGCATCGAAGTAATAGGTTTTCTGCCCTGTCATCGGCTGGTTTTCCAGACTGACGGCCTTCTCGCTCCATGCCTGACGGTCAAAATCGCTGTTAGCCGTCAACTTGCAATAATAATCGGCGCGACTACAGATTTCTTCTTTATCAGGACGACTGTCAAGTCGGCTAAGAATCCTTCCCAACTGCATCCGGGAGAAAATCATGGGAGTATATTCTCGCAGATAGCTTCGAAGATAATACTTCATATTGCTGTTCTTGCCACTATGCAGCATGTAATATAGCTTTCTCTTGTCCATCGTTAGCGAAAATGATAAAGCAGATGTTTGTAAAGACGCTTGTAGAACCACTTGAGCCTTTTCCATGGACGAGGCTTTGTGGGTATCAGCGTAGGCATAGACCCATCGGCAGTGCACTGGCATGCCAGACAGGGATGACTCCAGAAATAATTGATAAGTCCCATTTGGACGAGCCTGTTGTGAAGACAGTCACTGGTCGTATCCGATTTGTATTGCCCTACATATCCCATAATGGCTTCAGCCGCATGCTTATTCAGATAATAACAACCTGCATAGCGGTCTCTTTGTGCTGGATAAAGAATCTGTCCTTTTTTTCGCTGGCTACGTGGAACCAACAATAAACTGCTTTCCTCGTAATTGGCAATAAAGGGCATTTGGGCATATTGATCACTATATTCATCCATACTTTGCAAGAACAATTGCTTGAACGACGGATAGAACTGCAGGTCGTCTTCTATAATAAGAGCTCCCTCTAACCCTTTTTCCAAAATATATTGAGTTGCCAGCAAATGTTTGTAGGCACATGAGGTACGTGGAAATTGTCCATACATGGTCTCTGGTTTACCATCGTTAAGGAAATAGCGATCCAAAATCTCTGGAGTAAGGTCTGCGACATCACCATCCAACACATAATGATAGGGCCATCCCAATGCATCAAGCTGTTTCTGCATGAAAGCTTCGCGCTCCTTTTGGTCACGAACGTGGATGATGAGTATCTGTACCTCTTTCATATTTTCGTATGGATTACCAGTTACAAAAGTACAAAGAAATATCGATATAAGCAATTTTAAGTTAGAAAATTCACTTTTTTTTGGTAGTTTCCTATTGTTTCATTATCTTTGTAACCAAAATAAGTTTCAGTTCAAGATGATTCCTAAGAAAATCCATTATTGCTGGCTGAGCGACGATCCATTTCCACCAAAGATTCGGAAATGCATGGACTCGTGGCACAAGACGCATCCCGACTATGAAATTATCAGATGGAATACCAAGAACTTCGATATCCATTCAGTACCCTACGTACACGAAGCCTACAAAGCGCGCAAATGGGCTTTTGCTGCTGACTATATCCGCATGCACGCACTGTACACTGAAGGGGGCATCTATCTGGATTCAGATGTCGTGTTGCTGAAGAGACTGGACGATTTTCTCGACAACTCCTTCTTCTCAAGCATGGAATATCATCCTATCCAGATAGAAAAGTGTGACTCGATGCGCTATTTGGACAGTGAAGGACATCGCACAGAGGATGTCTACATACAAGGCATTCAGATTCAGGCGGCGGTAATGGGGGCTGAAAAGGGATGCCCTTTTGTAAAGGAAGTTCTTGACTGGTATCAAGACAAGCACTTTGTGAAGGAAGACGGCTCGCTGCGGACAGACATTCTCTCCCCTTATATCTATGCAAGGGTGGCTGAGAGCAAGGGGTTTGTCTATAAGGATATTGACCAACAGCTGCCTGACAGAATACACATCTATCCATCAGAGACCTTTGCGGGCAATAAACATGAAGTAACTAAGAACAGCTATGCCATTCACCTGTGTGCTCACTCCTGGCATCTGACGCCTTGGGAAAAGATTCGTCGCTTCTTGGGATTAAGTAAAAAACACAAGCAGAGTCATGAAGTATAACATGGGACGATACGGAGCACTGAAGATGGCAGCATACTATTTGTTGTTAGGCGTATGGTATATGTTGTCTTTACTGCCTTTCTGGGTACACTATCTGCTCAGCGACTTGCTCTATCTGTTAGCCTATAAGATAATAGGATACCGTAAGAAAGTGGTGAGAAGCAACTTAGCCACGTCCTTCCCGGAAAAGACTCAAGAGGAACTGCTGCAGATAGAAAAGGGATTCTATCACTTCTTAGGCGACTATCTGGCTGAGAGTGTGAAACTGATCAGCATCAGCAAGAAGAACCTGAAGAAACGACTCGTATTCAAAGGACAGGAAATAGTGGAGCAGTGCGTGAATGACGGACAGTCGTGTGCCGTCTACTTAGGCCACTACTGCAACTGGGAATGGATTACCTCCCTCCCCCTCTGGGTGACGCCCAAGGCACAATGCGGACAGATATACCACCCGCTGGAAAATAAAGTTTTTGACCGCGTCTTCCTCCGTCTGCGCCAGCGTATGGGTGCCGTCTGCATCCCCATGCAGGACACGTTGCGCAAGATACTGGAGTACCGACAGCAGGGCCAGCCGGTAGTCATCGGCTACATCAGCGACCAGAAGCCCCAATGGGTGAACATCCACCACTGGGTAGACTTCCTGCATCACGACACCCCGGTGCTCACAGGCACCGAGCGCATAGCCCGCAAGGTGAAGCATGCCGTGTTCTATCTGGATGTGCGCCGCATCCGCAGAGGCTATTACGAGGCCGAGTTCCGCCTGATCACCCGCGAGCCCCAGCAGATGCCCGAATACCGGCTCACCGACATCTACTACGAGATGCTCGAAGCGAGCATCCGCCGCGCCCCGGAATTCTGGCTGTGGAGTCATAAACGGTGGGCTCGAACCCGTGAGGAATTTAACGAGCGCTTCGAGGTCATCGACGGCAAGGTGATAGCGAAGGAAAAAAGTTGAGTCAACTCAAATCATCGATTGAGTTGACTCGATGGATCGTTTGAGTTAACTCAAGTATTTTTCAGGGTTTCAACCGGTCCTGTTTCATACGTTCCATATACTGCTGGATGATAGCCTTCAACTGGCGTTCCATCTGCGGAAGTTGAGAGTTTGCTACCGCATCAGACTTTTCCAGCAGGTTGTGCTGCATCAGCGAGTCGGAGAGACTATAGAATGCCGTCGACTTTCGGCCGTCGAACTGCAACACATAGCCATTGCGCACATACTGATAGATTCCATTCAGATAGTTGACAGCCCAGGTGTCTTCGGATGGTGTATTCAGCACATCGATGCCAAAGGCAAAGTAAGGCTTCTGATAGTGGAGCATACCCAGCACGGTGGGCAGAATGTCTATTTGCTGGGCAATCTTATCCTCCACGCATCCTTCGGGCTGCGCAGGGTCGAAGATGATAATGGGCGAGCAGAATCCGCCCAAGTCGGTCTTATACTCGGCATGATTGCTCATATTGGTATGGTCGCTGGTCAGCACGAAAAGGGTATTCTTGTACCACGGCTGCCGGCTGGCCGTCTGGAAAAAGCGCCCTAATGCCCGGTCGGTATAGCGGATGCACTTATGTATCTCGAGCTGTTCCTCGGGAAATTGCTTCTTATACTCCTCGGGCACCACGAAGGGATGATGGCTGGAGGCGGTGAAGACCGCCGTCATGAAAGGCTCCTGCATCCCGCTCATCACCTCCGCATAATACTGCAGGAAGGGCTCGTCCCAAATGGCCCAGGTGCCATCGAAATCGTTCGTACCCCGGGCGGCCTCATACTCCGTGCGGCCGTAGTAATGCTGGAAACCCGTTTTCTGTGCAAAGGCCTGAAAACCCATCGAGCCATTCTGTGCCCCGTGGAAGAATGCCGTCTGATAGCCTTCCCGTTGCAGGATGCCCGCCAGTCCGGAGAAGTCGTTCATCGAGGCGGGTGTCAGGATAAAGGGTTCTATGAACATCGGGATGCTCGACAGGATGCTGGGCATGCCGTCTATCGACTTGCGGCCGTTGCAGTAACTGTATTTAAAGGTGGTGCTCTTGCTGATGAGCGAGTCGATGCAGGGGGTATAGCCCTGATAGCGGCCATTCTCCAAGGTCTTGTTCAAGGCTCCGATATATTCGCGCCCGAAGCTCTCGACAATGAGGATTACCACGTTCTTCCTAGTCAGACTAGTTAAACTAGTTGAACTAGTCTGACTAGTTTCACTAGCCGAACCAGATAAACTAGAAAGCCCGGCATGCACAGGAGTATAGACTGCCTCCATCTCCTTCCCGTCCGTAAAATACTGGGGCACCACAAAGACATTCTTGCCAATGGTGCGAATCAGCGAGAAGGGCGTGTTAAGTACTAATGCCGCATCGGTAGGCCGCACGACATACTGGTTGGCATTCGACACCGTAATGGGACGCACGGCAGTGGTGAAGCCCCCGCGCATACCTGCCACACAGAAGGGGGCAAAGAGCAGTAGTGACAACAGACAAGCTAAACTATAGTGCCACCATTTATAGGAGGTAAGGGGTGAGGAGCCAGAAGTGAGAGGTGAGGAGTGAGAGGTAAGAGAATGGACGTAGAGACGGGGTTGGGCATAGCATCGCCAGAGGAAAGCCATGACAGCCACAAACAGTAACACAAGATACCAGTGATGCAGTAACTCGGTACCAACAATGCCTGCCAGGTTGCCCTCGTTGGAGAACTCGCTGAACACGGTAGTCGTGGTGCGTCGCATGGTATATTGGAAATAGACCGCATCAGCCAGATTGATGGCCAAGGCGATGCCGTTCACCAACAGGAAGAGTCCCTTGCAAAAACGATGATAGGCAGGCCGCTCCTTCCAATGCAGCGGAAAGAGCATCAGCACGACATACAGCACATTGGTATAGAGAATGGCTGAGGTGTCGAACAACAGTCCGCCGCACCACATATCATAGCTGTAAGTCAGCAGCGTACTATTCTCTAAATAGTATGCCAGTCGCGCTATCTGATAGACCACATAGACCAGCAGCAGGTTCCACAACACCGCCAGCAAAGGGCTGTATAGCTTTTGAAGCAGTTGTCTCATCATTACTTATATTGTTTATTTACCTTTTATCCAAGTCCTTGGAGGCGGCTTGCAGGATAGCCTGTCCGCGCCATAGCAGTTCCTTCGCATGGGGACCATCCTCCGCTATCATGCGACGGCTCACAAAATCGTAGGTGACAAAGCTGGTACTATCGTACACCGAGATGCCGTCATCATAGGTATTGACGGCAAAGGGCTTCGTATAGGTCGCACTCAACACATCGCGACTGAAGGCATAGTCATCGTGCGGAAGTCCCAACTGTCCTAACAGTGTGGCAGGCAAGTCGGTCTGGTTGCACACCTGTTCAATGCGGCGAGGAGCCTTGACCGCACCGCCTACCCAAACCATCGGTATCCGGTTCTTCAGGGGATTGGTCTCCGTCAGGTCAGCATAGGGAATCCCATGGTCGGGCAAGAGCACTACCAGCGTGTTGTGCCACTGAGGCGACTGGCGCAGCTGCTGGATAAAGCGGCCTAAACACTGGTCGAGATAGTAGAAGGCATTCAGCTTCTCGTCCTCAAAGCGCTGGATGGGCACATCCCAAGGCTGATGACTGCTCAGCGTGGAATAGCCGATGAGATAAGGCTGAGTAGCAGCAGTAGCCATCGAGAGCAGCGTCTTGAAGGTAATGCCGTCGCACACACCCCATTGTGCCGTCTGCTGTTCTTTCAAGGTGTAATCGGCTTTCCATGTTAGCTGTTCAAAGCCGCCCGACACCAGATAGCCGCGCATATTGGTGAAGTTGATGTCGCCTCCATATATGTAATAGGTGTGATAGCCCCGTTCCAGTTGCAGGGTGCGGGCTATATTAGGCAGTGAGCGCGACTTGGCAGGCATCTTCATCACCGACATCGTGGGGAACGAGGGATAGCCGCTCCAGGTGCATACTGTTCCCCGGTCCGTGCGCCAGGTATTGCCATAGCAGTTGGCAAAGTAGATACCCTCGTGCATCAGGCGGTTCAGATTGGGCATGACATCCGTCCGTCCGCCGACCTCGGTAAACACACTGCCACAGCTCTCCATGAGAATGACTATGATATTGGGCTGACGGGTGTTGAGTAGCGTATCACTGTCCACCGACTGGAGATTGTAATACTCCCGTACTACTCGCTGACTCTCCGCATCCTCCATAAAGTGATAAGTCATGGTCGTGGATGTCTTTTCGAGCGATGCAAAGAAAGAGAACACCGGGTTGACAGCCGAATGGTTCAGGAACTGGTTTTGAGAGTAATAGACCTGCCCGATGTTCGTGGTCGACTCATCCAGACCGCCCCGGATGCCTATCACGATACAGGGGATGGCCAACAAGCCTCCCAGAGTAGACAGGATGCGATGCTTCACGGCAGGCAGGTGGAGTGGAATCTCCCAGTAGCCCCAGGCAAAGAGTAGGGTCAACAGCACGACAGTCAGGAGCCGTAGGAGGATATAGCCCGTCGAGACGCTTGCCATTGCCTCGGTAGGGGTCTCTAAATACTGCAGACAGGAGGCATCGAGCTTAAACAGCCAGAACTCATAGAGGCTGGTATCTGCCACAAAGGCCAACACCATAGCAAAGGCAATGACGGCATAGAACGGACGGAGAATCGAGCGGAATAGGCGTTCGTTGGGTAGCCAGATGCTGGCCAAGACACACAGGAAGGGTACACTCAGTATGTAGAGCGACATGCTGAGGTCGAGACCTAGCCCATGACGGACGACATCCAGTACATCTGCCAAACCAAAGGACTGGCTGCCGGCATGATAGCACATAAAAGCCAGCTTGGCCAACACGAAGATAACCACCGTCAGCAGGTAGACTTCCGCCAGATAGAATATTCGCTTCACCATCAGCCTATACTTTTTGCATATCCGTCAGGTGCTTGTAGTATCCATCAATGGCGAGCAACTCGTCATGCGTGCCGCGCTCCACTATCTGACCTTCGTGCAGCACACAAATCTCGTCGGCATTCTTGATGGTGCTCAGGCGGTGGGCAATGGCTACCGTCGTACGCGTCTTCATCAGCCGCTCCAAGGCATCCTGCACCAGTCGCTCGCTCTCGGTGTCGAGGGCTGAGGTTGCCTCGTCGAGGATAAGGATAGGCGGATTCTTCAGAATAGCCCGGGCTATGGATACGCGTTGCCGCTGCCCGCCTGAGAGTCGCCCGCCGCGGTCACCGATGTTGGTGTCGAACTGGTGTTCCGACTGCATGATGAAATCGTAGGCATTGGCTATCTTGGCAGCCTCGATAATCTGTTCGTCTGTGGCACTCTCCACACCGAACGAGATATTGTTGCGGAACGAGTCGTTGAAGAGGATGGCCTCCTGGTTCACATTGCCTATCAACTGGCGCAGGTCGTGGATGCCTAAGTCTTTCACATTGATGTCGTCAATGAGCACCTCGCCCTCCTGCACATCATAATAGCGGGGTATGAGGTCGACCATGGTCGACTTGCCCGACCCCGACTGGCCTACAATGGCAATGGTCTTGCCCTTGGGAATAATCAGATTGATGTCGCGCAGTATCCACTGTTCGCCGTAACGGAACGACACATGACGGAACTCTATCTGATGCTCGAACGAGGCAATATGCTTGGGCTGTGCCACCTCCTTGATGGTGTTCTCGGCCATGAGTATCTTGTCGATACGCTCCATTGAGGCCAGTCCCTTGGGAATGTTGTACCCCACCTTCGACACTTCCTTCAGCGGATTGATGATCGAATAGAGGATGACCATATAATAGATAAAGGTAGGACCGGAGAGGGTCTGGTTGTTCAGCACCAGCACACCGCCAAACCACAATACGATGACAATCATGCAGGTGCCTAAGAACTCGCTGAGCGGATGGCCTATGTTCTGGCGGATGTTCACCCACATGATGTCATTGCGATAGGTGGAGTTGATGTTGTTGAACTTCTGCCGCATCTTGTCCTCGGCACAGAAAGCCTTGATGATGCGCAGTCCGCCCAAGGTCTCGTCGACCACGCTCATGGTGTCGCTCCACAGGGCTTGTGCCTTAATGCTCTGGGCTTTCAGCTTACGTCCTATCCATCCCATAAACCAGCCTATCAGGGGGATAATAATCACAGAGAAGAGTGTCAGCTGCCACGAGATGATGATGAGCGTGGTGAAATAGGAGATGATGAGGATGGGGTTCTTGAACATCAAGTCGAGGCTCGACATGATACTGGTCTCCACCTCCTGCACATCACCCGTCATACGGGCTATGATGTCGCCCTTGCGCTCCTCAGTGAAGAACCCTAAGGGCAGGCGTACTATCTTTTCGTACAACTGGTTTCGCATATCGCGCACCACTCCGGTACGGATGGGTACTACACTGGATGACGAGAGGAAGTAGGCAATGGTCTTCAGCAATGTGGCCACAATCAGGAACAGTCCGATGAAGAGCAGGGTCGTCGTACTGCCCATATCGGTAATGAGATGGTTGATGTAGTAATAGACATTGTTGACCAACACATCCTTCAGGCTGCCCTCACTCCAGTCCATCAGCCGCTCGGCTACCACCTCATCACCCGTCTTGAACAGTATCTGCAAGATGGGAATCAAGGCGGCAAACGAGAAGATGTTAAGCAGGGCCGACAGGATATTAAACACTATCGACAGCACGACATACTTCTTGTAAGGCATCACGAAACGCCTCAGCACTTGTATAAAGTCCTTCATAAAGTCTCTCCAAATAAGGTGGCACTGGTAGAACCTGTTATCTTGACACGGACCGTCTCGCCGATATGGTGGTTGCCTTTGGGCAGCACGACGGCCTTGTTCTGCTCCGTACGACCCATCAACTGTTCGCGACTGCGCTTCGAGAATCCCTCGATGAGCACGTCGAACTCCCGTCCCTCATCCTTCTTGTTTTGCTGGGCAGAGATGTCGGTTTGTAGGGCTATCAGCTCGTTCAGTCGGCGGATCTTCTCCTCCTCAGGTACATTGTCGGGCAAGTGCTTCGAGGCATAGGTGCCTGGGCGCTCAGAGTATTTGAACATGAAGGCAGAGTCGTAGCCCACCTCGCGCATCAGCGAGAGCGAGAGCTGGTGGTCCTCCTCCGTCTCCGAATGATAGCCCACGAAGATGTCGGTAGACAGTCCGCAGTCAGGGATGATACGACGGATGGCCTCCACCCTGCCTAAGTACCACTCGCGGGTGTACTTACGGTTCATCAGCTTCAGGATGCGGTCGCTGCCACTCTGTACCGGCAGATGGATATGCTTACAGACATTGGGCATCTCGGCAATCACCCGCAGGGTCTCGTCACTCATATCCTTGGGATGCGAGGTAGTGAAGCGGATACGCATCCCGGGAGCCTCCTCTGCCACCCGTCTCAACAACTCGGGAAAACCATTTCTCACTCCTGATTCCTCATGGCTCATTTCGTAAGAATTGACGTTCTGCCCTAACAGTGTCACCTCCTTGAAACCACGGTCGCGCAGGTCGCGCACCTCACGGAGGATGCTCTCTACATCCCTGCTGCGCTCGCGGCCTCGGGTGTAGGGCACAATACAATAGTGGCAGAAGTTGTTGCAGCCTCGCATGATGCTCACGAAACCGCCAATCTTGGCTCCATGCAACCGCTGGGGCACCACATCACGATAGGTCTCCGAGGTAGACAGCTCGATATTGATAGCCTTGTGGCCCGTCTCGACCTGCGCTATCAGGTCGGGCAGCGACAAATAGGAATCCGGACCCGCCACCAGGTCGGCATGATGGTTGTTCAGCAGGTCTTCCTTCACACGCTCAGCCATACAGCCCAACACACCAATAATGAGAGGTGAGAGCTTGCGCTGGCGGCGAACCGCATCCAGAGCGTCCAGCCGATGATAAATCTTCTGCTCGGCATTGTCGCGCACCGAACAGGTATTCAGGAATACGGCATCGGCATCATCCAACGACTCCGTAGGTTCATAGCCTGCCATCTGCATCACACTGGCTACCACCTCCGAGTCTGCCACATTCATCTGACAGCCATAGGTTTCTATATATAACTTTTTCATTTATTTAGTCTTTTCGCCTGCAAAGGTACAAAAAAAATTCGTACCTTTGCAGCCACTAATGAAATATTAACGTATGGAACTGATAAAGAACAAGGAATTTGGTGGTGAGCGTCCCCTATTTACCATTCACGACACTCGCCTGGAGAATATCACCATTACAGATGGAGAGAGTGGCATCAAGCAGTGCCGGAACATTGAGGCCACAGGCTGCCGCTTCTATGGGAAGTATCCCTGGTGGCATGTAGACGGGGCACTGATTGAGGACTGCTATTTCGCCCTCGACTCGCGCTCGGCCATCTGGTACACCAACGACCTGGTGATGCGCCGTTGCCGTATCGATGCGCCTAAATTCTTCCGCGAGATGAAGAATGTAGAGCTGGAGGATGTACAGATCTGCGATGCTGACGAGACCTTCTGGAAGGTGGACGGACTGCGTCTGAAGAATGTCAAGCTGCACGGAGGAACCTATCCGTTTATGTTCTCAAAGAATATCTATGTGGACGGGCTGGAGAGCGATGCCAAGTATGTGTTCCAGTATTGTGAGAATGTGGAGGTGCATCATGCGAAGATACTCACCAAGGACTCGTTCTGGGAGTGCGAGAATGTCACCATCTACGATTCCGAGCTGGATGGTGAGTATCTGGCCTGGCACTCGAAGAATGTCCGACTGGTCAACTGCCACCTGGCTGGCGAACAGCTGTTGTGCTATGCCCAGAACCTCGTACTCGAGAACTGCACCTTCGACAAGATGTGCGACCGCGTGTTCGAATACTCCACCGTCGAGGCTGACATTCGCGGACATATCGAAAACATCAAGAACCCGACCAGCGGACATATCGTTGCCGACAGCATTGGTTCCGTCACCATCGACCAGAATGTACGCCAGCCCAATAACTGCGTAATAGAGACAAGATGAAATACGACTTTGACGAGGTGATAGCGCGCCAGGGTACGGGCTGCGTAAAATGGGATGAGAGTCCTTCGACAGATGTCATTCCCCTCTGGGTGGCCGACATGGACTTTGCGGTGGCTCCCGCCATCCAGGAGGCCATCAAGAGGCGTGCCCAACACCCAGTGTTTGGCTATACATACGTACAGGAGGACTATTATGCCGCTGTCATCTCATGGTTCCAACGCCGTCACGGGTGGAAGATCAAGCGCGAGTGGATGCTCTACACGATTGGTGTCGTACCCGCCATGTCGGTGGCCATCAAGGCACTGACCATGCCCGGCGAGCGCGTGCTCATCCTCTCGCCCGACTACAACTGCTTCTTCTCCAGCATCAAGAATAATGGCTGCGAGGTGGCGGAGAGTGTGTTGCGACTGAGTCGCAACATACAAAACAGGTTTGAAGTCGACTGGCAGGACTTCGAGGCGCAGTGTGCCAACGAGAAGACCACTGTCTTCCTGCTCTGCAATCCCCACAACCCCACCGGGCGCGTCTGGACCCGCGAGGAATTGCAGCAGATGGCAGACATCTGCCATCGTCACGGCGTGCGCATCGTCTCGGACGAGATTCACTGCGAGCTCATCATGCCCGGCCATACCTTCGTGCCGATGGGCACTGTCGATGAAGATGCCATCATCCTCAACTCCCCCTCGAAGTCGTTCAACATCGCCGGGCTACAAATGGCCAACATCATCTGTCAGGATGCGGAGACGCGCCGCCGACTGGACCGTGCCATCAACATCAACGAGGTGTGCGATGTCAACCCCTTTGCCCCAGAGGCTGTCAAGGCTGCCTATAACGACAGCGAGGAGTGGATAGATGCCCTTAACCTCTACCTCTGGGACAACTACTCGGCACTGTGCGACTTTGTCGCGCACCACCTCCCCCAATGGAAGGTGATGCCCCTCGAAGGCACCTACCTCGTCTGGGTGGATGTCTCTGCTTGTTGCGACTCAGTCACAACATACTGTGAGGAGCTGCTTGAGAAGGCTAAGGTGTGGCTGAACCCCGGCACCATGTATGGTCCCACTTCCGGTGAAGGCTACCTGCGCATCAACATCGCCTGTCCACGCAGCCTGCTGATGGAAGCGCTGGAAAGGATTACAAAGCTAACCAAGAAATAGTCATACATGAAACAAAAAAGGATTGCGAGCCACTGTCAAGCCCTTTGGGCAGTGAAACACTTATGTCTGAGTATCGTTCTGTTGCTCCTTCCGCTGCTGACACAAGCCCGCGACTATGACATCACGGCATACGGGGCCAAGAGCGATACCACCATCCTCTCTACCGATGCCCTCCAGCAGTGCATCGATGCCTGCTCGCTGGCTGGCGGCGGGCGCGTGGTGGTGCCTGCCGGCAACTACAAGATTGGCACCATCATCCTGAAGAGCAATGTCCACCTGCATCTGGAGTTGGGAGCAACACTCTATGGCTCCACCGACCTGAGGGACTACCGCCGCGTGAAACCTAACTACGTGTCGCTGCGCACCCATACCGAGACCATCCAGCTCATCTATGCCGACTCAGTGGAGAATGTCGTCATCGACGGCTATGGCACCATCGACGGGCGAGGCCGCGTGTTCCCCAAACTGTCGTGGAACGACGAGGGCATCACCCGTCCCCATCTGCTGCGCTTCGTCCAAAGCCGCAACATCACCATCAAGGACATCACGCTCAAGAACAGTGGCTGCTGGATGCAGCACTATCTGGCCTGCGACCGCCTGCGCATCAGTGGCATCAAGGTTACCAACCGCAACAACTACAATAACGATGCGCTCGACTTGGATGGCTGCCACGATGTGGTAGTATCAGACATGATAGCCGACTCCGATGATGACGGCATCACCCTGAAGAGCACCTCGCCGCGCCTCTGCGAGGATATCACCATCCAGAACTGCATTGTCTCCTCCCACTGCAATGCCGTCAAATTAGGTACCGAGACCAATGGCGGATTCCGCAACATCACCATCCGAGGCATAGTGGTGAAGCCCAGTGCCAACCAGAAGGAAAAGTTCTTCGGACAGTGGAAAGGCTCCTCAGCCCTCTCGTTAGAGATTGTCGACGGTGGCGTGATGGAGAATGTAAGCGTCAGCGATATGACCATCACGGGCACCGAGTCGCCTATCTTCGTGCGCTTAGGTCATCGCGGACGCGGCTATACCTTCCATCGGAGCGGAGCCAATGCCTTCGTCAGCCAGCATGTGAGCGGTGGTAACGAGGGCGGCACTGCTGCCACCAAGCCCGACAGCATCGAGACCGTCGGGCGAATGCGCGGCATCTATATAAATAATGTACGCGTTAGAGAGGCTGGCCGCTATGGATGCAGCATCACGGGACTGCCCGGCCATCCTGTGGAGGATGTCCACGTGTCTGGTGTCACCATCCGGCACGAGGGCGGCATACAGGCTAAGGACCTGCCCGCCATCCATCAGGCTCTGGAAGACGAGAAGGCGGCCGAGTATCCTGAGGCCACCATGTGGGGGCCGCTGCCTGCAAAGGGCTTCTATGTCAGGCATGCCCGCAGTGTATGTTTCGACTCAGTCGAAACATACACTGAAAAGCCCGATGCCCGTCCGCAGATAGTCTGCGAAGACGTGGAATAAAAGGAACCACTTTAGGAGATTAACCTATTTTAACGACGCACCCTGTAATATCCCGCAGGGTGCGCCGTCTATTTAGTAGCATGAGCTCAACAGTCAGACAACAGGACTTCGCCCAACTGGTGACGAAGCATGCCCAGCAGGTACTCGACTTCACAGCGCGTCTGCTGCCAGACCGCCAAGAGGCTGAGGAGGTGGCACAGGATGCCTTCGTCAAGGCGTTCCACCAGTTAGGCACCTTCCGGGGCGACTCCTCGTTCCTGACCTGGGTGGAGCGCATCGCCTACCATGAGGCCATGAGCCGACTACGCCGACGGCGGCCCCACACAGTAGACATCAGCGACCCGGGGGTGGCCAAGGAGTTTGCCTCGCTGACTGCCGACGAAGAACTGTCTACCGGGCGCGAGGAGCGCATCCAGCACTTAGAGGAAGCCATCGGACTGCTGCCCGCCGAAGACCAGCTGCTGCTCCACCTCTACTACTACGATGACCGACCCCTGCGAGACATCGCCTACATCATGGAAGCAGAGCCCAATGCCTTGGGGGTCCGACTGCACCGAATACGCAAGAAGTTACAAACAATGATTAAACAACGCGAAGATGAAGAAATATAACGATACCGACCTGCGCGAAGCTCTACGCCGACGCGAAGCCAAGCGCCCACAGACGGAGGTGCCTGCCGACTTCCTGGACAACGTGCTGCAAGACATAGAATGCCAGAAGCGCCCCCGACACACGTGGCGCATGGCCCTGACAGCCCTCGCCGTAGCGGCCTCTATAGCCCTCTTCATGATACTGAGTATGCAACCCGAGGCAATGCCCGAAGCCACATTAGGCCATACGACCCAATACCCGGGAGCAAAAGACACGCTGACCAAGAAAATGCTGACAGAAGCCGTGAGCCTGCCAACAGCCCGCCTTGGGCGGGCTACCAGTCCGAGCCGAGCGGACTCCCAGTCCGAGCCGGTCGGACTCCCAGTCCGAAGCAGTCGGACTAAAAAGGAGCCTACTGACAGCCTCGACTACTATATCGCACAAATGGAGGCCGCGCTGGCTGGTGTCCGCGACAGCTGCTACCTCGCACAGGTGGAGCGCATGGTGCTGGCAGACGAAGCGCTGAGCCAGCTGATGAACGAAATAACAAGCCAAAAACAATAGTGCCGTATGAAAAGACGTATCTATACCACAGTGTTGTTAATAGCCATCGTGCTGACCGTCCAGGCCCAGACACAGCGAGGCATCGATGCCCTTGAGCAGGCTGTCAGGACCTTCCTCGCATCAGCCGATGTGAAGAGCAAGGACACCCACTGGAGCCACAGTCAAGAGCAGTGGTGCTTCAAATATGTTGGTGCGGGCAACACGCTGGCGATGCCTGCATCGCTGGCAGCCCTGCACGATGCCTTCACCCAGAACGTGCGTTATGCCACAGCCAGCTACTTCCATAGCCCGGCTGACGGGCCGATGCCGTTCTCCATACTGCGCTTCGTGCGCAACGACTCGTTCTTCAGCCACATCACGGGAACCGCCCGCATCAAAGACAACCACCACTTCTACCTCATCAACTTTCAGGATGCGAACGGGCTGAACAGCTACCATCTGAGCTGGTGTACCACCACTTTTCGCGACCGCAACGGACGGCCCTTCACCACCATTGACGGCTACATCAACCACTACTTCGGGGGCATCTGGCGCATGGACAAGTTTGAACAGAATGACCCGTGGCAGATGAACACCCAGCGCATGAACCGCCCCATCAGCAGCGACGACCTGTCGAAGTATGAGACGTTGACTGCCCAGCTGAGATACCTCGCCGACACCTACCGGACACAGAAAGCCAAGGGCAACGAGAAGGGCTGCGATGCTACCGTCTACATGCTGAAGAAGGTGTGCGACGGCTTCGACGGCCAGCTGACCCATCAGCAGTTCAGCGACCTTGCCCAGCTGACGAGTACCATGAAGGAAGATAAAAGCAGCGAGCAGCGCAGCCGGATAGCGCGTCAGGCAAATAGTGCGCTATGGAAAAAAGTGGTCACCGGTAAGCTGGTAGGGAACATACGCTCGTGGGCTTCGAATAACGTACTCTTCATGCTGCCCGACCAACGCCGGGTGATGGACGAGCGGTATGACTATGGTTTCGAGAAGCAGAAGGAGGTGAAGGTCACGCTGACGGGACATACCGACAAGCGGAGCCAACTGGTGAGCGTACAACTGAAGCATCCCAAGATGAAACCCTATGCCGTAGCCGTCGACAGCGGGCGCTTTGCATTCTCCATGTCGATGGCTGAGCACCAGCTGATAGAGGTGACCGATGACCAGGGGCACAGTATCGTGCTCTTCACCGACTCCGTACCAGTAGAGATAGACCTCGCTCTGATGACCCTCAGCGGCTCGCAGCTTAACAACCGCTTTGCCGACTGTCAGCGCCGCTTGCGGGCCCTGCTGCCTGAGCGACATCTGTATATGCACCTGATGGACGACCTCGATGACACGGTGGTTGACGAAGCAGGCTATCAGCAGTTGGTGGCCGATGCCCACCAGTTGCAGATGGACTTTATCCGAGAAAATCAGGACAACCTGATACCCGTCTGGTATCTGGCAGAGAACTACACCACGATGTCGCATCAGGAACTGTACCCCTGGATGCAGCCCGGCCTGCCCTATGCCGACCATGTGGCCTTGCAGCCCGCACGAGCCTACTACGAGGGACTCAGGCAGCGACTGCCGGGCAAGCTGTTTGCGGATGCCGCCTGCATCGACACCGCGGGAGTGAGCCATCGCCTGAGCGAATACATCGGGCACGGCGACTATGTGGTGCTCTACTTCTGGTCGTCCTTTAACCACATCACACGCAACGGCACCAAGGTCATGAAGCAACTGCACAAGCAGTATGCCAGCAAGAACCTGCGGGCCATCGGACTCGCCATCGACACGAACAAAGACGGCTGGCGACAATACATCAGGAGCCGCAAGCTGGCTTTCGACCACCTATCGACCCCCGAGGGCGATTCCCATGCCGACATGTGGAATCAGGAACTACTCAAGGCCTACGGCATCCACTCGCTGCCTGAGACCATCATCTTCGGACCCGACGGGCGCATCGTCAGCACGGGCCTGACGGGCGACGAACTGCTGCAGAAAATAGCAAGCCTGCCTGTCAAGTAGACAAAACAACTATCTTAATAACAACCCTATGAAGAAAAGTATTCTGATACTCTTCTTAGCCCTTGGTGTGTCTGCACTTTGGGGCCAAGAAGCAGAGAAAGAGAGGAACATCTGGCTGCACGGCCGAGTATGCGATTCCTTCACTAAAGCCCCCGTACCGAAAGGCGGACGGGCCTCACTGCTACGGGCAGACTCTACCGTCGTGCAGGACACCATCTCGCTGATGGAGCGCAGTAGCTACATAACGGGCAGCAAGCGTACCGTCAGCATGGAGTACCCTCTTATCATCCGTGAGCCAGGCCGATATATCATCAAGGTGGAACATCCCAACTACGAGACCGCTTATGTGCCCTACGTGGTGAAGCGCATCGGCCGACGGGTGAGGGAAATCGAAGGCCCGCCCGTCTACATGAGGAAAGCCGCCAAGGCCCATCACCATGAGGGCGGCGAACTGGACGAGGTGGTGGTCAAGGCCACAAAGGTAAAGATGGTGTGGCGCGGCGACACCTTAGTATATCATGCCGATGCGTTCAACGTGCCGGAGGGCTCCATGCTCGACGGCCTCATCAAGCAATTGCCGGGCGTAGAACTGACGGAGGAGGGCGAGATATTCGTCAACGGAAAGAAGATAGACAACCTGACCCTGAACGGGGCCGACTTCTTCAAGGGCAAGAACAAGGTGATGCTCGACAACCTGCCCTACTACACGGTGAAGAACGTGGAGGTGTATAAGAAGCAGACCGACTGGCAGAAGTTTGTCGGCAACAACGACGAAGACAAGAAGGAATATACGATGGACGTGGTGCTGAAGCGCGAATACCGCATCGGGGGTACGGCCAATCTGGAGGCGGGAGCCGGAACTGACGAGCGCTACCGGCTGAAGGGCTTCGGACTGCGCTTCACCGACCATACGCGGGCGGTGCTCTTCGGTGGAGCGAACAATGTGAACGAGAGCATCGACTTCGATGACGAGGGCAAGGACAAGGGCAAGACCAACCAGGCAGGCAACCGTCACTTCAAGCAGGTGGGTGGCATGTTCATGGTCAACAGCATGGAGGGCCGCCTGCAGAACAATACCGAGGTGCGGGCCGAGTGGAAGAACGACCGCGCCGAGACGCGCACCAATGGCGAGACCTACCTGAACAGCGGCTCCACCTTCTCGAAGTCGGAGGGTACTCGCCGCGACATGCCTGCCAGCTTCAGTCTGAGAAACCAGTTGCGACTGCGCACGAAGGTCTACTTCAACTCATGGCTCAACCTGGATTATGAGCGGCAGAAGTCGGAGAGCGACAGTTGGTCGCTGACAGCCGCCGACCAGCTGTTTGCCGACAGCATCAACAGCGTGCGCAGCCGCTCATGGAACAGACAGGGCCGCCTGCGGGGCAATTTGCACAATAACCTAACATTCAAACTGCCGTCGGGCGACAACATCGACTTCTCCTTGTCTGGTAACTACCAGCGTGCGTTCAGCCCCGAGAGTGAGAGCTGGCGCCACTACACCTATTATAATATAGGCACCACCGACTATCAGCACCGCCGCACTGAGTCGCCGTCGGACAACTACTCAGTGAACGCCCGCATCAGTTACAACCTGCACCTGATGGAAAACTTCATCCTGTCGCCCTACTACGGCATCAGCCCCTCACGCCGCAACAACGACGACCTGGAATATCTGGCCACCAGCGAGACGCTGCCCCTGCTGCCCGACCTCGACAACACCCGCTACCAGACCACGCAGGGCTTTAAGCACAACATGGGAATGGACATCAGCTACTACACTATTGGAAAGAAAAACGGCTGGGTCTTTAATGTCCACTTCAACCTGCCCGTCTCGTTCGACCGCCAGCGCATGAGTTATGATAGCGAGCCCTTCCAGACCAGCCTCACCCGCCATTATACGACATTCCAGCCCTTCGTCTACTTCTTTCTGGACAACCGCAAGACCAAGGGACGCAGCAAGAGCTTCAATGCCCGATATAATATGTCACAGATGACGCCGTTCATCCACAACCTCATCACGTTTCCCAACACCACCAATCCGCTGTACGTCCGACTGGGCAATCCCGACCTAAAGATGGAGACGCAACACCTATTCTTTACCGAATACACCGCCCGCATCGACTCCATCGACCAGCAGTTCCGCATACAACTGGAGGCCAAGGCCAAGCGCAACGCCTGGGCGCGGGGTTACACCTACGACCCCGTGACGGGCATTCGTACTTACCGGGCCGAGAACATCACGTCGGGCAACTGGAAACTGTCGTCCACACTAAGCCACCGCCGCGCTTTGGGCAGTAAGAAACTGTTCCACATAGAGAACGAACTGCGCCTGTCGTTAGAGAAGAGCACCGACCTGGCCAGCATCAGCGGCAGCACCTCCACGGAGCTAAGCCGTGTCACCACTACCTATACCCGCTGGAAGCCCCGCCTGCGCTACCAAAAGGGCAACCTCAGCTGCACCCTGCACGGCGAACTGGCCTGGCAGCACCTGCACCGCAGCCTTGCCATCAACGGTTTACCCGTCAACATCTGGAACATCTCCTACGGCCTCTATGCCCAATACAAGCTGCCACTGAACTTCACCGTCGACAGCGACCTTGACCTGTACCACCGCCGAGGCTACACTGACGCGGAGATGAACGATAACCGTGTCTACTGGAACGCCTCGCTCACGAAGTCGCTGATGAAAGGCCACTGGGTACTGAAGCTACGCGCCTACGACCTGTTAGGCCAGATCAGCAACCTGCGCTATAGCATCAACGCACAGGGCCGCACCGAGACATGGACCAACTCGATGCGCCGTTACGTGCTGCTCAGCGTCAGCTATCACTTCTCGCAGAAGCCCAAGAAAAGATAAGCATTATCGCAGGATGACGGTCTGTCGCATAGCAGTTATCGGGTAATAAAGATTCGTTCTGTCATTCCTTCATAGGTCTGCATGCTGAAGTGGATGGTGTCGGGACACTGCTGGGGCAGCAGGATGCTGACATAGCGGCGGTTGGTATAGTATTCTGGGATGCCGTTCTGGCTGTGCAATAGCCGGTAGTATGCCGCACTGCGCCCATTATCATAGGTATAGACCGTGTCCTGTGCCAGCCCGATGTTGTGGGGCAGCTCCTCGTCGTCTATGCGTCCCGTCTTCATCAGCAGTCCCAGGTTAAGATACTTCCCGCTCTTCGACAGCCAGCCGCTCTCATAGCCGATAGGATCCTGCATTTCATCCTTGAAGCGCCAGTGTTCTATCGGATGGAGCGTGACCACTGCGCCTGCTGCCATCGCCTCAGCCGTAGCATCGCCTACCTTATTAAAATAGAGAATAGCGCGATAGGTGGTATCGGCAGTTTCTATCCACTTAGTTGTTATAGGGGTCTTGAGCAGATAGTTTTCTCCCTCGTCCGTCTGGAAGCTGACACCTTGCTTCTCGCCATTGACCGTCAGCTCGCAGAAGTCGGCTTGCATCAGCGAGTATTTTCCTTCTCCCTTGTCATAACTGTCGGTAGTACAGGAGAAGAGTGCCATTGTAAGAATCAACCACAGATACTTCATAGCGTTGCCTCATAGTTACGTACAGGATTCGCATACATCGTGAGCATCCGCTCACGCAGGAAGGCCTCATCCTTGTTAGGGATTCTGATTTTGGCCAGCTGCCCCTTCAGATACTGTTCGAAACGCTCCTCGTCCTGCTGGCTATAGTGAGCCTGTTGATCGCGGTTACCCTTCAGCAGGTCGAGTGCAATATAGTTGCAGGGATAGAGCCGGTAGTGATGGTGAATCTCGCGGTCTATACGCTGGCTCAGCTGCGCATAGAACAGGTTGCGGGGCAGGTTCTCCAACTCGCCGAGCCAGCTATTGATGGTTGCAGCACAGTGATAGTGTACGCGCCCCTTATAGCCGAAGATGCCCGTCTTCATGTTGTCCAGGTCGTCTTGTTTGCTCTTCTTGTATTCGGGATTATCGCGCTTCAGCTGAAACTCCTGTGCCTTCAGATAGTCGCACGGGTCGAACTCATACGAGATGGTCAACGGCACGATGTTCAGCTCGCGAAGACTGGCAGCAGGTGAGCCCCCCTCTGCCGCACCGCCCATAGCGAACATCTTCAACACCGACTCCTGGGTATGGTCGCTTGAATCCTTCGCCCTGCCCTCGCGCTGGGCAATCCAGATATTCTCCCGCTTCTGTGTGACCGCATAGTGGATATAGCGGCTCATCAGCTGTGATGACCGCATCATCTCATGAGCTGTCAGTCCTCGGCGCACCGTGAAGGCTTTGTTCATCCTGACCAGACGTTTGATCCAGGGATAGATGAGCAGATTGTCACCAATGCCTATCTCCACCGTGGTGGGATAACCATGCTTGTTGAGCATCACGTCAAGGAAGGCCGAGTCGAGCACGATGTCACGATGGTTCGAGAGGAAAGTGTATCGTGGGGTCTCAATGTCTCCCGTGCGCTCTATGTCTAACTCACCATCGTCGAATGTCAGACCATCGGTATGCTTACGGACGACATGCCACACGACGGGCTTCATGAAGCGCAGCTGGAAGTCGAGCGGAGTCTTCACCCCTGTAAAGGCCAGCCTCAGCAGACCGTTCCGGATGCCTTTGGGCAACCAGGGCACAAAGCCCTTCAGCAGTGCCGAGAACTGACGGTCGTTTATCAGTTCTTCAAAGGCCTGCTTCATCTCTCCAGCCTCATAGGGCCGTATCTCGTCGAATTCCTTGATATCGTATTCCATAGCGGTAGCAATCTCTCAACTTTCAACTCTCAACTGTCAACTACTCAAAACTGGTTCTCCACAATGTCCGTCAGCACATCCTTCATCTCCAGTCCGGCAGCCTTTACCTGCTGGGGAATGAAGCTGGTAGGAGTCATGCCCGGTGTCGTGTTCACCTCTAACATCGAAATCTTACCCTCCTTCGAGATGATATAGTCGATACGGATGATACCATTGCAATGCAGGATGTCGTAGATATGACTGGTAATCTCGCGCACCCGGCGGGTCACATCGTCCGACAGGCGGGCAGGGGTAATCTCCTGCACCTGTCCATTGTACTTGGCATCGTAGTCGAAGAACTCATTCTGGGTCACCACTTCCGTTGCAGGCAGTACTACGGACTTCTCAAGCGTCTTGTACACACCGATGGAAATCTCGGTACCCTCCAGGAACTGCTCCACCATAATCTCGTCGCTCTCCATCATGGCCTTACGGAGGGCAGGAGCCAGCTGGTCCTTGTTCTTCACCTTCGACACTCCGAACGAGCTGCCGTCAGCGGCGGGCTTCACAAAGCAGGGCATGCCAATACGCTGCTCTATCTCGTCCTCGCTCACCAGGTGCTCAAAACCGCGACGGATAAGCAGCGAGTCGGCTACAGAGACACCATAGCCGCGCAGATACTGGTTCAGCACGAACTTGTCGAAGGTCATCGCCTCTACCAGCACACCACTGGTAGAATAAGGAATGTCCACCAAGTCGAAGTATCCCTGCAGGATACCGTTCTCGCCCGGGGTTCCATGTATGGTGATATAGGCATAGTCGAACATCCTGCACTTTCCATTCTCCATGAACGAGAAGTCATTACGGTCTATCCTTGCCGTTGTTCCGTCAGGCAGTTCCACATGCCAGTCCTGCCCCTTGATGTCAACAATATATACCTTGTAACGTTCCTTGTCGAAGAACGAATAGAGCCCTTGTGCCGAGCGCAGTGATACATCGTGCTCGGACGAGTCGCCACCACATACGATGGCAATGTTGCGTTTCAGTTGTTTCATTATTATATTGTGTTATGTCGTTATGTCAATATTCCGATTTGTCGTTATGTCAGCACTCCGCGTATAGTTCCGCCATTTATCTATCAGCTGAGCCATATCGCTGGCCAGCTCGGAGGTAAAGTCCATCTGCTCGTGGGTCACGGGGTGTACAAAACCCAGTGTCCTGGCATGCAGTGCCTGACGGCCACACAGCTTGAAGCAGTTCTGGATGTAGGCCTTATACGAGGCCGTGCGCTCTCCTCTCAGTATCTCCATGCCTCCATAGCGCTCGTCGGCAAACAGCGGATGTCCGATATGCTTCATGTGGGCGCGTATCTGGTGCGTGCGGCCTGTCTCCAATCTGCACTCCACCAGTGTGGTATAGCCAAACCGCTCCAGCACACGGTAATGGGTGACGGCACTCTTGCCAATCTCTGATCCTGGCGGGAAGACGGCCATGCGCTGGCGGTCCTTGGGGTCACGGCCGATGTTGCCTTCAATGCGCCCGTTGTCCTCCACGATGTTGCCCCATACCAGTGCCTGATAGGAGCGATGGGTGTCGTGGTTGAAGAACTGCGCTCCCAGTTCCGTCTTGGCCTCCGGTGTCTTGGCCACCACCAACAGCCCGCTGGTATCCTTGTCGATGCGGTGCACCAGTCCCACACTGGGGTCGTTGGGGTCGTAGCTCGGCAGTTCCCGCAGGTGCCAGGCTATGGCATTGACCAGCGTGCCGTGAAAGTTTCCCACACCGGGATGCACCACCAGACCAGCCGGTTTGTTGACCACCATCAGCTGGTCGTCCTCGTACACCACATCCAGCGGTATGTCCTCAGGCTCTATCGTGGTGTCATAGTGGGGACGGTCGAGCATCAGCGTGATGACATCGCCCGGCCGCACCTTATAGTTGCTCTTCACAGGCTTGTCGTTCACGTGGATAAAGCCTGCATCGGCAGCCTTCTGGATACGGTTGCGCGAGGAGTGCTGCACGTGCTCCGACATATACTTGTCTATCCGCACAGGCTCCTGACCCGCATCCACCTCCATGCGCAGATGCTCGTAAAGCTCGGTATCGTCTATCTCTTCTATCATTATTGCATCACAGGAGGCTCTTTCACCTCTTCAAACTCGTCGACCTCTTCGCTCTCAGGAGGCACTTCCGATGAGGTGGGGTCTACATATTCAAACTCATCGCTCTCCCCTAAGCCGCCACTGCCCACGAGCAGGGTCAGCGGATACTCTATGGGGATGCGGTCACCATTCGACACACGGCGGCCGCGACACAGGATGCCATACACCCAGTCTTTCTCTCCCGACACCATCTGTGCCGGCAACAGGCGGAATCCCATGGCCATCAGCTTTGCCTCCGCCTCGCGCAGGCTGCTGTTGTCCACGATGTCGGGGATGGCAAACGTGGGCGACGAGGGCGAGTTGACCGTCACGTATATCACGTGTCCGCGCTTCACCTTCATACCCTTTCCCGGGGTCTGTGCCAACACATAGTCGGGAGGCAGCGACTTGTTGTAGCCAGAGTCACTCACCATAATCACCAGCCCCTCATCCTCCAGCATCAGGCGGGCCTTCGAATAGGTCATTCCTTTCACCAGAGGCACCTCGATTCCCTCACCATGATGTGTGTACCAGTCCAACCCGAACTTCACGCCCATGCCCAATAGCACGACGACGATAGCCATCGCCAAGAAGTGCACCATCAGGTAGCGACTGAATATCTTACCAAAGAATTCCTTTGCTGTCATTTTCTATGAATCTGTAATATCGAAAGCAAAAGTACAAAGAAATATTGAGACAACAAAAAAATTGGGTATATTTCTTAGAAAACATACCCAATTCTTATCCGTACACACAGGATTTACTTTCCGTGATGCTCGTCAGATACAGTTAACTTCTTACGGCCCTTAGCGCGGCGAGAAGCCAATACGCGACGACCATTCTTCGTTGCCATGCGCTCGCGGAAACCATGCTTGTTCACGCGACGGCGATTGTGCGGCTGAAATGTTCTTTTCATTGTTTACTATCGTTATTATTGTTTAAATTCAGAGTTTCGGGCTGCAAAATTACACAATTATTTCGAATTATGCAAGTTTCGAGCGAAATTTTTCACCTTTCCCGCTCTACTTTTCCTTTTTTCTGCCCTTCCTTCCCCTTGGGGGAGGCTATTGGAAGCTGTTCTTAGAGGTAAGGGGCAAAGGCCCGATCATATTCTTCGCTCTCGCCCAGCCGGCCGTTGATAAGGCACACGAGCATGTTCTTGCTCTTGAAGCAGATGGCCTCATCGGAGGCGCGATAGATGTCCTGATGGAAGATATACTTAAAGCCGTCCTTCTCGAGCCACAGGCGCGAGATGAATTCGTCATCACAGCGTAGCGGGGTCTTATACTGCAGTTCCATACGTGCCACGACGGCATCGATGCCGCGCGAGTGCATCTCGGCAAACGAGAGTCCGCACTGCTTCAGGAACAGGTGGCGGGTATGCTCGGTATAGTGCAGATAGTTGGCATTGTTCACGATTCCTTCGATGTCGCACTCATAGTCGCGCACCTCCATACGGGTTTCAAAAACATATTTTCTCATAACTCTTAATTTTCGTTTCCTTCATTTCTCTTTGCGCGAGGCACGCAGGTATTCATATCCGATGCGGCAGCGGAGGCAGTCCTTGCGGTCGCAATATTCGCGCTTCAGCTGGATGAGTGCCTGCGAGTCACCTGCCGACTTCACCTCCAGACCGCACTCCTGCCACATGCGAATGATGTGGTTCTGCTCGGCCTTCAGCTGTTCGAGAAAGTCGAAAGCACGGTCGCACAGGTCCTCGCGCGAGGAGTGCCGTCCATAGGCAAAGAGCATCGGGATGCAGGTATTGATGATCAGCAGTTGGATGCTGGTTGTCGACAGGCGCTTGGTAAGACGGATGCTCTCAGAGCCGAAGGTATAGTGGGTCTCCCAATAGGGTGTCACCTGGGTCTGCAGACACTCGCTCAGACCCGCCATGTCCTGACAGGCTATCAGCTGCGACAGCCCTGCATGCCGCTGATAGTAGAGGTTGGCCAACTGCGAGATACGGATATGCGGGAAGTTCTGCGGCCTCAGCCGGAGGAAGCGCCAGCGATGGTGGTCCATAGGCTGGAGCGAGAACTTGTGGGCCAGATACTGGTATTCGTTACGCAACTTGGCAAAATAGCCCTCGTTCAGCGCGTCCTTCTGATAGCGTTCCGGGATGGCATCAAGTTCAAGGAGTCCAGCCTGCCCCAAGAAGATGGCCTCAATCTGGAAGAGGTCGTCCCGATGCTTGCCTACTGCCTGCAAGGGAATATGCCGCGCCCACTCCTCGAAGGCATCACCATTGATGCCAAAACCGTAGTTGCGTGCCAAAGTCATGAAGTAAGCATCTTCCCACGAGCCGTTAGCTTGTGCGACACGCTGCTGGATGGCCTGTGTCTTCTGTTCCAGTCGCTCCGTCTGCAAGGCGGCCATCCACGAGTGGACGGTGAGCCGCGTCAGGGTGGGAATGATGCGATAACAGGGCGGATAGGAGTCGGTCTTGAGCAGTTCCTCATAGTTCTCGCGAACGGACTCGGGCACCGTCATCACCACCTGTGGAACAAAGTTACCCTCTGCCGTCTGCACCTCACGGTCGGCCTCGCCTACCACATGCAGCACCACATTATTATAATGGGCATCCGTCTGATGACCATGCTGATACCAGTGGGACGAGCGGTCGTGTATCTCGACATTGCCCACCCACAGCGTACCGCCGATCTTTATCTTCGCATTGAAGAAGTCGGGCCCGGCATGACGGTTGTGCAGCCCTGGGTCCAGGACTTCCACAATACGTCCGTCAGTGGTCTCCAAGCCAGCAGCCGGCCACATCTTATGCTTCCAACAGTAATGCAAAAGTTGCTCCATGCCTGCAAAGGTAGTGCAAATCGAGAGAAATGCAAAATAAATTACGATTTATTTTCATTTCCGAGATGCAGCCTACCTTCTCCAGCGGAGAAAGTACGGATAAGTGAGCGATATGCAAGGTTAATGGCAGGCATTACCCATACATTTCCCATACTCAAGGGTATGGTATGTGTATGGCATGTGTATGGCATGTGTATGGTATGTATATGGTATGTATATGGTATGTATATGGCATGTACCTGTCTGAAGCCTGCCTAAAGCGGTGCAAAGGTACTTCCCCGTTCTCGCTTTCTGAGAGCAGGGAAGTGTTTTTTTTTGTGGAAAAGTTTTGGTATTTCAAAAATATTTCGTAACTTTGGAAGAAATTGCAGGATTTCTTTGTATAAAGGCAGTTTGGGAGATGGAGGAAAAATTGGGTTATGATATAGAGATCGTACTCCTTTCTCTGAACTGCTACAAATTGCTTCAATGAACACCCGATGACGGGCCACCAGCCTTGTTGTAACGTCACAGAGATACCTATTTTCTTGGCTATGTCGCCTCTTGTGATATAATTATCAGCATATATCAGTTTAAATATGGTAGCTGCTGTCTCAGATAACCCTTTAGACAACTCTTTAGACAACCTTATAGACAACCCTTCTGGCAACTCTATGGATAATTCATTAGACAACTCTGTCGTACTTGACTTAACGGATGGCACAGGCAGCACCATTCACCTTGTCGCTGTTGAGGGTATTCCAAAAGTCTGTAATAATCTTACTTGGTTCGTCCACACCAATTATCCGGAATCGCTTACTCACGTCCTTCTCCTGCAAGTTTTCATCCACGCCAAGCAGAACCAGTCCGCCTATATATTGGCAAAAGCCGAATAGGTTGCCCATACCGACTTAGGCACCTCTGCCTTTGCCCGTTTACACTCCAAGGTCACTCGCTAACCTTTGAGCAATGCTTCTTTTATTGTTTTCTCGTCCATCTTCATATTTCGCTTGCAAAGTTACTCAATTTTGGGGAATTCTACACTTCATATTTATGAATCGTATCTGTCCCTTGTGTCTTATATTATAGTTAGTGGTTAAGTCTAATAGAGTTAGTGGATAACTCCAAATGAGTTAGTCTTTAAGTCCTATATACTCATTATTCCAAGTCTCTCCATTCTTCCATTGATGATTCTGAGGGCAAATATAGCAAATAATCTTGAAACGATGTATAAGTACTTACACATTTTCATTAAATCTTCTCGATTTTAGCATTTTTTGTGCAGATTTCGCCCAATACTCAGTAAAATTGAGTAACTTTGTGCCCATAATTGAAACCCTAAGGCAAGCGATATGAAAACAGAAAAACAAATGGCTATGGCTGCTGCTGAATTTGCAGAGCGGTGGAAAGGCAGAGGATATGAAAGGGGCGAGTCTCAGCCTTTCTGGATTGACTTGCTTACAAATGTCTTTGGCATTGAAACACCATCGGATGGCTTTATCACTTTTGAAGACCATCGAATGGTAGATGCCTCCAACTTTATAGATGGCCGCATCCGTTCCACCAAAGTTCTGATAGAGCAGAAATCGTTGGGAAAGGATTTGCGTGCTGGCATCCGTCAAAGCGATGGCTCGCTGCTTAATCCGTTCCAACAGGCTCGCCGCTATGTGGTATCGCTTCCAGTTTCTGAACATCCTCGTTGGATTGTCACTTGCAACTTCTCCGAGTTCCTGGTTTATGACATGGAGCAGCCCAACAATGAACCTGAGCAGATACTTTTAGAGAATTTGGGCAAAGAGTATTACCGCCTTATGTTCCTTGTTGATGCCAAGAATGAGCATCTAAGCAAAGAAATAAAGGTGTCAAAGGAAGCAGGTGAGATTGTCGGCAAGATTTATGAGGCTCTTTTGGAGCAATACGATGATAACAGCCCCGAAGCACTCCGTTGGCTCAATATCCTATGTGTCCGCATTGTGTTCTGTCTTTATGCTGAGGACGCAGGAATCTTCACGCATGAGCAGTTTCATGATTTCCTTGTTCGCTATGAGGCCGAGGATATGCGCCGTGCTTTGCGTGACCTCTTTGAAGTATTGAACACACCGTCAGAGAAGCGTAGTAAGTATCTGAAAGATGATTTGAAAGCCTTTCCATATACCAATGGCGGACTGTTTGAAGAAGAAATAGAAATCCCTCAATTCACCGAAGAACTTAGGGAAGACCTTCTTCAGAATGCCAGTCTCGATTTCGATTGGTCGGAAATATCGCCAACTATCTTTGGGGCAGTGTTTGAAAGCACACTTAATCCCGAGACACGCCGGAGCGGTGGTATGCACTACACTTCCATCGAGAACATCCACAAAGTCATCGACCCGCTGTTTCTGAATGACCTCCGCCATGAGCTGGACGAAATACTGGAGGAAAAGGTTGAGCGGCAACGGCAGAAGAAACTCGGCGCCTACCAAGACCGCTTGGCCTCACTGACTTTCCTTGACCCAGCTTGTGGCTCTGGCAATTTCCTTACCGAGACTTATCTCTCGCTCCGCCGTCTGGAGAATGAGGCCATACGCGAACGCTATCACGGCCAGGCATTCCTCGGTTTTGAGGAAGTGAACCCGGTCAAAGTAAGCATTCAGCAGTTCTACGGTATAGAGATTAACGACTTTGCCGTTACCGTAGCCACGACAGCCCTGTGGATTTCAGAGGCTCAGATGCTTCGTGAGACAGAGAAGATAATCAAACGTGATATCGATTTCCTACCATTGAAGTCATATACCAACATTGTAGAGGGTAATGCACTTCGTGTTGATTGGCAAAGTGTAGTGTCAAAAGAGAAGTTAAACTTCATCATAGGTAATCCACCGTTTGTTGGTCAAGCAATGCGAACAAAAGAGCAAACTGAAGATTTGAAAGAAGTCTTTGCTCCATCTAAGGACTATGGTAAATTGGATTATGTGGCAGGATGGTTTAAGAAAGCATCAGACTTAATTGAGGGTACTGATGCCGAAGCCGCTTTTGTTTCTTCAAACTCCATTTGTCAGGGTGAGTCTGTTAATCTGTTTTGGCAGAAACTACTTGCTAACTGCCTTTACATCAACTTTGCGCATAATACCTTTAAGTGGACGAGTGAAGCAAAATCAACGGCGGGTGTCTCTTGCGTTATTGTCGGTTTCTCGTTTAAAGAACGGAAAGAAAAACAGCTTTTCAATGGTGATAAATACGAAATAGTTGAGCATATAAACGGTTACCTAAAAGCAGCTCCAGATGTCTTTATCAAGAACAGGAGTAAGAGTATCAATGAGGGATTGGCAAAAGTCGTACAAGGAAGTCCCCCAGCAGACGATGGGCGTTTGCTGTTCAGTAAGGCAGAACGGGAAGAACTTATCAAACGTTATCCCGAACTTGAAGATGTACTATTGCCCTTTGTTGGCAGTCGTGAGTTTATCAATGATACAGAATATACTCGCTATTGCCTATGGCTTGTTGGTAAACGACCAGCCGACTATGCACATATTCCAGAGCTAACAGAACGATTCCGCTATATAAGTGAGTATCGTAAGAATAGTCCTGTAGATAGGATTCAAAAGACAGCGAACAAACCATACCTATTCACACAAAACAGACAGCCAGAGACAGACTATTTGCTTATTCCTCGTGTGTCATCTGAGAATCGCCGCTATATCCCTGTTGGATTCTTACCACCAAATGTGATTGCCAGTGATTCTGCCGTTCTCGTATATAATGCTTCACTTGTTGACTTTGGCATTATCTGTTCCAATGTTCATAATGCATGGATGCGAGTTGTCGCGGGTCGATTAGAAAACCGTTATCGTTATGCGCCATCTGTTTACTATAATTTCCCAATGCCATCACCTACGGAGGAACAGAAGCAAAGGATTGAGCAAACGGCGAAAGCAATCATTGAGGCTAGAAAACTCTATCCAGACAAGAGCCTTGCAGATATGTATGGAGAAAACATGTATCTCTATCCCGAGCTGTTAACTGCACATCAAAATAATGACCGTGCTGTGATGCAAGCATACGGTTTCCCTGTTAAGTCCACTTTTACGGAAAGCCAGTGCGTTGCTGAGTTGTTTAAACTGTATAATGAAAAGACCCATGATATTTAACTTATGGACAAAAGAATTAGAATAGTCTGTCTTGTAGCTACATTAATTGCAATCATAATGGTTGCCCCATATTTCATACTTTTTCATTATGGTTTTAGTAACGATTCTTCTGCATGGAGTAATTTTGGTGACTATATAAATGGTATTCTAACGCCTATCTTGACTGCAGTTAATATTTATGTGTTTATTAGATTGACGTCAAAAATATCAGAAATAGAAGACAATAGAACAAATGAAGCAATACAACAGGAGAGAGAACGTTCTATAAAAGAATTGGAACAGGCTAAATCCCAATTTGAGCAACAATTAGAACATGAGAAGAATCTCATGTATTTTCAGTTTAGGAAACAAGAATTGAATAACTTTTGCCAAAACATAAATGATGCTTTATCTTTCTATCCTAAAGAAGAAAGAGTAAAGAAACTAGAAATCGTGTCAAGTTATTTGGATTCTTTTATTTCCTCTGGTCTCAAATTATTTATGATTGATGATAACGGTGTGACCGAACGTAAAATTAAAAGATTAAGGATAGATATTAATTCAATGAGTTTAAATTTCATGGATAATCTCCCTTTAGACGATGAATTATTTAATAGAATAATGGATGAAAGAGACTCTATAGTAAAAACATTGCAAGAAAAGACTTTCTACAACAAATAATTATGGAATACGGAATAGTTTATCTTTTAACCAATCCTGTAATGCCTGGTCTTGTAAAGATCGGCATGACGACGCAGGAAGATATAGACAAGAGGATGAAGGAACTCTATACTACGGGCGTTCCTGTTCCCTTTGAGTGCCAGTTTGCTTGCAAGGTGAAGAAAGGCGACTGTGCCAAGATTGAGAAAGCCCTGCACATGGCATTTGCACCGCAGCGCATCAATGCCAACCGTGAGTTCTTCCGCATACAGGTGGAACAGGCCAAGGCCATTCTTGAACTATTCCACCATACCGACGTAACGGAAGAAGTGAGCGACGAAATAGAAAGCGACCTCACCGATGACGATAAGGCGGCATCGGCAAAAGCACAGATTCACCGCCCACCGCTCAACTTCTACGAAATGGGAATGCAAAAGGGTGATGTACTGCAATGGAAAGACGACCCGACGATAACCGTTACGATTGTATCGGAACGGAGAATCAGCTATGAGGGTGAGGAAACTTCTATCAGTTCACTCTCTGCCAAGTTGAAAGGCTACAAGGTCAAGCACATTGCCCCCGGTGCTCACTGGCTCTACAAAGAGAAACTACTAAGCGACATTTACGACGAAACTTATCCGTTTGAAGAATAACTATGGAAATAAAGGACTTTATAAAGGAAGCATTACTCCAAATAGTAGATGGCGTTTCAACTGCAAACGAAGCACTACAAGACAAAGGAGCATCCATTCCCACAAAGGGCTTGATAGGCGAAGGTGTTTTATTTAGGGTTGAAGAGGGTCATACGACAAAGCATTGTATTAAAGTAGATTTTGATATTGCAGTAGCACTAACACAAGAAGAATCTACAAAGTTGGAGGGTTCAATAAGGACTTCAGGCGAAGGTAAACTAAACATCGTGCCTTTGCTTTCAAAGGTTGGGTTGGGTGTCAATGCAAATGGAGCCGCATCAAGGGAAACAAAAGATGACGGGCAAACTATTCATCGGATAAGATGCACGATACCACTTTCTTTGCCTGATTCTCCAAATGAATAAGTGATAAGCTATGGGAGACGTTTATTACAAGTTAGACAAGAAGTCAAGGGAAGAACTGATTAGCACGGTTAAGCGGGTTGCCATTGAAATTCTTGAAGGCCCACAAGAAAATTGGATAACCGCTGACGAGGTTTCCCAGTTGTTTCCCTTCTTTAGTAAGGAATGGATGAAGAAGTATAGTTATCTGCTTCCACGTAAGCGTGTTGAGGTCATAGATAAAAATGGTATAACTACAAGAAGTCGTTGGTACTATTCGCGCAACAGGATTCTCCGAATGGTAAGAGAAAATGACATCCTTCGATTTGACGATATAATAGACAGAGACTGATGGGCTGGGACGGTTATCTAAAGAATGAAATAGTTCGCGCTATACGCAAGGAGTTGGAACGCTCTAACGAAATGGCTGATGAAGTTTGGCTAACAGAAAAGCAGTTAGTGGAAGAAATGCCGTTCTTCAAGAAGTCATGGCTGAAGGATAATGGCTACAAACTTCATCCGAGATATGCTTGGGTAACTGACAAGAAGGGTGAATATCATTATTCAAAGAAATACTATCCAAGAAATGCAATACTCAAACAACTGCGTGAGAGTATAATTACAGACGGCGAATTGGGAATTGGCATATACCGCTATAGACGGAATGGGGGCGAAGTCGAAGTTGGAGGTTTTGATTTGTTCTCTAAAAAATGGGAAGAGGGATTAAGCATGAATGAAATAATATATCATCTGTGATTTGTCTTTTCTGTTAAGATAGTTTGCGATATGGTTCGAATGTTGTCTATAAGGATATTGTTAAAGTAGAGCATCCATTTGTCGATGTTGCTTTTCGTGGTTTCTGGGAAGTGGTCATAACCGTCAATTCGTAGATTTACCTTTCTTTCATTCTGCTTGTCGGCTTTGGCGGTAAT
>JAEEGJ010002704.1_pt1 | contig 82145 bp, 92 predicted proteins | sample 8958761 | NCBI WGS metagenome assembly JAEEGJ01 (sample SAMN16246546, study PRJNA631951) | gut metagenome | biome: gut microbiome; feature: rumen; material: RS-attached | host: Bos | place: Iran: Karaj | collected 2018-10 | reverse complement strand
ATTAAAGAGAAACTAGGATGGATGAGTCCTGTCCAGTATAGACTCAACCTCTTGGCTGCATAAAAACAGCGTAGCAGCCATAAAACTGCTACGCTTAAAAGTCTAACTTTTGGGGGTCACCTCAGTCACCATGGCCCTTAAATAATCCTTAGATTCTTTCGATACGAAGCTCGCCGCAACGAACCTTACCGGTAATGGTACAACGTATGCTTCCTGCGCTCACCTGAGGTTCTGCGCCACCGTAGCTCGTGTCGCCGGCAATAACGCTTACACGGTTGATAATCTCCCACTCCTTGGGGATATAAAGAATGGTCTCACCGCAAGTTGTCTTGGTAGCAACCGTAAGGTCTCCGTAAGGAACGGATACGTTGTCAAAATAAACTCTCATTTCGCCGAAGCTTGTCTTAAATCCTGCTTTTTCGAGGCAGTCCGAACGAATATACTTGGTAGATTCTCCGAAAGCGATTGCGTGATAAAGTGTCTTGCCCGAAAGTTCGCTCTCACCGTTGTCACCGTATTCGTGATCGAGTTCTTTTTTCATAGGGTCCGGAAAAAGCTTCTGGTATGCCGCGGTCAGAAGACCTGCCACGATAAGAATAACCCAGGGGCTTAATGCAGTAATTCCGAGGGGTGCTCTGAAGATGATAGCGATTATCGCAAGCGGGAAGAAAATCGACGAAAAGTTCAAATCGATTATAGCCGCAATTACGTACGCCGCAAGTACCATCGCAACGATGAGCCAAAAGCCTCCGACGCCTGCGATTGAGAAGTTAAGCGTAACCTTGCCAAGTTTCCAAAGTATCAATGCTGCCGCAATGAGTATGAGTAAGATGCCCGTAACCAAATTTCTGATTCTGCTTGTCATATATATTCTCCTTATGGTGTCATGCTGTCTTTAAGTGATTTGTAGTAGTTTCTGGAGCAATAGACAATCTTGTGACTGTCCCTGAATTCGACCTTGCTTGCTCCGGTAAGATTTCTGGTAATCGAATAAACTTTTCGAATGTTAAGTATCGTCGATTTGGAGACTCTTACGAAGCTCCGCGGAAGCTTCTCTTCGAGTTCGTACAGTTTAAACTTCACATCAAATTCATCGTCGGCGGTATGGGCCCTTATAATGCCGCCGTCCGTTTCAAAGAACAATACGTTATCCAAAGGGAGGAAAAACTCTGTATCGTTCTTAAAGAAGCTTATCTGTCCTCCGTTGTCAGATGCGGCCGAGATAAGCTTTTGAAGCTTGATAACGGATTCATCCGCCTCTCTGCATCTGATGACGACTTCACAGTCATTTAGTTGTTCATCGATTTCGATTTTAACTTTAAAGTTGTTCATGGTTGTATTATACATGACAAACGCCTTATTTAAAGGCTTTTTCACTAAGTGGTAAGAAATCGGCACTAAGAGGTATAAAAGTTGTCGGTTAAGTGTTATCCTTCCTTGACGGACAGATGCCTTTGTGGGAAAATAAATTGCAAGACGGTATAAACCTTTTTGCAGGAGGCTATATCGTTTATTTTTATTTCTACGGAGAGGAGTTCTTTTTATGGAAAAGTTTTTCAAACTCAAGGAAAACAACACCACCGTAAGGACCGAGATTATTGCCGGCCTTACAACGTTCATGACAATGGCTTACATCATTGCCCTTAACCCGAACCTCTTAACACATTTCGGCGACGAAGGCGGTACCCTTTGGAATGGTGTATTCCTTGCTACCTGTATTGCTTCCGCAATCGGTACAATCTTTATGGGTCTTGTTGCCAACAAGCCCTTTGCGATGGCACCCGGTATGGGACTTAACAGTTTCTTTGCCGTTGTTGTCACCAACATCGTTGCTATTACGGGACTTAGCTATCTTCAGTCCTTCAGAGCGGCGCTTTGCATTATCTTAATCGAAGGTGTGGTATTCATCATTCTTTCGGTTCTTAATGTAAGAGAGAAAATCGTTGAGGCCATTCCGCTTCCCATCAGACTCGGAATCGGACCCGCAATCGGTATGATGCTTATGAACATCGGCTTCGGCTCTAACGTAAGCATTTACGGTGAGAACGGCGGTCCTTCATACGTAATGCGCGATTTCTTTGGCTCACTTACCGCCAAGTCCGCAGCCGATTCCATGGGCGATGCATTCCCTGTAATGGTTCTTTCAGTTGTAACCATTTTCTTTGGCTTATTCTTAATCATCGGTTTGGAGCACAAGAAAGTTAAAGGCGCGGTTCTTTTCGGTATGCTCGGTGCATCCGTTGTATACTGGGCAGGCGAGAAATTCGTCCTTAAGGTTAATCCCTTCGAGAGTCTTAAGACTGCTTCGTTCCTTCCTCCTTTTGCCGACATGGCAGAGACCACTTTATTCAAGCTTGATTTTAAGACCTTTGTAGGCATCGGATGGGTTACCATCATCACACTTGTAATTACCTTCTGCATCATCGATATGTTCGATACCATCGGAACTTTGGTAGGTACCGCAAGCCGTGCAGGTATGCTTGACAAAGACGGCAACATGCCCAAGATGCGTGAAGCCCTTCTTGCTGACGCTGTCGGCACCGTAGCAGGTTCCCTTTCCGGTACCTCTACCGTTACCACATTCGTTGAGTCGGCTTCCGGCGTTGAAGCAGGCGGACGTACCGGTCTTACAGCCATCACCACCGGTATCATGTTCCTCCTTTGCATGTTCATCGCACCCATCGCAGGCATCATCCCCGCACCGGCTACATCCTCCGCACTTATTTACGTGGGATTCTTAATGCTTGCTAATTTAAAAGAAATCGACTTCAAAGATTCTTCACAGCTCATTCCCGTAGCTATCATGCTCATCGCAATGCCCATCTCCAGCTCCATCGGACACGGCATCGGCCTTGCGCTTATCAGCTACTCCTTCATCAAAATCTGCACCGGTAAGGCTAAGGAAGTTTCACTTCTTACTTACATCTTGTCGATTTTGTTTATCGTGAAGTTCTTTGTAGCTATTTAATTAATGGCATAGTGAAGGCCGTCGCGTGTGAAGCCGCGACGGCCTTTTTGTTGTAGTTGATAATTAAGTTTTTATTCTCCCGATGATTCTCTTGTATCCTCCGGAATCTGAATATATTTAAGCGGATCAACATACTTACCGTTTAATATAAGTTCCAGATGAAGATGCGGGCCTGTAGATACACCGGAAGAGCCGACGGTTGCTACCAAGTCTCCCGCTTTGACAATGTCACCTTCTTCGACTTTGATTTCATCAAGATGAGCATATCTGTATGAGATATCTTCGTTAACTTTTATGGTTACTGCATAGCCTCTCTCTCCGTCCCAGCCTGCAGTCTCGACTGTTCCGTCACATGCCGCAAGAAGTTCCGTGCCTTTGGGTGCCGCAAAATCGACCGCTCCATGATACAGTATTGCTCCACTTACAGAACCCGGACTTCTGTTGCCAAACCGGCTCGTGATATGATACGCCGTCGTAGCAGAAAACGGGCTTGTCCATGTAATAACTTCAGCTGTCTCCGCATTGTCGGAAGAAGCTTCCTCTGTGAGGGCGCTATTTGCTGTGCCATCTACTATATCTTCAGCCTCAGCGGACGTTTCTTCATTCTGCCCAGATATAATCTCGCCGGAAACATCATCAGCCACAACTTCTTTGGCCGTCTCGTCATTCTCAGAAACCGCCTCAGTACCACTTACGTCTCGCTCTTCCGCCTGCGCGCTCGGCGCTATCACAAGGCATACCACCAATATCGCCGCGAGCAGTACTACGCCTGCGATGGTGGATATAATACCCTTCTTTTTAAGTTTCATTATGTTCTTCACCCTCCGTTTCGTATCGGTTTCTCCGAAGGCTGTGGGGGCGAGGCTTACGAAGCGGGATTCGGTGGAGTAATAAAGAAGCCATCTTGAATACTCCTCGCGCTTTTCTAAGCCGGCGCGACGAATTACTGCTTCGTCGCAGCTAAGTTCCATATCAAGGTTAAAGAGTTTAAACGCGACCCAGGCAAGGGGATTAACCCAATATGCCGAAAGAATCAGAAACGCAATCAGCTTAAAATACACGTCTCCCCGCCTGATGTGGGTCTTCTCGTGCTCTATTACGAAGCGCATCGCGTTCACGTCACAATCCGAAGGAACGTATACTCTCGGCTTAATGAAGCCGAAGGCGATGGGCGACTCAATGTAGTCACAGCGATACAGTCCCGACTTTTCTTTAAAAGAAACCGCGGTCACTTTCTTAACCTTTATGAAATTAGCTATACCGTAAGCCACCATGGTAAGGATTCCCGTCGCCCATATAGCAAAAAGCGCACCCGGCAGGATATCTCTTGCGGTCAAAGCAGCTTTAACCGGCGCATCATATCTATCAACGGTACCAAACTCAAATATATACTTCTGCCCCGCAGCCACTGCGGAATTGATGGTTTCGGTTACGTCAGCCTCTGAGTGCGGAAGTCCGAACTTAGGAAGCTTAAGGTGAAGGCCCAAATCAAACAATGCCCTCACACCGAGGCAGGTCCACAAAAGATAAGAATATCGCTTCGGAAACTTCTTAAGAAGCAAGCGTCCGAGAAGGATGGCAACTATCACCACCGACAGCGAAATGTTCTTTTGCGCAAAGCTTATAAAAATCTTTGAAACAGTACTAAGCAATTCTCGCATATCACTTCTCCTTGTACTCGTCTATGAGCTTCTTAAGCTCCAACGCTTCCTCTTCGGAAATCTTCTTACCGCCGTAGAAAGCCGCGAACATGTCAAAGAAAGAGCCCCCAAAAGTCTTGTCCACGAAGTCCACGGTCGCTTCTTTCTCCGCCTGATCACGGCCTATAAGTACACTTATCGTGGCATTGTTATTTTCAATGTACCCCTTCTCCGTCATCTTCTTAATCATGGTGTATGTAGTGGACTTCTTCCATCCGAACGCCTTATCGCACAGCTCCACAAGCCTTCCCGAATTCACCGGCGCATTCTCCCATATCACCTGCATAAATCTGTATTCGCCTTCAAACAGCTTCTCGTGTTCCATAACTTATTCCCTGCGTTACCGCAGCCTCCTATATTGGTCTATTGCAATCGACTTGTCTTTAGTCTACTCCGATAGACCTGCTTTGTCAAGGTCTTAAATTCTTAATATTTTTATGCCAATATGGTCGCGGACCTGTGCGGGCAAAAGTCTTCCCCCAAAACCCTCTCCCGCTTCGATCTCGTGTAGCGGCCGGTCAGACGCTCCGTTGAGACTACGGTCTGCCCTACGCAAAAAGTGGTGCTTGAGGGGCAGCACAGCCCTTTTTTGCAACTCAAACAATAGTGTTTTCGTGCATAAGCGGCTAAAATACAGCCGCTAAGCGCCGACACTGCGATAAAGTTTTGGTGAAAGACTTTTGCCCGCACAGGTCCGCTCTATTTTGGCTTGCGAAATGCCACCTTGGCTCGCTCGTGGGCATAAAAAAACCACCACCGGCGTCGCCGGTGGCAGTTATCCCTTTTACACAAGCGAAAAGTTAGGACCATGGGTCTTCTTTCGCCGGTGTTTTCACACTCATAAGAATTCCTGAGTATTCATAGATGAACCAGTCATTTCCCTTTGACCTGAAGGTTGCATAGCGGGGATTATCAAATCCTTCCTGCTTAACGAATACTCGCCTAAAGTTGTCACCCCCCGCATATTGCGGAGCAGGGTCCTCTTTCGTGACAATCGTAAGAGGAGCTGACGGTGTATAGTTATTGGCGGGCGTAGCCCCATTTAAATACACCATCGGAAGATACTTCTTGTCAGACAGTCTTTCTTTTAAGAAGCTTACATCCATCGGAGACATGGGAACAGGGCCGCGTAAAATGTTGATACATTCAATGCCGGCTTCCTGATTCTGTACGAAAATCTCGAGGGCTACAATGAACATCGCGAAGGTGTTATGCGCGTCCTTCAAGTCTAAGTACGGACATGCCTTGAATTCTTCCACCGTGGAGGGCAGCTTGTCAAAAGTATACGCTGACATATATTACCTCCCATTTACACATTTCGTGGATAAATAGTAACAGAAGGCTTGTAACTTAACACTACCCGTTTAGGTAGTTTTTTCCATTTACATTAAATTTGTTACTTCGACCTGGCACACTTTCATGGCTTCAAGCGCATTTTTGTGGCTTTCTACCGTAACGCCGGCGCAGCAGCTCGCGTCTACTTTCACGTGTGTATCGGGCAGGAATGCGCGTACAATCATAGCGTTTGAAATTACACAAATGTCGGTGCATACGCCCACAAGTTCAACCTCGTCGTATGCGGCTCTTTCTTTTAACAACCGGCCGAGTGTTACGCTACCGAAAACAGGCTTGTCTACGATTGTTACGCCGGGTTTCTCGGAAAGAGCTTTAAGCTCGGGCACGATTTCCCAGCCTGCGGTGCCCTTAATGCAGTGAGGAACCGGCAGGTTCTTGCCTTCCTCGGTCGACATGTAATTGTCGGCGTGTGTATCTCTGGTAAAAAAAACATCCTCGCCGGCCTCAAACGCGTCATTTACTTTCTTAATTATCGAGGGGATAACCTTCACAGCCTCGGCGTTTTCAAGCGCCCCTGTGGTGAAATCCACCTGCATATCCACAACTACCAATGCTTTTTTCATTCTTATACCTCCAAAAATTTTGTGTAACCATTATATGAGTTTTTGAAGCAAAAAGAAAGCGATCCTCTCATCGAGAACCGCAATCCTTGTATAGTATATTGGCATTTGTAAATTGGTAACCGTTTGGATTTTGAGAACTGTGGTTGCGACAGTATGCCGCAACCGCTGCGAATCCCGGCAAAAGGGATTAAGCCTGATTCGCGTTCCCAAGATTATTAGTTTGAGTTGGAAGTTAATTATGTACCGGATGCTCCCGGGCGGGTTAGCAGTAGCTAACTTACATGTATTATAATAGTTACCTATCGCTAACTTGTCAAGTGTTTTTTTATATCTTTTTTATTGATTGCAGATGTGTTGCAATGCTATACTAAGTTTAAGCTTTTATGGGAATCTACTATTCGGAGGTTAACGCATATGCAAGAATCAGGCGAAATGTATTTAGAGACAATACTTGTTCTATCCAAGAAGAACGCGGTTGTTCGTTCCATAGATATTTGTGAAGAGATGGGCTACTCCAAGCCTTCCGTTTCCAGAGCGATGTCAATTCTTCGAAACGGCGGATATATCGAAATGGATGCCAAGAACTACATTACTCTCACTGATTCCGGCCGTGCTATTGCCGAGAAGATTTACGATCGTCACAAGTGCCTTTCCGCGCTTCTTGAAAGCATCGGTGTAGACCCCAAGACCGCTGCCGAGGATGCGTGCAAGATTGAGCACGTTATCAGTGACAAGACCTTTAAAGCTGTTAAGAAATTTATTAAGAAGTAGGCGCTTTCTTTGGCCTATATATGTAACGGAGGTACCACTATGGTTATGTTCTTAAGGATGCGAAATATCTGATAGCATGAAGCTGTTTATAAATAGTTTCATGCTTAGTTACGTTACAAGCAGACTATTTATAAGGAGAACATTATTATGATATTTGCAGACAATTGTATAAAGAAACAGTTACGAAACGTGTATTCTATTACAGGCACGCCTTGCGGCGGCAAGACCACCGTGTCGCGCGCCCTTGGTAAGAAATACGGGATTCCCGTATACGACATTGATGAGCAGTTTCCTCATCATCAAGCTATGTCCGACCCCGAGTCGCAGCCTAACATGAATCGCCGGTTTAAGAATGCCGATGAGTTCTTCGGTCGTTCGGTTGCCGAGTACAAGCAGTGGCTGATTGACAATCTTCGTGAGCAGACCGATTTTATAATTCTTGATTTAATCAAGCTTTCGCAGAACGGACCGGTTATATGCGACTGCCATTTGACTATGGATGAAATCAGTCGATTGTCCGATTCTTCACACGCGGCGTTCATGATTACAGACCCCACCGACCTTGTGGAGACCTACTGTGACCGTCCCGATCATCAGGGCTTTAGTGATTATCTTCACAGCGCTTCCGATTACGAGGCAGCTAAGAGAACCGTCACCGAGACCTTGTACTCGCTGAATATGACTAATTATAAGGCGATTAAGGAAAGTGAGTTTTTCTGGGTTGAAAGAGATACGACGCGTAGTGTTGATGATACCGTGGCGCTGGTTGAGGAGCATTTCGGCTGGAGGCCTCTTAAGAATTTCGAGATTAAGAAAGTTGAGAAGGATACGGAGTTTGCGGCAGAATTCTTGTCTTACGTGGAAAATTGCTCGTGGGTGGAGGTTCGAGACCATCTGGCAGGACTGGTTCGCGGCTGGCAGTTCAGCGACTGGGAGACGATGTTTGCGGCCGTTGAAGACGGCAAGATTGTGGGAATGGCTTCGGCTCTTAAGACCGACTACTACCCGCTTCCGGAAATTACCCCCTGGGTATCTTCCATATTCGTCTCTGAAAGTCATCGCGGGCTTCGCATCAGCGGTAAGCTCATCGATTACGCCAATGAATATTTGCGTGGGCTGGGGTTCCGTCAGAGTTACATTCCTTCGGAGTATGTGGGGCTGTATGAGCACTTCGGATATCACTACGTTAAGGAAATCGAGAATTACGGCGGATACACGGATCACTTGTATGTGAAAGAAATATAGTTTTCTCGCTACATTAATTGCGGGGCGGCAGATGTCTGTCGCCCCGTTTTTTATTGCTCGTCTTCTCGTTTCATTACCATATTGCAGCGGTCCCAGAGCTCGTCTTTGTAAGCGAAGGCCTTAGGCGTGGTCTTGCGTTCCGTGAATCCTGCTTTTTCATAGCATCGCTTGGCTCTTGCGTTTTCAGGAAACACATTCAGGTGGATTGCTATCGCGTCCGGGTTTGTGAAGGCTTGCTCTGTCGCAAGTTTAAGCATTTCGCGTGCCGTTCCCTTTCCCCTGCGCTCCGGGTCTACGACGATGAATTTGAGCATGCCTTCTTTGGTCTCTTGATTATAAGCGTAGATAAAGAAGCCTACGGCTGTGTCGTCGTCATCAGTTGCTACATAGGGTGCGTCGCCGAAGTTTTGACCGTTTTCTTTGAGCGTGACCTCGAAATTCTCCCGGTTCAGCGGATAACTGAATCTGTTCGCGCTCCAAAAGGCGTGTGTGCGCTCATCGGTTACCCAGGTTTTTATTGTGTCAAAATCCTTGTCAGGATTGAATTCTCTTAGTTTCATAATTGCAACCCCCATAACGATATGCTCAATTCTATCACATTATTAGGGGATGTGTATCGGAAATAATATGTTTTAGCGGGTCTGACGATCATTTTTCGGGGCGTCGACCCGCTATGCATATCCTCAGTTTGAATTTCGGCGAAATCCCGATAGTGCGGGATTTATGGAGTTGCCGCGTGTTATGCGGCTTCGCCGTTCAGAATCTTGTCCATTTTGTTAACTACGTAAAGCTGAGCTTCTTTGCCGAACATAACAGAAATATAGCTTCTTCCGCCTAGGCCCGATTCCACGCGCCTGTTGGAGAGGCCAAGCTCTGCGCCCTTTTCTGTGACTGACTTGTAGTTGACTTCGAGTTCTTTGTCATATGCTTCTTCGAGATAGCCTTCGAGCACAAGCCAGTTCAGGATTGTTGCGGCCTTTACAGGCTTGAACTCGTCGGTCTCCGCGCAGGCGTACATGTCCTTGATGAAATGCGTGACCGTTGTCTTGCCTTTGAACTTAAAGTTGTCTACGATTTCAGGCGGGAAGCCGACTTCCCTGGTGTCGCGGGGTTTCTTTTGCGTGATGGTGCTGTTATGCGTGATTGCTGTGCTTCTGGGGCTTAAAGCCTCAAAAGTGAGTTTTTCCTGCAGGACTTCTTTGACCGTGAACATGGTTCTGATTACCTCAGGGCGGTTCAAAATGCTGCCTTCTTCCGTCTCCTCGCCGGTCAGCGGGTCGAGGCCCATCGCGATGTTGATTACGTGGTTTAATGCTGTTTCGATTTGATCTTTCTGTGTCATGTTGTCTCCTTTCGAAATTTGGATTGTTGTTGTATCGGATACTGTTTCTTTTTCCGGCCGCCACGCGTTCCTGCGGGTCAGATAAAGTCTGCGAGAATTGTCTCGAGGCTTCTTGCGTCGAAAGGTGTCTGCGCTGTTTCAAACGTCAGAAAGAGATTCTGTCCGAGAAAGATGCCGTTTCTTTCATACGTTCTCACCTTGGCCACAGCATTCGCAGAATATTCAGGGTCATCCATGATGCCGAAATGCTCAAGTATCGCCGGCTGTAGCGTGTGCTTATTAAGTAGCGTAAAGTCGGGATATATCGTCCCGTACCCCTTAATCTCCACCGGACACTCGTACTTGTACGGAATTTCCAAAAGTCTAAGCTTATCCGCAATCATCTTCTCCGACTTCGACCTCACCCGCTCGCCCGCCTCCGTAAATATCTCCGGGTCGCCGTCCCTAAAGCCTTTACCCTCGTACGGTGCGTCGAGCCACTCTTGAATAGCCTCCCGCCGTAGGTTCATCCTGGGATTAATTAGCTGCTTTCGCGCATCGGCAAGGTCGTAATAGACCTGTTCCAATTTCTCAAGCCCATCCATCGGAAAAGCGTGTCTCAATAAGTCAAGTTGACGTTCTGCTTCTTTCAGGAGTTGCTTATCATAATCTTTCTGTGCTAAAGCTTTAATCAGCCCTGCCTCCTTCCTGCCCAGATATCTTCCTGTCATTCCTGACGTTCCGATTCCTTCATCACACTGGTAATACTGTGGTGTTTTTCGATTATAATTGGTTCTTAATCTTCCCTTTGGTGCCGATTTGATTTCAGCAGTCAGAATTCTGATTATTGTTTCAAGCTCTTTCTTGTCCAGTTCCAACTGATTGATACTTTTCAATTTGAGCACCTCCTTTCCAAAACATTTTCTCCTCCCTCTGTGCTCCAAGCCAATCTGCATTATTCGTACGCCACTCAATCTACATTTCTCACACCTTCTTGCCCATTAGAAGATAAGGTGCGTAGATATAAATTTGTTTTCATGCTCATTTTCACACCTCTAAAGCCCTTGCCGCTGTAAGGTGTGCATCTGAATTACTCTCTGCACTGCGATTTTCACACCTCGCTCTGCTTTTCTTGACTAAGGTGCGATTTTCCATATGCTGGCGGACGTTGTTTTTCGCACCTTGGCAGGACTAATCTATCCAAGGTGTGACATGTGAGCTCGCCAGTGGTCCCCATCATCACACCTTGTAGTCAATTTTTGTGCTGAGGTATGTAACCAAGCCCCGGCCGGTTTTTAAATTTTCATACCTTCTGGCTTTTTGGCGAAATAAGGTGTGCTTTAGCCTTTAAATCATGGCGTGTTATTTCACACCTCGCGCTCGGAATCAAGAATAAGGTGTGCACAAAGCCACAACTCGACTATAAAAACCACCGGTGGAATGCAAAATAGCACCTAACCGTTCATTAAACGCGATGTCGATATTGTCGCTTAAGCACTGCACATATAGTAGTCTTGAGAATTCACAGGGAAGAGTCTCCCGCATGAGCCGGTAAGCGGCCCGTTGAATTAACAGTATCTAGATTAGCATTGTAACACGAAATCGAAATATGTAAAGAGAAATTTTCTTAACGCGGTCTCGCAGGGGCAGCAAAAGAAAATGCCCGGGCGAAACAAAAGAAACACTACGAGGCCGGGCAACAGAAAAGCTCCCAAGCCGCCACACCTGCACTAATCAGGCGCCACAAGCCCCCGGGAGCTTCACCAAATTCAGAAACTAATGGAATGTAATAACCTTTTCGTAGTCATAACCACGGTCGGGAGTGAACGAGCGCTCTTCGAGTTCGAAATAGACTACGCCGTTCTTCTTGACGGTCACAGGCGCAACAGCCACGCCGTCACCACCGGCAGCTACAACAGTGCTCTGCACCAGCGGACGAGCCGAAGACCTGATTAAGTCCACAACTTCCTTTGATGGATTGGCGGGCTCGCCGAGGTCGTGCCATAATTTCAATGGATTGCAGCATTCCTCGTCAACAGTCTTGGTCACCAGGGTGTACTCGGCTCCGTCAACCGGCAGTTCAAACTCGCGCGTAAACTCGTCGCCGTCAATGTTCCATACCACACCGGCATAGCCCTTCGCGGACTTGACAATCACAGAGTTCTTATCCTTAAGCACGCACTCGCTGCCCTTCAATTTCAACTTCTTGTAAAAAGCAAATGTCCAGAAAGTAGGCTTGGGAATGCATCCGTGAGCCACGAGACCGAAGCCACCGTGGAAAGGCGTGTAGGGAACGCCCTGCTCCTCGAACACATCGCCGAAAGTCCAGTAAGAATAGGATTCGTTCATATCACCGAGGCGCGACAGCTGCTCAGCAAGATAAGCCGCATTCAGGTTAGTATCATGAATAACTCCCTTGGGCGTATACGAAGTGCTGAACTCCGTAATATGAATAGGTGTACCCTTAAACTCGTCAAAAGAATCAATAATATCTCTCGAAGACTGCAGATTCGCAAGTCTCATGTCCGCATTTTCAAGCTTGGAATAGTCATAATGGCCGATATTCTCGGGAAACTCTACGCAGTAATGATGGCGCGTCACGGAATCGGGCTTCAAACCATTATCCTTACAGAACTCAAGGAACGCACGAATCCACTCTTCATCACGTACACCGCATATCGCAGGGCCGCCGACTTTAAATCGCGCATCGTAAGCCTTAATCGCAGTAAACGTCTCCTTGAAGAGTTTAAAATACTCATCCATATCGGCCTTGTACCAGAATCCCGGCAGGTTGGGCTCGTTCCACACTTCGATGGGCCAGTCCACAACTTCCTCGCCGTAACGGCTCTTCAAGTGCTTAAGCAAAGCCACCACCATATCCGTCCAAAGCTTGTAATCCTTAGGCGGAGTAGTGTTGCCCTTCCAGTAGAAAATCGTCTGCGTACCGCTTGCCATCTTACCGGGCATAAATCCAAGCTCCAGGAAAGGTCTGATGCCAAGCTCCAGATACTTATCAAAAATACGATCCAGATACGTATAATTGTACTCAACCTTAGTCTCGCCGTTCTCCTCATACTCGTGGTAAATAGCCACATCATCCGAGAACAGACCATGTCCCCTTATGTGCTTAAATCCAATCTCCTCCTGCGTAAGCTTAAGCTCATCAAGATACTCGGAAGTAAGCGCTAACCCCAGTCTTCCCGTACCCACACAGAAGTCAACATTGTTGTAAAAAGAAAATCTCTTGTCCTTGTCAATCTTAACTTTCATTTCACTCTCTCTTCTCATAATCAAATTTTAGCGCCCACCCGAAGGCAGGCGCCGGTAATAATCCATATAATACGGCCAAAGAACGCGCGCCGCCTCATTATCTCTGACGACGGTCCCTGCCGGTCTGCTGATAGTAAGCTCTCTTGTCCTTGTACATTGCTTCGTCCGCAATGCCTATAATCTCTTCGATATTGCACTCGGGATTGTCGGCAGACTTAGCCACGCCGACAGACATAGTCAGGTGATTGCCGTAGGAATCGCTCCACTCGGAAAGGTTCTTACGAAGAAGCGCCACAACCTCCTCATCCGGGAAATTGGTCGCACGGATAATCGCTGCGAATTCATCACCACCCACACGGAACACGTTACCGTAATTACCCATCGTCATCTTAAGGCAATCTGCCGCACCGCGAATATAATCGTCACCGGCCTGATGTCCGTAGGTATCGTTAACATGCTTAAGTCCGTTAACATCCATCGAGAATACAATAACATTGCCGGGAATCTTACCGTTGACACGCTCTGCAATAATCGAATCGACCTCCGCCTCATAAGCATGACGGTTACCGATTCCCGTAAGTTCATCGGTCATAGCCCTTGCTCTGTACTGCTTCTCCATTTCGTAGGCCATCATTTCGCCTATTACTTCGTGACGACGAATCTCACAATCGTTGTCGTAATACGCTTTCAGCGTCTCGAAATAGTCATTGTACACACCTGCGTACTTAACTCGATCCAACCGGAAATCATTCACCAGAAGACTGTACATCTCAAGCTTATCCGCAATAATCTCCGACGCATCTATCATCAAAAGAACATACTCAACAAGTTTCTCGGGCGCAACATCGTTCTTAATCCACTTAAAAATCGGCACAACCATCTCGGCATAATCTGCCGTAAGGCCGGTGCGGAATGCCCCTGTCTCCATTAACTCGCAGACTTCCCTTACATACTCTCTCGTAGGCTCTCTGTCCGAATCAATCAACGCCTCAGAGCCGAGCACATAGAGCTTCACAATGCTCATTACGCCTTCATCCAGCGTATTCTCCGGATAACGCGAAACGCTCTTTCTGAAATACTCATACTCTTTCCTGCGTCCCATGAATGCATAAGCCTGCATGAGGTTGCAATCAATCATAATAAGGTTTCTGGCGGGAAGGTCGCAGACGTTGGAGAAAACTCGCATCGCCTCAACATATTTCTCAGCTTCCTTGGTAAGCCCGCAGCCCATAAATATGTCAATCGCCTGCGAGAGGCACGCTCCCATACAGAAGTCGGGCACCTCACCAAGATCCAGTATCCTGTTGACGATACGCACACACTCGGAATAAGAATTGACCAGCGTATAGTACTCCATCTCCTTAAGATACAGATAAGGAAGATGAAGCTTCTTAAGCTCGGCATTGCCCTGCACCGTGGCAATATACATCTGATTGCACAGATGCAAATCGTCTAAGAACGGGTTGCCCTCAAATCTGCCCACAGCGAACCCAAAACGCAGAAATTCGCTTACATACAAAGCTTCGCCTTCCGCGTCTTCTTTGAATATCTCTATTGCTTCAAGGAACTCTTCACGAGTCATCTCCCTGTCGCTGTTTTTGATGTATTCGCTGATGTCATTAATGGTCATAACTGCTCCGTCAAGTTTTTCTTAAGTATACAGGAACCTTATTAAAACTTAATTGTCTCGGGAGCGCCTGCAAAAGAAGAAATAGTCGCAACGCCATCTTCAAAATAAAGCACTTCTGTATTGCCGTCATCTTCGCTGTACATTCTTCTCAAATCGGGATACGCATCAAGCATAGCTGTCTTAGCTTCTCTTCTGTCATCGGCAATAAGCTTACCTGCTACTCTGATCCATCTTCCGTCAGCAGCAAAAGCACAAATCTCTGCCTTGGGATTGATGTGAAGCTGCTTGGAAACTTCCTTGGCCTTACCGGTCTGGATGTAAAGCTTGCCCTCAAATACATTAACGGTTCCGAAAGGACGAACTCTGGGCTGGTCGCCTTCAACCGTTGCAAGATAATAAACACCGCATTTCTTTAAGAATTCATATACTTCGTTCATGCTGTAACCTCCTTATTTAATATATCTAAAGTGTATCACTAAAGGCATGCCCCTGCATCAATTTTTGTGGAAACATCAAAAGAAATGGGCACTATTCCGCACGATTTAGGCAATAAAAAACCGCCGTTTGAAATCAAACGACGGAATTTTATGCGATTAACGACCTTTTCTGGGTTTCTCGGGAGTGTAGTCCACGATATCAGAAAATGATGTGCCAAGAATGTCGCAAATTCTGCACAAAACATCCATAGAAACTGTCTCGTCCTTATGGATCTTGGTCATGGTGTTGGGAGAGATGTCTGCAAGTCTTCTCAACTCTGCAGCGCTCATCTTCTCATCGATGAGTCTCTTCCAAAGCTTGTTGTAGGAAATAGCCATAGTTTTTACCTCCGCTTATTTATAATAAATGCGTCAAATAAACGCACTATTAACTTATCAAAGTATTGCATTTAATGCAATCTTCGCAAATGAAGGCGAATTTGGATTTGTCTCATTGAATAAACGCGCAGATAACGCGGAACCAAGAAAAAGCTTTTACCTATTCGTCAAAATAGAAAGAAAATCCTCAATCTGCACAAAGTAGCACAGACAAAAGACTTAGATTCGGATTCCGAGAAATATGACGTTTGTCCCCCTTCTAAACAAATACATCATTATCATATAACAAAATCAGACGAATTAAAAGTACCAAATTAAATTTGCTTATAAAAAAATTGATATATCCTGTCGGAATTTGGATATAAACTCCTAGTTTTCGCCATTCAAACGCATTACAATTTCTCTTTTAAGCGGGGAAACGGAATAAAGGGCTCAACTACTTCGGGTCTTTCGCTCAAATTCTTTTCAAGCCAGCATACCCCATACCAGTTTCCAAATTTGTAGCCACAATCGGCGTGCTTACCAATTAATTCATATCCCAGTTTCTTATGAAACTTAATACTGTCATCAGTAACGTGTGTATCTTCTTTATCATTTGTGAAAGTTACATTGGCGTATACCACATATATGTTTTGCATTAGCAACAATTTCTCTATTTCTGCATACAATGCGCGTCCGATTCCTGACTTTCTATAGTCGCTGTCTACGTACAAAGACATCTCCACGCAGTGATCGTATGCTTCTCTCACTCTGAATCTGCCTGCGTAAGTATATCCGCGTACTATTCCGTCATCATCTTCCGCAACAAGATAAGGATATGTTTCCAGAGTCTTGGCTATTCGCTTAGCCATTTCGCTTGCATCGGGTGCTTTGTATTCAAAAGTAATTGCGGTATTCTCTACATACGGTCCATAGATTTCCGCAATTCGCTCCGCATCAGCCGAGGTAGCCACTCTTATTTTCATAACTTTGCTCCATTCTCAATATCTTTATTATTATCATAGCTCAACTCTATTCTTTGTAAAACGCAAAATCGCCGATATAAATATCCACAAGCTCAATTATTGTAGTGCAAATCAGCAAAAACGTTGATTCTACGCGTAATATAACTTGTGTTATTTTTAGCAAAAATCCGCATCCGTGTGATTGTCGTTTTCTGTTAAATCTTGTTTTAATTATTGCCCACATATTCTCATGCACAATATCACGCATGTTATTAATTGTCACATTTCCCGCAGTTACGCCAATTATTAAACTTTCGTGAACCGCTTGTGTCGCGACCAATTTAATTATACAATATCAGCAAGAAAGGATTATCTCAATACCCATATGAAAAAAGCTTACTTCGCAGGAGGATGCTTCTGGTGCATCACTCCTATCTTTAAAATCTATAAGGCGTCATCCGTTATAAGCGGTTACAGTGGCGGTGATGAAGTCAATCCCAGCTATGAAGACGTCAAGGCTCAGCGCACCGGGCACAGAGAGACCATATGTGTCGAATACGATGAATCGAAAACCGATTATGAAACTTTACTCGAGATTTATCTTGCTAACGTAGATCCCTTCGATTCCGAAGGACAATTCATCGATAAAGGCTTCTCCTACACTCTGGCAATTTATTATACCGACGAATCCCAGCGTATAGCAGCCGAGAATGCTCTCAAAACTCTCGAGCAAGAGTCGGGCCGTAAGCCTGCAATAGCACTCGAGCCCTTTAAGTCTTTCTACCCTGCTGAAGAATACCACCAGGACTACTATTTAAAGAACCCCGAAGCCTTTGAAAAAGAGCTCGAGGAATCCGGTAGAAAAGACTATTTTAATAATTAAATCCTGATTAAACCAAGGAGGTTAGCCTATGAACAAGGTAAAATGGGGCGTTTTGGGCACCGCAGGCATCGCAAAAGGCGCCACGATTCCCGGAATGCTTTTAGCCGACAACTGTGAAGTCTATGCCATCGCCGGCAGGAATCCCGATAAGGTTAAAGACTTCGTATCCCGCTTCGGATTCAAAAAAAGCTACTTGAGCTACGATGAGCTCATTAACGACCCCGATATTGAAGCCGTATACATTCCTTTGCCCAATAATCTTCACAAAGAATGGGTTATAAAGGCACTCAGGGCCGGTAAGAACGTTCTCTGCGAGAAACCTTTGGCTCTCAATGCCGATGATGCGCGCGAAATGTATGCCGTAGCCCGAGAAACCGGCAAGATTTTGATGGAAGCCTACGCATATCTTCACAGCCCCTACATGGAATCTCTGATAGCAGACGTAAAGGGCGGTTTGATAGGCGATCCGGTTTACATCGATACCTCTTTTATGACTCAGGGATACAAAGAAGACTTCCGCCTGCACAAGGAATTCGGCGGCGGTATGATTTACGACCTCGGTTGCTACTGCACCACCATGATTCTTTCGATGCTAGATTCAGACATAGATTACGTGAAATGCGTGGCTGAAATGACCGATGAAGGTGTAGATGCTTTTGCCGGAGCTATTATGGGCTTTAAGAACGGAGCAAGGGCCGCTTTCAACGTCGGCATGGTAATGGGAATCGGCAGCAACGCCCGTTTCGACAGACTTTACATTCGCGGTACCAAGGGCGAAATCCACTCCATGGTTCCTTACAATGAATCGGGCGACGTTTCATATACCGTAATCTCAGAAGGCAAGCACATCACGCGCATGATCAATGTTCCTTCGAATTACACCCTGGAAGTTACCGACCTCGGCGAGAGCATACTGACCGGCAAAGCGCCCCTCGTAACTCCCGAATTTTCAATCAGAAACGCAGAACTGCTCGACAAGCTTCTTAACTGCATAGGTTACTGATTATCACGCAATAAACACCGGGGTCCTCTACAGGACCCCGGTGTTATGTACATATATAGGCGTATCTTCTCTCGAATACTTCTTAATCTTCTTGATTATCACAATATCCACAACAATTATGTAGATAAAGAACACTATAAGCGCTATCCACGAATCCACCGACAAGCAGAAATCGAAGAATCCATGCATAAATACCGGCATCCACAGTGCCTTCGCTCTGAGCTTCTCCGACTGTACCGGGTCTCCCCAGCTCTCCGCCACCTTAGCGGCTCCGTAATACGCACCCATGCATATGGCAAAAGAAGCATGTCCCGGCACCGAAATCAAAGCCCTCACAATAGCGTTTCCGAAGCCGTTCTCAACCACGTACATTATATTCTCTACAACCGCGAAGCCCATGCTTACCATAACCGCATACACGATTCCGTCAAAGCGGTAGTCAAAAGCAGGATGCTTCCACGATCCTTTCTTTAAGAAGAAATACTTGCCGGCTTCTTCTATAAGCGCGACACCCGCGAAATTCTCTATCGCGATAATAAGTATCTCATCAAGCCCGTCCGTTACCGACGACTCCAATATCCAATCTGCCCCGATTTCCAGCAAAGCAGCGGGAATTACGGAAATAGCACCGAGAACAAACAGCTTAAGCAACAATCCCTTGGGCTCTTTCTCGATTCTGTCTTTCTTGTATACCCAGAGCATAATGAGTATCCCCGGGAGTACCGCAAGTGTAACCAGCCACTTCATAGTGCCGTCCTCCTAAAGAAAAAGGGCGACTCCCAGCGGAGCCGCCCACCTATTTCCACTATACTATTTAGCACCCGTAAATTCAAGAAGTTTGGACATTGAAACACCGCCCACGTTCTTATTGACAGGCTTACCGTCCTTGAACACTATAAGTGTCGGAATGCTGAATACGCTGTAGTCGGAAGCCAAATCTTCTTCCTTGTCCACATCAATCTTGCATACTGCGAACTCAGGGTGATTGGCCGCGAACTCCTCAATTACGGGAGCGGTCATCTTACAAGGTCCGCACCACTCAGCGTAAAAATCTACAAGTACAGGCTTGTCGCCCTTCAATAATTCTTCAAACTTCTCTTTGTTAACTGCTAAATCAGACATATCTGTATCCTCCTTTGAAACTAGATAGCCTCATGGAATGTACGGGAGATAACGTCAGCCTGCTGCTCGGGTGTAAGTTTGATAAAGTTTACAGCGTAGCCGGAAACTCTGATGGTAAGCTGAGGATAATTCTCGGGATGCTTCTGAGCATCAAGCAATGTGTCTCTGTTAAGTACATTTACATTAAGATGATGGCCGCCCTTTGATGCGTATCCGTCAAGTAATGCTACGAGGTTGTTGATCTGTTGTGTATTTTCTTTCATGATTAAGCCCTCCTTTTCATGAAGTCTTGTTTTCTTTTTACAAGTTTAATATATAATCTTTTGTAAAAAGAATCCGTAACAAATGTTACATTTAAAAATTTTCTTCAAAAGAAGGTTTCTCAACCACAAGTTCACTATAACATAGTTTTAAATTTAATGCAAGTATATTTTATACAATTTAATATTATACGTCCGTTTTATTGTTTTTCTTCAGTACGTATACAGTTTCTTCGAACTCTTCAAGTGCATTATAACCCGCATCGGTGACGCGGTAAACACCTGTGGATACATGTTCAAACCACCCGTAGAAGTTACTGTTCATTATGACAGAAGCCTTTTTGACGCCGGAAACAGTCGCCGCGTCCCTGCTTTTGCCTTCACCGCCCAGTTCCGCAAGTGCATCCAGCACTAAGAGCGCATCCTCGCGGTAGCTTGTAATCAGCTTCTTGCGTGTGACGCCGCCGGTGTTACCCTTTGTGCGGCGCTTTTCAAACTCCGCACTGGCGTGCTCGCTTCTGCGCCGGTTCATTTTCTTGAAATCTTCGAGCGGGCTCACCACAGGCTCGCTGATAATCTCCACTCGCCCCGTTCTCTTAGAGACCGCTATGAGGCCTATGCCAAGGCGCTTCAATATATAAATCTTGTCGCGAACGGCTTTCGAGCGCATATTCTTGGGGTTGAAGGTTCCCACATAGACAGTGTCCACGAGCTTCTGCCTCAGCGCCGCCTGCTGGAATACCCTGAAGTCAAGCGTCTGCTTAAGCTCCACCGCAGCAGTCTCGTCTCCGCGTCTCATGTACATATCCATGCCGTCCACTTCACCGTCAACGGTGTAGCCGCGGCCTTCAAAGTATTTTTTTATCGGATTAAAAAGTTCTTTTTCCATCGTTACTCGGCGAAGTACTCAAGCCCCTCTCTGTCTTTGATTTTAAAAGTCGCCTTGCCCACGTCGATTAGACCCTCATCCTGCATGTTCATGAGTTCTCTCGAAAGTGACGGTCTCGTGGTGCCGAGATAATCCGCCAGTTCCTCACGCTTCATGTCGGTGGCAAAAGAATCTCCCTCGCCCGCCGAGTCAAGCACCCACATCGCAATGCGTTCCTTGAGCGTCTTGCCCGAAAGCAGGTAGAGCTTACGCGTCATCAAAAAGTTCTTGCCCGACTGCACATCAAGCATGTTTCTTACCACCGTCTGGTGCTTGTGGCACGCGTTCTTGCAGAAACCGTAGAAGAACTTTCGAGGAATCTCAAGCACAACTGTAGGCTCGCAGGCTATGGCGTCGTACCAGTATTCTTTTTCATCGGAGAATAGGAACATTTCGCCGAATACATCTTTCTCATAGACTGTAAAAAGAACGTTTCTCTTGCCGGAAGCGAAGTCCTTGCAGATCATGACGCTACCTTTCTTAATCACGAACATGCTGTTAGGCGCGTCGCCCTGTCTGAAGATGTATTCTCTGGGCTTAAACTCTCTGTCGCGGGCTTCCGCACAGTTAAGCATCTTCTCCTGTTCTTCTTCGGTTATGTCCTGAAATAATCTGCACTGCATGAGTTGCTCCTCTTATGAATCATAAGAACATTTTAGCACAGTCAAACAGTGGCGGGTATTAACCCGCCACCATTGTCTGTATCGGTTTAGTAATTTTCTTCGTGTACTTCGAAGTAAGCCTGAGGATGTGCGCATACGGGGCATACCTCGGGAGCCTTGGTGCCTACTACGATGTGACCGCAGTTACGGCACTCCCACACTTTAACTTCGCTCTTCTCGAATACCTTTTTGGTCTCGACGTTTTTAAGAAGTGCACGATATCTCTCTTCGTGAGCCTTCTCGATTGCAGCTACGCCTCTGAACTTAGCTGCAAGCTCAGGGAAGCCTTCGGCATCCGCTGTCTTAGCGAACTCGTCGTACATGTCGGTCCACTCGTAGTTCTCACCGTCGGCTGCTGCCGCGAGATTCTCAAGAGTATCTCCGATTCCGTTAAGTTCTTTGAACCAAAGCTTAGCGTGTTCTTTTTCATTGTCGGCGGTCTTTAAGAAAAGTGCCGCAATCTGCTCGAAGCCTTCTTTTTTGGCCTTCGATGCGAAGTATGTGTATTTGTTGCGGGCCTGGCTCTCACCTGCGAAAGCAGCCTGTAAATTCTTCTCTGTCTGTGTACCTGCGTATTTATTTGCCATAATTAATTCTCCTGTCTTTATTTTATTTCTTCCAAAGTCCGTGTAAGTTGCAGTATTCGTAAGTAGCTACGAGTTCTTCGCCTGCTGCCAGCACGAATTCAGCCTTGGGAGCTTCGCCGGGCTTTAAGAACTTAATCTGGAAGCCTTTACTCGTCTCGATTGCCACGAACTCAATGTAGTGAGCGTCCATCATAGGGTGCTCAACTTCACCGACTGTAACCTTAACGGTATTTCCTTCAACCACAACTGCCGGAACATGCTTCTCAACAGCGGCATCGGTAGTACCGGGAATCAACTCTGTCATTGCCTCGCCGCAGCATACTACGGGAACTGCGGTTTCCTTAACCTTCACGATAATCTGTCCACAGTGGGAACAACGGTAAAACTTCAAACTCATTGTAACGTCCTCCTTTTTCTTAGCTGACTTAAGTGTACTTAATTCCCCATGAAAATTCTGTAACATATGTTACATTCTCTATCTTAACCCTGCCGATTGATAAGTTTCACAAGTTCCATCTCAGGGGTAAGCTCTGTGGCCTTCACACACACCGAATATCTGTATCCGGCATCGCAGTCCCATTCGTACAAAGAAAACGTATCGGGCTCAATTCCGTCGCCCTTTACACCCGTTACTCTCAATATGCCTGTCCGCTCGTAATCACCTTCAAAACAGATTTCAAAGCTGTTAAGCGGGCGCTTTAAACCCTCTCCGGTTGCTTTGATAAAGCTTTCTTTGAGCGTCCAGATGCGGGTGAAAACTTCGGCGTTATCACGCGCAAGTTCTGCCTCATGCCCGGTAAAGAAACGATTGGCTACCTTGGTATTGTCCTTAATCATTTCAACATCGCAGCCTACCTCACAGTCGCTAATGGCACACATAACCTTGTCGCCGGAGTGGGAGAGGCTGAAATCTATCATAAGCTCGCGGGCATCGGTAAGCATCGCCTTGCCAAACTCCGCTTCCGTAAAAGACCACAGGTTCTTGGGCACACCTACATCCTCCAGGGCTTTCTTAAGAAGAATGCCTGCGCCGATTGATTGGCACTTGGGCTTTTGAAGCTTGATGCCGTCCGCTTTTTTTTGCCGCCACGGGATAGACTTTTTGTAATAGTATTCGTAAGTCTTCTCATCATAGAGAGGCGTGATGTCGGCTATATAAACCTTCAAAAACATAGCTTGCCCTCTAGTCGATGAGACTGTAAGTCATCATCTCGTACTTAAGCTTTGAACCTTCCCGGATGTTATAGGGAAGCAGTGCTCTCGCAACAAGCTTTAAGTCGTCGGTTTCTTCGTCGGTTCTCTTTAAATTAGCGTAGTCTCCGTCAATTGAGACCACTTCATAATACATAGTTTCCAATTTTATTTGCCTCTCCATATAATAAATCGTTAAAACGATTTATTATCGGTCGCTTTCGAATAAGTCCAAGCGACTTATTCCAGCTCAATCAGTATCATGATTATACCACGAATTATCTGAATATAACAGAGCACAACTCAAATAAGCGCAATATAATAAAAAGAAAAAGGGATTATTACAGAAAGAAAGGCAGGCTGCGTGAAATTTACCGGTTTCCGCGGAGATTACTAGGTTTCTTCGGTCGGCAAATCGAGCAGTTTCAAACTTTCAAAAGAAACAGGAACAGTTTCTGTTACCTTCTGGTTTTCCTACACAGAAAGTCTCGTCGAGAGGATATTCCCGGCGAGACTTTTTCTTTTTCCTTAAGATTGCGAATGAAAGTTTATGATTGTTTGCAGGTTTTCTTAATAAGGTGCCGGAGCCCTTGATATAGGCCGATTCTGCGGATACACTTAGAGCGAAATCAATTGTTGGATTATGATTTGTGTTATTTGGGAGGTTAAACGACTATGTTTGGTAAAATCCATCCGACTGTAGCAGGCTTTTTTATCATTATCATCGCTTTCGGTGTTCCGGCGGTGCTGACTGCAGTTAACGTCTATCATCTGTTTACATTGAAAGTTCGTAATTTGTTCAGACGAATCGTGTGGGCACTTACGCTGATATGCGGTTTGGTGTTATCGCAACTCTACGCTGTAGTTATTACGGACATGCAGAATGAACCCTGGGATAAGGCTCTGTACTCAGGTTTTCATCAGCCGATCTGGAACGAAGGAAAAGTTTTCTACCTGACTATCTGCATTCTTGCGCTTATAGGCTTCATAGTACTGGACAGATTTCAGGCAAACACAATTCCACCGCTCGTCACAGTTTTGTGTATGGCGCCGATGTACGCCATGATGGCAACCTGCGTGGTATGGTGCATACAGATTAAGGATGTTCCCGACGGTCTTCCCTTGATGATTCTGCCACTCAATATCATCATCATGATTCTTTCGGTCATCCGCAGCGCGATTAACGAGTGGAACGCTTCTGTCGAGCACGATGAAGCTTTGTATGGCAAAAACAAGTTTCTCTATACACTTAACAAATGGCTGTCCAAAGCGGCTTTGTGGCCGGTGGTCGCTTTCGTAGCGGTAATACCGCTTCTCGGAGTCATTCTTTTAATACTTACTCTGTTCGGTCAGCAGCCGGACATAATAGTTAAAGCCTGGACCGAAACCGCCGACTATACATTTTCTCAGAGAATCGCTCCGCCCAACCTTCCTTACGAGGGACATTACCTCTGCACAGTCGCCGCACGCGGGCACAAGGGGCTCGTGAAGCCTCTGCGTTACGGCGAGCGAAACGGCACAGTTGTGGTGGTCAATCGCCAGCTTGAAATTGCCAACGCCTTCGAGCAAGTGATCGAAGAACGCACGCCCCGCTTCCACCGCGCTGTCCGTAACTTCTACGACAAGCACGGTCTCCCCATCGCGCGCGTTATCCGCACCAAGTTTTCCTCCGATGTGGTCTACATCCTCATGAAGCCTTTGGAATGGATATTCCTTATCGTCCTTTACTTAAGCGATGCCAATCCCGAAAACCGCATCCACGTGCAGTATCTTCCGGGATACAGAGATTTTCTGAAAGCTAAATAATGAGCATAAAACAGCCCCGAACATTAATCTGTCCGGGGCTTTCTTCATACCATAATACTTACCAAACTGCCTTCTTGAGACTTTCCTTGCTTACGAAAGGTCCGGGCACTGTGGTGATGCCACGATGGTCGCCGAAGTAGTCCTGATCGAAGGTGATTGCGGAACCGTCGGGATTCTCAAAGCGCTGCTCGGGCTGGAATGCCTTGCCGAGGATATCGCTGGTGATGATACCGTCGCTGAAATCTTTGAGGAAGTCGAATACATTGGTCTTAACGGTGTACTTACCGTTCTTCTCCACAAGTTCAACTTTAACCTTGGCCTTCTTGTCAACGAGCTTGTTCTTTTCCTTCTTCCACGCAAGCGCGCCGCCGAGATATACGTTACCGTCAGCCCATACAGGAAGGTGAGCGAACTGGAACTTAGCAAGCTTGCCCATGTCGGGACGCTTTACGTCGAGGTCGAAGTTCTTAATCCACTCATCGTAGGTAGGATACTCATCGAAGTACCATGTTCCGGGAACCGAATCGGTCTTCTTAACCTTGCCGGTTTCTTTGTCCTTAACGTCGGGCCACATCTTAATAAAGATATTGTTATAGAATCTGTCGTCGCCGTGGTTAATGGTGGTGAAGCCCGCAACCTCTGTCCTGTGACGGATGTGGTAAGGTGTGTAACGAGGGCCTGTGCCGCCGCCTACTTCGAGGAATGCGCCGCAGATAAGGTTATGTACAAGCGCAACGCTTTCTGTAGCGAAGAACAATGATGCTTTTGACAAAAGAATATTATTATCGATAAGCGTAGGTCCATGACCCACCTCTACGAAGATATCCTGGCTTCCCATACCGCCCTCGGCCCATGTACAGAAGTCGGGACGATAGTTGTCGTGAAGAAGGTTCTGTGTAATACGAGTACCCTGAGCCTCCCAGTCACACCAGATACCCATGGTGGAGTGGTGAATATGGTTACGACGAATGGTTACGTCGATAGCAGCGTGAAGCTTGATACCTGAAATCTCAGCGCCGCCCAGCTGTTGCATGTTGTTGATGTTATGAATATGGTTGTCCTCGATGGTTGAGAAGACAGCACCCATTCTGCCTACGATACCTGTCTGCTCGCAGTGGTGAATGTGGCAACGACGCACGATATGAGAACCGATACGTTCCTTAAGCCAGCCGTGATACTGACCGCGGCATACGGCGTCACGCTCCATCTGCGTAGGGCTCTTTAAATGCTTGGTGGTAAAATAATGATCGTTCTCGGGATCGTAATACTTACCGAGGGAAATACCGCAGCACTTGGAGTTGGAAATCTCACAATCCTCGATAATCCAGCCTTTGCTCCAGTGAGGACCGATCATGCCGTCCTGGAAAGCTGCCGGAGGCGCCCATGTGGTAGCCGCCTTCTGAATATTGAAGCCGGATACGGTAATGTAGCCGCGTCCCTGCTTCTCAGGGAAGAAGCAACGGCGGCGAACATTAATCTCGACATTCTCCTTATTGGGATCAAACTCATGGAAATTCGCATAAATTACAGTATCGTTACCGTCCTGCACTGCGAACCACTTATATACAGAGAACTCCGGGTCCCACGAAGGTGTATATACCTCTCCGTCAAGACATTCCTTAAGACTCTCTGTCTCATATAACATCTTATCGTTTAAATATACCGCGCCGGTATGACGTACTGCAGGTGCAAAATACCAGTCACCGTACACCTCTGTAGTATAAGGATTGTAGTTACCGAACACACCGTTTCCTACACGAACTACCCATGTTGTTCCCTTATACTTCTTCCAGCCTTTCACAACCTCGGCACCGGTAATAACCGCACCCAAAGGCTCCTCCGAACGATACACTATTCTCTCGTCCTTGGTGCCGCCACGAAGCGGATTAACGTACTCTCTGTACACACCCTTCGCAACAATTACCTCGTCGCCGGGCTTGGCAACCCTTGCAGCATCATTAATGTGTTTAAACGGTCTTTCTTTGGAACCGTCGCCCTCAGTGAGTGCCGCCTGATTAACATATATAGTCATTTGTATACCTCCTGCACTATCGTGCCATTATTATCTCATTTCGGGAAGAAACTCTTCCAATACCTTCACTGCCGCTTCCAGCTCAACCCTGTCTTCTTCACTGAATCTGTCCAAAGAAGGACTGTCGATATCCAACACACCGAAAATTTCCCCACCGCGGTGAATCGGAATCACAATCTCAGAATTGGACGCACTGTCACAGGCTATATGCGTCGGAAACTTATGCACATCAGGAACCACAAGGGTTTCGTCCTTCTCTACAGCGGTTCCGCACACGCCACGGCCAATCTTAATCTCTACGCAGGCAACCTTGCCCTGAAAAGAAGAAAGCACCAGCTTCCCATCTTTCATCTCGTAGAAGCCGGCCCAGTTGATATCATCGAAACGCTCCCAAATGAGCGCCGAAATATTGGCCAGATTAGCGCTCACATAGGGTACGCCCTCTACAAGCGCCCTGACCTCGTCACATATCCTCATAATCTAATCTCTCTTTCTCACGAACTTAATTCAATCTTAACTTCCTCCTCAAAAATAATCAATTCACTTATTGTAAAATGCGTTATATACTAACAAAAGAGGAAATTATAATGACAAAACAGATAGGCGTCATCGCCGACATCCACAGTAACTTCACCGCTTTTAAGGTGGCGGTTGAATATATGCTTAAGCAGGGAATTGATGAGTTTTTTCTCCTCGGTGACTACGTATCCGATACGACAGATACTGCCGAGACCATGGAATACCTGTACAGTCTCATGGACACTTGCACTGTTAAGGCTCTTCGCGGCAATCGCGAGGACTATATGATTGGCCAAAGAAAGGTCATTCGCGGCGAGTCCGATTCTCCCAAGTGGATACCCAACTCTGCAAGTGGCAACCTTCTGTATACTTACGAGAGGCTGACGGACAGGGACGTTGATTTCTTTGAATCGCTTCCCATCACCTTCAAATACGAATGCGAAGGCTATCCTGCCATCACCTGCTGCCACGGCTCGCCCGAAAATACCCGTGAGCTCATGCAGTTTGACGGCACCAATACCCGCGAATGGCTTAATAGAATAGACACCGATTACCTTATCGCCGGCCACACACATTATCAGGGAAGCCTCGATTTTAACGGACGCCATTACTTCAACACAGGTTCCGCAGGCATTGCAATAAACGCCCCCGGCCTTGTTCAGTGCCTCATCATACACGGCTACACCGATACCGAAGAAGGCGGTGCCCGCTGGGAGCCCGAATTCCTGAACCTTCCTTACGATGTAGACTACGTCGTTAATTCAATCTACGACAAAGGCCTTATGGATACCGGACTTTGGTTTATTTCAAATAATATTTACACTTTAAAAACCGGCAACGATTTCACTCCCGAACTTGTTGAGACTGCCATCAAGCTTCAGGGCGAAGCCGCCGATGGCCCTGTAACCTGGCCTTATATAAAGGAGGAATATTTTGAGAAAGCCGCGGGAATACTTGGAATTCCGGATTATAGGTCCAGGTAGCTTTTAGGCAACAGGGCAGGCTTTACCCTCTGATTTTGTCTACTGCAGCCTTTATTGCCTCGCATATTTCATCTACTTCTTCTTCCGTATTGTCTTTAGACAGTGAGATTCGAATACAGCTTCGTGCCTCATCGGCAGTAAGTCCCATTGCCAAAAGAACGTGGCTTGGCTCTACGGACTCTGTATTGCAGGCCGCGCCGGTTGAGACGCAGATTCCGTTTAAATCTAATAAAAGCATCAGCGCTTCTCCCGAAACGCCCTCAAACCCAAGGTTTATGATTCCAAGAAAACGGTTTGTTTCGTTACCGTTTATCCACATTCCGTCTACGTACCTTAAGCCTTGTAAAAGACGCTCTCTGAGCGCTTCTACCTTTTGTGTGTTTATATCAAGGTGAGCCACGCTGTCACATAAAGCGGTCGCCATAGCAACTGCCCCCGGAACATTCTGAGTACCGGGGCGTTTTGTTTTTTCCTGGCTTCCCCCATACATAAGATTGGCTACAGGTATTTTTGAATCAACGTAAAGAGCTCCGATTCCCCGTGGGCCTCCGAATTTGTGCCCCGAAACAGAAAGCATTGATATTCCCTGTTCTTTCACATTAACTCCAATGTGCCCTGCCGCGGCAACACCATCGGAAAAGAACAGAATTCCCCTCTCCTTGCATATTTGCCCTATTTCCGATATAGGCGCAACAGTTCCCACTTCATTGTTTACCGCCATTGCGGCAACCATGCAGGTATCTTCTCTTAAGGCCTTCTTTAGCTCAACTTCCGATACCCGTCCGGTCTTATCCACAGAAAGTAAAGTAATTTCAAAACCGTCTCGCTCAAGTGCAGGAATACAGTTTAACACCGCATGATGCTCAGCATTCGAAAAAATCATGTGACGCTTCCCCACACTTTTGCCATAAGCCACTCCCGTAAGAATCGCCTGATTGTCGGCCTCGGTTCCGCCGGATGTAAAGTATATTTCCTCAGGGCTTGCTCCTATGCAGCCTGCAATCTTTTCTCTTGCCTCTTTAAGCATATGTGCCGCCTCCCGCCCACACGCGTGAACGCTTGACGGGTTTCCGTAATACTCCCGCATACACTCAGTCATTGCCCGCAGTGCATTTTCTGAAATCGGGGTAGTTGAAGCATGGTCAGCATATATTCTGTCCATTTTCTTTCTCCTATACAAAATCAATTAATTGTGCTACATTAATCCTAAAAAAGGCGGAAAAAACCATGTTATTAAAGCATAAAAAGAAACGCTGTCTTACAGTCACGCTCGGTGATTCAGTCATCTATGACGGTTTCTGGGACAATCTGCCCCTTACCGAAGAAATCACTATCGAAAAAAGCATCGAATTTTTTAATGACCCCGAGCCCTGCGCCATACATCGCAGTGCGGTACAGATTCGTTTACTCGCTGAACTTGAAGCACTGATTTCAAGCCCTGATTTTAAAGAGCTTTTTGCCTCCTACACAGGTTTTCCCAAAGAATGTGAACTCACATTCTCAGAAAAGTAGACTTACAAACAGCACAAAGAAAAAGATGCAGTAAGCAAGCTTGGCAACGGGCAGGAGCTTAAGCGAAATACGTGAAGCTGACATGACATTTTTTCCTTTTGCCACGATAACCGTCAAAAGAATCATAGGCACGCACATTGCGGTAAGATAAATCACGAGATTGCCCACAATTCGGGCGTTGTATCCCCCGTTTTCTCCGGCCATATACAAAAGCGTTGCAAGATACACCTGGCCCGTACACAGGAATTCCCCGGCCGAAATCACAATCCCTAACAGAAACAGCAGCGGATACCAAAGATTTCCCTTTACGCCGCTGAATTTCTTTATCATGTTATGATTCCATCTTCTGAATCTTTCCGGGAGTCTTAATCTTTCCCTCCCATAATCTTTTCTCAGAACATGAATAAAATCCATCAGATAAAACAATCCAAAGCACAAAGACAGAATCGCAAAAACAATATTTATTGTTCCATATACCGTCTTAAATACCCTGCCTTCAATCACGTTTAACAACGAGCCTATGGTAAAGCCCAGAAACAGATATGTCAGAAACTTTCCCGCAAGGTAAGTAAAGCTTCCTCTAAAAAAGTTTCGACCCGACATCAAAAGTACAGACAGAACCATAAGAAGCATGGAAATTCCGCAGGGATTTAAACCATTGATAAAGCCGGCTAACGCAAGCTTGATTTTTGAAATACCAACGTCTTCTTTTTCCGTAAGAAGTTTCTCAGCCACTTTGTCCCAGGAGCCTGCCGCTTCCGGACTTTCGACGCAGTCTGTAACATTTTTTAAGATGTCATCTGCTCCGGACAAATAAACGCTTTTTGTAAAAAGCAGCGGAACCTGCTGCAGACTGTCAGGCACCTCATATATCTTCATAAGTTTCTTAAGTGCCATCGCATTGTCATCTTCCATTATGTTGTAAATAAGCAGATTGTATTGTCCTGCCTTAAGCGTACTATTAAGATATTCTTCCGCCCTGTTACAGCTCTCGCAAGATCCTGTCACAAAAAGAATAATGGTCGTATCATCTTTTGCAATATTACAAATATCCCGATGAACGGCTGAATCGGTTATTGTCTTGCTCTTCCCCACATCAGAAACAGTTCCGGCTCCGGATATACGTTTCGTTACGTCGCCCGTTTCTCCGTTACTTAAGTAGTTACCAAGCTTCTCGCCTATCTGCGCATATGTGCCCTCAAAAACCTCTTCACCTGCTATAGCGACAGGCAAATCGCTTATCGAGATATTAAGCCCATACTCTTTAGCTATTTTTTCAAGGCGAGTCGCACCGCTTTCTTTGTAAGCATTGTAGACATTGCAATCATATTCATCGATTCCCGCTTCGTCCAGTTTAAGACGCACCTCTTCACTGAATTTTTCTTCCTCGTTACAGCTTTCGCAAGGAGCAAAAACAAAGAGTTCCACCGCATCCAAACCTGCTTTGGCATATGATTCTTTACGGCAAAAAAACGCTCCCGCAAAAACAAGAACGACGAAGAAAAATACTGTCAGTATGAATTTAAGCTTTTTAGGTAAAATCACATTCTTTTTCAAACTTGTTTTCTTTCTAAAAACCGGCCGGTTTCCCGGCCGGTTTCATAACAAACTAAACTTTATTTACCGGCTGCAGCCATGTATGCATCATAACTACGCTGATATGCGGCAATATAATCATCTACGCCCATAGACTGAAGCTTCTGGATGTAAGCATCCCAATCCTTCTCAATGTCAAGGCTTCCGTCGATAAACTGTACCTGAGCCTGGCTTACATATCCGCCGATGGTAAGTGTACCTTCAGTTACAATCTTGGCATCCTCACCTTCAAATGCAAGGTTGGGAACAAGTGTCTCTGTTGAGGGAGCATACTTGCTGTAAAGCTCTGCCCACTGCTGTAACCAGTATTCGCCTGAGTGTGCGGGATCCATAACTCTTAAAGAAGCTCTTTCATCCGCAGGTGAACGCTGAATCATTGCATCGGGAGTATAACGATAGTCGGCATATGACTTAGGAAGACCGCCATCCTTTACATAGTCATAATCTTCAGGAATCTTATATGTCTCATACACGGGTGTTCCGCCGCCAAGAGAAACGCCTTCGTTAGTATAGTTCCAGCCAATTCCTTCAGGGCCGTAGCTGATGTGCTTAGCAGCATCGGGGGAAGCCATGAAGTCAAATAATGCTACTACGATTTCAGGATATTTGCAGGTAGAAGATACAACACCGAGACATCCTTCAAAATAAGTCTGACCGCAACGTGCAGAATATCTTACACCGTTAGGCCCTGCTACGGGAGCAAGAATTTCCCAATTCTGCCACTCACCGTCTTTTTCCTGCCAGAATTCAGAGTTTGCCATACCGCCACCGGGGTAAACAGCAACTCTGTTAACTTCTGTAGCGTCTACGGTAGCTTCAAACTGAGTATTGTCCTGTAAGAACACCTGGTTGTCAAGAAGTCCTTCTTCAAAGAGCTTACGCATATATCTGAGGCCGTCTCTGTATTCGTCCTTCATTACTGCATATTCAATCTTGCCGTTATTAACTACCATACCGCCTGCTACGGTGGGGTTGGTGTTGCTTAAGGGGTTAACGCTCTGAGTAAAGGAGTTAATCATCCATACGGTAGGATCGCTTGCCCAACCTCCGATGTATCCGCTCATGGGAACTTCATCGGCAATACCGTTTCCGTTGGCATCGTCTTCTTTGACCATCTTTAAGAAGTTATAAAGCTCTTCTGTGGTCTCGGGGTTCTTACCGCCAAGGTACTTTTCAACCCAAGGCTTGTAGATGTACATACGATGCTGATACATGCAGTGAAAACATTCATTATCTCCGCCGTATGTGTAAATATGTCCGTCGCCCATGGTAAGATCGGCTTTTCTCATGGGGCTTAACTCATTTAATTCATTCCAGTTATCAACCTGAGAAAGCAAATCCTCTATAGGAAGGATAAGTCCCTGGCTGCCGTATGATGCAACCTCAGCCTTGCTCCAGCCTGTACGAAGGAAAAAGTCAGGCATTGTATTGGGGTCTGTCATAATAAGGTTAAGCTTCTGTGTTGCCTCATCTCCGGTAAGGTCATACACGTAATCAAGGTGAATATTGGTCTGTTCCTCAATCCAGTCGTTTACCCAGTTATCCTGATAGCTTGTAACACTCTGGTCGGGGTTGTTGACAAATACCTTAAGGGTCAGCTTTTCCTTAAGAGGAAAAACAACATCCTTGGGTGAGTCAAACTTAAATGCGTCGGAATCCGCATTTACTGTGGTTTTGGTGGAATCAGAGTTCTTTGCGGAATCCGCACCCGAACCTTCACCTGCGCCACAGCCTGCAAGCGAAGCACTCGTAAGTGTCAACGCAAGCAAAAGTGCAAGTGTCTTTTTAAAGATTTTCATCTTCTTCATAATAATCCTCCTGTTATAAATTATTATATATTAAACGGATGCCTCTTTTGGCCCTCCGATTTAATCTTTATTGTTTCTTTAGCCTTTGACGGAGCCTATCATAACTCCCTTTACGAAGTACTTCTGAACAAAGGGATAGACAACCATAAGCGGTAAGGTGCTCACGATAATCGTTCCGTACTTAAGCATTTCGCCCAGATACTGGTTCTTTCTTATTACTTCCGGGTCGATGTTACTCTGATTTAAATTAACCTGCGAAAGAAGAAGGATTCTTCTAAGCACCAGCTGAAGCGGGTATTTATCCTGCGAGTTAAGATAAATCATAGGGCCAAAGTATGAATTCCAAAGTCCCACTATTACCCAAAGAGACAGTACCGCAATGATAGGTGTAGAAAGCGGAATTACTATTTTTCTGAAAAATCTGAAGTCTGAGCAGCCATCCATTTCTGCTGCCTCTCTTAATTCCTTGGGAATCGTATTGGCAAAAAACGTTCTGGCCACAATGATGTTGTAGGCACTTACAGAACCGGGAAGCACAATCGCCCAGATTGAATCCAGAAGCCCTAAGTTTTTAATCAGCATATAAGTAGGAATCAGACCGCCTGAGAACATCATCGTAAATAATATGATGACCATAAAAAACTTCTTACCCCTGAAGTCCTCTCTTGAAAGCGGATACGCCGCAAGCAGTGTAAGGCTCATGCTTATAAGCGTGCCGACAATTGCATATATTATTGAGTTTCGATATCCTGTCCAGATACTCTGGTATTTAAATACTGCCTTATAACTCTGCAGTGTAGGCTGAACCGGGAAAAGCTTTACCTTGCCTGTCATCAGTGCATCACCCGAACTGAAGGAACAACTGACTATATATATAATCGGATACAGCACCACTACAAGAAGAATCGCCAGCAAGACATAATTGATAAAATAGACAACCTTATCCTGCGATATCTTTTTTTGTCTCATAGAACAACTACTCCTTTACCATTCCAATGCTTATAGAAATCCATTACCGGAAAGTTTATCCGCAATCTTATTGGTAACTAAGATTAAGACCAAACCTACCAGCGACTGGAAAAGACCGATTGCTGTAGAATACGGAAAATCCGGGAACGTTGATACCAAAGATACTTTGTACGAATATGTACTGATAACCTCAGATACCGCAATATTGTTCTGATTCTGCATCGCAAGAATCTTTTCATATCCTATGTTCAAAGTGCCGCCCATATTAAGAATCAGCATTATAACGGCTGTGGGGATAATCGCCGGAAGATCCACGTACCAGATTCTTTGCAAAAGCGTTGCGCCGTCAATGATGGCCGCCTCATGCTGCTCCTGGTCAACACCCGCAAGCGCTGCCATGTATATGATTGCTCCGAAGCCGATTCCCTGCCATACACCCGACCAGACGTATAAAGAGGGGAATAATTTGTAATTTCCAAGAACATTGATTCCGAAATTGTTAAAAAGAAAACTACCCAAAACACCCGACCTGTTATCAAAAATCATGTTGATAATTCCGACAAATACTACTGTGGAAATAAAGTAGGGACAATAGCTTATCATCTGAACGGTCTTTTTAAATACCACATTTTTGGCATAGTTTAAAGAAATCGCCAGGATAATCGAGCAGGGCATGCTTACAATCATTGAATACAAAGAAAGTACAACCGTATTACGTAAGCATTCTCTGAAATTGTAATTCTGGAAAAATCTTATAAAGTTATTTAATCCGTGATGATCCGCCCATGGGCTTCCCCAGATTCCCTCACTTACCTTGTAGTCTTTAAATGCCAGTATTACTCCGTACATCGGCGCATAGGCAAAAATAAACAGCATCATTATCGGAAGCGTTATCATTGCATACAACTGCCAGTGTCCTTTGAAATATTGGCCGAAGGTTTTGTGATTTCCCGGCACGGCTTTTTGTTTCTTTTGCATCTTCACTTCTTCCCTTTCCCTTTAGTCATCTCAAAAGAAAAGTCGTCATCTGACTTCACGTATAATTTCACACATCTTTTTTCAAAAATAAATCGCCAGTTTTTATTTTTGCCTTATTCATTTTTTAATGTGCTTTCTGCCCTGAAAACCGCACAAAAAAAGACCGGACAGATTAAGCCGTCCGGTCTTTTCTCCCTCAATATTCATTTTTTACAGGGCTTTATTCATTTCTTAATGTACATTTAATCCTTGCGATATTCAGATGCGCTGTCGCCGGTTACTCTCTTAAATGCTCTGCAGAAAGAATTGGCGGAACCATAACCTGTTGTTACGGCTATCTCGCCTACCGTCATAGAGGTATTTTTCAAGAGCCCTTTTGCTTTTTCAATCCTTAATCCTTCCACATAGTTAGAGAAATTGACTCCTGCCGATGTTTTAAAGAGCGCAGAAAGATAAGGCACGCTTATATTAAATTTATCCGCAACCATAGCAAGCGATAAATTTTGGTCGCCGTAATTTGAATCCAAAAATGCCAGGATGGCAGGCATCATCTTTCCCGCTTCCTGATTCTTCATTTCATTAACATGTGCGCAAAGCGACCGATACAGCCCGAGTGTGTTGGTAATCTGCTCAAGAATCGGGCTCATATGATTCTTTTCAAGCTCGCAGAAATACTTCTGATTCTCTGCTTCATCAAGCTCTAATCCCGCAAGGATTCTAAAAAGAATAGCTTGTAATTCATTCAAAAGAATCTGCTGAAGCCACGTGGGAAGATTATTTTCAAAAATATATTCTTTCATAATTTCCCTGAGAGCATCATGAAGGCCCTGCTCATCGCCGGAAGTAACCAGTCTGGTAAGTCTTACCGACAACTCAAAATAAGGAAATGCCGCCGCGGACTTGCCTGTATTCTTCCTAAACCAGATAATCTGATTCTCTATCTGGCTCTTTTCGTTCATAAAAGCAAATACGGCGTTGTGATAGGATTCATAGATGTTCTCGGCCTGCTCTACTATGTTACCGCCATACACAAACAGTCGCTCTGCAATATTGCCGGGAAGTTCTCCCCTGATTTGAACTACTTTTTCCTCCGCAAATGACATGATATTTTCACGCATCTGCTTATCTGTGCCAAGAATCATGGATACCTGGGCTTCGCCCGTAACGGCATACAGACACCCGGGAAATGCCTTCTTGGCAACTTCTATCAAAGAAAGTGTGCATGTATTAAGCAAATCCACATTACTCTCCGCCTCATTTTCAGGAATCATGATTCTGAAAACAAGCACGGTAAACACTTTATCCCTGCATTTAAAGCCCATCCGGTTTTCAAGCCAGTCATACTCACTCTGTGACAATGGGTTACCAAACAAAAGTCTGTTTACAAAGGTGGTGCGTATATAGGGCTTTTGCTCTTCCATCATCTCTGCCAGATCCGAATTGACAGTACCTACATATTGGAAAATATCGCTAAGCTTTGAAAATACCGAATTGTGTTCTTCCTGCCTCTCGGTAAGTCGCAAAGCTTCTTTTAACAGTTCATTTAAAGGAGTTGCAGACCTGGTGGACATGTGCCAGCACAAAGCAAGGCCGACCGCCGCAGCAAAAAGAATAAATGCCGTAAGGCTGATTACGCTTGCCATCTTTCTTGCATTAAACTGCATAAGAGGCAACAGTGAACAATAACTGTATCCTGACGGAGATTTATAGCGTAACACTACATACTTTTTACCGGATAACCTAATCGAAAGCTTTTGCATCCCGTCTGCGTCATCATCTGTTTGCGTTACGTTTTCTGTAAGTTCTTCCTGTAATTCACTTTCTGCCTCTGAGACGATTGCCACAGCCGTTTCAATCAGAGATTCTCCCGATTTATAATAAATCACGTCACCGAATTCGTTAAGAATGTACTGAAGTCCCGCCTTCTCCGTCACCGGCATCAGATTTTCAAGCACCTTTTTTTCAAAAAAAATTCTTACAGCGCCGCTGCTGGCTTCGTACCCGTTATTGGGTAACGGGCTTGAATATGCCAAAAGTTCAACCTCGCTGTCACTTTTATATCGATACTTTTCAACCGAGCTTATACCTTTAATCAATTTGGTCGAAAGAAATTCTTCCCATTCATCGTAACTTTCGTCCCTGTCCCGCTTTAGATACAAATTGTAAAAATCCCTGTAATCGTAGGCTATTCGGTCGTTTATGACAGTCTGACTCCTGTCAAAAAAAATGTAGTAGCCAAAGACAGAACTGTTAATCTGCGTCGGGTTAAAGAGTTTATCCTGAAGATTGTTAACTTCGTGAGTGTTGGGGAATTCAAGTGCTTTGTCCTGAAATCTGAAAATATTTACCGCAGGCGAGCCCGCAAGCATACCCCCAAAGGAATCAAGCTCCTTAAAAAAGCTGTCCGCAAGTTCGACACTGTGAAGCATCTCCGTTTTCTTTTGCCTGATGTCATCCTCACCAATAACATACAGCATTCTGACATAATAGCTGCAGCAGATTACAAGTGGAATAAACAGAACAATAAAATAGGTAAAAAAATATTTCCGAAGAATTTCTTTGTCCGTGCTTCTCTTTTTATGTACTTTCATAGCTGCTTCCACCCCGTTATTCTTACTCTTTTATTATATCGTTATCGGAGCGCAAGCTCTATGCAATTATGCGACAAACAGACTTGTCGGATGTCAGTTATTTCCTCTATGTTTATTCATCACGGAAAGCGGTATATGGCAATAACTGTAATCTTCAGGGTGAAGTTCCAAGCGATTCTGATGTTCCTCTGTCGCGTCGACCTTTTACGTAGTTTATTTAATTATGACTTATAATTGTTATCGCCCGAAAATTACTTGTACCACTTTTTCTTAAAATCTTCCCACCCGGCAGACTCCCTCACAAAGCGGTAGTCCTCATCTTCAAGATAATGCTTAAGCTGGTTGGTCTTTACCATCTCAGCAAGCATTGGCGTCATGGGATTAAAGTCCATATGCTCGTACAAATCAGACTTTGTAAAGTCCATCAGTGTATCCGTCTCACCCAGCAGCTCATCCATCCATCTAAGGGCTTCGTCCGCGTCCTTCATGGCAGATGCATACGAAACTCTGCTTGCATTCTCGTGGTATTTCCCCATCTCAAAGAGCTTCGCCAGGGCACAGACTTTTTCTATTGCTTTCTTAGCCTTTTCATAGTCGCCGTTTTTAATTGCAACCGTAAATAATTCATTTAAGCCTACCGAGATACGCTGATAATCCGAGAAAAGAAGCTCCTCAATAGTCTTATAAGCTTCCTCGTACTTGCCGGTTCCGTAAAGAATCGGAGCAAGCTTTCTTTTTCTGTCAGGGTCATCTGCCGAGTAATACTCAAGGCATTCCTCCGCTTCGGCGTACTGCTCTCTGCTGATGTAGTATGCGTAGAGGCCGTCTGTAGCACGATGCCTTATGAATTCGCTGTTACTTCCCTGAAGATTCTTGTAAGTACTGTGAATCCACTTTTCGTATTCTTGCATGTCTTGCGCACTAAAAACCATACGTCTGCCCGCAAAGACAGTTACAAGCGAAAGAATAAGGTTCTCGGCATTCGGATATTCTTTGACAATATCGGTAATTCTCTTAAATCCGACCTCCATGGGCTGAGTGTTAAGCAACATGTTTACTTCATTGATGATGCCTTTCTCTTCTATCTCAGAAAGGCTTTCATTAAAAGAAAGCAGCTCATCAAGCGATATCCCGAGTAATCTTGCAATAGGCGCAAGGAGGGAGATATCAGGCATCGACGCACCGCTTTCCCACTTATTGACCGCAGGAGCCGTTACACCAAGTCGATTGGCCATTTCTTCCTGAGTCATGTTTTTTTCTTTTCTGTATTTTCTGATTACTTCGTTAATGTTCATTTAAACTACCTCCGTTCTTTGCTAAGCGGTACCGTTTATATCCTTATTATATCTGCCGCCTTTTAAGAATGGTAGTGAATGGTCATTAACTTATGATTTATTTTTTTAACCGCTGCTCATGTCGCGATTCCGATGTCGTCAAAAGAAAATCATAAACATCACAATCGCAAATCCCACAACAAATGCCAGCGCACCCTTGTCGTTTTCTTTCTTGGACCCAAGTCCCGGGATCTCCTCAACCGTAGTATATATCAGCGCGCCGCCCGCAAGTGCCATTACATAAGGCAAAATGCTCGGGAACAGGAGCGCAACTATAACCGTAATAATACCGAGAAGCGGTATCGGCACGCCGGATACCACGCCCATAAAGAAAGCCTTACCGGTATTGGTGCCCTTCTCTCGAAGAGGAAGTGATACAAAGAGCGCCTCGGGGATATTCTGAATGGCGATTGCGATTGCAAGCACCAGCGCCGTTGAAGCCGAAATCCACGCGGTTTCAAGGAAATGTCCCGCATAAATTGCGCCAAGCGCGATACCCTCGGGGATATGATGAATAACCTCCGTAAGCATAACTTTCATGCCCGTATCAAGTCCGCACTTAGGACCCTCAGTCAGGTCGGCATATGCATGCGTGTGAGGTATAACGCTGTCCAGAATATACTGAAGCAACACGCCTCCGCAAAAGCAAACGACCACAAGAATTATCCCTGTCTTAACATCGCCGGACACGCCTTTAACTGCGGGCTCAATCATTCCCCACACAGCTATCGAAATCATGATACCCGAAGTAAGTCCCACAAGTATCATTCTTAAATCTTTGGTAAGCTCATTTTTCTTGGCATATACTATCGCAGCGCCGAGAAGCGTTCCTATAAGAGGAATCAGCATTCCGAAAACCGTCTCAGAATCCGACAGAGCCTGCGACCTGTCAAGATGAGACAACAGCGCACGAAGACCTATGAATATAAGTATAGTGCCACCCATAATCTCGGAACCGGACTTGTATCTGGTACCGAAGATATGTCCTATCTTAACGCCTGTCATCGAAATGATGCATGTGGTAACCGCTATCACAAGCACCGCGAATATCACATTCGCAAATCCTTCTTTTGCAAATACCTTAACCGGCACCGCCACGAAGGTAATGCCGACAGCCAAAGCATCAATGCTGGTAGCCACAGCCATCATGAACATTGTCTTAACATCGAATTCCGGCTTCACCTCTTCCGGCGGAGCAAAAGCTTCTTTGATCATATTGCCACCGATAAGTGCAAGCAATATAAAAGCTACCCACGGAGCCACCACGCTTATAAACCTTTCAAACCTTGACCCCACCAGATAGCCTATGAGCGGCATCAGTCCCTGAAAGCCTCCGAACCATACGCCGCATAACAAGTATTCTTTTGCAGTAATTTTCTTAACGGCAAGCCCCTTACAAATGGACACGGCAAAAGCATCCATAGAAAGTCCCACCGCCAAAAGCAGTAATTCAAACAATCCCATGTTTCCGGTTACTCCTTAAAACAAGTATATATTCACGGTAAAACCCAAATAAACATTATCATTGCGGCACTTAATACCACATTAACAATCACAAATACCGTGGTGTAATTCTCCTGATACTTTACAGGATCTTTAATCTTGGCTCTGCTCTTCTCCGGCATTCTCCATGTAGCCGGAAACAGCGCTGCGACACAAAGCACCCCAAAGAACAAAAGCGCCACAAAAGAAAGCATTATAATGGCTCCCCTGTCTCCTTTATACATAATACACCTGCATACCGCAGATGCAACAATTATCAGAAACATCGCTGTCAGCAGAAGCTTCTGCCATTTCTTGTACTTACCCTCCATATTCAATGTACCTCCTAACAATATATTACCATGATTTGGCGCATTCCATACACCGTAAGAACAGAAAAATAAATTTGCAAAAAAGATGTTGACAACAAATTAATAATGGTGTATTACTGTATTAAGCGATTAACACAGTAATACAGTAACACAGTTTCAAAGAAAGGAGAGTTTCTTATGTGGGACTTTACAGAGGACAAGCCCATCTACTTACAGCTAACCGAGCAGATGTGCTTACGAATTGCCAACGGTACTTACAAGCCCGGCGATAAGTTTCCATCGGTAAGAGATATAGCTACCGAGGCGGGAGTTAACCCCAATACGGTGCAGCGTGCTTTTGCGGAGCTTGAGCGAAGCGGAATCGTGTGTGCGCAGAGGACCGCGGGGCGGTTCATTACCGAAGACAGTCAGATGATTTATAAATTACGTGAAGATCTGGCCAAAGAACATGCAGACAATTATTTAAAGAAGATGGCAAGTTTAGGCTATAACCGCAATGAAGCGGCAGATTTTCTTTCGAAAGTAAAGGAGGAATTATGAGTATAATTGTTGAAGCCCGCGAATTGACCAAGCGTTACGGCGCAGACACCGCGGTAGACCACTTAGACCTTACACTTGAAAAAGGTCAGATAATCGGCTTGCTTGGCCCCAACGGAAGCGGCAAGACCACTTTCATTAAGATGATTAACGGATTACTTACCCCCACATCGGGTATGATTTTGATTAACGGCGAGAAGCCCGGAGTTAACAGTAAGAGAATTACTTCGTACCTTCCCGAGAGATGTGCTCTTCCCGATTGGATGAGAATTGATGACCTTGTTAAGATGTACTGTGATTTCTTCACAGACTTTAACAGGGAGAAAGCAAGAAACATGCTTGCAGATCTTCACCTTGATGAGAAGAAGACTTACAAGACTCTTTCAAAGGGTAACAGAGAAAAGGTTCAGTTAATTCTTGCCATGGCTCGTGAAGCCGAGCTTTACTGCTTAGACGAGCCCATCGGCGGCGTCGATCCCGCAGCAAGAGATTACATCTTAAGAACCATCTTACAGAATTACAACGAGGAAGCCGCAGTGCTTATTTCAACCCACCTTATTCAGGATGTTGAGAGCACCCTCGACAGAGCCCTCTTCCTCAAAGAAGGCACCCTCGTACTTAATGACACCGTAGACAACATCAGAGAAAAGCGCGGCAAATCCGTTGATGCTTTGTTCAGGGAGGTATTCGCATGTTAGGTAAATTGATTAAATATGACTTAAAGGCTTTAAGCCGCTTTGTTTTACCGCTCTTTGCAGTGCTTATCGGTTCATCGATTGCTTTAAGAATATGCGTCGAAATTTTCAAATTCGACGGCGCAGGCAGTAATATCATTGCTTCCATTCTGGTCTTCGTAATTGCTTTTGTATATGTTATTTCCCTTTTGGGATGTGGATTCGCAGTATATATTATGATTGCGCTTAATTACCACAAGTCACTCATGTCGGACAGAGGATACTTCTATCTTACTCTCCCTGTTACACATGACATGCACCTTATCAGCAAGCTTTTGGCCGGTGCCGCTGTAATAATTTTGTCGGCTGTTGCATTTGTTGTCTCCTTCTTACCTTTATTCGTAGGCAACATTGCTTTACCCGATGTACTTAAATTTATCAGCGATGGCTGGGAGTTAATCCGCACATATATGCTTGCCAAAAATGGTGTATTGATTATTATCCTTACCGTTTTTGTGGCACTCTTCGGTTCGCAGATAGTTATTTTCTTCTGCATTACCCTCGGTCAGCTTATGCCCAACCACAGAATTTTAGGTGCGTTCCTTGCTTTTATCGGTCACCTGATTCTTTCAAGAACCATCAGCTCCATCTTTGCGAGTATCGGTTTCAAAAATACGCTTATCGGGATTTACGATGTGGACATTTTGGCAGAGACGCTCTCCTCAGTCCTTCTTACTACGATTATCTACTACGTGGTAATATACGCTATCGAGTACGTAGCCACACGCCTTGTGCTTAAATATAAGCTCAACATCGAGTAACTCATACAACACTTAAACAGGCGGGGCAGGTTTTGTCTATCTGCCCTGCCCTTTTTATGCCTAAAATAGGGGATATGTCATGAAAAAAGCATTAAAAATTGCCGGCAAAGTATTGCTTGGATTACTTATAGCAGTCGTAGCACTTCTTGCCTGCATATTTATTTATAACAGAATAGAGCTTGGCGGCGACCGCAAGCTGATTGCCAATCAGCAGATTTCTCAGATGGTAGATGTCGACGGCAAAAAAATGAGTATCTACGTATCCGGAGAAGGCGACCACACGCTTGTCTTTCTCGCGGGTTCCGGTGCTACCGCTCCGGTACTTGATTTTAAGCCCTTTTCTGAGCAGTTTGATAAGACTTATCGAATCGTCATTGCCGAAAAGTTCGGATACGGCTTCAGCGATGAATATGACGGTTCGAGAAATATCGAGACAAGGGTAAGACAATACAGAACGGCCATGAAAGCAGCCGGCGTGCACGCGCCCTACATCCTCTGCCCTCATTCATATTCAGGGCTTGAAGCCATTTACTGGGCTCAGAACTACCCCGAGGAAGTAGAAGCCATCATAGGTCTCGATATGGCTCTTCCTCGCGCTTATGATTCTTTTGACGACAAGCTTGTTTCGAGCATTAGGTCAAGTAACACATTCAAAAGAACACTTAATTCACTGGGTATAGTAAGAGTACTTGTGAACGGATTTCTTCCCAAGGACGAGCCCGCAGAAGTACAGGCGCTGATTAAGTCTATTATCTGCCGAAGCTACTGTAATAAGACTGTATCTGCCGAATCCGAATACATCTTTGATGACATTAAGACCTTAGACAGCAATCCCATCCCCGATATTCCTACCCTTCTGATTGTTTCCGACGGAACCGTGGCAGAAGGCTGGATTGATATTCAAAAGGATTACGCGTCAAAGCTTACGAACGTAGCTACCCTCTTCTTAAACTGCGGCCATAGCGTTTACAACCTCGAGCCCGAAAAGTGTGAGAAAGCAATACGAGAATTCATTGAATCCTTGAAGTAATTGCTGTAAAATAACCCTTGTACCAAGAATAAATTGGGCTTCAGCCGATGCTCCTTACCCTGAGCAATCCAAATCGGCTGATGAATGGTGGTTATGAAGACTCGTTCGAATTTTAAAAACTTTCTTTTTCTGATGCTTCACTGGCTCATTGCAGATGCGGTAGTGTTGCTCGGATTTTTGATTCAGTTATCCTTCCCGAAGGATCCGGAGCCTGATGTTATGGCCTCGCTTTTGGGCAATAAGGTTTATTACCTTAACATTCCGCTTTACATCGTCGGTTGGGTAATCATTCTTGTAGGCTACTTCCTCGTATGGAAGCTTTGGTTAAGCGTTGACTGGAAGCGTTTCAAGGGGCAGCCCGCAGGCTGGATTGTCGGCGGTATCGTGCTGTCGCTCATCAATCACTTTATCCAGTTTATATTGTTCTTCCTGATTACCTATCTCCGCCTCCCCTGGGGCTATTACGGAGGACCTTACAAGTGGGTGGGAAGAAGCATTATCGTAGTATTGCTGATACTGCTTATCATGCCGCTTTGGTTCTTTATCAGAAAGGAAAAAGAAGCATAAAGATAACCCGGTGCACTCTCGTGTGAAGTGTACCGGGCTTTTTTATGTTCTGAATTCTTATAACCACTTTTTCTTTTTAAAGAAAGTGATGCTTATGATTACTATAAGCACGCTGATGCCTATTACCGTCGGATAGGCCCAGGGACGCTCAAGCTCGGGCATGTACTTAAAGTTCATGCCGTACCAGCCTACGATGAGGGTAAGGGGCATGAAGATTGTTGCCACGATGGTAAGAACTGTGGATATCTTGTTCTGACGAACTTCGAGCTGTGTATGGTAAAGGTCGCGCACCTGCATTATACGCTCGCGCATGGATGTGGCAAGGTCGTTGAGTCGATTGATTCTGTTTAAGAACATGTCAAAGAAACGAAGGTTCTTCTGGTGGAAGAATCCGTTTTCATTTTCCAAAAATTCCTGAATCAGGTCCATAAGCTGCTCGTAGTGGGTATGCATCTCAAGCACCTGTCCTCTGAAATCAAGAAGCGGCTCCATAACGTCATCAATCTCGCCCTTGAGGATACCGTCCTCCATTTCATCGAGCTGCTTGTCCATGCATTCGAAGAACTTTAAATCGTTCTCGACTATTCGTTCGAGGAAGTCGTATATGAAACGCTCAAGTGAGGGGTCGCGCCACTTTCTGGTAGCCTTGACCTTATCGATAATCGCCTGCGCGGTGCCGTCGTCATTGATAAAGGCTATACCCTTCTCGTCGAGGGCAAAAGAAAACTTGTGGTGCTCTCCGAAAAGGTCTTTTCTGTCGGGTATCGAGAAGCATCCTGTAAGTGAATCGTAGTTCACAACCGCCTTGGTAAGGCCCGGGTGCTCGTACTCAACTTCCATATCGATACCCATATCAAAGAAGCTGTAGTTCTTATCAAATTCCTCGGCCGTTACTACCGCAACGTAGGGAAATTCGCGCTTGGTACACTCCTCAATGGTTGAATCCTGTAAAAAATCTTTAATTAAGTAATAGGACATTTCGTACTATCCCCTTATCTGATATCGTTCTGTCTCTTTATCTCTACCGTAATCTTACGAAGCAGGAAGCTTATGCAGATTGCTGCGATTGCAATTATAAGACAAGTATAGAATACGGGTCTTAACAAGGTTGCATACTCGTAAGGATCGAATATTCCGTCGTTGTGAAGCTTAATCGAATACCATATCCAAATGCCCGTTGATACGGCCGCAATCACCCAAAGGCAGATGCGTACGATAAATAGTGTTTTAATCTGTTTTTTGGCTTTTTCCATTTGTAACCTCCGTAACTCTCCCAATGTATAGTCACATGGCAATTGTACCATATTTTGCTTTCTTTGAAAAAATAAATCGGACCGTTACGCCTTTCGGTTACGTAACGGTCCATCTATTCAAATCTCCACTTCTTTTCGAGCCTCTCTTTGTCTGGCTCTGCTTTTCTTCATGTGCGTATCAATGGCCGTCCCCACAGCCATTCCCGCGCAGATGCCGAGGCTCAGTCCGACCCCTGTGTTCCCGTATGCTCCGCCAATGGCGCAGCCGATAGCCATACCAAAACACATATAAACCGCCACCCAGGGTTCGGATTTAGATTTAACATATCTCATGCCTTCGGCTGAGACGCCGTCAGGCTTGAATTCAAGTTTCTCCAAAACTTTCTTGGCCGCATGGCAGTGGTCGGTTGCCGATGCTTCCACAAAAAATACTTCGGGACAATTGAATGCCCATCTTACAACCCTTCGCAGAGCTTCAGATGTGTATCCGTGTCCCTGATAAGCTTCAAATGTGTCGAACAGCACTTCAAGAGTGTTGTCTTCCTGCGGACCGTTAAAGGCGATTACTCCGATAAAATCGTCGCCGTCGCGCAAGCACACCTTCCAAGGAGCGTACCAAATGCGCTGACTCTGATCGTCGGCACAACTCTTCTCTCTCTCCGAGATTCGGTCGCGCAACCATTCATTGTCTGCGGATGCTTTGTAGGCGCTAATCTCCTCGGTGCTCATGGGCTGAATGTAAAGACGTTTGGTCTTTAATCTCGGTTCCCTGTCGTTCATTGTGTCTCCCCCCGATTATCCCATATGCTTCCAAGTATCATCCTCTTTCTCCACCATAAGATTACAATACTTTTGGATAGAGTTCCACAATGCTAACAATTACGTAACACTTTTTCTGTTTAACGAATTGCTGTATAATCATTTTGTTCAAAGAAAGCACGAGGAAACCATGGAATCCGAAAAGATAATACCTAAATTGATAGATACGCCGGAAGGGCTTACGCTGGTGGCGGGCGACCTGTCGCTACGGGGAGATTTCGCCGCTATGAAGGACAGGCTTAAGCCTAATAATTTGAACGGCGAAATGCTCGTACGCGCGGCTAAGACGAAGTCGCCCGTAAACGGCTCCGCACCCGTCGCGGTGGATGCCACCGCGGGCCTCGGCGAGGACTCGTTCCTGCTTGCTGCCGCAGGCTTCGAGGTGTACCTCTTCGAGCGTAACGAGACCATCGCCGCCCTCCTGCAGGACGCTCTGACGCGCGCTTTAGCGGACCCCGCCCTCGCGCCCGTAGCCTCGCGCCTGCACTTCACCCCCGGCGACAGCGTCGCCGGCCTTAAGGCTCTCCCCGTTCGCCCCGACGTAGTCTACCTAGACCCCATGTTCCCCACCCGTCAGAAATCCGGCCTCATCAAGAAGAAGTTCCAAATCCTTCAGCTTCTCGAGCGCCCCTGCGACGACGAGGAATCTTTGCTACAAGCCGCCCTCGAGGCTCGACCCACTAAGATAGTAATCAAGCGCCCTGCCAAGGCGCCTGTTCTGGGCAACAAGAAGCCATCTTACACAATAAGCGGCAACTCCATAAGATACGACATAATAACTCCGTAATCACAAAGGGACCGGCGCATTTGCGCTCAGTCCCTTTTATTCATCAATGCCTCTATACTACTCCTCAGGCTCATATTTCTTGTACAAACTCCACTCAGAACAGCCCGCGGAATAATTAACTCCTATCAATTTATCTTCTTCCCCTACCACGGCATAAATATACTCAATACGCTCTTTTCTCTTTAAGTATCCCAAGCATTTACCTCTAACCTCATCTTCACGCGCACCGACAAACACATATACATTTTCGCCATCCGTAAAGTTCCAAAGTTCATTATCTATCAGTCTGCCTTCCGTGTACTCTATCGAATCCTTAGGTAATCTCGGCTTCCGTACAAAGAAAAAACACATAACAGCCAAAAAACAAATGACTGCAACTATTATCACTGTTCGTTTTTTCAAAATTTCTCCCCCTACTCTTACTATGCCTGTAGTTTATTGAATACAACTATATCTTATTATACAATTCTTGAGAAAGAATGAATCATGTTTGAGGAAATCCTTATGAAATCCATCATGTGCTTTAATACAAAGGCCCCCGCACTTTACAGTGCGAGGGCCATATACATAAAGTCTCTACAAATTATCAAAATACCTCGGAGCCGTAGTTCCTTTTTCTTTGGCATACATCTGGAGTCTGTCATCGAACATTTTGCCTAACTGCCTGGCGCATTTACGACTCATGGGAAGTTCGCAGCTGTCGGCTATAAGCACAATCTCATCGCTCAGAGAAACTACTTTGTCAAAGTTAACAACTATGCCTTCATGACAGTATACAAATTTATTCTGATTAAGGCGCTCATAAACCTGTTTGAGCGATTCGTAGCACGTGAATACGCCTCTTTCCGTGTAGATTACAAGCTTATTCCTCACCTTTTCCATATACAAAACGGTATCGAGCAGTATTCTGTGAGTACGTCCCCCGGATTTAAATTCCAGGACTTTCTTTTTGATCTCTTCCTGCTCAAACTTATATCCCGTAATGATGTATGCTTTATTCAAAATACTGTAAAGATTCTCGTATTTAACGGGCTTTTCTATGTATCCTATCGCTTCCACAAGAAATGCCTCTCTTGTGTACTCGGTGTGACTCGTCACGAAACATATGACGCCCTTAAAGCCGTTTCTTTGAGCTTTAATCGCCACATCCAAGCCATTCTTACCGTTTACGTCGATATCAAGCATCATAAGAGAGAACCCGTTATCAGGCTTCTCAAGCGCCTCTTCAATCGCCTCTACCGTTTCAAAGCAGGTTATCTCACACTGCTCATTCATCTGTCTGAAACAGCTTTCGGTAAGTAACACCAGATTGTCTCTGTGTATTTGTTCGTCTTCCAGAATAGCTATTCGCATTATCATAGACTAATCACCCTAATCCGTTAAATCTATCTTCTCAAGCAGATACTTCCCTACCGTCTTTTCATCGACAACTATGCGGCCTCTGCAAGCCATCCCGTTCATTATAACCGATTCTTTTCCCTCTTTGCAATCTACACTCATGTCTTCGCAATTTATTTTCACAATATAGTACGCCTGTCCGGTCTGCGGATTAACGGTTACATCCTTAGAAATCGAATCCACAACGCCTTCAAAATATCCGTATTCTTCGGAAGGCAGCGCCGCAATATCAAACTTTACGGTCTGACCCACGGACACCTTGGCAATATCGGAGTTCTTAACAAAGAGCTCGGCATGATATATCGTTTCTTCTTCAGGATATATAACTCCAAGTGACGTGCCTTCTCCGACAGCCATGCCAAGAGAAATATCCTGTTTGGTATAGAATACGCCCGAAGACGCTGCTTTTATCTCTCGCTTTTCAGCCACAGCCATAAGCTCGTCGAGTGCATTTTCAAGGCTCTTTCTCTTCTCGTCATACTGGAGCAGTTCACCTGCCAGAGCATTCTTTTCGGTCAAATAAAGTACATCCTTTTCATCATCTGTAAAAGAATTCTTGGCGGTATTAAGCTGAACCTTTGTGTTTGCCAGGTTCATCGAAAGTGATGTCTTGGCGCCTTTAAGTTCTTCAATCTGAACTTCAACCGAGTTAATCTGCTGAGTGTTTAAGTTATTAAGCGCACTGATCTTCTCCGTTCCAAGTTCCGAAGCTCTCTGAGCCGCAGCATCACGCTGTTTTTTGGCACTCTCAAGCGAAGAAGCATATAATCCTGCCGAATTATCCGAAGCCGCCGAAGCATTGCCTTCTTCACCTTCCCCTGCCGATGCCTGCGCCGCCGACGCCGCATTCAACGCTGCAATTTTGCCTTCATAATCGCTTACCAGTCTCGCATACTCGTCTTTCTGACGGTTGCAGTCTGCTATCTGATTGTCGTATTGAAGACACATTAAATTATATGATGAATAGTAGCTGTTTAAGATTCCCTGGTAATAGGCATCGCCGCCCGGATATTCCGTGCTGCCGTTTCTTAAGCATTCTTTTAACACTTCAAGCTTGCCGATTCTTGTTTCATTATCTTCAACAGATCTCTTAGCCGCACTTACCGATTCGTTTAAAATCGCTATCTGTGTATCCGCGCCGTTTTGACCTGACTGAACCTTCGCAAGAAGAAGATTTAACCTGTTTTCAAATTCTTCTTTGTACGGATTATCATAATCCGCGGGGAACTCCGAAGCACCTGTATTAATCACACTCTCATATGTCTTAAGCGCATCAATTCGCTCATTGACTTCCGAAAGTTCTTTTTCATACTTCTTAAGTTTATCCGTCAGTTCCTCATTTTCTACCGTAAAAAGAACGTCTCCGGCCGAAACCTTTGCACCGCTTTCAACCTTGATTTCCGCTATCGTTCCCGATACCATTACCGGAATATCCATTACAGCTTCGTTTCTTTTGAATATACCTTCATTCTTAACTACAATTTCTATTCGGTAAATGAACATCCAAATTATGGTTGCAATAAACATAAAGGCAAGCGTAAATATGGTAATCGGGATAGCTTTGTTAGGCTTTGAATTATACATTTCCACGCTATCCGAAACTTCGCTCATGTTAATGATAATTGGTTTCATGATGCAATATCTCCCTTAGCCTCAAGTTCTTCCTCAACATCAAGGTTCTGCTGCTTAACAAGCTTTGCATACTTGCCACCATGCATCGTAAGTTCCTTGTGGGAACCGCTTTCAACGATCTTTCCTTTTTCAAGAACATAGATTACGTCGCAGTTCTTAATGGTGCTGAGTCTGTGTGCAATAAAAATTGTAGTCATATCCTTGGCATACTCGTTGATGGTGGCATCAAGAGCTCTTTCCGTAATCGAATCAAGATTACTGGTAGCCTCGTCAAGTATTAAAATATCAGGTTTTTTGAGCATGGCTCTCGCAATGGCAAGGCGCTGTCTTTGTCCTCCCGAAAGGTTGGCACCGTTTTCTTCAAGCATGGTGTTGTACCTTAAAGGAAGCTCATTGATGAAATCATGTGCCTGGGCAACCTTTGCAGCCGCTATAACATCATCCATTGTTACATAGTCCATGCCAAGTACAAGATTCTCCAAAATCGTTCCGCTGAAAAGGAATGTTTCCTGCGGAATATAGGCGATTCTTTCTCTTAAACATTCAAGATTGATATCATCAATGTTGTTTCCGTCTATAAGAATCTCTCCGCTTTCGGCACTGTACAGATGCAAAAGAAGCTTTGACAAAGTGGTCTTACCCGAACCGCTTTCTCCCACAAAAGCCACTTTCTGCCCTTTCTCAATATGAATATTGATATCTTCAAGTACAGGCTTTCTGGTACCGTATCTGAAGTTAAGATTCTTTATATCAATGGTTCCCTCAAATTTCTGAGGCATAAGCTTGCCGTTTTCGTCTTCGGTTTTCTCAACTTCAAGGTCGAGAATCTCACCCAGTCTGTCAGCCGCAACAATCGCTGTCTGCATCTGAGGCTGAAGATTGATAAGATTCTTAACCGGATCCAGGAAATACACAAGAAGCGAGTTAAACGTAATAAGCGAGCCCATTGTCATGTTGCCGTTTATTACCGAAATACTTCCTATCCAAAGAATCAGCACTCCGCCCACAAGTTCCACGAAGTACTTAAGGGAGCCCTGCATGTTACCCACAAAGCTAAGCTCGAATACACTTTTTAACAGCTTTACAAACTTCTTTTCTGTCTCGTGCTCAGCCTTTCTTTCGGCATTATATGCCTTGACGGTCTGAATTCCGTTAAGCGATTCAACCATGTAGGAAGTCAGTTCCGCATTATTCTCCATCTGCTTACGGTTCTTTTTTTCATAAACCTTATTGAAGGTAATTACTATAATTCCGTATAAAACCACGATGGCAAAAGCAACCGCAAACATCTTCGCATTCTGTATGTAAAGAATAATGGCTCCGGCAACCGCCATAAGTGTATCAATCATAATACTCAGGGTTGCACCCGAAATAGCATCTCTGACCTTGCCCGCATCGGCAAATCTTGAGATTATTTCACCGACTCTTCTTGTGCCGAAGAAATTCATGGGAAGCTTAATAACATGTCTGTAGTATTCAAGCAGAAGCGATATATCAAGCTTTTGGCTTAAATACAAAAGAAGATGTGCTCTTAAAGCATTTAACAATACTTTAAATATGCTTAACGCTATCATACCTATAGACAGCGTCATAAGCGTCTTTCTTAATCCGTCCGGCAACACCGAATCCATCAGAGCTTTAAAGTAAAACGCACCCAAGATTCCCAAAAGCGTATAAATAAGTGATGCCGTAAATATCTGAAGGAGCAGCTTCTTTTGCGGCCATATAAGTCCGAAGAAGCGCTCGAATATTCCCTTGGTTTCTTTTCCTTTTTCAAAGGTCTCTTTCTTGGCAAGCATTACCAGAATGCCTGTCCACTGATACTTAGCAGGCTTCTCGGGAGTGCCCTGCGTTCCGAAGAACTCATCCGGTGTCAGTTTCACAATTCCCTTACCGGGATCGGCAATTATTACCTGTTTTTTGGTAATCTTCTGTATCACCACGTAATGAAGAAGACGTCCGTCCACAACTACGTGTGCCACGCAAGGAAGCGGAAACTCGGAAAAGAAAGAATCCTTATCACCCTTAACACCTTTTGCATCAAACCCCAGATTCTCCGCAGCTTTAATGAGCCCGTATACATTTGTGCCCTGCTTATCTGTACCGGCAATTTCACGAATCTTTGTGATGCCAATTTTATAACCATTCTGCTTACATATGGTTGCGAGGCATGCAGCCCCGCAATCCGTAATGTCATGTTGTTTGACGCAATAGTATCTCATATCAGTACTTTCCTTTTAGTGCTTTCCTTTTGTAAACCAACCTATGATAATTCCGATGATGTCGAGACCTTCTCCGCATGCCTCCGGTGATAAGCCGGTTCCGCCGAGTATCTCCATGATTTCCTCCATTTCAAGTGTTGAAAAGCCATAGTTTGATTTGTTTGCCATTTTTAGTACCCTCCTGTCTCAATAAGTTATTTGTAGTATGTAATACCTTGTACTTGTACTATATTGAGAACGTAAATCTAAATCAATAGAGATGTGCAATTCGGTAAAAATCGGGGATAATCTGCACTTTTCAGAGCAGTTTTGAATATTTATTCATGCTTAAATATTGTTTTTTATATAACAGCCGACCCTTGACACATATTTCATATATGGATAATAATATTTATAAATGGTACAAAAATACACCTTTCTGGCGGGGGTATATCATGATTGTCACAAAACTTGCTCTCTATATTCCTTCTGTTATTTTACCTGCACTATGTATATATATATTTTCTGTTACATTCAGTAAACTCAGAAAGGAAAGAATTGTTCCGGGCATATTAGTTCATATGCTGCTCTGCGCAATTCTTTCATTTGTACGCATTTTTCTCACTCTGAATCTTCCAAGCTATATAGGCTTTTTAACTTCGGTATTCGACTTTTTATTCGTTATTTACGTGTGTAAAGCTTCTTTTCGCCGCAGAGTACTCTCTGCCGCCAAGGCTATTCTGATAAATTTTTCCCTGCTGTTTATCCTTCTTTTCTTTTATGTTTTACTTATAAGCGACAAGTATTCCGTGGATACAACAGGCATCTGGGCCAATGTCACTTCTATAGTTGCATATCTTGTTGAACTTGAATTGTTCTTTACCATTATCATTATCAGGAATATGAAGAGGAACAGTCTTGCTTCCAAGTATCTGATGCTTTCTCTTACAATAGCTCTCTCAATGGCGCTCACACTTTTTCTTTCACCGATGATTCTTGAGCCCTCCTATTACGATTCTGAGATGGTATTTGTGATACATATAGTTTCCGGTTCCATCCTTACTCTTTCTATTTTTACTTTGCTTCGTGGTCTGATAAGTATCTGGGAGCAGAACTATCGTCTGAAGGTAATAGTTGAGAAAACAACCATGGAGGAAGAATATTATAAGTCGATTCAGGAAAGTCTTAAGCAGATATCGATTATCAGGCACGATTATAAGAACCATCTGGGAATCATAGAATTACTGCTTGAAAAAAAAGATTATGACAAAGCCAAAGAATATGTCGACAAGATAAACCGTGAAACCATACACGCCACCGAAGATCTTGTAAGCAGTCCTTCTCCGGTTGTCTCTTCCATAGTTGCCGCGAAATCTTCCGTCTTACAGGAATACGGAGGAACCTTGAATTTCAGTTCATCTTTCGGCGGTATATTCTTTGACGATTTTGACGTAGTATCAATTTTGTCCAATATCCTTGATAACGCCATCAGAGCTGCTTCTGCCGCAGACGATAAAGATGTTGATTTGTCTATCAACCAGTTTGGTGACAATCTGATGATAGAGTGTACCAATCATTTCAGTGGCACTCTTATCAAGTCAAACGGACAATTTCTTACCACAAAGAGTACCGATAAAATGCTGCACGGTTTAGGACTCGAAAGTGTTCGGCAAACCGCGGCAAAGCTCCACGGATTTGTAAAAATACAGGATACTCATGACACTTTTACCATCAATGTATGTCTGCCGAATATCATGCCCAAGCAACAATCATAACGATTACTTAAAAAATATATAAGCCCCGATAGAGCATGACACTCTTCGGAGCTTATATAATAACATGTCAAAACATTCACTTTTATTATCAGGCAAATTAATTGCATTCCCGATATAATATGTTATAATCATTACAGTACTTATCAAGAAGTACTGATGCTTTGTGCTCCGACTCGGTTCCAGCCTTTTATGTCGGAGCACCTTTTTTGTACATTAATACTACTGTCCTTTAATCCGTTGTATCCTAAATCGTTACGGGCTTACCGTAAGGTGTAGGTTCAACAGGTAAGATGTATATGATAGGGTACTGTCCGCCCTCTGTTTCCATTAACTCTTTCGGATTCATTAATTCGAGCATGTTTGTCCTCCTTTCGCCATTATATAGATACACATTTGATTTTGACCACGGCGGGATAACATACAAAATGCTCTCCCGCCGCATCAATTAAAACTATTTCCTACATAGTTTTTGACTTTAACAAAGATTATGTGCTCTATTTCCCCAAGAAGTGATACAAATTCTTACCGAATGCATGCCAAATGTCGGTCCATTTTCCAAATATTGCAATTACAAACAAAGCAAACAGTAATACCGAAACGCCGGCAATTATAGCTTTTCTGTTTTCAACGATAAATTCTAACATTATATCCTCCTTTCTCCCGTTTCACAGCGTTATGCGTGACGGGCAATCAATCAGGGATTCTCACATGCTCTCTTTTCTTCCTGATATCCGTTGTAAGCTGAAACTGCAGCAGATCCTACAAGTACAACGCATCCGATAACGATAAGTGCTACTGTAACGCTACCACCTTCTGTTTCCATAAGTTCTTCTCTGTTTAATTCTTTCATTTCGTAGTTTTTCATTATTCAATCCTCCAAGTATTAGTCGTTAATCTGATGGTAAAGGTTCTTGCCAAAATCGTGCCAAATATCGCACCACTTGTCATAGATATCGCTTACGAAGCCTAAGAAGCCTTCTCCGCCACCGTTTACAGCTACTAACTCGCAATCCTGGAGTTCTGTGAATTCATAGTTCATCATAATTGTTTCTCTCCTTTTCTTTTATGTCTCCGAAAAGGTGATATTTTCATACGGGATTCTTTTCGAAGTACAGATGCTTATTCCCCATATCGGTTCCAGCCTGTTGGTGTTTTCAATTGTTAAATTGCTTTGCGAACCCTTCATATTGTGTCCGCAATTGTTTGTTTTTATTTGGCCAAATATTGTAGCGAAATATCGTAACCCGTATCGCTTGATACAACACTATCAAACAGATTTTGTCTTGACAATAGAGATGTGCAATTCGGTAAAAATCGGGGATGATTGGCACAAAAAAGCACTTGCGTGGGGCAAAAAGGGCGTAAAAAAGCCCCCGCACAGTAAAGTGCGAAGGCCCTGTTAACGCTTATAAATATTACTGTTCTTTGGCAGCGAGCTGGCACTCATGTAACTTAAAGAAGTCCACACGAGGCTCAAGGAACTTAAACTCGTGATTAGCGGGATCATCCATCAAATCGGTAAGTGTAGAGAAGATGTACTCCCAGTTGTAGATACGCTTATCTACGTTCAAGTACTCTCTGATCTTCTCACATCCGCTGGGAGCGATAGGATGTAACAACGCGGTGGCAACTCTGATACCGTAGAAAGAATCCACGAGCACCTGAGCCTTAAGCTCTGTGTTACCCTCAGCGTCGGCAACACGCATGTTGTTCACAAGTCTCTTGTTCATGTTACGAATAAGAGTGTCGAGTACGTAAGTAATCTTGTGGAACTGATGGTCATACATGTTCTGCTCGTAAGTAAGGATAGCGTCCTTAGCTTCTGCAATAACATCCTCAGAAACCGCTACGTTGGGAAGCTTGCCGTCGAAGTCCTTCTGCAAGGTATAGAAGCAGGTTCTGATAATCTTGTTAAATACGTTGGTAAGAAGGTTACCGTCCTTAAGTACGGGGTCTGCACCGTTACGCTCTTCCTCGGGAAGATATACCTGAGGATCGAAGCTTACGCTCTTATTGGCAAGTCCTAAGCTTAAGAAATGCATACGCATCTGCTCGGCTGTATAGAACTCAAGCAAATCCTTGGCCATCGGAGGCTTGATGGAACCTGAGCTTGAAGCTTTCTTGTTCATGAATAAAATGTGGTTGTTGGGTACGAGGAAGGTCTTCTTAAGTCCCAAAGTCTCCCACATAGCCTGCTGAGCGATACCGTAGAAAGAAATATTATCCTGACCGATGAACTGATATACCATAGCGTCATCGTCATTCCAGAACTTCTTCCACTCATCTTTATCGGCACCCTTGCTCTCAAGATATGCTCTGGTAAAAGAAATCGGAGCCCATAAAGACTCGGGCCATACCCAGAAGGTCAAATCCTTAAGGCCTTCTTTTTCCGGGAAGGGAACGCCCCACTCGATGTTACCGGAAAGTCTGAAAGGAACGAGGGTCTTACCGGTACGGTAGTTAATGCTTAAGCCTTCAAGCACCTTGCGGGCAGCATCTCTGTCGTCAAGGTTCTTGAATACGAATGTATAGGAATTCTTATTATCGTCAATTACGTCATGCTCGGGGAACTTGGCACGAAGTGCATCAAGGTCCTCCACAAACTTCTTCTGAACATATATATACGGAGGCTTTAAGAACTCTTCGATGGTGGTAAGCATGTACTTACGCGCATTGGAGTTAGCACGAAGGTCATCCACATAAGCCTGAATCATCGGGATGCAATCCTCAAGCTTGTAATACCAGTTGGTAACGTCCACAAGCTCGGGCGTAAGTCCCGAAAGGGTGCTGTGGGGGTCGATAAGCTCGGTAGGCATGTACTGGTGGCCGAGGTCACACTCGTCTGCATAAGCCTTCTCGGACTGGCAACCCTGGATAGGGCACTTACCGATTACCTGACGACCGTTAAGTAAGCACTTAAACTTGGGATCGTAGAACTGAGGAGAGCTAAGCTTCTCAAGAGTTCCTTTCTCGTAAAGTCCTTCGAATACCTCGCGGGAAACCTCTTTGTGAATCTCGCCGGCACGACCGAGAGCCGATGCTCCGAAGAGATTAAGGCTGATTTCGTACTTATCAAGTGTATCCTTCTGGGACTCGTGATTCTTGCGAACATAATCTTCTATTGTACCGTCGAAAGTACCTGCTTCCTTGGCCTTACGGAAGCCCTCTAAGATGGGGGAACCGTAGCAGTCGGTACCTGACACGAAAATAACGTTCTCCTCACCGATTCTGTCTCTTAAAAATCTGGCAAAAGTATCCGCATGCACGAACACACCGCCGATATGACCGAAATGAAGTTCTTTGTTACCGTAGGGCATGCCTCCGGTTACGACTGCGCGCTTGGGAAATACAGGGCGCATCTTAGGTTCTTTAACGTAATCCATAATCTAACCTCGTATTAAAAATCTACCCGCTATTATACTGCCGCCCGCAATTACATGTCAACACGACAGATTGTTACAAACTCAGAATTTACAAGCCGTAGAAGGCTTCGATATATCGCGACGCTTCCGTAACGGGGTCGCCCGTCATGTCTATCCAGTGGATATCCTTTCTCTTACGGAACCACGTCATCTGTTCCTTGGCCAGATGCCTGATTTCCTTGAACAAAGTCTCGTAGAAGTCGTCAAAAGAAGCAAACTCGCCGCGAAGATACATTAAGATGTAGCGGTATTCCAGTCCCAGTTTATAAAGAAACTCATCCGTCGCACCCGCCTCGCGAAGTTTCACAACCTCGTCAATCATGCCCTGATCAAGCCTGCGATCCAAACGCTCGTGAATTCGCTCATACAGAACTTCTCTCGGCCACGTAACGCCTATAACAAAGGTCTCGTAACGCTTCTCCGAAGGATTCTCGTCCTTGTCGCCTGCAAGAGCCTTCTCAACCGCGCGCTCCACACGACGCTTATTCTTAAGGTCTACACGCTCAAGTGCCGCAGGATTGTGCTCCTTAAGCATCTCTATCAATTCATCAAGTGTCTTCTCTTCCACCTGCTTACGAATCTCAGGGTCGGGAGCGGATTCCGAAAGGTTGTAACCGTCCACAACCGAATTCACGTAGAGTCCGGTGCCACCTACGAGAAACGCTTTCTTTTGCCTTGAAAGTATATCGTCTATAGCCTCATAAGCAAGACGTTGATAGTCTGACAGCGAAAAAAAGTCATTAGGCTCAGCCACGTCAAGCAAATGGTGACGTACTCCCTTCGTTTCCTCGGGGGTAACCTTGCCGGAGCCTAAATCAAGGCCCGTGAATACCTGTCTTGAGTCGGCTGAGACTACTTCTGCGCCATATTTACGCGCAAGTTCAATTCCGAGGCCGCTTTTACCGGAGGCGTTTGTCCCCGTTATTACCAAAAGTTTCTCCATAAATACATATCCTTATAAACAATCTTACCAAGATTTTAGCGTTTTTCACGATTTTAGTAAAGTATATATGGAATTATAACGATTCTCTGTTATAATTAATCTTTGTTATCGGTTAGGGGAGTAAGGAAGAAGGTCAGACGCCTTCGCGGGCCCGCCGCCGTAGATATGTTGCATAGGGATGCCTGCTTCGCCGCAGATTCAGGTACCGCACGGATCCATTGGTTCACACCGAGAAGGATTCCCGCGTGCATACACATATGAGCCGGAAGACTTAGCCCCGCCCGTTTTGATACGTAAGTATTTGCGCGAGCACCACAATCCGAGAGGACATTACGGAACCGACCACTAATATTTATATATTTTTCTTTTTGGAGGAACTAAAATGAGAAAATCAGTTTTAAAGACAATAATCTCCATGCTCCTTATTGCGGCTATGGTCATGGTAATGGCAGGATGCCAGAAGAAAGACGCATCCGTATCAAGCGTTGCTGCAGAGGCTTCTGTTGAAGCATCTACCGAAGCATCCGTTGAAGCATCTACCGAGGCTTCCGCTCCCGAAGCTACCGAAGCTTCCACCGAGGCATCTGTTGAAGAGCCCGCTACCGAAGCTAAGAGCGCAACTTTTAAGTTTGTTGTAGTTGATGCAGACGGCAACGAAACACCTTTTGAAATTACTACCGAAAAGGCTACCGTAGGTGAAGCTTTACTTGACGAAGGCTTAATCGAAGGTACCGACAGTGCTTACGGTCTCTACGTTACCAAGGTTAACGGTATCGAAGCAGTTTACGAGACAGACGGTACTTACTGGGCATTCTACATCAACGGCGAATACGCTTCTACCGGTGTAGATTCCACTAACGTTGAAGACGGTGCCACCTACATGTTCAAGGTTGAGAAATAATCTTTGAATAATAAGCTTAGTATCAGAGAAATGGTACTGTTCGCTTTCTTTGGCGCTTTAATGTTTACGTCCAAGCAGCTTCTGGAATTTCTTCCGAATGTTCATATGCTTGGCATGTTCACGATGTTATTTGCGATAGTGTACAGAGGCAAGGGCATTATCCCCGTAATCGTCTTTATCTTACTTGAAGGCGCATACACGGGCTTCGGAATATGGTGGATACCTTACTGGTATCTGTGGCCTATCCTCTTCCTTGTCGCTCTGGCACTTCCCCGCAAGATGCCGCCGAAGGTTGCGATTCCCGTATACATGATAGTCTGTGCTCTTCACGGACTGTGTTACGGAACACTTTATGCGCCTTTCCAGGCCATCGCCTTCGGGCTTTCTTTAAAAGGCACCCTCGCATGGATAGCCGCAGGCTTCCCCTGGGATTGCGTACACGCGGCAGGCAACTTCTGCTTTGGGGCACTTGTTTATCCCTTAAGCCGCCTGCTCATTAAGCTCGAAAACAGTACCAATAACAGTTACTACTAAGACAAAGCTCGGATTATCCGGGCTTTTCTTTTGCCCTAAAATCCCCGATTTCAAGCCATTTCCGGCTATTTATCCCCCAACTCTTACAAAAAAATAAAAAATTTTTGAAAATACCCCTTGACACATTATACTATGTGTCGTATAGTATGACGTGTCGAGAGGTATTACACATCACAGTGTATTACGTAAGGCAGTGTAAAAGTGACAACATAATAAAACAACAAATTAATGGAGGTATCTATGGATTCACAATTCAGGCGCGGTATCCTTGAAGCCTGTGTACTGGCAGTCTTAGAGCGCGGCGAATCATACGGTTACCGGTTGGTTAAAGATATAAGCGAGTTTATTGAGATATCAGAATCAACGCTGTACCCGATTCTTAAGCGACTTGAGCAGATGGAGCTACTTGAAGTCTTCAGTCAGGAACATAACGGCAGATTAAGAAAGTACTACCGCATTACTCCCGCCGGTACTCGCAAGATTGACGAGTTAATGGATGAGTGGGCAGAGATCATTAAGGTTTATCAGTTTATTGTAAAGGAGAGACAAGAGAATCATGACTAAAGAGGAATTTCTTAGGACACTTAAAGCTGAGCTTGAGAAACAAAGCATCAGCAACATAGAGAGCATGATTGAGTATTATGACGAGATGATATGCGACCGCATGGAAGACGGCATGAGCGAGGAAGCAGCCGTTGAGTCCATGGACAGCATTCCCGAAATCGTGCACGAGGCAGTACTTGATAAGTCGGTACCCGCACTTGTTAAGGAAAGAGTTAAGAAGAGCCGCGAGAACGCCGAGAAGAGCGGATGGGGCTGGCTCTGGATTACACTTGCAATCATCGGATTCCCGATCTGGCTTCCTTTGGTTCTTACCGCAGTAATCCTTGCATTTACATTTTTCATTGTTTTCTGGGTACTTGTGGCAACACTTTTCATCATCCTTCTTGCTTTTGGCATCTCAGGAATTGCTTGCCTCATAGCAATTGTACCCGCACTTATTTACTCCGGTATTCCTACCGCAATCGCTTCTGTAGGCGCAGGCCTTGTACTTGTAGGACTTACGGTTCTTATCTGGAAGCCCTGTGTTGCATTTGTTAAGAGCGCAGGCGGATTGTTCGGAGACATTATTACATCTATCAAAAGAAGAATTTTCGGTTAAAGGTTTAGTAGCAAAGGAGAATTTATATCATGAAAAAGAGCACTTTAGTTTCACTTATTGCAATTGGTGCCGGTATCATTCTTATCGGCCTCTCAATCTTACTTGTAGGCGGCAACTTAAGCAGTTTTGCTTCCGGCAAGAAAGGTAACCATAATTATGTTTATACCAAGTACGAGTGCACCTCAGACATCACCGCACTCGACGTTAAGGAATTATATGAATCCGCAGTTATCACTACCGGCAATGTCGATAAGCCCGTAGTTGAGTATTACGTAGACGAAAAACACGATTACGTAGAAGTTAAAGAGTCAAACGGCAAGCTTTCTTTTGAAAGAATCGAGAAGAAGAACAGCTGGGGCTTCAACTGGTGGTTCGACTTTGACTTTAATCTTGACACCAAGACCGTTATCACTCTTCCCGAAGACTATGAAGGTCCCGTTGATGCCAAGTGCACAAGCGGCGCTTTGAAAATCAGCGATTTAAAGAACAGCACAGTTGTTGCTGAGACCTCTTCAGGTTCCGTATCTGTTGATAATATAGAAAAATCCGGCAAGATCAGCGTTAAGGCTACCAGCGGCAGCGCCAAGGTTTCAAACGTTAACTCCGACGGCAACGTAACAGTTGAGACCAACTCCGGTTCCTCCAAGGCTGACGATGTTAAGTGCGCAGACTTCTCCTGCACCGCAACTTCCGGTTCCGTTAAGGTATCCAACATCGAATGCGCCAACGCTGTCATCGGATGCTCCTCAGGTATGGTTCACGGCGAGAACGTTAACGCAACAGGCAATGTTAACGCATCCACCACTTCCGGCAGCATCAAGCTCGAAACCTTAACCTGTAAGGATCTTATCACCGAATCAGGTTCCGGTTCCACAAGATACAACAACGCCACAGCCGAGACTGTAAACAGCCGCACTACTTCCGGCAGTCTCCGTTTCGACAACCTCGCAGTTAACAAGTCTGCAGAGTTCAAAGCAACTTCCGGCTCCATTTCCGGTAACATCGATGGCAAAGAAAGCGATTTCTCCATCATCTCCTCCACCGGTTCCGGATCATCCAATCTTAACAGCAGCCGCGAAGGCTCCAAGACCCTCGACGCTTCTACTACAAGCGGTCTGATTCACATAGATTTTAATCACTAAATAACAGGAGCCACCTCACAAAGAGGTGGCTCCGATTTTATTCTTCAATATATTCCGCTATCGCTTCACAGAACTCAGGATACTCTCTGCTCATCCTTACTATCTTGCCGTTCTCGTCGAGGAAGCAATGCTCCGTGTGACCGGTGCAGACTACCTGCTCGTCGGCGTTCTTCATTTCATATCCTACGCAAAGCCTGATACCGTTAAAGGACTGAATGTATACTCTGATGCTTACTTCATCCGGGAAGGTGGTGCTGCGTCTGTACTTGCACTCAACTGCGGTTACCGGCGACACAATTCCTTCTTTCTCCATACGGTCGTAGGGCCAGCCGATGTTGCTAAGGAAGTACCCTCTCGCCTCTTCCATCCAACGGATGTAGTTGGAGTGGTGAGTGATGGACATCTTGTCCGTTTCATAATATTGAACTCTGTGTTTATAATCTTCCATAAATTCCTCTTCTATACTGTTTTTGCAAGAAATACTATAGCAAAAGAAACAGCATAAATAAAGAGCTAATTGCTTTTTTCAAGAACCGCGTCTCTGAGGGTACAGTACATGTACTCACCTTCCATGTATGTGTCGAAGTTGCCCACTACGGTGACGGTGTCGCCGCTTTCGGGGTAATCGGCGGGGAAAGAATAGTCATCGGTGAGTTCAAACTCGATGCCTTGCGCGCAGCATGCGGTTGCGTCCTGGATGATGCAGTAGAAATAGCGTATTCCTGTGGATTCATCGATAAAGGTGTTGTAGATACCGTTCATTCTGATGGATTTGCCAATATAATCTTCGGGCGAAACCATTATGTTATAGACCTCTGAATAGACCATTGTCTTGGAAAGAACTGTAAGGTCCAGGTCTACATCTGTAACTTCGGTCGATTCACCGAGAGTTTCTACGTTAGCCTCGGAAGTTACTTGAGCTTTAGGTGTTTCGCTTACAATCGGCTCTTCGCTCGCCAGCGATTCTGTAGTTGCAGCATTCTCTTCGGCAATCCTCTCCTCAATAAGGTCACTTACGGTCTTATTGCCTGATGTAGCGGTTCTGGGGCCATCCGAGGCGGTGCCGCAGGATATAACGGCAATCACAACAGTCACCATCGCCAATATTGATAATAATTTCTTCTTCATATCTCTACCCCCTTTTTATCAAGGCACCGACGCCCGCACACAGGAAAAAAGCAACAGTATCTGCCGCAACTATGGTAGAGCCCACGGGTGTACCTGCAAGAATAGAAATAAAAAGTCCCGCAAATGCGCACACTACCGAAAGAATAACCGCACAAATCGTAACTGACTTAAAGCTCTTAAATATTCTCATGGCGGATATCGCAGGGAAAATTACCAGCGCCGAAATGAGAAGCGAGCCCACAAGATTCATGGCCAGCACAATTATCACCGCAATTATTGTTGCCAAAAGAAGATTGTACGCACCGGTCTTAACTCCTGTTGCTTTTGAAAAATTTTCGTCAAAAGTTATAGCAAATATTTTATTGTAAAAAGCAATAAAAATAACAACTACAATCACCGACAAAATTGCGCAAAGCCTGACCTCTTCTTTAGTAAGGGTAAGCATCGACATTGAGCCAAACAACGTACTGCATACATCGCCCGAAAGATTGGAGCCGGTGGAATAAACGTTCATAACAAGATATCCGAAGGCAAGCGCGCCCACCGATATCATGGCTATTGCCGCATCGCCCTTAATCTTAGCATTCTGCCCGGTCCTAAGAAGTAAAATTGCAGAAAGAACGGTTATCGGAAGTATCAGAATCATCTTGTCGGAAATATTAACAACTGTAGCTATCGCCATGGCTCCAAACGCAACATGCGAAAGGCCGTCGCCGATAAAAGAATACCTCTTAAGCACAAGCGTAACCCCGAGAAGTGATGCGCAAAGCGCTATAAGCACGCCCACTATTATTGCGTATACTACGAAAGGATGTGACAGGTAAATCTTTAATGTCTCAATCATTGTCATTTTCTCCTTTCGCCCAGAATCCGTTTTCTTTCTTTAAATATTCTTCCTTGGTGCCGTAAAAAATCCGGTTGCCCACATGAAGCACATGCTTCGCGTAGCAAAGTGCGGCATTGATATCGTGAGAAATCATTATAATCGCAGTACCTTCTTTATTAAGTTCCGCGATAAGATTGTACATATCTTCCGTAACCTTCGGGTCCAGGCCAGCCACAGGCTCATCCAAAAGAAGGAGCCTAGACGTAGAACAAAGCGCTCTTGCCAAAAGAACGCGCTGCTGCTGTCCGCCGGATAACTCGCGGTAGCAACGTTTTCTAATATTATAAATACCCATTCTCTCCATGTTCTTACGCGCAGTTTCTTTCTCCTTGCGGCTGTAGAAAGGTCGAAAGCCCATCTTGCCCGAAAATCCCGACATCACAACCTCAGTAACGGAGGCGGGAAAGTCCCGTTGTACCTCCGTCTGCTGGGGAAGATAACCTATTTCGTTTTTTAAAAGTCCGTCGCCTTGGATGATGTCACCCGACAGCGGTTTAATAAGACCGAGAAGTGTCTTCATAAGCGTAGACTTGCCTGCTCCGTTCTCGCCGACTATGCAAAGATAATCCCCCTCTTCGACGCAAAAATTAATGTCCTTAACAAGAACTGATGCATCGTATCCGATTGTCAAATCTTTAACCGTAATGAGTGACATGTATTTTCGTTCCTCCCTAAAGCAACATAAGTATTACTTAAGAGCTTCCTTTAATACTTCGAGGTTGCTCTGCATTATTGAAATGTATGAAGCACCGTCCTTAACGTCCTGTGCGGTTGTAGACTGCATAGAGTCAAGTGTAAGAATCTTCTGATTTCCCGCAGCTGTATTGTCTGCGATGGTCTTGGCAATCTTCTGATCGTTTTTCTCTATTGTGAGAATGCAGTTAAGTGAAAGCTCGTTAACTTTATCTGCAAGGAAAGTGATGGTTTCAAAGCTTGCTTCGGTTTCTGCGGAGCATCCTACAAACGCCGCATAATAGTTAAGAGAATAGTCATCAACGAGGTATCTGAAGGGAAATCTGTCTCCGAAGAGCACAGTGTCTTTACCCCCTTCGCCCACTGCCTTTTTGTATTCTTCGTCAAGGCTTGCAAGCTTTTCTTTGTAGGACTCAAGGTTCTTCTTATATACATCTGCGTTTCCTCCGTCAATCTTTTCAAGATCGGCTTCCAAAGTATCGCAGATTAAAGATGCGTTTCTGAGTGAAAGCCATACATGTTCATCCATCTCTTCTTCGCCTTCTTCATGCTCGTGGTCGTGCTCTTCGCCCTCTTCATGTTCATGATCGTCGCCATCTTCATGATTGTGATCATGGTCATGCTCGTCTTCGCCCTGCATACCTTCCACAACTTCCTCGGCCTTAACCTTATCACCGAGCACCTCAAGAAGGTTAACGACTACCATATCCTTATTGACAGCTTCTTTGAGCGCATCCTCAACCCACTCGTCGGACTCACCGCCCACATATATGAACATATCGCACGCGGAAATCTTAATCATATCCGCAGCGGTAGGCTGATAGCTGTGAAGGTCCACACCGTTATCAAGAAGCATAGTCACTTCCACACCCGCGGGATTCTCGCCGAGAATGTTCATAACCCAGTCATACTCGGGGAAAATCGTGGTTACTATACTAAGCTTCTTACCGGGCTCATCTGAAGTTCCCTTAACCTCGACAGAAGTCTCCCCTGAAGTCACCCCCTTACCGCATCCGGCAACAGCAAGCATCATAAAAACAGCCGCAAAAAGGCATACCATTATTCTTTTAATATTCATTTTCTTTCTCCGTTTTTCGTAAATCTAATTAGTTTAATAGCGGAGACTCTATAATAAACCGCTAAAGCGCTTTATTATCGGTCGCCTTCGAATAAGTCTCTTAGACTTATTCCGGCTCAGTCGTTCATACGAACTTTAAATAAAATGGGAGTATTAAAGACAAGTTCTTCGGACTCAGCCAAAGAAACAAAGACTGTCGCAATATAAATTACGACACACGCCGAAAGAATCGGCAAAGACTCGCCCAGACCTCTTACGGTGCGAACGCACTCCTCGAGGCAGGCACAAATAGGACAGGTTTCGCCTTCGCACTCATGATGAGCCTCGAAAGCTATAAATAAAAGCGCACACAAAACAGAAAGCATCACAAACACACCCAGCACTTTTCTCAAGCCCTGAGCCGTTTTCTTATTAAATTTGCGACTTAATAAAGAAAACATAGTGTTCCTCCGTAATTACTTGTCTGCGCAGTCCTCGCATATTCCGTACAAAACCGTGCGCATACTGTTAAGCCTAAATCCGTGGTCTTTAAGCAAATGATCGCCTATCCCCTCAAGTTCCTCACAATGAAGGTGAATAAGCTTACCGCACTTCTCGCACCTGCAGTGGAAGCAGGTTCCGCCATGATGCGCACCCTCGCCCACATATTCAAAGCAAGCCGGAGCGGTCGGGTCAAAAGAATACTTATTGAGTACACCTTCGTCCACAAGCCTCTCAAGATGCCTGTATACCGTAGACTGACCTATGGTCTCACCGTGCTTCTTAAAGTAATCGCACACATCCGCAGCGCTTACATGCTCGCTTTTGGAGGTCTTGAAATACTGTATGAGGATTTCTCGCTGTTTGGTCTTGTACTGTGATTTTGAGTTCATAATTCCCCTTTAATTTGAAAACCATTCCCAATTTTAATCGCGGCACAATCAATTGTCAAGTAATTTGGGAACAATTTTCAATTTCTTCATAATATGTTAAAATTTCAACTATACAATGGGGAAAAGGAGAGTAGAATATGAAAGAAGAAAAAATAGTACCGTCAATTCAGAGTTCTCTTAGGCACAACATTCTTAACATGCCTAGGGAAATCTATAAGGCAAGCGGTATCGTAATCAACGGCCGCAGACTTAAGTCCTTTGTATTCACCACCGATCTTGCCATTATTCGTAACTGTGACGCAGATGCGGTCTTCGCAGTATATCCGTTCACACCTCAGCAGGCTATCAGCGACGCTATAATCAAATGCTCATACATACCCGTATTCTGCGGAGTGGGCGGCGGCACCACCAAGGGTGTTCGTACCCTTACCCTGGCCAAGGATGTTGAGGCTCAGGGCGCCATGGGCGTAGTCCTTAACGCACCCGTTTCCAACGACAATCTTTTTGCCGTTGCCAAGGTCATCGATATCCCTGTAATTATAACCGTTACTTCCAGAGATACGAATATTCAGGAGCGTCTCGATTTTGGCGCCTCCATCATCAACGTTGCCTGCGCTCAGGAGACTCCCGAGGTTGTGGCACACATTCGTGAGCGCTTCCCCGACATTCCGATAATCGCAAGCGGCGGTAAGACAGGCCGCTCCGTCAAGCGCACCATAGACGCCGGCGCCAATGCCATTACATATACCCCTCCGTCCACCGCAGAGCTCTTTAAATCTCTTATGGAAAAATATCGGGAAGATGATTAATCACAAAACCGGTCGAAGCATCCGCCTCGGCCGGTTCTTAATTACACTTGTCAAATTTAACTCACTTTAGCTCTGAAGACTAACCTCTGCGCTTACAGTCTCTTCTGCCGCTCCGTCATCGGCTGCCGGTGCACTGTGAGGTGCTACCACGCTTACTACAGGAGCATCGAGATTGGTCTGAATATCGACTTTCTTATTCTTAGCTATATCAAGATCCGAAACCTTTAATACATCGCCAAGCTTCAAAGTTGCACAATCCACTTCAATCTTGTCTACAAGGTTCTCGGGAGTTGCTTTGTACGAAATCTCCGAAAGAAGCTGTTCTACAATACCGTCCTTGGCATTGTCTCTGTTATGAAGCACTACCTCTGCAACGGAGTGAACCTTTTCACCCTTTACAAGAGCCTGGAAATCCATCTCGTAAATTTCGCGCTTCAAACCGTCGTAATCAACTTCTTTGAGAAGCACATCATATTTCTTGCCATCCAGTTCCAGATTCAACTGGCTTCCCTTAAAGCATTCTCTGTGAATTCTCTCGGCTTCCTTCTTCTCAATCTGCAAAAGAACGGTTTCCTTGATGTTCTTTCCGAAAAGTGTTCCCGTAACGAATCCTTCTCTTCTTAATGCCTTTGCTTTCTTTTCCGTGTCTCTCTTTTGTACTTTTAAAGTAGTCATTTGTCTTTTCCTCCTATATACAATTGATAACAGGGAAATGAACGGAATGTCGATATTCGATTGGCGTTTCGTCTTTCTCGTTTCAAAAAAGTACCAAAACTAAATAAAAATGGGGGAGGCGGTGGGCCTCCCCCGTCGGTTCGTTATCCTTCTATGGCAATATACTTAGCCGTATCGACCGCTTTCTTATCCTTCTTCGGAATATCAAGCGTTAAGATACCGTGCTTGAAGCTTGCCTTTATATCCTCCTCGGTAACAGCGTCGCCTACGTAGAAACTACGCTTGCAGGAACCGCTGTAACGCTCTTTACGGATATACTTATCGTTCTTTTTATCATCCTTTGAATCGGACTCGTTCTTGTCGAATCCTTTCTCGGCGCTGACAATCAGGTAACCGTCGTTTAACTCAACCTTAACGTCTTCCTTGGCAAAGCCGGGGAGATCGATAAGCATTTCGTAACCGTTGTCGGTTTCCTTGATATCTGTATTCATCACATTTTTAGCTCTGTGACCATACAGTTTCTTTTCCAAGTTTTTGAATTCCCGATCGTCGAACCAATCATCATCAACTAAGCGGTCAAACAAATCAAAGTCATCATGAAAAATAGCAGGCATCATCATAAGTCATCCTTCCTTTCTGTCTTATAATACCAACCTTTGTCTTAATAACTTTGAACCCGGAATGTTTGGAAGTTTTCACTTCTTTTCTTTGTTCAACTTCGTTATAGCACCGAAATTAGCACTCGTCAAGAGAGAGTGCTAAAGATTTTTATAAAAGATTTATTAAGCAATAATTATCAGAGAATAAACCCGGAAAATCCCGTAAAATGGGCAAAAGAAAGCCCTGTCGCAACTCTCATTGCAACAGGGTCTTCATAAAACTTATTACTCTTCTTCCAAATCATCGAAACCATCGATAATCTTGTAAAGAAGTGAATACAATGTGGCCGCTTCCTCCTGTGAAATGCTCACACAACTACCCATGGCGGCGGGTACGGAAAGCGCCTTCTTACGTAAATTCTCACCTTCCTCGGTGATAGTGATAATCAGGTTACGTTCATCGTCCTTGGAACGGGTACGCTTGATATAGCCTTTAGCCTCAAGTTTCTTAAGCACCGGAGTCAATGTTCCGGAGTCAAGGAAGAGTCTCTTACCCATATTCTTGACATTAATGCTCTTCTCTTCCCACATAACCATCATCGCGATGTACTGCGTATACGTCAAATCCAAAGGGTCCAAAAAGGGCTTATAGCGTCTGACTATCTCTTTGGAACACGCATAAAGCGGGAAACAAACCTGATTACTTAATGCCAATGGATCTACTTTCTTACTCATACTGCCTCACCCACAAAGATTCTTTTAGGCAGGTAGTTTGCCCTCGTAAACCATCTGCCTATTAAAGTATATCACAGTAACAGTGTAAATGTAAGCCCGTGTGGTAAATTATTACAATAATTCTTCAACCTTTTTTCTCAAATCGTCAACCCCTTCAGTGGGCTCATATCTCTGAATAAGGCTTCCTTCCGCGCTTATCAGGAATTTTGTGAAGTTCCATTTGATATTTCCGTTATTTTTGTAATCGGGGTCCATTTTCTTAACTATGGGTTTTAATAACAATGCCATAGGGTTTTTGCCGAATCCTTTGAACTCGGAATTGGAAGTTAACCACTTAAATACCTCATTGGCATTCTCGCCGTTTACGTCAGATTTCTTAAACTGAGGAAAAGAAACATTGTACTTAAGAGTACAGAACTCATGAATCTCTTCATCATTACCGGGAGTCTGGTCTGCGAACTGGTTGCAGGGAAAATCCAAAATTTCAAAGCCCTTGTCCTTAAAGTCTTCATATAAAGCCTCAAGTTCCTTGTACTGGGGAGTAAATCCGCAGCCTGTAGCCGTATTCACCACAAGAAGCAGCTTGCCCTTATAATTACCCATTGATACTTCTTCACCATTCTGTAATGTAGCCTTAAGATCATAAAAGTTCATATTGTATCCTCCGTTATCTTAATACTATTATCTGCACCGAAACGGTACGTTATTCTCTCGTTGTGATTGAATTGTACTCAATTTAATTGCATTTGTCAATACCCAATTTAATTTTTCTCAATTTATTTTTTTACAGCCACTAATTTGAGGTTAATTGTCGAGTATTAAAATTCATTACACACAATAAAAAAAGAGCTTATTTAAGCTCCCAAATTCGTCTTTACCCAATACATATATATACCTCTTTTGAAAAGCCCCGGCTGTATTTGGCTGGGGCTTTTCACTGCTTTCTTATCTAACTGAGAGTTAATACAAATAATATATAAATAGATTAGTTGTTAACAATTTAGTGAGGTGAGTATGAAAAATTTAAAGTTATACATCAAAATAACCCTTTTTGTGTTGCTTGCTACCGCCATTGGTATCGCAGCACAAAGTTTCATTTCTTCATCCAACATAGTTAAGTTGCTTGAAAGTAATGCCAAGGAGTCTCTTACCAATACGGTTGAATCCAACGCCGCTCTTCTTGATGAATACATCCAGAAAGAATTTGCTTATCTGGATGCCTACCTTGTGGATCAGAGCATGCTGGAATTAATCAAAGACACCGACAATCCTGATCCGGCAGTAGTTGCGGCAGCACAAAAAACTACCGAAAACCTGGCAACAGTAGTAGAGCATACCGACAGTATTCTTTTTACGGCATATGAAGGAACCTGTCTCGTGCACAATGTTCCGACCATGGTAGGCTTCAGAAACCCTGAAGAAACTATTGCGATGATAAACGGTTTCTACTTTAACGAAAGTGCGGAACCTCTTTACAGCGCTATGGCTCTTCTTTCTCCGGCGACCAATGAAATTTCTCTTTGCCTTGTAAAGACAGCCTATACACCTTCAAAAGCCCCCTCAGGTTATGCCACCGTAACGGTAACCTCTGATGAACTAAACGAGATGCTGTCAAGCATTAAAGTGGGCGCCACCACGGAAATCACCATGATCAGTGCTTCCGACGGCGGAATAATCTATGATAACGACAAGTCTCTTGTCACCACTACTCTTGAATCCGGTCCTTTATTTAATATCTATAATTCAATGATAGAATACGAGACCGTCCCCGGAACGGATCAGCAGATGGCTTCAATCACCCATCCCGAGCTTGGTTACGGATCGGTGGAATATACATCCAAGAGCGGTCAGAAGATGCTTGGCTCATATACCTATATTCCTCAGTATCAGTGGCTTCTTTTTGTAGGAACCGATATGGAGTCCTTGTACAAAGAAGCCAAATCCGCCCAGCTTTCGATTATTCTTACGGGACTTGTTTCCATAATAGTAATCGCTGTTGTGCTTGCTTTAATTATCAATATAATTACCAGACCCCTTACCAAAGTACAGACCGCGCTTACAAAGGTATCCAATTACCAGCTCGACGCAGGTTCTGAAATTGAGGGTCTTGAAAAGAGAGGCGATGAAATCGGAAAACTGGCAGTTGCCACCAAGAGCGTTATTGCCATGCTAACCGATGTGGTAGATGTGCTCAGAAACTGCAGCGATTCCCTCAACGAAAGCTCCGAGAGCATGTCTAACACTTCCAATCTGCTCGTACAGGTTACTTCGGAGAATACTTCCGTTGCCGATACACTCTCAAGCAGTATTGAAAGAACCAACAACTCCATCGAAACGGTTAACGAAGAAATCAACAAGATTGTGGAACTTGTTAACCGGGTATCCGAAAAAGTTACCGCCGGCAAGAACGACTCCGATGCTCTTATCAAGACCACTGCCGAGATGAGCAGAAAGATTGATACCGAAGTTAATGACAACATTGCTAAGGTGGATACAACCGTTACCGATATGCAGGATGCCCTTAAGGGACTTGAAGCGGTTGAAAAGATTAATGAACTTGCGGACGCCATCATGGCTATTACAGAGCAGACCAATCTCCTTTCTCTTAACGCTTCCATAGAAGCCGCCAGAGCAGGTGAGTCCGGTCGAGGCTTTGCTGTTGTTGCAGGCGAAATCGGACAGCTTGCGGAACAGTCAAAGAACACCGCTCTCAACATTCAGCAGATTGTTGAAGCAAGTAACCAATCCGTTATCAACGTACGCGAGCAGGTTAACAAGCTCATCGACCTTATCAAGACCGATGTGGTTGAAAGCTTCGGCAGCTTCTCAGAGCAGAGTAAAGAGTACGATTCCGGTATCACTACCATTCAGGACGCAGTTGTTTCCATCGGTGATGCCATGGATTCTCTCAGCCGTTCCGTTAATGAAATCGCAAGAGAAATCTCTTCGGTTAATGATGCTTCGGCCGAGAACAGCTCCGGAGTTAACGACATCATCAGCAAGAACGAACAGACCTCCGATGTTACCAGAGACATCGAACGTCTTGCTCAGAACAGCAAAGAAAACGCAGTCAGCCTTGATGATGTTGTTAATAAGTTTAAATAATCTGAAGCGCAGAATAGCCCCGGTTATCAGCCGGGGCTATTATTTTAGCTTGCCAAATCTTTTTTTAGATAAACTCTGTATGTCGCTGCAACTGCCACTACAATCACTGCTGCCGCAACCACGAATGCCGCTACAGGTGTTTCTTTGCCTGCGAAGATTTCTGAAGCGTTGGCATAAGACAGCGGACCGATAAACAAATAATCTTTCGCGTCAGGAACCGCTCTGCCCACAACATCGTAAGCATAGAATATTAATGCCAGTCCAAGACCCATTCCCATGCGGTTACGCTGCGAGCACGCCGACAAAAGAAGTGCCAACGCAGCTATTTCAACATTCATAAGAAGCATTCTTCCCAAGAATGTAAGCATTTCCTTCCACAGCACATCCTCTCCCAGCGCCACGAAACCGATAACATAGAACGCTCCGCAGATTATCGTGAACGCCACAAGGTTAATGAGTACCGAAAGTGCCTTGCCGGTCACCGCACTGCCTCTGGATATAGGCAACGAGTAGAGAAATTCGCCGGTGTGGCCGTCTTCTTCTTTGGACAGGATGACTGCTGCCGTGATGGCCGCAAACATCGCACTGCCAAGTCCGTGAACCGTACCGACTTCCGTAGCGAAGAATCCTCCAAGGGTAGCGATGCTAAGCGTACTCATACCGAAAGCATCAGAGAATGCACCGAGTTTCGAGAAGCTCTCCGCCATATCCGCCATCTCGCCTTCCATGCTCGTATACATGAGGATGCACAGAAGTCCCATGATTCCCACCGACAGGCTCCATATCAAAAGCGCTTTAAATCCAAGCTTCAATTCGTGTCTGCATACAGTAATCATCGTGCTTCCTCCTTTCCCTCATAGAAATGCATGAACATATCCTCCAAGGACGGCTCCTCTATATAAAGGTTCTGAAGCTTACGCTCCGACAACTTCTTCACCAGTTCATTAATGTCACCGTTGTACATATACTCTTCATGCATGCCGTCGGCGGTAACTTTTACACTCTTGGCGGTACTTTCGGTCAGGTTATCCACCATATCAACCTTAATCAGCCTACCCTCTCGCATAATCGCCGCCCTGTCGCAATACCTGCTCACCTCAGACAGCACATGTGTCGAAAGAAAGCACGTCGCCCCCTTCTTCACATACTCCTTAATCAGTTCAAAGAAAGTGCTCTGCATCAGCGGATCCAGTCCCGACGAAGGCTCGTCAAACACGAACAGCTTCGGCTTGTGCTGCATGGCGCAGACAATGCTCACCTTTTTACGGTTACCAAGAGACAGTTCCTTTATTCTTTTGCCCGTATCAAGCTGTAAACGCTCGCAAAGCATTTCAGCTTCCTCTCGACAATCCAGTCCTCTCGCATCCGCCGCGAACTTAATCACCTCCGATACCTTCATGGTCGGATAGAACAGCGCCTCCGAAGGCATATAACCCACTTCCTTAAGTATGCCCACATGCTCCTTAACACTATCCTTGCCAAGTATCGTTATCGCACCCTTATCAAAGTTTAAGAACCCAAGCATCGAGCGAATCGTCGTAGACTTGCCGGCTCCGTTGGGGCCGATGAAGCCAAAGATCTCGCCTTCTTTTACTGTCAGCGAAATATCCGTGACGCCGCGCTTCTTGCCGTAGCTCTTCGTAAGATTTTCTATCCTAATTACATCTGCCATTTAAATTCTCCTTTCGTTACTTTACATGTAACAGAAAAGAAAAACGGGAGCAATATCTGCCCCCGTAAGTTGCACTTATTCGTCTTTATCATGCACTATTATCTATTGAAACACCCTTTAACGGCTCTCCATAAACTGCCCGATTGCATACAAAATCCAAACGTGCGCCGGATAAAAAATGTAGTAAAAATACTTGCTGCCTTTGCCCTTCTTGCCATTGTATAAAAGCATTATTATCAAAGCAAAAACCTCTAAATATTGGAAATCCCACATGCGAAAAACAGTAAAATGCAAAATCTCATTGTTCCAGTATCTGTGGCTTCCTTTGTAGACAACGAACGAATAACACAGCATAACCTCAGCCAAAAGAATGGGGCAGTCCTTAAACCAATAAAGTGCGCAAAACAACATAACGCACATTATTCCGCCCTCCACATAGAGAATCGGAGTGAAAACATTAACAATCATGTACTCTACGGATTCGGGAATATAGATATTAAGATGATAGAATACCCACATAAGAGCAATTTGATATCCTCCGCAGAGAATCAAAAAGCCATACTTTTTCTTTTCCCACAAGTAACAAATCAGAGTACCGACAAACAAAGTGGTAAATATGCCGTTATCCGGCGGGTCATACGATCTTGGTCCTGCTAAGAACCGGTAGACCGCCAAATTGCCAAGTTCCATAACTATTCCCGCAAGATAAAGCCTCAGAATAAATTTTTCTTTGCTATGTGTATGCTCAAATCCCCAGGCGCAGCAAAAGAAAAACAGCGGCGCCGAGATTCTGCCTATATAGCGAAACCACATCGGCATACCCGGAATAAAGGCTCCGATATGGTCTATCACCATCGTAATGAGCGCTATTCTTTTAATTGCGCGCTGGCTCATGATTCTTTGTCCTCCGAAGATTTGTGCCCTGCCTGAAAGAGTCTCAAATCTTCGTTTAACTTCTTGTCGTCGATGCGACGCTTTGATTTATATATGAAATATACGCATACATACATAAATATAACGTACGCCATGAACCCGAGCGTCCACCACCAATTCTTATCAAACCACTTAAGGAAGTACGACAGAAGCGTATAGAAGCAGGTACAGGCAATAATACCCATCCACTCACTCACGCCGAGGCTGTCCGCCTCGTCAAAGTTCTTATAACAATACACCTGCACATAGCCAATGATGTAACACGAAAGAATCATCTCCGCCATATGAAGCATGCTCGCTTCGAAGACGCCCTGAAACATCTGATACACACAGTAAAAGAAAAGAATTGCAAAAAAGTAAAGGCACGCCTTAAACTCGATACCGATTTCTTTGGTAAGATATCTCTCCCAAAGTGTTAATTTGTTATTCTTTTTACTCACGAGGCGCACCTCCTTTCAACAGTTTTCTGAAATCCGACGCATAGGTCCTTGAAATCAATATATGCTCGCCGTTCTCAAGCGTGGCATCAATGCGGTTCGACGATAAACTCTTAAGCACACGCACCTTATCGACGTTGATAATCATCGACTTACTGCACCTGAAAAACTTAATATCATCAAGCGCTTCCGTGATGCCTTGAAGGGTATTGTCCACTCTGACAACGTCGCCCTCGGTATAAGCGAAGGTCTTGTCATCCACAGATTCTATATAAAGAATCTCGCCGGTATCCACAACCACCTGCTTATCATCCTTGCGCCCCACAAGACGGTTGTTCTCGCCGTTTAGGGCATCCAGTATTCTTTTTATCTTAGGTGTGACTTCTTTGTAGCGAAGGATTACCTCGTCTTCGCCCGAGTCAATTTTTTTAATATCGATTTTCACTGTAAAAATCCCCTACCGGCGAATTACAGATACTCATGTATCCTTATTATCAGTTTCTCACGTTTGGTGGGTGCATTCAAGAATTTTTCTAATGTCGCAACCGTGTTTCGTAACAAAAAAGCGCCATTCGCAATATTTTGCGTGTCATTCTCACAAATGTGGTATATGATGTTAACAAAGATTCAATTGGGAGATAACCGTGTTTGCATATTCAATTAACAGAGGCAGAACAAAATCATACAAAACTTTATATAACGAACCTTGCGAATGTTTGTATTGTCAAAATTTCCGGACAGCGTATCCAAAGCTGTGTCCGCATGGAAATGCGCTTCTTGAACGCTTTGGGCTTTCTGTGGACAGTGCTCTCGAAGTGGCGGAAGATGGTTCCGAGAACAGCGAAGATGTAAATTACACAGCATATTTTTGCGTTGCGGGGACACTTACGGCAGATGGCTATAATGTAGTGGTCCGTGACACTTCGGACATCAGGCTTTTCAAGCCTTCGACGAGGGAAGCCGTTTATAATAATACCGACATAGAGGAACCTTACTATATTCTGCGGTTGGAGGTAAATCTTCCGTGGGTTCTGGAATCGAGGCCGGAGCCGATAAACCAATAAAAGAATAAGAGCGCGATGAATTAACCGTCGCGCTCGAATTATATATTGATTTTCTCAATATTTCATGCCACAATAACCATTGTCCGGTCGAAAATTATTATGAGCAAAACATATTTTATCGACAGTGAAAACGTTGGTGATAACTGGATAGCGCTTCTTGGCAAGGCTTCCGCCGATGACACCATCCTCGTTTATTATACTATGAAAAGTCCCCATATGAATTACCGTAACCTAATTCTACTGAAACAGTCGGACAAAGAAGTCACTTTCATAGAATGTAACTACGGCAACAATGCGTTGGACTTTCAGCTCTGTACGGATTTGGGTTACAGAGTACATGATATCGGCGATGGCGAATTCATAATCGTCTCCAATGACACAGGCTATGATGCCGTAGTCAGATTCTGGAGAAAGCGCGGAGTGAGCGTTAAGCGCATCAAGGGCAATGCATGTTCGTCGGTGGATACTTACGAAGAGCCCCTTGACGAGGAAGAAACCGTTTCTCCCGAAGCCAAGGCCGCAGCTCCCGAAGATATCTCACGCGAGGCTGCACCCGAGGCAGTTCCCGAGGCAACTCCCGCCACCGTTACAGTCACTGAAGAATCGGCACCTTCTCCCGCCGCTCCCGCTACGGAAGCCCCCGCAGAAGAGACTGTGCCGGAAGACAATACTCAGGACGCCTCACTTGAAGAGGCACAGGAAATGCTTTACTGCATCGGTCTTGACAATCTCGTCGACCTTCACGATGCATTAAAGAAAACCTTCGGCGAAGCAAGCGGTAAGACTTTCTACACCGAATTTAAGACCAAATCTTCTTACAAAACTTTTATTTCAAAGCATAAAAAACTGAGCCGTGATGAGAAGCAGAAGCTTTATACCGGTATAGTCTTTAAGACCAACCATACCGATATGCCTAAGGGCCTGCCCGAATTTCTCGTTAAATCCTGGAAGCAGAAGCCCAACCTTAATTCTCTTCGCTCCGCTCTCCTCGGTAAATATTCCAAGGGGCAGGCGCGTGAGTATTACGACCTCATCAAAGCTCATATTAAAATTCTAAACAATATTAAGTAAAGGAGCATTCGACCGGACTGCTTTACTTAATCCTTTGAACCGACATCTCCGTCGCCCGTTTCATCCGCCTTTATCACTATACTGTTCTTGCGGTACCAGGTAGCCATGAATTTGTTGGCTTCGTATTCCGGATCGTCTGACAGTTCTCCCGTATAAAGAAAGGCCGGTTTAAACACATTTCTGTCTACCACGGCATCGGGGCCCTGGCTCTTTATGGATTCAACCTGTCTCAAATACCCGTCATGATAAGCCGCTGCCTCACCGGTATGCACGTAATAATACGCGCCGTAAGGTGAATACTTGATTCTCTCAATAGGACTCACTGCAAAAGAAACCACCAGCACAGCCAGACACGCCGCATAAAGCCACGCAAATCCTATGTCGTTCTTCTCGGCGGACGTTTTCTTTTTAATCCATCCCACCACGAAAATCTCACACAAAACAAGCATAAACTGATACGTAAGCTTGGCCGCATTCACCGCTCTGTCCACATCTACCCTGCCGATACCGTACAGAAGCGCAGTGTAGCTTGTTGCATAGAAGCAAAAAGCAAGCGCCACAAAGATTAACGGAAGCTTGAAGTTAAACGTGGATTTTTCAAGGCCTTTCCAGATAATCGGCACAAGTGCAATCATGAACACTATGGTGAACAGCCCCGTGAAATCCCACATCCACTTAACCGCCTCGGGGAAGGAATAGAGAATCGCCTTGGGCATTGGCATAGCCGTGTCCGTATAATACGCCGCTCTTATGCTGTTTCCGGGGGCGCAGATATTGAACGCAAGGCCGATTAAGTACACCACAATAGCAGGCACATAGACCAGAGCTTTTTTCTTTTGCTTAACAATCGTTAAGACCGTAAATCCGAGCAAAAGAAGGATTCCCTGCAAGGCCGTCGCGAAGTTGGCTCCGCTGCATATTACCGCAAGGATTACCGACAGAATCATTTTCAAAGCGGTCGTCACAGGCTTCTTAAAGTCCATCATGCATATAAGCACCGCCGCGAAAAGCATCATGAAAGAATGCATTCCCACATAATGCAGACCGCCGTTATACCAGTAAAATGCCTGATTGGCACTATGAACACGCCACACGGTAAATATTGACATGGCAAATGACAGGCAGACCGCCGGGTAGCCTTTGATACCGAATACTCTACGACACAAAACAAAAGTCAATACCGCCGCCGAAACTGTAAGAAGAATTATCAGAACGAATGAGCCCATATAATAGTTGTCTGTATTAAAGCCCATGGGCGACAGCGCCATCAGAAAAATGGAGGAAAATGTGCCTTGCCATATAACCCACGACTCTCTCACCTGATAGCAGGCGCCGCGTATTGCGTTGATTAAGCCGGAGCCGTAAGCCTCCTGAAAGCTTTTGGTATACTTGGCATATTCATAATCATCATACCAGGGAACCGAATAGAGTCCGAGCCTTAAGAGTAATGCCACACCCAGAAGCAGTGCGACCAAAAAAGCGAAAGTCAGAAACCTGACAGAAACGGTTTTAGCGAATAATTTTTTCATACTTTTAACGAGTAAATAAATTGTTACCCTCCCCTTTGTAATATGTATGTATAGTACAGACTGTAGCGAAACCTATTGCTAACACACTCCCCTCAAAATTCAGTGTGGAATTTTCTTTAGGTTTTTGATAGAATACTTTTCGGCTTATGCCGCATAGAGAGATTAGATTAGGTTAGTTAGTTATGAAAGAAAAAGCAAGCAAAGAAGTTAAGCGTATCATTGTCATGATTGCCGCATCCCTTATCCTTGCGGTAGACACTCAGACCTTTGTACGTACCGGCGGTCTTATTCCCGGCGGCGCCATGGGTCTTACAGTCCTGATTCAGGGCATCTTCGACAAGTATCTGGGCATGTATGTGCCTTATACTCCCGTCAACATTATTCTGAACGCCATCCCCGTATACATCGGCTTCAGATTCATAGGTAAGAAGTTTACGATACACTCCCTCGGAGTTATCCTGTTAACCGGTATCTTCACCGACTTAATACCCACCGTGGTAATCACTTACGACCCCCTTTTGATAGCCATCTTCGGCGGTCTCATCAACGGTCTTGCGATTGCCATGTGCCTTAACGTCGACTGCACCACCGGCGGAACCGACTTCATTTCAATCTTCATGTCGCAAAAGAAAGGTTCCGACACATTTAACATCATCCTTCTTATCAACACGGTAATCCTTATCACCGCAGGTTTAATCTTCGGCTGGGACAAGGCACTTTACTCAATCCTCTTCCAGTACGCATCCACCGAAGTTATTCACGTGCTTTATAAGCGTTACCAGAAGCAGACGATGTTGATAGTCACCGACAAGCCTCAGGAGATATCCCGGAAGATTTACGACGTTGCTCACCACGGTACCACCATTATCAAGGCCCAGGGCGGTTACACAGGCGAGGACAGATACTTAATCTACTCGGTAGTATCCAGTGACGAGGTTAAGAAAGTAATGGAAATCGTCGACGAAGTCGGCGGAACCGCATTCGTCAATGCAATTCGTACCGAAGACTTCCTCGGTAACTTCTATCACAGACCCAATACATAATTCAGGCTCTTCCAGAGCACATAGTGATAAAATCGCAAAGTGCATGTGCATAGATGCCGTAGAACAATCCGTATTTGTATATCAGGAAACAAAAAATCGTCGAACAAAATATAGATGAGTAGCAACGTCTCACTACTTCCGTAACATTACCGGCTACTATAGCATCTGTACAATGCCACATTGCGAACGGAATAGTAACTATCAGGAATACCCATATCTTATTCCCTTTAGTATCATCGAGTTTAAACAGTTTAAATATCATCATCGGAATCAAAACTCTGAAAATGAGTTCTTCTGATACGGCCGGTGCCCACGGCTTAAACAGATAAATCGGTGCGAATACAAACCGATTCTTGAATCCTATCAGATATATCAAAAAAAACAGTAGTGAAATACTGCCCATTATCTTAACATTGTCTATGATTCCTCTTCGTATCCATGTAAAAGAAATATCGTTTCTAGTTATGTAATCTCTAAGGGTAAGATAAACCATCGCCGTACATATACCACCATAAACTCCGATAAACTTCAATGGGATTGTATACAGCATTGTAATGAGTCCAATTACGACCGCCAAGCAGCAATCTGATGCTCTAAACTTCTTGCCGATAAGATATTTAATACAAAGGAAAATAACCACAGAATAAAGCACAGTTGCGAACAGAAAGTTATAACCTGAGGTAACACCAAGCATTCTAACCACTAGGCAAAATACGGGTACAGACAATATCAATATGATTGTAAAAGAAATCTTTTTTATCGCCTCATACATTCTCATGCAATTTATCCACTCCTGCTTTACACATTATTCAAGAAAATTTGCTCAATCGCCTTCTCTAGCAGTTTTTCTTCCTCCAAATTTTCCATATTCGGCAAATACAAATCCGGCTTTCATCGCAAATATAATCGACTGAGGTATGTCTGCAATTACGCTTTGATTCTAATACTTAAACCCTTGCAGCATATCCAATATGGCAAATAAATCGTGTTCGCGTTCTTTAATCATTCCGTAGTTGTCACCGAATTCCATAACGTCTTCCGATGCTGTATTCTGCTG
>JAEEGJ010002703.1_pt1 | contig 82183 bp, 71 predicted proteins | sample 8958761 | NCBI WGS metagenome assembly JAEEGJ01 (sample SAMN16246546, study PRJNA631951) | gut metagenome | biome: gut microbiome; feature: rumen; material: RS-attached | host: Bos | place: Iran: Karaj | collected 2018-10 | reverse complement strand
GATGGACGAAGCAAAAAACGGGGATATGCAGGCGCTGGATATACGTTCCATGAGTGATATGGACAGTAATGCATCCTTAGCAGAGAGGATTAAGCATGAAGATTTGTTTTCGATAGTAGAGACGAGCTTTATCCCCTACGGTTCGGAGTCGGATCTTTATACCGTCCTCGGTAATATCTTATCTTCCAGGCAGATAAAAAACAGTGAAACAGGTGAGCTGATCTGGATCTTGAAGATAGTCTGCAATGATATCCCGATGGAAGTTGCCATAAATGCTGAGGATTTGATGGGATTTCCTTCACCGGGCATGAGATTTAAGGGTGTTATCTGGATGCAGGGAGAACTGGTAGACTAAATGAAAAATAAACGGGTTAAGGAAAAGAGGATAGGTTACCGGCAGGTTTTTCTGATGATATGCACTGCCTTTTGGTGTATCTATCCTTTTATCGCAAGACTGGTCATAAAGAAAATACCTGATGTAGAAGCAAAGTTCTTTTCAAACACTAACGGATTGATAATAGATCTTCTCCTTTTCTCAAAGGAGGTTGCGCTTGTTATATTTACAGGCGGCATAATACTTTACTTTCTGGGAGAGAGGATATTTCCGGACCGTATTGAAAAGATTGATAAAACACGGATAAAAAATCTTAAGCTTCCTTTGATCTGCATTGGGGTTTATGCTGCATTTTCTGTATTGTCATTTATACTTAGTGACTATAAGGAAACTGCCTTATGGGGAGCAAATTCGGAATACGAAGGACTGCTGGCCATACTTTGTTATTTAGTGGTTTTTGTATTTGGTCTGTATTTCTTAAAACCCAGACCGGATCAGAAAAAAGCTCTGTCAGCAAAAGATATTTTCGGTACCGGTATAGTGATAGTGAGCGTGATCACTGCAGTGCTGACTCTGATAGAAATATATTATAAACCGATACTTGAGATACCTTTTATGCAGGATCTTATTTCTTCATCGGAAAATCGGAGTATAGCAAGAAGTATAAAGAATGAAAACTTTATCGGTCAGATATGTCTTACATTTAATAATCCGGGATTTTTGGGAGGATTCTGCGCATTGCTTTTACCGGTTTCCTTTGTGATATCTCTGGAAGGAAAGGCGGTTAAACGCTGGATAGGCATTGTTTCACAAGGAATACTGATCCTGGCTGTAAAGTGGTCTGACTCTAAAGTGGCGATGGCTGCACTCATTGTCTTTTTCCCGATAACCGCGATTCTTTCTTATATATATATAAGAAGAAACGGCATAAAAAAGGATGGACAGGCATCAAATACAGACTACAACAGTAGAACGAAAAAGAATCTGATCGTTGGTTTCTTCGCTGTAATAGCTATAGGCGGGATAATGATCCTTATGCCAAAGGTGCTGCCGACATATTCTTCCAGAGTAAGGCCGGAAGGTACTGATACTGCTAACTCTGTGGAACATGCAGGATCGGTTAACGCTAATGATGATAAGGGAGAGACTTCTGGATTATATAAATTGAGTAAGGCTACCTTGGAAGACGGTGTCTTAAATCTCTGGTCAGGCGATGCACTTTTAAAGGTAAAGGTTGATACAGGAAAACTTCATGACTGTTATGTGGATTATGATACAAGTGATTTTGCGGACTGCCTGATATTTAGTGATGGAACAGATGTTATCGAAGGAAGATATCCCACTGTATTAAAGGCCACAAACATAAGGGAAGAGAAGCAGGGTTTTAAGCTGCAAGATGAAAGATACAAAGCCATTTCAGTATCTGTTGATAGAGAGTTGATTATTTTTGATTTCGGATATAAGGGTACGGTTGAGTTTTATATCACCGATAAGGGCATAAGGATATTCGGACAGGGTAGCTCGCTTTTGGAGGAAATCCCTCAGCCCAGGCTCACTGGTCTTGAAAAGATATATTCCTTTGGTACAGGCCGCGGTTATATATGGGCACAGGCTTTACCCATCATCAAGGATTCGTTGTTAGTTGGCGGAGGAAACGGTACATTTGCGTTCAGATTCAGGCAAAACGAGATAGTCGGCCTGCTTAATACTCATGGGAGCTGTAAATACGTTATCGACCGTCCTCACAACTGGTATATCCAGATAGCCTGCTCGGCAGGTGTACCTGCGTTGATAGCGGTTTTAGTATTGTTTATCACATATATATTTGGTTTTTTAAAAACGTATAAAGTTATTTGCACCGGCAAATCCGATGGAAAAACAGGTACAACAAAAGAAAACGGTATCGGTTCCAAAATAGAATTATTCGATATCGGCCTCTTTGCCGGATTGGTTGGTTTTATGGTCTGCGGACTTATCAATGACAGTTGTATAACAGTGAACCCGATGTTCTGGCTGTTCCTTGGCTGGGCGGTTGGCAGGCTAAAAACAAAACTTGACTAATACTTAAAAGTATGGTAAGATACCTATGTTTTGGGGATAGACTCCGAAAGAGAAGTCCGCGTAGCTCAGCAGGATAGAGCGACCGCCTCCTAAGCGGTAGGTATAACCTGTAAACCCGCTTATTTACTGCATTCTCATTCATGTCAACTGAGTGAGTTTGAGTGAGTAGTTTATAAAAATACTTGTTAACTGAGAATGAATTTCATTCTTTGTTATAGAGAAGTCCACGTAGCTCAGCAGGATAGAGCACACGCCTCCTAAGCGTGGGGTCGAGCGTTCGAATCGCTTCGTGGACGTCCGAGGAGTCTGTTAAGGCTCCTTTTTATTTATAATATTTTTGAGTTCTTCAAGACGATTATCATTGGTCACAGAATAAAATCTCGAATTAGTTTCAGGTTCATGCCCCATAAGTAACGCTCTGTCTATTGATGATTTAATTCCTTTCTGATAAAGGTTGGTATTATAATACTTACGAAAAGCAGTATTACATTTAGGTTTGCATCCTAATTTTTTGCAGCGCCTACGTAAGTTCTGAGCGTAACTATCTTTTTTTATCCATTCCGAGCTATAGGGGTCATGAAATAAATACTCTGAATCCCCTGGAATTTCCAAAGCCAGTTTAATTAATCGCTTAGCTTCATCTGTCAATGGTATTTTTCGTCCATTTTGGGGATGCAATCTTTCATTTTTTGTATATTGCACCTCTACGAGTTCTTTTCCTTGTCTTTTTTGCTGACGATGTATGTGTATATAACCATTCTCAAGGTCAACGTCTTCTTTATGAACTGCAGGCAATTCACCCGTACGCGTGTTGATTTCTGGTTCTATCAGTGACATTATAACACGTGGGTTATCCATCTTGTCTTGTGCATCTTCTCTAATTATATCAACATCTTTCTCAGAAAAGACAGTTTCTTCGTTAGATTTAATGGTAATATTGCAAAAATGGTAATAATCCTCTTTTGATAAATATATCATAGGGTTTTCACGGCAAATCTTTTTACGTATCCCGTATTTAAATACTTGATCAATTAATTCAAATACTCTCTTAAAAAGATTTTTAGAAGGATATTCAGGTAGAAAATCGGAAACGATAAATCTCTGAATAGATTCATCCGTTAACTCGTTTATTTTTGTTTCACGAATTTTTTTTGAAACGTGAGCAAAATTACCCCTATCTGTTTGGATGGTATGGTCGTCCCTATGTAAACAGCTTAATTTATATTCCATCAACATTTCAAAAGCTTGTTCTAAGGTTATGTCTTTCTTAAGAAGTTCGTAGAGTTTGTCATATACTTTTTCTTCTGTAGTAGCTTCCACCGCCTTTCTTTTGCCATCCACATAGATATATGTCTTATACCAGACACTTTTCCAATTGCCATTTGGCTGCATCTCCGTTATTTTATGCGTATGATGAGCCTTAACATATAATATTTTTTCTGCCAAGTTTTCCATTTTTTTTATACTTGCTGCGGCAGTTTCCATATCACTAGGTTTTAATTGTAATAAGAATTTTGGCAATTGTAAAGAGTCATTTATTAGGAGTGTGATAAAGTTATCAATGGATGGATTGCTCATTGTATCACCCTCCTTTCTTCAATGATTTTTAAAAACCTCTTTCCTTGATATAAGCCATATTGCTGAAAATTAATGAATAGATGTTGATGGGTAACGTTATTCTTTTTCTTTTGTCTCGTTTGCGTCCATAAAGGCTTCCAAATCTTTGCGTGATATTCTGTACCTACCGTCAACACGGCAGGATCTTAGTCTTTTGGACTTGATTTTAGAATATATAGGGCCTGGACTCTTGTACTTAAGTATCTGCATGACCTCTGCGATAGAATAATAAATTGGATTACTTTCGAGATTCATTTAGGTGGTTCACCTCCTTTCTGAGAAAAAATGAACTGGCAAGTGATTTGACAGCAAACACTTACGACGATAGGAATTTGCTTGAGAATAACTTAACACATAAAAGCAATAATTACAATAAGCACTAACGCTAATATGATATTAGCACTAACTATTATAATTTTCAAGCACTTTTTTATATTTTTTATGTTTTTTTGCTATTTTAGTTGTTTTAAGCTATTTTCTTATAAATTGAAGTATGTTATAATCAGTTAAGGATAGAAAACACTAACGGGTTTATAGATTGGATGGTAGTTTGTCATGGCATTTCACAAGAATACAATTAGTCAAGAGGATTCTAATGTCCCTCAGGGTTCTATAGGATCGAAAATTAATAAATTTAGAGAGCTTAGAAATTTATCACAAAAGGAATTAGGTGTATTGTGCGGCTTTAAGGCTTCAGGTGCTGATGCAAGAATAGTACAATACGAAAAAATGAAAAGAGTACCGAGCAAGGAGACTCTTGAAGATGTTTCAAAAGCATTGGGCATATCGAAGTATGCTCTTTACGATTTGGATCTTGCTCCGGTTGAGCAGATGTTCCAGCTATTTTTTGATCTAAGCTATCTACATGGACTAGTGCCGGTTATGGTTGATGACAAGATTTATCTTGGTTTTGAGAATGATGATAAAGAATATGAGGATAAGATTGAGCCATTTCTTAAGCAATGGTACGATGCCAGATTGATGCTTGAGGAGACTTTAGCAGAGGCTTCCACTGATGAAGAAAAAGAGATAAACAATGATTTTGCTTTGTGGTGTGCAGAATATCCTTATGGTCAAAAAGCACAGTTTGGAAATTATCGTGATATTAAGAAGATGGAAGAACTGCAAAAGGAAATGGATGAGTTAAATGCCAAGATTCATTCTGCCGAAGAAGAAAGAAAAATAAAGCAGGCAATAGATAAAATGAAGCCTGTTGTTCTGAACGAATACAAACCTATAGAAAAAGCATCAGATTTTTGCTTCATTTTATTAAGGGCACTTGAAGCTGGATTGGTAATAGAATGGCATGACAAAGAGAGAGGGGTCCTTTTCTATGATGCTGATAGGACATTTACTCAAGAATTTTCCTTTAAAACCAGCAACATACTTAGCACTCGTGAAACGAAAACCGCATTTACAGAAATATCCTGTGCGATAGAAACACTTGAACAACAATATGAAGTAATGATTGAGAAAAGAATAACTTCTATTAAAAACGAACTGTGGTTAGATTATTATTTTCATACAAAAGTACTGGATATGTTTTGCTTTGTCCATAAAGTTTGGAGCGATATGTGTTTATTGGCTGAAACAAAACGAAATAAATCAATCCCCGATTCTGAAAAAGTCATAAAGGAAGAAGCGTTCAGGAAAATGATTACAGGTGACAATGACTTGATATTGCAAAAACCATTTACTTTTTAATCTAGTAGAATTTTCCCGAAACACTAAACTATAAAGCAGTCAATCATATTTGGTTGGCTGCTTTTTTGTATTCACTAATCTTGATTGCTAAACGTATAACAGAAAAGGCTTGACAAATATCAGTAAACTTGGTATTCTTGTATCAGTAAACTTGGTAAAGGATGGTAAGGGTATGAAAAACGATGATATATTGAATGCTGTACAGGAAGGACCGGTAAAGGGTGAGTATGAGAATGCAGTCACCCGTTCGGCACTGCACATCGCAATAGCCGTTGGTATCGCGTGTGCGATAATCATGACCATTATAGAATGGTTTGTGTTTAAGAAATTTGATTTTGGAAAACCATTCCTCATAGCCCTTACCTCAGGACTTACCGATATTTTGGAGTGGAAATGTAACAAAACGAAGAAGATGCTCGTTAAGGGAATATGCACGCTTCTATTTGCAGCATTCCTTCTGCTCTTGTATATCGCGGTACTTACGGGGGTAGCATAATGGCAAGGAAGGTTGTTTTTTGCAACAAAATTAGAGAGCTGAGAACACAGAAAGGGCTCTCACAGACAGAACTGGCCAAAATGTCCGGCACTACTCAGAATACCATAAGTTCGTTGGAAACAGGGCAATTTTCACCCACGGCGTATCTTTCCGGGCTTATATGTATGGCTCTTGAATGTAAATGGGAAGACTGCTTTTATTATATCTTGGAGGAAAACGATGGGAAATAGTGGATGTAAATACAAAGACGAGCGCGTATCTCTGACAGAAGCGTTTGATGACAGATCCCAAAAGATTCTCTCATGGGATGAGGTAAAAGAGTTATGGGGCAAAGAAGGAAAGTTCTTGGTAAGATGCCCAGAATGTTCCGAGAAGATCACTCTGGTCAACGGCGAAATGCGCAATGGCTTCTTTAAACATTTCCACACTGGTGAACAAAAACAGATAGAAGGAAGACGTAATGTGGGAGGCGGTACAAGTGCATGGCACCATAGGTGGCAGATGCGCTTTCCTGGACAAAGGGAAAAACAGCTCACACACGGCGAAGACCGTGCGGATGTACTTCTTAAAGATAAAAAGATTGCTGTTGAGCTTCAGAAATCGGATTTTACCGGAACGGAAACAGATACCTGTAAGAAAAGGACAGCTTACTGGAACGGTAAGGGGTATAAAATTGTGTGGGTATTCGCATGGGATGGAGGCAGCGAGTTTGCAGGATATTTCCCGAGAGGTACAGGCAGGGACGGAAATGAGCAAACAGTCATGGAACTTCCGGAATATACGAAGCTGTTTGGAGAGCATGTTATCAGCCGTGAGAATGTAGAAATTCATTTCCTGTCGCTTGATGGCTCGTTCGGATTTGAGTTTCTGCCCGAGGTGCTGGACAAGAAAGAAAAAGTAGTGCGTGGGAAGATTATTCCATCATACTTTCAGTCATTTGCTCCGGCTTATAGACCTGAGTTTGGGAAGATCAGAGGCAAGGAGGTTTATAATTCCCACTTAAAAGAACCGATTGTTGAACCTATTGATATAGAGCTCTTCTATCAAGCTATGAAGGACTATGCGGACAAAATAAAAACATATACAGTAAAACCGTGTATGGTAAAGCCACAAGAAAATCTTCTTCAGAAGAAATTCACTCTCTATGAACTTATACAAAAGTCATTGAAAAAAGGGATTAAGGTTCTTATTGTACAACGCATGGATAGTCATGGAACCGTAAATGGCGAATATAAGGTGTATCCACAGGATTACGAATACTTTATTGAAAGATATGCAAAATATCCGGCATATACATTCCGGATCAGAGGGAAAGTCAGAAAGAGTGATTACAGAAGAACCGATGGTGGAGGATATATCGCAACGGATGACATCTATTTTCCAGATAAGTATATTTGGAAGCCGGAATGGGCGGTAACTAATGATGACAAGAACGTAGGGATAGAGGAATTTTATAAATAAAGAAGAGTGCTGTCTATGGAGATTACAGAAAGCAAGAAGGACAAAAATATCAATAAAGGCCAAACCCGCTGGCTGAAGCTACGAACCTTTTCGCTAACGGTGAATCGTCGAGATTTCTGAGTATCGGACGCGATATTGGAAAGTTCGGGAGAATATGCGTCTGAACATGTCCTCAACAACAGAGTCCTGACGAATCTGTCATATATAACATCCTTTGTTTCGCCAGTAATGATTTTATATTGGTTTTCAGTATAGCCAGACTTGTTAACCTTTTTCAGATAATCAAGCCTTGGCAATACTTTCTGAATAACATCAGTATCATCAGCTTTCAAAGCCTTATCATAGATTTCTTGAAAAGCATCTGGTCTCACAACCTTATAAACAGGTATAATGCCATTTAATATTTTAGTTTCGTATTTAGTAGATTTCATATCGGCAATCCTTCTTGAAACTAATATACAAGTTGAAATTGCTGTGGACAAGTACAAGTATGCGAACGGACAAAGGGAGTCATCCATCACGGATAACTCCCTTTTCGTAAATTCTTCAATAGTATTATTTCCGCGGAACTCCACCAGATTTGAAATATTCGCTGAGGCTGTCCTTTTTTTGCGGGAATACTTAATCTTCTTCAAAAAATTTATAGGCTGGGGTGTTAAGGGCTTCAGAAATATCGAATAAAGTATCGATTGAAATAGTCCGGTTCACATTTGGAGCTTCAACTGCTCCGATGAATGCAAGGTTTTTGTCGATTTTCTCCGCAAGCTGCTCCTGTGTTAAACCTTTTAGTTTTCTGTAGTATGCAATCTTTAGCCCTATGACTTTATATTTTTGTAAGTATATTTCTTTCATATCGAACCTCTTTCTTTGGAAAACAGGACTATGTGATGTGTTGGCCATTTTACGGTGCCGATTTATTCTTTTAATATTGTATAGAAAAAGATTGACAATATGAATTTGCTATGATACAACATATATTGTATTATATACAATAAATAGTAGTTTAAATTTTTAAGAACTGTAGGGAGGAAAAACTATTATGGGGAAAAAACTTATTAAAACATTGATCTGTTGTGTGGCTTTGTTGATAGGTGTATCTTTATCTAATGCGGTTGTAGTAAGCGCGAAATCTTCCGGGAAATCTGCTGACAATTATGTTTCTTTATCTTATGGGAAAGCTGAAAAAGTGATTTTGGCTTCTTCTTATGAAGATTTCAAAGATAAGATAGAGATGGGGGCATCGCCTTTATTTATTCCTGCTAATAACAATAAATATTTTAATCAAGACTTTTCAGTAACATTTAATGAACCTGGATATATTCTTTTGAGAGGAACGGGAATCTATGGAAGTTCTTATATTAATATATTCAGAGACTCTTCAAAAACTACAAATGTTCTTGAAAATAAACTTGGAGAGAAAACAGCATATAGTAATATGCCGGTTGAAGCAGGAACATATTACTTTTCGTTATATGAGCTGAAAAGTATTTATATTGGATTTGTTCCAGGAAGTGAAAAATGCAGCATTAAGGGTACAAAGCAGAAAAACGGCAGGATATATTTGGATATCACATCCCTTGATAAGAAAGCTAAGATCAAAGCGACTGCCGTGGATGGAACAAAATCAGCGGCAAGCTGCTACAATAACAACTGGTTAAAGGGTGATTATGATAGCACCAATACAGATTCCGTAGCAAGCATCCTGCTTCCGGAAGCCGGTGATTATACTGTTATGATAGAGACGGAATATAATAGCGACTGCCATAACAGGTTTGTATATCATATTAATACAGAGGATTTGACAGGAAGTACAACTAAATTAGAGACACCTATCAGCCTTTTGGCAGGAACAAATGTAATAGTCGGAAAAGCAGAGCCAGGATCAATGGTATATGCCACTTATAATAATTCAGATTACAGCGTTAAGACCGATGCAAATGGCGTATACCGCCTGAAGGTAAAATCCCTGAAAAAGAAAAAGACTGTTAAGATGTGGCAGGTTGTAAATGGTGAGAAAACAGCAGAAGGTTCTTTTAAGGTTGTGACAAAATACTAATACAGTAAGAAAATTTCTTTATAGATTGAAAAACTGTTTTGAGAAAGCACTCCAATGGGGTGCTTTTTTCGTATGGATAATATTACAATTTAAAAGGTATTATAATGGTGCAGGTGGAAATGTCCAAGGGATGTTTTGAAGAAGCAGAATGATAGGAGCCTGTAATTAAGTATTAAAGATTAATTAGGGAGGGAAAAGGCAAGTTATGGTGATCTTATCGGATTGGAAGGAGGAATACAAGGGGGAAAATATGCTATGGATAATCAGCAATGAAGAACCTACTTGCCCTGCATGTAAAAGCAGACTTGAGAAACATGGCTGGATATATCGTATCAAAAGATTTGCCGGAAACCTGAAAGGATGGCGCAGGATTGAAGTCAGGAAATGTACAAATAGGAAATGTGGAAAGAAACACCGGCTTCTTCCGGATGATCAGGTACCATACAAGCATTATGAAGCGGCACTGATCGAGAGAGTCATAGCAGATAGGCTTACAGAGAATGAGATTCTGGAGACAGAGGACTATCCTTGTGATTCCACCGTAAAAAGATTGAAAACATGGGCAAAAAGTATCATGTACGATAAAGAGCAATGCCTTAAGGCTATACTGATTGCGCTACTTAAGACATTTTATATACATGGAAACCATAAATGTACCATTGCGAGGTGTATAAGCCCAAAAATTAGGCAGGAAAGGGATATGTTTTCGGACGAAAGTATTGAGTGGAAAGGGACGAGATTTATGCCATCTTGGACACATCCCCCTACTTTGCTTTGATTTCGGGAATAGCCATGTAATAGAATACATTGAAAGAAAATAAGTCAGGAGCATGGCAAATGGATGGGGTTAAAGAAAAAGATGATAAATATTTGCGGTCGAGAAGAACTCCGGGAGAGCTTATAAAAGCAAGGCGGAAGGAACTTGGCTGGGTGCAGGACGACCTTGAATGGAGAAGTGGAGTCTCAAAGACACAAATAAGCCGCATAGAAAGGGATATGGTAAGCCCAGAGCTAGATACTATAACCAAGCTGGAGGAGGCTCTGGGGATTTCTTTGTTGAAAGAATTTGCGGAATTTGAAAAGACTGCCCAAAAGAAGGATGGCGGGAAAACAAGGATACGGAAAGCATTATGCGATTTTGAACTGGAAATAGAAGGAATGGATCTGTCAGATGAAGAAGTCAGATCAATTCTTGGAAAAGCCCTGTTCATGGCTGGTTATATAGAAAAAAATAAAAAATAATCTCAAAAAACGTCTTTGAGGACAATTTATTGTCTTGATGGCTGTGGTGTTTTACATGAAAAGTAATATAATTGCAGTCAGCTATAAAAATTGCTACGAGGGAAGGGTGTTATGGAAAAAACAGTTGTTATATTGGATGAGGGATCGGTCATGGCGGAGACCGGAAGTGAAATCACTGTCAGTCCGGATAAAGAGCAGAGCGCGCGTATAGATACGCAGAATATTCTGAGACGACATATAAAGGAAAACCCGAGGAAAAAGCAGCTTGCAAGGCATATGTTATGGCTGGACAGTTTGCAACATGAATATCCCATGCCGTATCATCCTTTCAAGGTGGGAGTGTATATCCGGTATTATAATCAGACCAGACATGAGGATTATCTGGACAAGCATATCCAGCAGTTCAAGGATGATATAGCTCTTTGTAAGAATTGGACTCTTGTTGGTTTTTACGTAGACAGGGGAATGACAGCACCACGTATGGAAAGTTCAAAGGAATGGTGCAGGCTGTTAGCAGATTGTATGTCCGGAAAAGTTGACCTTATAGTCACACAGAAGGTAAGTAATGTGTCAAATGATGCTGATGAATTATCGGTCGTTGCAAGGATTCTTGCAGCACAGAAGCATCCTGTGGGAATGTATTTTATTTCTGAGGATATATTTACGTTGGCATCATATTATCTGCAAGACATGTTTGATTTCAATATGCTCCCGAAAGGAATTGAACCTTTGCCGGAGGATGAGCTGGACTTGCCAATGTTTTATGAAGGAGGGGGGACAGGCCTGTCAGAAAAAACTAATCCTGAAAACAGCCTGACTGATAGCGATGCTGGTGTTGGGCTTGTTGAAAAAGGAGGATCAGCAGATGCATGAATACTCGAAGGAACAGCAGAGAGAGCGTGTTAGGCAGAGGGTAAAGTCAGCGAATGTTTCAGGCAGTCATACATATTATCCCGGGAAAGAGAACAGCAACTATGTCGACCGGGATTCGTTTCAGAGAGTAGGAATTTATGCTAGGGTTTCCACTGATAACCCTGCCCAGACATCATCATTCGAACTTCAGCAGAAATATTATGAGGATATGGTATCCCGTAACCCAAACTGGACATTGGTCAAGATTTATTCAGATGAAGGAAAAAGCGGGACTACGACATCCCATAGGAAAGGATTCCGTGAGATGATGGATGATGCGACAAGTGGAAAACTTGACCTGATTATCGTGAAAAATATCAGCCGCCTGGCGAGGAATGTGGTTGACTGCCTTGTGACCATTAGGAAGCTACGCGAGAAAAAAGTGGGTATACTATTTGAATCGGAAGGAATATATACCCTTAACACTGACTGTGCCATGGCTTTGTCATCCCAGGCGATGGTTGCAGAACAGGAATCCAGGGTTAGGAGCAGGAGCATGGAAACATCGCTACGTATGCGACTTGACCATGGGCTTCCGTTGACACCTGAACTGCTGGGGTTTTATAAAGACAACGACGGAAAGCTTAGGGTGAACCCTGAGATGGCGGATATCCCAAAGCTGATTTTCTACATGTATTTGTATGGGTATTCCACAAAACAGATAGCAGACACTCTGATAAGGCTTTCTAAGAAGACTTACCTTGGCAACATTAACTGGACTGCAAACGGTGTGGCCAGGATCTTAAGAAATGAACGATATTGCGGGGATGTGCTTACAAGGAAAAGATATAAGGTGTTCGCACCCGATGCAGATGAACAGAAGACTTTCAAAAATAACGGGGAGAAACCACAGAGCTATTATAGAGATGATCACGAATGGATAGTTACTTTTGATGATTTTACTGCCGTACAGAGGATCATGAACAATGCTAAGTACGGTGGAGCGTCTCTCCTGCCAGAACTGAAGGTTATTCCGGAAGGGCTCCTTAAGGGCTTTGTTATTGTACATCCCAAATGGGGAAGCTTTACGACAGAAGATTACTTGAATGCATGCCGGAGTATTGACCCTGACGAGCCTGAAGATGACATGCAGATATCAGCAGAAGAAGGTGAGTTCGATTTCCGAAAGTATCAGGTAGTGGATTTCAAGCTGTTTGATGACCAGAATGTTCCTTCGGTGACGCTTGGGAAGAAAGCAATAACATTCAGCCAGTCCTGCATAATGGAAATGAAATGCGGTAATTATGTCGAACTTCTGGTTCATCCTGTAAAAAAGCAGCTGGCTATAAGACCGGCAGATATGGAAAACCGTTATGCAATCCAGTGGGCTAGGGGAGAGAAGGACAGGCAGGTGAACAGGGGAGTCGGATGCAAAGCTTTTTCAAAGATGCTGTCAGATGTTTTTAAGTGCGCTGATTTTAACAGGTTCAAGATATACGGACATATATACCGGGATGGGAAAACTTCTGTATGTGTATATACGCAGTATGACTCGTGTGCATATATAAGCAAGGAAAAGTATTTCTCGGCGATTGGTACGGAAGTTGAAGGGCAGATACTGAACGGATCAGGAAAATGCATCAAGGCTGTTACCGGTAACATGGGAAATGCCTTGGGTACAGATTATTATATTGAAAAAAGTCGCTGGGAGCTCACCCATCTGACAAAGGAACAGTGGCAGACCAGAATAGAGGGACAGATGTGTGCGACCGGTGATAAACTGAATGTTACCCCATACGAGGAGCTTAGGAAATTTATAAAGGATCAGCTAGGTGATTTGTTTGAAGAATGAACTGAAAAATGGATCCAATTATAGGGAGAAAAAAGATGAGCGTAAAAGATGCTGAGAAGCAGTTTCAGGTGTCAGGTGCTGATGAGGAAATGGATATAGATGATTATGAGATTGTCGGAGCAGAGTTTTTTGCACAGATAAAGGAACCTGCTTTTACCGTAAACGTGAATAAAGTAACGGCAAACGCAGCCAGTGTTAGGCTTTTAGCTGATACAGAATATGTGACGATGCTGATAAAGCATGATGAGAAGAAACTGGTACTGAAACCTTGTCGTGAAGATGATATCTATGGATATAAATGGGCCAGGACAAAAGATGGAAAAAGATTTGCGTCACAAAGGACCGGAGAGCCTTTTGTGCTTATCTTATGCGATATAATGAACTGGAATCCGGACAACAGATATAAGATACTTGGAAAAAGAATGTATTCCAAGGGAGAAGCTATCCTTGTTTTTGACCTAACTGTGGCGCAGTGTTTTGAAAAAACTGCATCTAACGGAGAAGGAAAGCCTGGAAAGCGGTCTGCCCTTCCGGCTGGCTGGAATGGAAAATTCGGCCCTACTTTCGGAGAAAATCGCAGAACCTTACAGGTGGACACATTTGAAGGTTATACGGTATTTACCATAAAAGGGACAAAGGGTACAACAGGAGAAAATACGGAAGCTAAAGTGGAAAAAACGGAACTTCTTGAGAAGAAGGATCAAGAAAGAGACGTGGGACCTATAACACCGAACGAAAGAATAGAAGTAGAAGACGGAGGACAGTTTGTTTTTTCAGATGGAAGGATGTGATTGTAGGGTGAGGACAGTGAAAAAGAATAGGGAAATAACTGAAAAAGTAGATACCAAAATAAGATCGCTACCAGAAGAAAACTCTTCGGAGCTGTCGGTAAGGATTAATACGAACTGTTTCAGGTTCACTATACATAAGAACACACTTTCCGTACTCGGAAACCCTGAGTTTATACAGCTCGGATACCAGGTACGTACAAAACAGATGCTAATAGCGGCTACTGACAGTATGGGAACCAACAAGGTTCACTTATATTTTACAAAAAATGGAACCTGTTATGTGCATAGTAAAGCGATGATCGATGGGATCAGGCGTGTAAGCGGGATCCTAAAGGAAAGTGGGTCATATCTTGTAAAGGGGATCCTTACTGAAGCGGGGAATGTCATATGTTTTAATCTTGAAGAGGCTGAAGTATCAAGCGGAGACGAATTTGATAACGATATTGAATAAACAGATAGAAAAGAAAACTTGCATATATTAATTGAATTGAACTACTGACCTGCTTTGGTATAGAAAGGGGATACACCAGATGAATGAAAAACTGCAAATTGAGGATGTGTTTGAAAAGCTTGCCTTTCCATTGTCTAAGGAAGATCAGGCTGATCTTGAGTCCAGGCTTTTGAATGAAGGATGCCTTGAACCAATAATCACATGGCGTGGAATCATATTGGATGGGCATAAGAGGTTTAAATTCTGTACATTTGAGGGGATAAACTTCGAAGTGAAAGAGATAGAATTTGAGTCTGAAGCGAGAGCAGTGGCATGGGTATGTCGGCATCGAATCGGTGTTTTCGACAAATCAAGCTCATATCATAGGTATTTGCTGGGCAAATGCTATGCAGCCCAGAAAATTGTTAACAGGGAATTGCGGAAGCAGGGCAGGGAACCTGATCAAAAAAAAGGGAGTATAAAGGGAAGAAGAAACTCGGTATGGGATACCAGGGCGCGTGTTGCAGAAGCATTATGTACATCTACTTCTGCAGTAGAGACAGGAGATTCTTATGCAAAGGCTATGGATATGATTAAAGGTAAGGAACCTGCTTTGTTTGAGGCAATACTAAGGGACGATATCCACTTAAGCTTTACCACCGTTATGGATATTTCATCTAAGGAAGGAAAGGCGCTTACTGAATTTCTAAAGGAAAAGCTGAAGTATAGGCATAAGACAAAACACAAGGAAGCGAAGGATAAAGAATATAATACAGAAAAAAATAAAGATAGGGATGAAGTTACAATCAAGACTGGCATAAAGGAAATGCCTGCCTTTGACCCAGATATGGAAATCAGGAGCCTGATGTTCACTATTCCGACATGGATTAATATGATTACTCGTGTCGAAAAGAAAACAGATCTTTCCCTTATCACGGACAAAGCTAGGGGGCAGTTGATGATGAACCTTGGGAGGCTTAAGGCACAGATAGACCATCTGGTTGAGAGTTTTAATGATTATACAGTGGCTTATAAAAATACGCAGACAGAAATGGTATCATCATCGAATGTAACAGAAAACAGGGCAGCAATGATGGATTCCTTTCTTAAAGAAAGCAGGTGGTTTATATGATTGATTACGATTTCCTTACTCCTGAACAGCAGAGGTGTGTGCCAGATGTATCTTACGAGCTGATACCTATTAAGAATTTGGTATCTAATCAGGATTATCAGCGTCCTTTGTCTGAAGACCATATCAGGAGCACCCTTGATGAGTTTGATGTATTTCAGATTAACCCCGTGAAGGTATCGAGACGTGACGGAATCAATTATGTCTTTGATGGGCAACACACCATTGAAATCATAGCTTCAGCTTCAGGTAGCAGGGAGACTCCTGTATGGTGCATGATATATGATGATCTCAAGTATTCTGAAGAAGCGCATATTTTTGCTGAACAACAGAAGCATATAAAAACCTTGTCACCATATGAAACATTTCATGCGCATATAGAAGCTGGAGATGAGCTGCAGAAGATGATAGAATCCGTGGTTCGCTCGTATGGTCTTGAGATAACAGCAAAACCTCACCCTAACGGGATATGTGCAGTGGCAACCCTTGAGAAGATTTATGTAAAATTCGGGAGGGACATTCTTGATTCAACTTTAAGACTTGCGGCAGCAACATGGGAGGGTGAGAAGAATTCCCTTGCCGGGAATATATTGCTGGGAATAGCCAGGGTTGTAAATGCATATGGGGATTTGATCAAAGAGGATGTCTTCAAGGAGCATGTAGGAAAGATACCAGTTAAGATTTTGTCGAGGACAGCCAAAGAAAGGCGTCCTGGAGCAATGGGATATGCCGAAGCCATGATCCTTGCTTATAATGGGAGAGGAAAGAATCGTCTTTCACTTCGAGTATTATATGGGGACAGAAATATCCCTGAATATGCTGATAATTCAGAAGATATACCTGATACCGATAATCGGAACACCTAAAGAGAAATAAAAAGTTTTGATAAGCTACAACTCGATATTATTGATTAAGCTCTGGTTTTTAGTTCTTTTTTGTATTTATAAAAAGTGTTCCTGCTGATACCAGCTAATTGAATACATTGTGAATCAGAAAGGTTGCCTCCAAAGCTCTTGCTGAGAGATAGAATGATTTCTTTGGCAGGAGCTTCTTTTTTTATTATTAGCTTGTTTCCGGCTTTCTGGCCAATCTGCTTACCGTTAAGGCGTGCGGTCTCAATTCCTTCCTTGGTTCGCTGGCGAAGATCCTGAACCTCTTTTTCGGATTGCTCGAAGGCGATACGAATCTGACGTTCGGCCAATTTACGGAAATAATTGTTAAGACCCTTAAAAATTTCGTCTTCGTCGGTACCCTGTAATTCTATTTTATCCCTCATGTTTTCGGCATAGACATTGGTATCTATATAATGCTCCTTTAAGAAGATGAGCTGAATATCTTTTTCATAGAGAGTAAAGTAAGTTGCAACACCCTCATCCGCGTTCCTGCTCATTCTGGATACGGAATCGAAAACGATAATGTCACCTGGTCTTACCTTATTATATAGTTTGCTCCATTCGGGACGATCCATCTTGGTACCGGTATAGGCTTCCTGGATGATAAGGGCATTAGGGTATTCCTTCCTTATATTTCTAATCTGTCTTTCAATTGACTGTTCCTTGCGACTAATCCTGGCATATCCATATATCATAGCAGATCTCCTTTTTGTATAAATCTAACGAACATTAAATTTGGTACAATTATTATACTATGAATTCATGGATTATGCAATAAGATTTGGTACAAAATTAGATAGCATTAAATTTGGTACAATTCTAATGCATTGATTTTAAAGTTATCTTTACAGAAGAGTTCCCGTTCAGCAAACTTATATTATACTATTAACTTCCGATATATCGCTCTATCTGAATTAAAAATGATGATTCATTTTTGATTAATCCCATAGCATCCAAAAATATTTGGAGAATAACGTGAAAAATTCATCTTTACACTTCTCTTTATATTCAGCGATTCTCTCCTCAAATTCAAAGTATTTATTTTTTATCTCCTCTGCTTTAGGGTACTTATCCGGAAAGTCCCATGGAGAGTATATCTTAAAAGAACCCTTTTCTTCCTCTTCAGCCAGTTCCTCGGGAGACTTTGCCAACTCTCCAAACCTGCCAAGTTCCTTTCGAAACTTTCTGTTGAGCCCGTCATACATTTTTTCATATGGATTTTTCATGGAACATTTATCTGCATTCATCTCATCCAAAAGAAAGATCATCCTGTCCAAAATCCCCTCCCACTTGGCGTTTGCTGCTTCGCTTTCTTCAGGCGACGGTTTAAAACCAGACAAAAAAGATGAAGGGAATCCATGATGCTTCTTTCGAAGTTGCTTAAGCATTGGGGAGACAGTTTTTATAAACCAAGAATCCATATTCCATACGTCAACATCAGCATACCCACGCTTTGCACGCTGCTGACAGGACCTTTTCTTCAAAAGCCTCTTCGTCCTTACGGAACTTTATCCTTGCCTTGAGTCCATTCGCCAGCTTTCTTGTAATATCACTCAAATAGACGGGATATTCGTGATCAAAATCTTCTTTGAATTCCTCTTTAAACCTTTTGGATGGTTTTTCTCTAAAAATCTTATGCTTATAACACTCGACTATAAGTTCATCTTTGCTATCTTCAAACTCTATTCTATCCTTAATTTCTTCATATCTGTCAGTAATCAGTTTCATATTTTCCATCTCCCGATATACTAAAAACTACGATTGGTACTATAGCACGATATTTTCCGGATAAAATTACTACTCATTTTTTGAATGGAGTACTTTTTCAAATCCACCTTTTTCAAAATCTATTTTCCATAGCTCATCTATACTCTTAAATTTGTCCGGAATCCAGAAAACAGATGTTTTATTATAAAAATATACTGTATCTACACTACCATCACTGTTTGTTTCTCCAATCAGCCTATGCCACTTTATTATTTTATATGTCAATGCACTATATTCTCTAGTGCCACCATCTGAGTATGTACCCCGAGGTATCGGAAAAAACAGCACAAGCAAAACAATAATAGTGATCAGGACAATAATTATTTTCTTTCTTTTATTCATGATTCCAATAACCTTTAATTATAATAATACTTACCATTTAAGTTGTTTTAATATACAGACACACAGATGTAAAAGGGAAAATTTATAGTTCGGAAAGGATTCGGTCAGCTTTAACCAGATAAGCATATTGTAAAGGCTGGGCTTTTCTCATCCTGGCTAATATCTTAAGCTCTGGAGTCTTCAATTGCTCACCGATGAATTCATCGTAGCTGTCTATCCTTGTATACTCGGTTTCACCCAGTAGACAGGCTGCCATATATATAACATTTGCAGCTCTGTAAGCCGCTAACTCACAACTGTAGTTCTCTCCGAAGATATGTGTGCTAACAGCATGTATGCCATCTTTGAAGGAACTGTAGTCTTCTTCGCCGACTTTGCCCCTTGCTGCTATGACAATGCTTGAGGATATGGTATCCCTAAGAACATCCTGGATGGAAAAGTCCCCTCCGCGATAGCCTATTTCTGCCAATGCTACTTTGCGGTATGTTTTTAGGACGTGATCAAAATTTTTGTATTCGCTTATCAGTGTTCCTATATCAAAGAACTGTTTCATGACTTCCATGTCTTTGTCCTGCCTTAAAGGGATGCCTGTGGTGTAGGGAGCAAAGGCAGTGAGCTTATCACCGAGGATGCAGTCTATGGATGGAGTATATACGGAAAGGCTGTCACCTTCTGTAAGTAGCAGCTCGTTCTCAATCTTTTTCTCTGTAAGTGCATCATAGTTGTTTTCTTCGAAAAGTATGTCGAGAAGGATATAGAAATCACTTTGTCTTATGGGCGAATAATAAGTGAATTTGAAGTGCTTCTTGACAATATTGTTCTTACCCTTTCTGGTTTCTTCTTTCTTGTCTTTGAAAGGGAAAATCTTTGATGCTTTATCTATATAGCTGTACACATCCGTTCCGGGTGCAACTACAATGTCAATATCTGTTGAGAGTCTCATAATATGGGGGAGCAGGAGCATAAGGCAGCTGCCTCCCTTGAAAATGAAGTCCAAACCGGAAAGCCTGAGTGCTTCCAGTAGTCCCATAGCGTAAAGGGAGCGTTCGATAAGGCCGGGATCCCTTCTGCTGCTGGCTTGGATGGCACGGATGTGTTCCTCGCTGTAGTTTTCCTTGGTTATCATATGATGTCCTCCTCGCTGATCTGGGTTTTTTCTTTGATGAACTGCCTGAACTTCTTTTCTGCGCCGCGGCGTCTCAGATATCGTCGTAACATGTTTTTGTCGATGATATATTTGTTTACAGCCTCACGGAATATTTCCGGATACTCTCCGGAATATACTATTTTCCTTAAAACCTTGTCCACTGCGATGTCAGCCAGCATTTTCTCTATCGTGGTGTCCCAGAAATCAGGTCGTCCTTTGGGGCTTTCTGACGGAAGCTTTCCTATTATAATCATGTCATTTGACAGATAGCGGAACAGTTCCTCGGAATCGGGCTTTAGAAAGAGATGTCCGGAGTGCTTGTCACGAAGGGTGCTAAAGACATCTTCTTCAAAATCTTTTTCAACATAGACGAATATAATATTGTTACCGATCTGGTGGTTGACAAACTCGTTTAACTGTATCAGCTCAAAAATCCTGAAATCAAGGAAAGGGTGTGCAGCTATAATATCTGAAGCAATCTCTTTAACGATTTCTGAATGGGGGAAGCTATAATTCTTTTTATGAGTACTGGTAGCATATAAATTATAGCCGACTCTGGTAATGGCTCCTTTTGATAGAAGCGTATCGATCAAATGGTTGGCCATGCTTACGGTAGTATTGGCATTCTGTTCCTGTAAAGTAGATAGCAGGGTAGCACGGGAAAAAGGAGATGAACAGGGAATATTATCTGTGACGATGTCAGTTAATGTTGTCATAATTCCTCCTTTCTGGGTAAAATGGCAGTAAATGTAAATTACTGCCGATTTATCCATATTTCGATTATAATATAGTAAATATAGTTTGTCAATGGGAAAAACGGCAGTAAATACAAATTACTGCCGTTTTTTCCCTGATTATTATTGAAATCTCCACCCTCCTTATCGGCAAAAGTTAATTTTTGCCTTGACAATGGGTAGGGAATGTAGTATTATGAGTTCAGAGGAGGTGGAAAAGGGTGGATAATAGTGACTTTAATTATCAGAATTCGGGAAATCCAGAGACTAGTGATGGAGACCTTAGGGGTGAAAGGGTATTCAATGAAAGAAATGCCGGAAGAAGATCTGACGAGCCTGATATGATAGCCAAAAGGATGCTGTTTGAGAGTTTATTCAATGGTGGCTTTTCTGAGAAAGAAATATTGGAAGAAATGGAAATCAGCCATAGGACTTATAAGCGGTATGAGGAATCTTTGGAACAGATGTCTTTTTACTATGATCTATTTAATGTTTATCCGGTTAGTGTACACAAGTTTTCTCCTATTAATAAGTACAGTATAATGGCTGATTTCCTGAAAAGGATATTGGAGTCGGAAAATTCCGATAAACTTGAGGAAAGCTGGATTAATAAAGCTAAGGATAGGATAAAGTATTATGAGAAACTAGGTTCTCTCATAGATCAGGATTCATACAAACTTTTTGACAGCCGCCGGTTTGATAATATTGTTATGGGCTATGCATCCTATACTTTTGATTGGATCATTGAGCATCATTGGAATGGGAATGTTAAGGCAGGGGCTAAAGCAGTAAAGGAAGTCTTTTTGAGAAACTTCCTGGGTAATATGCAGACCGGTATGTCTCCCCAAAAAGCGGAGTGCCTTTATACCGATAAGCCTTATATGCCTGGACAGAGCGATGGTACTGATAGTATAGCGGAGACGGAAAAGCATATAGACGAACCGGATGAAAATGAAGAGGATTTAGAAGAAGAAACTGAAGAGCAGTATGAACTGGATCTAAGCAAGATGGAATCCTTCAAATACATGTATGATAACGGAATAGAGCCTGAGGCTGATTCTGAAGAGTATGAATATTATAGGGATTACAAGAATTGGGCGGACAGACTGAAGTTCGTCGGGAGAGAAATGTACTTACCTTGCCTGTCGTGCCCGGGTATGTTCCAGCGCTTAGATAATGACAGAGATAATTTTAAATCTTCTGAAACATATGTAAACTGTGATATGGATTGCGGAGATGCATATAGGGAGTGCATGTCAGAAGACTATGGGGAGAGGGACAGGCTTTTCGAGTACTTCCTCGTGAAAAAAGATGACTGATATAGTATGGAAGGAGAAGGTGTTATGCAGGAAAAAGAAAATTATACTTTTAAAGACAGGATCCAGAAAGCTTTTGAATGGGGTTTCGGATATGGGATCAATGGGTTAGAGCTACGGTGGGATAACAAAAAAGTGATGAGTTCCTTCCTATATAAAAGGGAAGAGAAACGAGCTGCTTCTAACGTATATCTTATGGCGGTATATGAGAACGCATATTTCGAAGGGAAAAGGGACAGGGATAAGATAGTTTCGATCGCACCGATGGAAAGACCCAGATTTGATATGCGTTTGCTTAGGGAGGCATTTGATCTTGGCAGGTTATGGAGAAAGAAGACATCTTCTGAGCTGTTGTTTGAGGATGACAAGTTGGAAGAATTAATGAAGCGGTCTGCTGAAGTACCTGATGATAAGTGGGAATGGATAGAGGGAAAGGAATTAGCGATATTGGACTGCTGGCAGGCAGGCTTCCTGTATGAAGGAGAAGAGAGTTTCGGAGACAAGAATTACATATCTGAAAAATTCGTAATAGCGTGTGACAGGATGAGAAAGATGCGCAGTATGTATGATCAGGGTGAAGAACCTGGGTATGATACTGATTTTAGAAGAGCTTTCTCATATTTTCTGGAAGCAGCAGAGAAGCTTGTAAAGATAGGGAAAGAGGAACTTATTGACTGCATGTGCTGCCCTTACCCTTATTGGAACAAGGGAGAGTTCAGCGATGGGCGGTCGGCTTATTCCGGATGTGATAAGGATTGCAGGGCAATATCAGAATATCTTGAGAGTGTCTGTGAATTTGAAAAGAGAGCTCTTGAAGATTATTACATTGTACCTGAGTTTGATTACTATCCGCTTGAAGAGGAGAGGTATATAGATTGGCCATGATGGTAATATCTGGCTGACGGTATAAGTTGATTGCATATGGGGGAGAAAAATGGAGACACTGAGAGCTATCTATGATGTGATAATGCCTATGGTTACTTTTCCTGGGATCCTAATTACTTTCATGACAATAGTTGGTGTGGTGATTTCGGTCGAATATATCAAACTACAGCTTAAAGAAAAGAAAGAAGCTCAGAAAGAACAGGAAAGAGCACAGAAACTGGACAAATTCAACTAGGGCAGATTATATGATGGAGGGATTGATTGATGAGAATCATAACTAACTTTGTTATGAGCATGGAAACTCAACTGGGTTCGATGCCACTGAACACAGGTGAATCGCCTGTTAAAAGAGCAATTATGGTGGTGGCCCTGGTAGTAATGCTGGCAGGAATGTGGTTCCTCAGGGATCTGGCCCTGATGCCCATAGGCAAGAAATACAGCAAGGATGATATAAAGCCTAGGACGATCATCGGTATTTTCATGGTCTTTGGGGCGGTATGCGTAATCGCAAACAGCAGCGCATTGGCTACTTTTGTAGAGAATTTATAGGCTATACGATATACAGCTTTGGTATTGAATGTAATAAGGCTATGTCAGACCGGACATAGCCTTATTGCTTTTATAATGAGTTTGCCTGGATAATTTTGTTGCCATTGGGCAAAAAAGCCTGAAGCATTTGATCAGGTCCTTTGTACGGATCATATTTCAGGAACCTTATAGTTAAATTGTAATCGGTATTATGATGCAGGATATTCTCTCTGCTGCAATACTTGCTTATACAACCGGTTTCTTTTGCAAAATCAATGGCATCCTGTTCGGAGGAGACTAATAGAAGGAGATGAGCATTTGTCGGGCTATATGTTTTTAATATCTGCTTTGCATTGTAATAGTTGCCTATATTATCGGATATTTCAGCCACGATATAGTCTACAATGAATTCGTCCTGTCTTCCTTTGACCTTGATGAAACTGCCCAAATAACATTTTTGTATTTCAAAATGTGTGGTACGGTACATATAGCAGTTGCTTCCATATCTCTTTTTTATCTGCTCTAGCAGCTTGGATAATAGCCCTGATTCATAGGGAAAAAGATAGTAGGAATTCCTTAAAATTTTATTTGTTACAATAAGACCGGTTCCATTGCGTACTACAGCTGACAGGTAGTCAGATCGATCTGTACTATCAAGGGCTTCTAGAACTAATTTCTTGATCAGGTTTCTCCTGGATTCACTGCTTTGTGATGAAGTTATCGAGTCCAGTTGGTAGTTCTTTATTCTTTGATCAACATACTTACGCAGCGCCCGGATATTCCCTGATAAGTTCTGGTCTATCTGTTTGTATTCATCAAGAAGATGTTTCATGCTGATGTAGGTTTTTTTCATGGGTTTATCTGCACTGATCCAGTCATTTAGTTTATCATAGAAAGTGCTGAGCTCATAAATCTCACTGTATTCCATCAGAAGTTCGATTTTTCTGTAAGTAGTCAAATGACTATCCTTGTTTTTATCGTTTCTTTTGTTACTTTTTGGAACATAAATGTTGAAGATGACGGTAACGTTACGTTGATCGTCTAGGCTGTTCAGGTAATCCCCATAAGAAGATATCTTCTTTTTGAGGACAGCAGTGTTTTCTGTCCCAGCATCCTGTTCAACTATTACGGAGTTACCGGCCTTTTTGAACAGAATGATGCCATCGGCTACGAGCCCGCCTTTCTTACATGATCGTGATTGATTGAGGTAGTTTTTGCTTTGGATATCCTTGACAGCTTCAGTTGGAGTTTTGTAGTCTGGAAGAGGGATTGAAGTAAACCAGTCAAATTGCCGAAAGGTTTTTATGGCGATGAAACCATACGGGACATCTCGTAAACGGATATCGTGTACTGCCCGGCTTGGGGCAGGGAGGCTTCCGGGAGTTATAGGAATTCTAGTTTCGTCAAGGTATTTGTCCGGAAAGAATGATCTGTAATGCTTGTGACCATAATCTGTTAGGTAATAATATGATGTTTTTCCGTTATACAGTGCTGAAGAAAAGAAAGGCTTATTATTACTTTCATCCTTTTGGCACAACCTCGATAAACGGTAGGAACCAAATTCGGGAAAAAGAACAGAGAACTGTTCTATTGTCATTAACCTGAACTTCATGATGGTTCCGCCGAGAACATCTTTACAAGATAGATCTGATCCTCTACCGAAAACAGAATAATTAGTTCCAAAGATTGATTGATAGATATTTGCAAGATTTTCATGTTTATCTGACATAGGAATATCCATAGAGGATAATCTGATATCACGATCAAATTCCTCATCGGAACAATTACTGAAGTAAGTTTCAAGAATGTTTTCTGCCATATGGACCAGACCTCCGTATGCTAATATAAAATAATTGGAAATTTTGAGCAAAAGCGGGACAAAAAGGGCATTATATTCTTCCCGAAATGAGTGTTCTTTGTTTGAAAACCGGATTCCCTCAAGATACTGTATTTTAAGGCTTCTTGAAAGTGAAGCTTGGTATAATTCCCTGGAAAATGAATTTCCACATATCTTTCCAAGGACGATTTGGTGAAAAATCCATAATTTCACTAAATCAGTCACTGAAATAGGAAACGAAAGGGTTCTTTGCCTTCGGTTTTTGCTTTGCTCGTTCACAGCATTCTTTGTATATTTTGTTGTCGAGTTCATCCCAATAATCGTATGTATCTATTTTTTCCCCATGTTCTATCTCTTTGCCGGGAACTATGTCATATTCTTCTCCGTAACTTTGATAGTAAATATCTCCGCTTATGTAGGATAATACTTTGGCTCTAAGGTCTTCCAAATTTTTGGTTGTAACAAGAGTATTATCATCAAAGTAGACTGCCCAAAGTAGCTTATCATCTTGTCCTAATGATTCTTCAATCAAATGTATAACGCAAAGGACATCACTATATGATCCTCTGTGAGGGTATTCATTAAGCAACAGCACCAGACATCCTGCATCATATGCTACATTGAAGATTTTTTTGTCGATAAATAAATCCAACCAATACTGGTAGTATTCGTTTGCATCCAAAGACGTAAATTCATATGAGTTATATGCCTTATCGTTATACCATCTTAGATAGGCAGCTCCTCGATAGGGATAAAATTGAATAATGTCATCATAATAATATAATGGTTCCGGTAAGCCCAGCTTGTTGTAATGATTCTCGGTTTCACGGAGGCAAAACCAAATATCCAGTTTATTGAAAACGCGTATGGCCAAAGAAGCTATAGCAGCTTTTTTCTCTTTAGAATCATGTTTAGTGCACTCAATCAAGATAGAAAAACTACCATATGGTGTTACACCAAAGGTTTTATAGAACATGTTTTTGTCAGCTCCAAACCAGCTGTTGTCGGTGACTTTTTCTTCACGAAGAGTGTTAATTATACTGATATGCGTAGAGAAATTCATATCATCGGACGAATATCTAAGAAAATCTTCATCATTTATCCAAGCTGCTATAGTAATTCCTGTCTTAATTGAAAATTCGTCAGCGATGACAGAAAGGATATGTGATGCGTCTCTCACGTGTTGACTCAAAGCTTCATTGATAAGGTAATTTAGCCTTTTTTCAGCCTTGCTGATGAGTTTTCTGTATATCATTTTCTTATTATCTGTTTCTGTTGAAGCTATAACAGTTATATTGTTCATTTCAGGTCACCCCCAGTTTCTTTTTTTCGATAGCTTTTATCTCCTCATCAGTATATGATCGTTGCATATACTGGTTTTTGTTGGGCTTAGTTGCTTGGTTAGTATTGGGATGATTATAGGATTTGGTAGAGGGAGCCGCTTGGCTTTCTAACCCCTCTTGATTTTTTGAGACAGTTTGGACCTGTGAAGGTATAGCTCCGGTTTGACTTTCCGTGAACAGTGTAGATATCAAGAACGCTGGCTTATTGGTAATAGCATAATATCTATTCGCCAGACGATCTAAGATGGAGGAAATGTTTTCCTTGGTCAGTTTAAGATAACGACTTTTAACAAGATCCCATGGATATTCCACTTCACGTATGGTGACAGTTTTGCGCGGATAGCATACCATGTCACATAAGATGTCATAGATGTTGTGCAGCATTCCAGCCCTATTTCCAGGTACAGTTTTAGCTGCTTGCAAAAGATTTTCAAAGTCTATGTTGCGAGCAATGAGTGATTTGTATTTCTCAATCTCTCCTTCTCTTGTTTGGGGTATAGATAGATTGATAGAATTAGCATTATTAATGTCTTTATTATTATTTAAATTATTATATTGCGCCGGATTATCTGTGACGGTAGAGCCGCTGCGGTCGTCCCGTGACGGATTAGCCGTGGCGGGTTTTCCGTCACGGTTTTCTCGTGACGGTATATTATTTGTGGTAACTGCTTCTATATGTATTTCAATAATAGAAACAAATTTCCCGTTTTCATCTCGTGTTTTGGTCCGGGTTATGTAGCCGTGTTTCTCCAAGTTGTTGATTGAATTACGGATACTGTCCTTACCATCAGAACATAAAGTCGCAAGACCTTCTACGGAAAATTCCCAGCCGTCTTTAAGGCTGCATAAAGTACAGTAGACACCTTTGTCTTTCATGGAAATTGTATGATCATTGAATATGTTATTGCTTATTTGAGTAAAATCCTTTTGAGTTTTGTTCTTTAAAATTGCCATAATATGCCCCCACTTAAGATAGTTGTCTTTTGGACATGTCCAAAGACGTCTCTCAAAAAATGGAAAGGAGCTGGCTGCTTACTCATCTGTAATATGGTGTGAAGATATACATATTTACATAGCTAAATCGTATATTTCAGAAATTATTTCTTGAATTTTCATCGAAAAAAAGGTATAATAGTTATGTTGAATAAGTTATTATTTGCGATTCGACGATGACCTGATCCGTGCGTGGCGGAAGAGGAAGTGAGTGAGTAAGTGAGTGAGTTTTAAAAAGTGTGATATGGAAAGCCGCTTCCTTTCTTAGTTTTTGATTTGAGCGAACTACTCCTAAGCGGTAGGTCGTGCGTTCGAATCGCATCGTGGACGTAGAAAAGAACGGATTTGTTTTTCCGTTCTTTTTCTTTATGAATGAAACATGTTGAAAAAATTTATCACTTATGTTATAATCACCGTGTTTGTTTTAAAGGAAGGGGATTTTGAGAAATGAAAAAGATATTCGGTATAATTCTTGGTATTATTATCGCAGTATCCTGTCAGGGTTGCGGGATGTCAGGCAATAATGACAAGGTCATAACTGACACTGAAACAGGACTGGATATAGTTGAAATGATATCAAACGGGACAGCAGCAGACTTAAAAAGAGGTCAGGTTGTAGCATTTGGTAAATATGAGCAGGATAACAATGAGGGAAACGGCAGCGAGAGCATTAACTGGGTTGTTCTTAATGTCAATACGGATAAAAAAGAGATTGTTCTCACTAGCAAGTTTGCTTTGGATTGTAAAGCTTACGATGATGAAGAAGATTTAAAAAAGCGTTTCCCTGATGGTAAGGGTGGTATTAACTGGGATAGTGTAAATGTTACCTGGGAGGATTCCACACTTCGTTCATGGCTGAATTCGGATTTTTATAATGCAGCATTTAGTGACGAGGAGAAAAAGCTTGTTGTTAAAAAGACTTTGGAAAATAAAGATAACAACTATGGCAATTGTACAGGTAAGGGTGGAAATTCCACGGAAGACTATGTATTTATTTTATCAAACGATGAAATAGTAGATACCGATTACGGTTATGATTATAATAATGAAAATTCTGACGAAAACAGAAGATGCACTGCTACAGAATATGCTAAGGCACAGGGTGCAAAGAATTTCTCATGGAATAACAAGTTAGCATGTTTCTATTGGCTCAGATCTCCCGGATTTACAAATAAGGATGCTACATATGTCAGCGATCATGGATTCGTTGGAATGAACGGAGTGCATGTCAGCAAGTATGAGTATGATAATGAATTCTGTGTACGTCCGGTTATCGTTCTTGAAATGAAATGAGAATAACCTATTGAAAAATATCGATTTTCTACATATAATGTATAATGGTATCCGGTATACCGTTATACATTTTTTTATTCGAGAAGAAACTGCGATCTTTAAAGGATTATGCAGAAAGGAAACATATGATAAAGATACTCCTTGTTGATGATGAACCATTATTATTGGAAAGTCTTGAAATAGTGCTTACCATTAAGGGTGGTTTTGTGGTTAGCGGTACAGCTGAAAATGGGATAAAGGCTCTTGAACTTTTGAAAGAAAAGCCTGTGGATGTTATGCTCATAGACCTGAATATGCCCGGGATGGGAGGCATAGAACTGATAAAGAAGGTTAAGGAACTTTATCCGGATATCAGGATGATAGTGCTTACGACATTTTATGATGAAAAGAATATTTCTGAAGCATTATCAAATGGTGCAGCGGGTTATCTGCTTAAGGACTCAGGAAAGGATGCGATCATAGAAGCTGTAAACCAGGCTGTTAAGGGTGTAGGAGTTTTGGACGCCAAGGTATTACAGAAGTTGACAGGTATGCTCAGTTCGAATGCACTTGGAACGAATATGGAAAACAAGTCCGATCCGGATGGAAACATGAAGGGTGGAAATACAGCAAAAACGGAAATAAAAGGATCGGATTCTATAGAAAACTTAATGGAAAAAGCCGGGCTAACCGAACGTGAAAAAGAAATAGCAAGGCTTTTGGCTGAAGGGTGCACTAATTCTCAGATATCCTCGGTGCTGTTTATTTCCGAAGGTACTGTAAAAAATTATGTTTCCATAATATATGATAAGTTTGATATCAGGGACAGAGCAAAGCTTGTTGCTTACCTAAAAGGTTAAAAGATTTGAAAATGAAAAGTTCACAAGAAAACTTTAAGTGGTCTTGTGAACTTTTTTATTTTTAACATTTTCCGACTGTGAAAAAGTCTGTTTAAAAAGATGTAAAAAAGTTAAAAATTTCTTTTAGTATTTAAGGATTGTTTAATATTTAGATATTAAAATGGAACTGACGAACTGACCAGCCTGCCGGTTCCCGGCCAGAACACGGCCTGGTATAGGATAAAATTACAAGGAGTAAGACAATGTTTTTTGAGATATTAAAAAGAGATTTAAAAAGAAAAAAGACGATGAATTTCATTATATTCATCTTTGTCATCATGTCGGTAACATTTGTGTGTTCGAGTGTGACAAATTTATCGGGTACCTTTAATTCACTCGATAAGTATTTTGCAGATGCGGGAGTTGGTGATTTCATCGCATTGGAAAGAGCACAGGGAGCAGAAAAATCTGCCGAAGAAATAGCGAGAGAGCTTCCCTATGTAAATGAAATTAAATCGGAAGAGGTACTCTATAACGTAGAGGGAATTAAAGTTAAATCCGGAGAAATAATAAAAGTAGCTGAAATAGTAATGATCAGTTCTTTTGACAGAAGGATAAATAAATTTTATTATTCCGACAAAAATCTGGAAATTACCGAAATTCCGAAGGGTGGAGTTTACCTCAGAAAAAGTGCTTTGGAAACACTTAATTCCAATATAGGGGATACGTTAACGGTTACCATCGACGGTATCGAAAAGGAGTTTAAAATACTGGGAGTGCTAAAGGATGCGTTTTTTGGCGGTTCCCTTATGGATACTCCGAGATTTCTGATAAGCGAAGAGGATTTTTCAGAATTTCTTAAAGGAGAAAACATAGATCAGTATCTTGGAAGTATTGATTATTTCTATACGGATAATACCGATGACTTAAGAAAAGAGCTTTCCGAATGTACCAATATTGCATTTATGGATACAAAGGGTACGATGAAGATAACCTATCTTATGGAAATGGTAGTTGCGGGAATGCTCATGATAGTAAGTATCTGTCTAATTATCATCGCATTGTTTATACTTAAGTTTACAATATCCTTCACTATTAGCGAGGAATTCAGGGAAATAGGTATCATGAAGGCGATAGGAATACCGAGTGCGGGGATCCGAATGCTATATATTGTAAAATATCTGGCACTTGCCCTGCTTGGAGCAGTGATCGGATTTATATGCTCCTTCCCTTTTTCAAATCTTCTTATGGAAAAGACCAAGGAAACTATTGTGATATCCGATGAGGGTTCTATGATGCTTTCCGTAGTTAGCGCCATAGTGGTTATAGCGGTAGTAATGTTCTTTGGATTCCGTTCAACCAGACTGATTAAGAAGTATACTCCAGTTGACGCGATAAGAAATGGAAGTACCGGTGAAAGATATAAAAAGAAGGGATTTTTAAAGCTTTCAAAATCCGGTTCACGTCCGGCTCCGTTTATGGCGTTCAATGATATCTTAAGCGGATTAAAGCGCTTTATGGTGATGATCATCACGTTCAGTATTGGCATCCTGCTTGTAATGATAGTGCTTAACTGTATCAGCACATTAAAGAGCGAAAAGCTTGTCAGATGGTTTGGTGTAACCGAAGCTGATGTGTATCTTTCGAGTACAAAGAATATAACAGATTACCATAATGAAAACGGTAAGGAATTATTACAGGATGAGCTGGAGAATATAAGGATCCTGCTTCAGGAAAACGGAATGCCTGCAAAGGTTGGTGCCGAGGTACTGTTTAATTATGCGCTGAAAAAGGGTGACCGAAAAGCAAATTCGATGGCATTTCTCGGAGTGAATACAGATACAAATGATTATGACAACTATGTAGAAGGCAGTGCACCTCAGAACCCGAAAGAAATCGCGCTTCATTATATGCTGTTGGAAAATCTGAATGCAGCGATAGGTGACACTGTAACCGTTACCGATCCGGACGGTCCGAGAGACTATATCGTTTCCGGTACCTTTGAGACCATGACGAACAGGGGCGAAGGAGTAAGATTTCATCAGGATGATGACAGGAATTACTTATATATGAACGGTATCTGGGGAATACAGATTAAGTTTTCTGATAATCCTTCGGATAAGGAAAAGACAGCGCGTATAGAGAAGATGAAGGAACTACTTCCTGATTATGAAATATATACACCCAGTGGATTTACAGATAAGACGATCCATTCTGCTGCATATCTTGATGATACCAGATGGCTTGTACTTTTAGTGGTAATCCTGATCAATATCCTGGTAGCGGTACTTATGGAAAAGTCTTTCCTTACAAAGGAACGCGGAGAGATAGCTTGTCTTAAGGCGTTGGGATTCAGAGATTCATCAATAGTATTCTGGCAGACACTGAGAGTTTTCATAGTAATGCTGATATCAACCGTGATAGCAATAGCTTTGAACAATCCGGTATGCCAGATATCTGTGGGCGGTATATTTAAAGGTATGGGTGCAAAGAAGATCATTTTTGATCCTAATGTACTGGAAAGCTATGTGATCTACCCCGGCATAATCATTGCAGCCACATTGTTCGGAGTGTTCCTGACTGCAATTTCCGTAAAACATATCAGTGCTAACGAGATCAACAGTATAGAGTAAAGAAAGAAGAGGATAATAAAAAATGAGCAAGAAGGTTTTAGAAGTTAAGGATTTATGCAAGACATATGTAGTTAATAAGAGACAGAATAATGTACTCAGGAATGTAAACTTTGAGGTGGAAGAGGGCGAGATGATAGCAATCATGGGACCTTCGGGTTCGGGCAAGTCAACTCTGCTTTATACCGTGTCGGGTATGGACAATATGACTGCCGGCGAGGTTAATTTCTGCGGTAAGGATATTTCGAAGCTTAAGGCTAAGGAGCTGGCAGATGTGCGTCTTAATGAGATGGGATTTATTTTCCAGCAGATGTATATGCTGAAGAATCTGAATATCCTCGACAACATCATCCTTCCCGCACGCCAGTCTAAGGCAAATAAGCTTTCAAAGTCCGAAAAGACCGAGTATGGGAAGAGACTGATGAAGAAACTGGGTATCATAGATATTGCGGAAAATGATATCAATGAGGTATCCGGTGGTCAGCTCCAGCGTGCATGTATCTGCAGGAGCATGATAAATAAACCTAAACTAATTTTCGCAGATGAGCCGACAGGTGCTCTTAACCGTACCAGCTCAGAAGAGGTAATGACAGAGCTTGGGAAGATCAACAATGAAGGTACCACCATTATGCTGGTTACGCACGATGCAAAGGTAGCAGCCAAGTGCAGCAGAGTTATGTATATAGTTGACGGAAATATAAAGGGCGAATATAAGCTTGGAAAATTAGAAAAAAACAGTGATATAAGAAGCCGCGAGAGAGGACTGAACGGCTGGCTTATCGAGCAGGGATGGTAAAAACCGACTAAAAGTCGAAAAAAGTTCTTGACAAATTTTTGAATCGTGCTATATTATAATAAAAAACCGACCAATAGTCGAAAATCTGACAAGAAAGGAATATAGCATGAAAAAAGGAGAACAGAGAAAACAGGAACTTTTAAAAATAGCTTATCGTATGTTTATTGAAAAAGGCTACGATAATACAAGTGTTGATGAGATCATAGCTAAGGCCGGTATCGCAAAGGGAACTTACTATTATTATTTCCCCAGTAAGGAAGATACCTTAGAGGCTGTGATAGATATGATGATAAATGAGGAGGTAGCAAAAGCAAAGGAAGTCGTAGCGAGTCCCATGCCGATCCCACAGAAGGTGGCTGCAGTTATTTATTCTCTTCGTCCCGGTCAGGAGGAACAGAGTATTGCAAAGGTAGTAGAGTCAAATGAGAATATCGTACTTCATGAAAAATTAAATAAAAGGCTGGTCACAGAAGCTATACCGCTCCTCTCGGAGGTAGTAAGAGAGGGTAACCTGGCGGGGGTGTTTAACTGTGAGCAGATCGAGGAACGTGTGAAGATGATACTTATAATATGCTCTAAGTTATTTGATGAAGCTGATTTTACAGAAAACGAAGTAACGGCCTTCATTGATGTGACAGAAAAAATATTCGGAGCACAGCCCGGAACAATGAGCTTTGTAAGAGAACTGATCATGGGAGGTATCGGATGATGGCAACGACAGATAAGACAAACAAGAAATACATTTATAAGCCTGTAAAGTTTTTTGCCTGTGCTTATTTCTTTACATGGATTTTCTGGATACCGGCAATTTTTCTTCCCGGTGATATAGGTGCAGCATTTATGTTTATAGGCTTGCTTGCTCCCGGAGCGGTATCCACCGTGTTTGTTTTAAGATCAGGATCAAAAGAATTAAAACAGGACCTTAAGAATAAGATTGTTGGATTTTACAAGGTTAAATGGCTAAATGTATTTTTGGGCATAGGTGTTTTTGCTCTTATAATAGTAGGCTCAATTCTGCTTTCCCTCTTGTTTGGACAGTCACTTGACCAGTTTTCATTTACTGAAGATTTTTCGTTTACAGGAGTCGGGATAGGTACTGCATTTGTTACGATCCTCCTGGCATCAATTATTGAAGAAGTAGGATGGAAGGGTTATTGTGAGGATTCCATCGGTGAGTATATGAACTGGTTCTGGGAATCTCTGATATTTGGTGTATTTTGGTCACTCTGGCATCTGCCCCTCATTTTTATAGAGGGAACCTATCAGGCAGGACTTATGGTAAATCCTCTTTATGTGATCAATTTCTTTGTTAGCGGTATCCCGCTTGGTTTCATAATTACATGGGTATACCTTGTGAGTGACCGTTCAATTCTGGCATGTATGATCTTCCATCTTTTCGTAAACTTTATGCAGGAGAAGATAGCCATGACTCCTGAAACAAAATGTGTTGAAACAATAGTAGTTGTTATCGTTACAGTAATAATCGTTCTGTGTAAAAAGAAAATGTTCTTTGAAACAGACCATGTAGGCAGACTGCTTGAGACATAGTTTGTGTTCCAATATAAGGAGAAATAAGATGAGTAAGGGATATAAAAAGTTTTTACTCCTGTGGATGGGTGAACTCATATCATCCATAGGCGGTGGACTTACGAGTTTTGGCCTAGGGACATATATATTCTATGAGACCGGTAGTGCAGCCGGGATGTCTTTCGTGACTTTGCTCGGATTCCTTCCTACACTTCTCTTAAGTGTTCCGGCAGGAGTCTTAGCGGACCGTTTTGACAGAAGACTCCTCATGATGATAGGAGATGGTTTCTCGGGACTCGGGATACTTTTCATCCTGATATGTATGAAGAGCGGCAGCGCTACTTTTGTACAGATATGTATAGGCGTAACAGTAAGTGCCATATTTTCTTCGCTGTTGGAGCCGGCATACCGGTCTACGATAACGGATATCCTTACCAAAGAAGAATTTTCTAAAGCAAACGGACTTGTTTCACTTGCAGGAAGTGCAAGATATCTGGTTTCACCTGTAATAGCAGGATTTTTACTTACAATAAGTGATATTTCTCTTTTACTTATTATTGATATATGTACATTCTTTGTTACCGTAATTGCTACGGCTATAGTAAGAAAGGGTGTAAAGACCAGCCGCAGTACTGACAGACAGCCATTTTTTGCCAGCATGAAGGAAGGCTGGCAGGCCGTTCATGGGAGGAAGGGAGTGTTCTTACTCATCATGGTTTCATCTGCGATCACCATGTTTATGGGTATACTTCAAATATTAGAGAGGCCGATGATCTTATCCTTTGCCGATTCTGAAATACTTGGTATAGCAGAGTCGGTATGTGCCTGCGGGATGCTCGCCGCAGCTTTGATACTTGGTATATTCGGAATAAAAAAAGGATATGTCAAGGTACTTAAAATTTCGTTTATCTTAGCAGGTATTTTTATGATAGGGATGTCCCTGATAGAAAATATTATCCCTATCTGCATATTCGGTTTTCTGTTTTTTGCCATGTTGCCGATAGCCAATAACTGTATGGATTATCTGGCAAGAACAAACATCCCCGATGAGTTGCAGGGCAGGGCATGGGGATTTATCGGATTCCTTTCACAGTTGGGATATGTTGTAGCATATACGGTTTCCGGTGTGGCAGCTGACGGTCTCGGTTCACTGACTGGAAAAGGAGTGGGCAGAGGTGCCGCTATTATGATACTTATCTCCGGTATTTTATTGGCGATCACAGCATTGACACTGCTGAGATTACCGGAGATTAAGGAACTTGAAAATAGTAAGGCCCAGGAAAAAAAGGTGGCATAAAAATCCAGAATAAAGTATAATTATATTAGTTTCAGATGATTATACCTATAAAAATGCAATACAAATCCTTTATAGGCAATGATATTTATTAATATTAATGTGAGAAAAAATATGGCAGATATTTTAGTAGTGGAAGACAATATAGAGATGGGAACACTCCTTTGTGATTTTTTGAAGGCTGAGGGGTATTCTACCGAGCACTGCACAGATGGCCTGGATGCTATGGATATGTTTGTAGATTCAGGTGCAAAGCTGGTGATCCTTGATATCATGCTGCCGCATCTTGACGGATACGGTATCTGTAAAAAAATCCGTGAAACCTCAAACGCTCCAATCATCATGGTCAGTGCCAAAAATATGAAGGATGATAAACTGAAAGGTTTACTTCTTGGTGCTGATGATTATATAGAAAAGCCATATGATATCGATATCCTGATAGCCAAGGTAAAGGGTATTTTTTCAAGAAGATACAGCTCTGATATTTTATCGGACGGATTTTTAAAGATAGATAAACTCAAGCATACAGTGAGTGTGTCAAAGGGGACGGTTCTTTTTGACACACAGGAGATAGAACTGACGCAAAAAGAATTTGAACTTTTGACGCTTCTTGTTGAAAACACAGGAAAGACCATGAACAAGGATTTCCTGTTTAATAAGATCTGGGGTATAGACAGTGATTCTGAACAGCAGACCTTGACGGTACATATAAAGTGGCTGAGGCAGAAAATCGAGGAAGATCCCAAAAACCCGAAACATATCATAACGGTATGGGGAGTGGGGTACCGTTACGAGAAATGAATTACCAATAATGATATAATCAGGTGAGGAATACAAGACAATACTATGAATGGATTCCGAAAACTTTTAGTAGTTGTAATTATCTGTATGTTGATAATTACTATTGCAGCTAATCTGATCTTAATAAATAATAATGAGGGCGACGAAGGTCGTCCTTATCGCGTTGAAGTGGGAAGGATCGCATATGATATCGAACAAGGTAAGGAAATAGACCTCTCTGGGTATAAATATATTATCGATGTCAGAAAAATCAGTGTCCAACCAGACAAAAACTCATCACAGACTGAGCAGAATATAGAAGAATTTATTGATAGTGAAAATGATTATCTTATAAAGGTAATAAACGGGGCTTGGTATAGGTTCGATTATAACAGTACTGTTGAAAAAGGCATTGATAAAACAGTTGTAATTCTTAATGTAATCCTTGGTGTGCTTTTTATATTTGTTATTGCGCTTCTAATGTATGTAAAAGTAAGGATACTAGAGCCTTTCGACAAGATAGAAAAGCTGCCTACAGAGCTCGCAAAGGGCAATATTACAGCACCTATAGAGGCGGAAAAGAATAAATATTTCGGTAATTTTATCTGGGGGTTGAATCTCTTAAGAGAAAAACTGGAAAAAGGAAAACAACAGGATCTGGAATCGAAAAAGAATAATAAGAGCCTTATCCTATCTTTATCTCACGATATCAAAACTCCCCTTGGCATCATAGAGTTAAACTCCAAGGCTTTGGAACGTGGTTTGTATGATAATGACAAAGCGAAAAAGGACAAAATCGCAGGTGTGATCAACGAGAAATGCGGCGAGATCAAAAATTATGTTGATCAGATAATTAAGGCTTCTAAGGAAGACTTTTTGGAGCTGGAGGTAAATAATCAGGAGTTTTATCTTTCAAAGATCATGAAAAACATTAAGTCAGTATACGCTGAAAAGATGGAACTTTTAAAAATTGATTTTAAGGTTGGAAGCTATTCTGACTGTTTGCTAAAAGGTGATGCAGACAGGGCGGTTGAGGTTGTGCAGAACCTAATAGAAAATGCCATAAAATACGGGGATGAAAAAGAGATCGGTATAGACTTTTCAAGGGAAGAAAACAGTCTGTTGTTCTCTGTGTCAAATACGGGATGTACACTGCCGGATACGGAACTGCCTCATATTTTCGACAGCTTCTGGCGTGGATCAAATGCCGGATCAAATAACGGCAGCGGCTTGGGACTATATATATGTAAGCAGCTGATGAACAGGATGAATGGGGATATTTTTGCAGAGATCAGGGATGGAAAAATGATAGTTACAGCAGTATTCGGAATGGCGTAACTTTCGTTATAAAATATGCATTATAATCCATTGATTATATTGTAAATATGTATATAATGATAACTGTCGGGGTTATATACTTTTGACAGTTATTTTTTTACGGAGGAGTTTATGCTTACACCATTTAAACCGAAAAGCAGAGAGATAAAGAAGGTTGAGAGAAAAGGGAATATCTTATTTTTGTATTCTGATCATGGGATATTGGCTTTAGAGCCTAAGAATGAGGGTATTGTGAGAGTCATATACACAATAAAGGACAGTTTTTCTGATAAGGAAAAGCCCGGTATTGTGATGAAGGAGTCCTTTGGAGATTGGGATTATACAGAAAATGATAATAGTATAGAATTATGTCTTAATAGATTAAGAGTAAGTGTTAATAAGGAGACCGGTGCGGTATCTTATTATTCAAAGAGCGGGAATAGTGTTAATAAAAAACTGTTATTCAAAGAAAGAGATATAGATGCCAAGGAATTTGAGGAGTTTGAAAGCCTGCGTCTGGCAGGTGTGCCTCAGAAGACCAGGATTATTGAAACTGCGGACGGTAAAAAGGAAGTGTTGGAGGATCCGTTTAAGGTTTCTACAGGTAAGAGCTATCATATACGATTTAATTTTGAACTGGGGGATGAGGCACTTTTTGGCCTCGGCCAGCAGGAGAAGGGCTTTGCTTCCTTACGCGGCAAGACTCTTTATATCCATCAGGGTAACCGTAAGATAGCTGTCCCGATGTTTGTTTCCACAAACGGATACGGTATTCTGGTTGACACCTATAGCCCTTTAATTTTTAACGATAATCAGAACGGAACATATATTTATACCGAAGCCGATCAGGAGCTGGATTATTATTTCATAGCAGGTGTGACTGCCGACAATAAGGCGGATATGAATGAAGTGATTTCAGGATACCGTTTCCTTACAGGCAAGGCAGCACTCCTGCCTAAGTGGGCGTTTGGTTATGTGCAGTCCCAGGAAAGATACGAAACCCAAGAAGAGATCCTGGCAACAGTTAAGAAGTCCCGTGAGCTTGGCATCGGTATGGACTGTCTGGTACTTGACTGGCTCAGCTGGCCGGATAATCAGTGGGGACAGAAGTCTTACGATGAATCCCGTTTCCCCGATCCTAAGGGTATGATTGAAAAAATGCATGATGATCATGTACATTTTATGATTTCCATCTGGCCTACCATGGCAGGGAATACAGAAAATCATAAGGAGTTTGCTGAAAAGAATCTTTTCCTTCCGGCAAATACCTGTTATGATGCATTTAAAAAGGAAGCAAGAGAGCTCTATTTTGATCAGTTAAAGAGAACTCATTTTTCATACGGAACTGATGCATGGTGGTGCGACAGCAGTGAGCCCTTTACGCCGGAATGGAACCATCTGGTAAGACCCGAAGAGGGAGTTTTATATAAGGAATACCTGGATGAAGCAGGCTTGCGTATGACTTATGAATACTGCAACAGCTTCCCTCTTTACCACGCCATGGGTATCTATGAAAACCAGAGAAAGGCTATGGAAGAGGCTGCAGATAAGGACTCTCAGTATAAGGAGAAGCGTGTCTGCAATCTTACACGTAGTGCATATACAGGACAGCAGAGGTACGGAACCATTATGTGGTCCGGCGATACAGATGCAAGCTGGGATACTTTGAAAAATCAGGTAGCCATCGGTCTGCATTTCTCAGCATCAGGCATTCCTTTCTGGACAAATGATATCGGTGCATTTTTCGTAAAACACGGTATCAACTGGTACTGGGACGGAAAATATGATGATACTGCAGATAATAAGGGCTACTGTGAATTATATACCCGTTGGTATCAGTATTCTGCATTTCTTCCGATGTTCCGGGCACATGGTACAGACGTTAGACGTGAGCTCTGGACTTTCAAGGGTGAGTTTTATGATGCTCTGCTCAAGGCAAATAGACTGAGATACAGGCTCATGCCATATATTTATTCGGAAGCAGGTAAGGTTTGGTTAAAGGATGCTTCCCTTATCAGGTGGCTGGCATTCGATTTTGCTGATGATAAAAATACCTGGGGCATCACTGATCAGTTTATGTTTGGTGAGTCGATCATGGTATGTCCTGTGCTTGACGCAATGTATTATGATGAAAATGGTGAATCCTTGATTGCGGCAGAAAAACAAAGGTCCGTATATCTTCCTGCCGGATGTGACTGGTTTGATTTCTATACCGGAGAAAAATACGAAGGCGGAAAAACGGTAACGGTATCTGCTCCTCTTGATATCATTCCCTTCTTTGTTAAGGACGGAAGTATCATCCCCATGAGGGCAGCAGCTCTTTCTACCGAAGAGCAGAATGATGAGATAGAGTTTAAGAGATTCGGAAATGTGACCAAGGGTTATGAATTCTACGAGGATGCCGGTGACGGGTACGGATACGAAAAGGGTGAGTACAAGCTTACGGTCATTAAATAAACAGAGTGTGTGAAGCTATGGATAAAAAGAGTCTGAAACATGTGATAGATGTTGCTATGGGAAGGGAAGCGGCTGACCTGTGTTTAAAAAACTGCAAGGTCATCGATGTATTCAATAAAGAAGTGTTTGAATCCGATATCCTGATCACAGAGGGAGTTATTGCAGGATATGGTAAAGCAGATTTCCCGAAAGCAGCTGAAGAGATAGATGTTAAAGGTGCTTATATAGCTCCGGGATTTATAGATGGGCATGTACATATTGAATCAAGCCATGTTTCTCCGGCAGAGTTTTCGCGTCTGGTAGTGCCTCACGGGACAACTACCGTTATAGCAGATCCTCATGAGATATGTAATGTATGCGGGCTTGACGGATTTGACTATATGCTTGAAAGTTCAGAAGATATAGCATTACAGGTGTTTTTTCAGTTCCCATCCTGCGTTCCTGCAACTCCTTTTGAAAATGCCGGGGCGGTATTAACATCTAAGGAAATCGCTGAACTTATAGATAATCCACGTGTCCTGGGTCTGGGTGAACTGATGAATTTTCCGGGAGTTATTTCTGCAGATGATGAGATATTAAACAAGCTAATGGTAGCCCGTAATGCTAAAAAAATAGTGGATGGCCACAGTCCGGACCTAAGGGGTGCAAGACTGGATGCATACGCAGCTGCAGGTATCCGTGATGACCATGAATGTACTACTCCTGAGGATCTTAAGGACCGGACCCGCAGGGGGATATATGTTATGCTGAGGCAGGGGACAAGCTGCCACGATGTGATAAGGTTACTGCCGGGTATAAATGAGAAAAATGAAAGATTTTGTCTGTTCTGTACTGATGACAGGCAGGCAGCCAGTCTGGTAAATGAAGGACACATAGATAATAATGTGCGACTCGCTGTTGCAAATGGTCTTGATCCTCTTAGTGCAATACGTATGGCTACGATAAACGCTGCAATCTGTTTTGGGTTAAATGACAGAGGTGCGGTGGCACCGGGATACAGAGCTGATCTTATATTATTTGACAGCTTAGAGGATATCAGGATCCGTAAGGTTTGGATAGGTGGAAAAACGGTAGCAGAAGATGGGAAATATCTGGCTGCGGATAAGCATATTGAACCTAAAAAAGTTAGCGGAAAAGTGAATGTGAAGGATTTTTCCATATCAAGACTTGAACTTACGGTGAGCTCCGATATCGCAAGGACGATAAAGCTTATACCTTACTCTGTAGTTACAGAGGTCGGTTCTGCCAAAGTAAAGACTGATCAACAGGGCAGATGGATAAGAGATGAACAGGATATAGTTAAGATTGCTGTAGTAGAACGTCATCACGGCAAGGGTACCGTGGGTCTGGGACTGTTGGAAGGCTTCGGGCTGAGCGGCGGTGCGATCGCTACCAGTGTTGCTCATGATTCACATAATTTCATAGTAGCCGGAGATGATGACAATGATATGGTGATTGCCATAAACAAGCTGATCGAAATGGGCGGCGGTATGGTAGTAGTATCAAAAGGAGAGGTACTGGGCAGTTTTCGTCATGAGATAGCGGGACTTATGACAGACCGACCCGGAAAAGAAGTTGCAGATGCTTTAAGGGAGCTGGAAATACTAGCCCGTGAGAGGCTGCATATCAATGATCATGCGGATCCGTTTATGACACTGTGTTTTATGGCTCTTCCGGTAATCCCGGAACTAAAGATCACAGACAACGGACTTTTTGATGTGCGTAAGTTTAAACCTGTTACGATAGAATTAAATTAATTATGCATATGGATAAGAAAACTAAGAATCCCACAAAACCTAATAAAACAAAACAGCTTGATATTTCAATAAATGATCATTCGTTAAAGCTGTTGATCACCTACTTCTCCGTAATTTCTGCACTGGAATTGCTGGCTTACGGAGTTGGTGGTTTTTTTTCTGTTTTAGCGACTTACATTTGGTTATTCACCGGTATTTTCTGGGTAGGGTATTTTTTATCCAATGTTGGGCTTACTATAGTAAATGATATAAAAAAGAAGAAATTTGTTTTATTAGGTGTATTTTCGTTTCTTATATTATTCTTGTTCATATTTATTGGTAATATCTCTTTTTCAGATATAAATCCCGATGCAACTCAGCAGTTGGCAGCAGGATTAAAATCATTTGATTCTGCGGATTTAAACTATACCGGAATAGCATTTCTGGGATATCCTAACCGACAATATGTAATTGCCGCTATCCCTGCTCTTATCTTCGGGCGCAGCATATGGACAGCTCATGCCGGTTTTGGAATCATGTTCCTCATCGGGTTAACTGTACTGTTTATTAATTTAAGAGCATGGCTTAAAAAGAATTCCTTAAAAGAAGAATATGCTCTTCTTCCCTGTTTTGCATTTCTTGCATTTCCGTTTATAACAGAATACTATATGAATTTTGAACAGGCGATAACTCCAGTTGCGCTTACAATGCTTGGGATAGGACTTTTCCTGAAACTTACAATGGAGCCGGACATTTTATCAATAATGGCGGTTTCGTATGTCGGGTGTCTGATGGCGGATTCATATACGCCGGTACTGGCTTCATTAGGTTTATTATTGGTATTCCTTTGTCTTTATGCCATTAAGATTAAAACCGATAAATCTGATATAATAAAAAACCAAACCGGAGATATTAAATCAATCTCATATGCCTGTTTCGGATGTGCCGCCAATATTCTGGTCTTCTTTATTGCAACCTATATCTCAGGACGGTCGGACAGGCTCACAGAATTCAGAGAAAATACTTCTTTAGTGAAAACCGCATTAACTACATGGAAAGAGTTCTTTACAGATGCAAATGTCCGTTTCCTGGGGCTTTTTGCCGGAGCTGTAATATTGTATATGCTGCTTTCCGTAACTTTAAGATTAAAGATCGCAGATATACTGGTATCGCTCTGGGTTTTAGGTGTGGTATTTTTCTCGGATTATATGACCGGCTATACAGCATATGATAAAGCATGGCTTATGCAAAGAAACATGGTAGTGATCCCGGTACTTGTTATCTGTATCTTTATAGCCATAGTTAATTTCCTAAAAAAACATGAGCTGACTATCAGCCAGCCCATTCAGGTTATACTTATCATATTCTTTTTTGCGACAGGTTTGTTTAATTTTATGCAGCCCCACAGGTCATTTAAATACTTTGGTTTTATCCAGCCCATGAAGTATGCGATAGACTATATAGACGAAACCCTAAAAGAAAACGGATTGAAAAACACAGATGAATTTAACCTGATAATCTATACGGATAATGTTCTTCAGAGCAATATCCATGATTATGCGGCATTTTTCTATCCGAATGCAACTACCTATTCTGAAACAGGCTACCTATATAACAGCAGTATAGATTATTCTAAACCGAGTATTTATCTTGCAGAAGATACAAGACTAAAGATCCTGGAGCCGGATAATGCGGATACGGATGAGTATATAAAATTTTTAAAGACCGCTACCGACAATAAAATCTACAAGAACTTAAGGTATGGCACTGAAATAACCTGGCATATGAAATATATAGCTCCATAAAAATTCATTAATTTACATATGAATGCTCCACGGTGATCACACAGTTATATCGCTGATCAATCTTTTTAAGCTTTCCTTCAAGATCATCGGTAAACTTCCTGCATTCTTCCTTCTTATATGAATAAGGAAGTACCAGATCAAAAATAAGATTTATCTGATCCGTTCCGCTTACCATACGGAAATCATGTATGGATGCTGACGGATCTTTTTCTTTTACGGCATCCGAGATTATTTTTCTGGTGTTCTGAACTGCTTCGTTATCCGTATCTATAGGGTCCATATGTATGACCAGGAAAATATTCAGATCCCGGAGTACGTCCTGCTCTATCCTGTCCACTATCTCATGTGCGGTTTCTATCGAAAGAGTATTTTTTATCTCTGCATGAACCGATGCCATACGCCTGGTCGGTCCATAGCTGTGGACTATCAGATCGTGTGTTCCCTCTATACCCTCATATGAGCATATCTTTTCACATATTTCCTTATATAAGTCTTCGGGTACAGCCTCGCCCAAAAGAGGTTCGATGGTATCCCTTGTTACACTTATACCTGCAAGGAATACCATGACAGCTACCAGACAACCCATGTAACCGTCCACATTCCAGCCAAGGAATCTGTATATCAATAAAGAAACAATAGTGGCTGATGTAACAAAAACATCTCCCATGGCATCCCTTGCCGTAGCAAGGAGTACTTTAGAATCAATCTTTTTACCAAGCTTTCTGTTAAACAGGGACAGCCAGATTTTTACAAAGACCGAAACGATAAGTATGATTAGGGCTATCAGCGAGATATTCAGATCCTCGGGATGAAATATTTTTTCTAAAGAGGTTTTAAAACAGGATATGCCAACCTCTAATATAATGAAGGAAACTATCAGAGCAACAATATATTCATATCTGCCATGACCAAATGGATGCTCCTTGTCTGCCGGCTTTGCTGCAAGCTTTGCACCTATAAGGCTAATAACAGACGAAGCCGCATCAGACAGGTTATTGAAGCTGTCGGTCATAACCGCCGAAGAGTTTATGATCAGACCTATGATAAGCTTACCCGCAAATAAAAAAACATTGCAGATAATACCGACCAGACCTGCTAACACTCCATATGCTGACCGGTCCTTTTTATCTTTTATGAATATTTTTTCTAATAAATTTGTCATTTTCATGCCTCAGCCAAATGAAATTAATGAATATTATACTCCAAGAACCTCGTATTTTCAAGGGTTTCCGGTGTTTTTAAATATTTTTTTAAAAATTTTAAAAATAATGCTTGACAAATAATATTATACGTCGTATAGTATTATACGTCGACAAGATATTATATGAGTTATAAATACTATATCTAAAATAATCAATTATATGAATTACATTAATTACATTAATTACAAATAGCAGGGTTACCTGCAGAAAGGACAAAAAATGACTTATCAGTTAACGGCTCCGCTACTTGATGCTTGTGTACTGGGAGTTGTTGAAAAGGAAGATGTTTACGGATACACACTGACACAGAGGGTCATGGATGTGGTCGACATCTCCGAGTCAACACTTTATCCGGTGCTAAGACGATTACAAAAGTCAGGTCTGCTGGAAACATACGATGTGCCCTATCAGGGACGAAACCGAAGATATTACAGGATAACACCTCCCGGAAAAGAACAGTTAAACTTCTTTAAAACCGAATGGATATCCTACAAAGAAAAAATCGACGCATTGCTGGGCGGTATGAATTTGTTAACCAACCCCATCAACCAATGATAAAAATAACTCTAATAACAAAACATAATTCAAGGAGGAAAAGCTTAAATGAATAAGCAGGCATTTATGCAAGAGCTCGAATATCGGCTGAGACACTTAACCGATGATGACAGGCTCGATGCACTGGAGTATTACAGTGAGTATATTGATGATTTAAATCTTCCGCCGGAAGGTGATGTGTGTGTACATCTCGGTACACCTAAGGAGGTAGCGAGACAGATAATTGCTCAGACTACCGAGAGAAAGATCGAAGAACAGCAGGAAAAGAAAACCACGAAGGGCTTCGGTTCCATCGTATGGCTGGCGATACTCGGGATATTCGCTTCACCTATAGCCATACCTCTTGCGATAGCAGCAGTAATAATCTTTCTTTCATTCATCATCGTTATCGGCTCCGTTGTATTTGCTTTCGGAGTAGCAGGTGTGGCATGTATCGCAGCCGGTTTGGCAACAACTGTTATAGGACTTGTTTCACCCGGTTTCGCACAGAAGCTTATCGTAATGGGCTCAGGATTATTTATCTGTGGACTTGGCATCATGTTCATGCTCCTTACATCACTTCTCGCAAAGCTTATGGTAAAGATGATTTCCGGCATAATCAGAAAGATGGCCCGCCGACATGCAATGAAGAAAATGAATCAGTAATCCAAGGATGGAAAACAACAACAGTAAAATATTTACACGGAGGAAAAAAGAAATGAAAGGATCAAAGATCTGGTTAATTATAGCAACAGTATTAATGATAAGCGGTCTCGGACTCGCAGCAGTAGGCACCGCAAACGGCGGCTCATGGCGTTTTAAGATTAAGAATTTTAAAGTAACAACAAAAGCAGACAATGATTACGTAACAAAAACAATCAACTATAATGATTCAGAAGCATTCAAAAAAATAATCGTGGATTCAAGCACTATTGATATTAATATCCGGAAGGGTGACGGTTATTCAGTAACTTACTTCGTTCCTGAAGACAGCATTCCTGAGATATCAAACAACAACGGAGTTCTTGATATCAATACTACAGAAGATAACGGAATTACATTTTTTGACTTCACATTTATGGATTTTGATGATAATAACCCTTATATCACCATCACAACACCTTATGCAGATGCTACAGATTTCAAAGTTAAGACCTCAACAGGTGATATAACCGTCACAGACATGAACTTCGAAGGTGAAGTGAAGTCCAGCACAGGTGACATCAAGATAACCCGTGGTTCATTAGGTTATGTAGATATCTTAACATCTACCGGTGATATCACAGTTGATAATATAAAGTCAGTATCAATCAGTGCAAACACATCTACCGGCGAGACAAGACTTATCAACTCTTCTGTTTCAGAAAAGCTTTATGTTGATACTTCAACAGGTGATGTAGAACTTATCGATGATACACTTGGCAGATTTGAAGTTGAAGGCAGCACTTCAGATGTTAAAGTTAATAACTCGGAGATCGGTAAAGTAAAGATTTCGGTTTCAACAGGCGAAGTTGAGTTAGGCTTAAAGGGTGACGAGGCTGATTACAGTTTCGATCTCCACAGTTCAACAGGTGATATCAGGATTGGAAAAGATGAGTATGAAGACAACCTTGTAAGAGAAAGAAATACAGATAATTCAGTATATGTTCACACTTCAACAGGTGACATTGACATAGATTTCAACAAGTAATAGCTGCTTATTCATTCGGGGATTGCAATACTAACGCAATCCCCAATGGTAACAAAAATAAACGGTGGGACAAAAAATGTTCCATCGTTTATTTTTTTTGGAACCTCTTTCATAATCCCTTCGTCTAATCATCAAACAAGAAGATAAAAAACGTACGGATCCGAAATAAATCAATATTTGAATAATTAACAACGAACATTTCCTATTCGATATAGGAAAAAACTGAACGGAGGAAAAATTTTATGAAGAAAAAAATATTAGCAATAGGTTTATCATTAGTATTAACATTAGGACTCGCAGGATGCTCAAGTGCAAAGAATAATGATCGTGCTGAAAATTATGCACCGACTGCAAACACAAATTCTGTACAGTCATACAATTACAAGACACCCGATACAGTAGCGGATGAGAGCTCAAGATATTTTGACCTGGCAGTAACGGAAAGTGCAGATACATACAGCTTTGGCGGATATGATCAGAAAACTGGGATCAACTGGAATACCGAAGAATATAAGCACATCGATGAAAATGGCTGGAAGGCAGTAAGCGTATCCCCCTTCTCTACATTTGCTGCAGACGTGGATACTGCATCATATGCAAATCTTAGACGTATGATCAATAACGGACAGAGGATCCCCGAGGATGCAGTAAGGATTGAGGAGCTCATTAATTATTTTGATTATGATTACACAGCACCGACAAATAATGATCCTTTTTCTGTAACTACAGAGATGGCACCTTGTCCTTGGAACGAAAATACCAATTTACTTATGGTCGGTATCAAGGCCAAGGATATCGATATGAGCCAGAGGAAAGCATCAAACCTTGTATTTTTGGTAGATGTATCCGGTTCAATGAATGGTGAGGACAGATTAGGTCTTGTTCAGAAATCCTTCAAGATGCTTACAAATGAGCTGAATCAGGATGACCGTATCTCACTTGTAACATATGCTTCAGGTGACAGGATCGTGTTCGAGGGACTTTCGGGTGCAAACAAAAAAGAGATCACTGAATATGTGGAAGACCTTTTCGCAGGCGGTGGAACAAACGGTTCTGCAGGTATTCAGACAGCATATGAGATAGCTGAAAAATATTATATTGAAGGCGGAAATAACCGTATCATCCTGGCTACTGACGGTGACCTCAATATCGGTATCACAGATGAAGGCTCTCTTACAAGACTTGTAAAGGAAAAGGCAAAGAGCGGCGTATTCCTTTCAGTGCTCGGTTTTGGCTGGGGAAATATTTCCGACAGCCGTATGGAAGCATTGGCAGATAACGGAAACGGAAATTACAGCTATATTGATTCTATGACTGAGGCAAAGAAGGTACTGGTTGACGAGATGGGCGGTACTCTCTTTACAGTAGCAAAGGATACCAAGATCCAGGTAGAATTTAATCCTGCAGTTATAAAGGGATATCGTCTGATAGGATACGAAAACAGGACTATGGCAGCAGAGGATTTTAATGATGACAAAAAGGATGGCGGAGAGATAGGTGCAGGCCACACCGTTACAGCCCTTTATGAGATAGCTTTAAAGGACAGCGCACAGGAAATCCCCGAAGTAGAATCAAAGTATACAGCAAAGGCTGATGCTGATGCAGAGGGTATAGCAAGTGAATACCTTACTGTAAATATCAGATATAAGCAGCCTGATGGAGAGACCAGCAGCCTGATCACCCATCCTGTAGACAGCACTTATTACAGTGAAAACATGAGCGAGAATCTTTCCTGGGCAGCAGGTGTAGCTCAGGCAGGTATGATCATCAGAAAGTCTGAATACGCAGGTACAAGCACCATGGAGAATGTTTTAGAAAGACTTAAATCACTCAACTCTGTAAAAGAGGATGCATACAGACAGGAATTCTGTGAGCTTATGGATATGGTAAGATAGTTAAATAGTTATTTGCAAAAATAACTTTTACATACATAACGTTCTTCCTATTTGCAGACACCCGGGTTTATGATCAATTCAGAGACCCGGGTGTCTCTTTGTAAAAAAATATAGTTTGCCTAAGGGGAAAAATTATGGTAACATTGGGATGAAAAAGAAAATATCCCAAAAATTTCCGGAAAGAATAATATGAAAAACAGGATTGCAGAAAATATAATATGGGCTATGAGCGCTATCATGACAGTAATCTATGTGATAGTGTTTGTTTTGGTGTCTGATCCGGAGTTCATCATCCCGGGGATTGTATTCGGAGTAATCCTTCTTATTATGTTATGTGCCTCAGTTTTTAGTGAAGGAAGGAATAAGCAGGGATGCCTGATCGTGTATGCAATCATTGCCATGGGACTTTCGTTCATATGCCATCAGATCTGGTGCGGTCTGCCGATGCTCACTGCGACGGCACTATATTCATGTAATGATTTTTTGCTGTATTCCAATAAGAAAAATATTTTGGTTAACATATTTTTGGTTGGCGGGTTCGCATTCTGGTCCAGAAGGCTGACTCCCGAAAAACTCGGGGTGGGAGGATATATCGCCCTTGTATGTATTTTGGTCTTTGCAATTATATGGAGTTTTGCGGTATATTGGCTTTTCAGATATTTTGAAATGAATTCAAATCTTGAAAAAGCACTCCGGTCTTCTGCACTTGATGCCATGAACGAGAGAGAGCTCCGTATGGAGATTGCCGAGAGCAAGAATATGGCAGAGGAGAATGCGAGATTAGAAGAGCGTGAGAGGATAAGCCGGGATATACATAATGCTGTCGGGCATACTCTTTCAGCAGCAACGGTCACTCTGGATGCAGCCCAGATGCTGATCGATACCGATGCGACAAAAGCAAATCAGAAAATCGATCAGGCAAATGAACGCATCCATGAGGCGATAGGCTCTGTAAGGAGTGTTGTAAGGACGCTGGATGCAGAGGATGACTGTGTGCTGGTAACGGATTATGTTAATTCTTTAAAAGAGCTGATCAATAATTTCACATTGGATACCGAGATAAAAGTGCATCATAATCTGGATCTGATAATTGCAGATGAAGAGCGCAGACAGAGTACTCAGCTTCAAACAGACAGTGGCAATAAACTGCACATTGCCAGGGCAGCTTTCATCAGCAGCAGTATATCGGAACTGCTCACTAACGGAGTAAAACATGGGGGAGCCAAAGTATTTGTTATACTGTTAACTCTTGACAGTTCCCATATCAGTGTCCAGGTAAGTGATAACGGACAAGGATGGGGAGAAATCTCATATGAAGAAAAACAGGCTAAACTGCGAAACGGTTTTGGACTTCGCAAGATGAGTGATTACGTAAAGACTAACGGAGGCAGTTTTGATGTGGATGGAAGCGAGGGCTTCTGCGTAAAATACAGTCTGCCAAGATAAAAATGATCATGATGTGACTGCAGTCATAGAAATATATGACTGCAGTCACTGTTTTTATTTTATATATGGATGTATGATGAAAGTGTCCTGAACAAGGCATACAATTTATGGGAGTTGTCTATAAGGCATATAGGCAAAGCGTGGTTAATCACCATGATTAGGTTTCGGAGGAATCAAAGAATGAAAAAAATTGAAAAAGTTACATTGATAATGATAACAGTATTGGCAAGTTTGTGTTTAACCGGCTGTGGGAAATATGTATCATCCTGGAGTGCTTCCGCATATGTTCATACCAATACATCCTCTTATGCATATATGGACTTTTGGACATTTAAGGGGACACAGGTGCATACTCTGAAATGCAAAAATGAAACCGGAACGCTCAATTATTCCGGAAAGCTTGAAAAAGGAAATGTGATTGTTTATGTAGATTACGACGGAACAAAAAAAGAGCTTTTTAAACTTAGTGATGGAGAGGAAATAAACTCTTCCTTAAAAGACTTAAAAGAAGGCACGGTTTATGTCATATTTGAAACCGATGGAAAATGTGAAAATGGTGAGTTTGAATTTGAATTAGAATAAGGAAAGGAAAACAAATGAAACAAACGGGCAGAGCAAAGCTTTCAGCTTTTGGCTACATCAAAGGAAACCGAAAAAGAGTGACAGCTCTCGTAGTATCGCTGGCAATGTTTGTGGTTCTAAGCTATCTGGTAAGTTACGTACTCGGGTCAACATCGGAGCCGTTCTACCAGGCGTGCAGCGAACCATATCGTGACATGCTGCTCACATCTCCGGAGATAATCATAGGTGATTATGAAACCATAGAGGAATGGAACGAACTAGTCTTAGAGGCTATGCAGGAGAAAGAAGAGGAGATAAGAAAAATCGAGGGTATAACCGGAACAGTAATGTTTAGGTTTGGCCGGGTCAGCATGAAAAGCGTGATAGGAGAAACCACACTTCCCTGTTTTCTGATGGATAACAATCAGGATATACAAACCCTCTTGGATTACAAAAATGCCAAGCTCATACAAGGCAGAATGCCGGAGGCACCCGGAGAAATCCTGGTAGATATGAAGCTTTGGAATAATAGAGGAAATGAAACTCTGGAGTATATGTCAGCCAATTACAAGATAGTCGGACAGGTAGAAAGTGACATTTATCTGGCTTTAGGTCTGGCTCTCCCTGCGGAAAACGATGTTAACCTGGCGGTTTTCCATCCGGATGACGGAAAGGATTACGGAAAAATAATAGAGGATGCCGGGATAAAGCTATACTATGTAAGTGATTATCAGTCCCAATACGACGGGCTCTATGATGATATAGGTTCACTGGATACGGTAGAACGACTGGTACAGATAATAACGGGCGTGCTGCTTGCAGTATGTCTGCTCGTAGTTCTTTCTCTTCATATCATGGATAGACACCAAGAGTGGTGCCTGATGAACTCCATCGGATTTTCCGAATGGGAAATCTATGGTATGGCGCTCAGAGAGTTATTGTTCTGTTTTATTATGGCTATAGTAGTGGGAGCAGGGTTAACAGCAATATCCGGATTTGCATTCAACAAAATACTATGTGAACCCATCGGCATACATGTAAATCCCTGGAGAGAAAATGCGGTAGCAGTTATCATAACTGTATTAATAGCAATTTACGGCTGTTGCCAGATACCGCTGTTTATCAATATTAGAAGAGTTTGTACCGTGGATATGATAGAGTAAAAAGGAGACTTAAAAATGTTTGAATTAAAAAATGCTACAATGATCTATGATATGGATAAGGAAGAAAAAGTATATGCTATGAGAAATATCAACATCAGTTTTCCGGACAAAGGTCTGGTAGGGATCATCGGTCCCTCCGGCAGCGGAAAATCAACTATGATGTATACTATGTCCACCCTGAAAAATCTTACCAGCGGAGAAATCCTGTACAACGGAAGATCGATAACAGGTATAAAGGATGCCGAAAGACAGACTCTTAGAAGGGATGAATTCGGTTTTATATTCCAGAGACATTATCTGGTACCTTATCTTACCGCAGTAGAGAATGCCGTATTGGCGGCCAACTGCCCTAAAAAGGAAGCAGTGGAGAAGGCTAAGGAAATATTACTGAATATCGGTTTAAAGGAAAAGGAGTTGGACAAAATACCGGCAAAGCTTTCCGGAGGACAGCGTCAGAGAGTGGCCATAGCCAGAGCCATGATGAATAATCCCAAGGTTCTTTTTGCAGATGAGCCGACAGCTTCCCTCGACCATGAGAATGCATATCTCGTAATGGACAGATTAAGAGAGTATGCAAAGGAAAGACTTGTGATAGTCATCACCCATGATCACAGTATCTTAAGGGATACGGATATGACAGTGGAAATCTGGGATGGAAGTATATCGGATGTGAAACAAGGTTTGCTACAGGAGACGGCTTGACTCCTCATCCGGAGCAGGATTCAAAAAAGAAAGGAATAAGGCAGAAAATATGACACCTTTTTCACCATTAACATATATTAGCAGGAACCGTGGAAGAGTGATCAGTATCATATTGATCCTGGCATGTACCTGTGTGGTATTTATGGGCGGGATGTATATAGATAACATAGGTGATACCTGTATTTACGGTTACGAGGAACCTTCCCAATATGCCATATGGTATATGCAGGGAAACAATAATGACATCATTGATGAAAGAAGCGCATATATCGATGAGCTGGATAAACTTTTGCCGGAATGCGCAAAAAATACGCTTGCGGTAAGTACACCTTCAGTAAGCTATAAAAGCATTATGGGTTTCAAAATGTCGATCACAGGCTTTTTTATGCGATCCCGGGAGGATTTTAATACCTTTGTGGAATATACGGATATACTGCCCAAAGGGACTACAGTCAGTGATGGCGGGCTTATAATATCAGAGTGGCTGGCTAATAACTGGGGAGTAAAGGAAGGCGATATCATAAAAGGCAACGGAGAGTTTGAGGATGTTTACTTTCCTGTTGATATGACGGTAGAAAAGGTTTTACCGTTAAAGGGAATTCAGATATATGGCTGGTCTTCGGAAATAAATGGCAGCAGCGGCATGATCCTGCCTACGGAAAAGGGTACCGCTCATGATGCCGGTCTTTCAGGTGCCCTGAATGAATTCAGGCAAGAGATAAAAGAAAAGTATCCTCATATAATAGTTACCACCAATGAAACCCTTAAGGAAAATGTAAATGATTCAATAAGTTTTCTCACATACATCTTCTGGGCGATCATCCTGATAGTGGCAGTAGTATTTGCCGTAACGGTAAATGCTACCTTTGCGGCAATGTATGACAAGAGAAAATACGAGTTTTCAATATACAAAGCAGTGGGATTTTCAAAGGGAAAGATTTTTGGAAAGATATTCGGAGAGCTGCTTGCCATGGACGGACTTGGACTCCTGGTGGGTGGAACAGCCTGCTTTGTAATAGTCAGTATACTTAATGAACTCCTTTGGGATCAGGGTCAGCATCTTATACGTCCTTCGTTACTCGGCATTATTGGAACACTGATCTGTAACCTGGCGATAATAGCCCCTGTATTGCTCTCCAATATGAGAAGAGTCAGGAAATATGATGTAACGGTATACTAGGCAACTTTTAAAAATTGTAAGTTTTTATTGAAATAATAATTGATTTAGTATATATTGTACTTATTGGAACAAAATATTTTCAATAAGGAGACTTAAAATGGGCTTAGTTGATATTATCATTAGTTTAGCTCTCGGAGCTTTAGCCGGATGGCTTGCAGGTATAATCATGAAGAGCAGCAACGGATTGTTATTAAACATTATCCTCGGTTTGGTAGGCGGTATTGTAGGAGGATATGTTTTCGGACTTATCGGAATCACATTCTTCGGAGTTGTCGGTACTATTATCCGTGCGGTAGCCGGTGCTTGTCTGGTGATTTTTATAGTAAGACTTATAAAGAAAAACTAACACAAAAGGTGCCGGGAAGTTCCCGACACCTTTTTCTTATAAGGTTATTGTCTAATATTTCCTACTTACCAGATAACAGCATTTCCTTCTATATCGCAATCGTCTCCGCAGCATCTGACAAGCAAATGATAAAGTCTTTTTGAAATCCTGGTATTATCCACCTTGATGGTTGTATTATCAAAACTGTTGCAAAAATCATCAAAGTTCTTGATCTCGTTGGAATCATTTATCTCTGCATTTGACAGGTCAACATCACAGTTGTCACCTATCTTGGAAAGCAGGACAGCAAATGCAGCCTCACTCAAGGTAGCATTTACAAAGCTCCAGCTGTTATTATCGGAAGTATTTCCGGATTCACCTATTTCCTTAGTGGTATCCCTGGCAGTTCCGATCATGGTATTGTTGCCGGATACATCCGCATTATCTCCTACCTTTTCCATGATAGCATAAAATGCATCACCGCTTATAGAAGCGTTATCTATCGAAACACTGATGTTATCCGCTGTTTCGATATCGGAAAGATCTGCTTCATCGCAGTCTTCAATGCAGTATCCGTTCAGATCCAGATCTCCGTTATCTTCCGTCTTGCTCAGTAACTGTGCTAAAACATAAGTATCCATTTTACGGGAGTTTTTTTCCGGTTTTCTTGTAAAATTACTCTCGGAATATGGATTTTTATTGGAACGCTTAGCTTTGTTTTCCCAGTCTCCGAAATTACACTTTTGGAATTTATCAAAGCCTTCCATGGCTTCCTTTACGGCATTGCTGACCATCATTCCGATATTGTTGAGGAAGTTTTCGGTCGCCTTTTTATCTGCCTCATTAAAACCTTTAGGTCCGCTGTACCATCCAAAAGGTCCGTTTCCCGGTCCTTTATTACCGCGTTCCCAGTTCCAGCTCCTGCCGTGCTTTCTTCCAAACCAGTCATTGTTTCCTTCTGAATTATAATCCGGAAGATTTGAATACTCCTCAAAATTCTTTACAGGGAAAATCTTGTACGGTTTCTGGAATGCTACGAAAACAAATTTGATCTTATCGGCATCTCCCGTATTAAAAGGAATCCTGTAAAATCTGATGGATGAACCGTTCCAGACTTTTTCCATAGTTGGTCTGTATTCCCTGTGAAGAAGACTGTACTGATATCTGTTGTTCCAGTCATCCTTGCCTGGATCCTCTGCGGGATCTGCATCGGCAGATTCAATAACTTCGCCTGCCTTTGCCTCATCCGATGCACTCAGATCCGGGATAGCTTTTACCTTAGCTTTCTCGTGTATCGGCATAACGATAAAGTTGCACTTTGCATCTCCCCGGACTTCGTCAATATCACCGGTCATAGCAAAAAGGAATTCAAAATCCGTATCCTTTTCCACCGGCATTTCATAAGAAATCTGAGTCCAGTTGTGACCCCAGTCACCTATCTCGTATACCTCAACATTGTTACCTAAAGCATCCGTCACAAACATCCTGTTTGCGATATTGTTTCCTGTACATGTAGGATCTATACCAAATTTTCTTGCTTCAAAACCTATAACCTTACTCATCTTATGTACCTCCGCAAATTTATTGTCATCTACGGTCGGAACCTGAGTATCCGTTATCCTTATACAGTTTTCATCGACGGGCTCAGCCCGACCTTTCTTGACCAGCCCCTTAGCCCTTTTCGGGTAAGTGTAGCCGATCACTACGCCATTTTCATCAATGATCGTTACGTTTTTTTCCATGGGTGTCTCCCCCTATTATTTTTTACCGGCTTTTTTTATCCGGCTTATTACTGAATCAGACTCCTGTTTTTTATAATGGGTGTCCTCCCCGTCCGACATTTACACTATATAAAAAAATTACATACCTGTCAAGCAATTTCACTGACAGGTATGAAAAACCACAGTAAGAGGTAAGTATTGTTATTTACGGCATATAAATATCCCGGCTTCCTTTGTCACATAAAAGCCCTTGCCCATCTCTGACTTTACAAAGCTTTTAAACTCCTTAAAATCATCCAGGATATACTGGTTCTGGTTTCCGTGACAGGAAATAATATAATTTATCAGATCCTCCGCCTCGGTAACATAGAGACTGTCCTCGTATTCCTTCCATTCAATATTGTTGAATTCGCTGCCTAGGATCTCGCCCCCGTTTGTCTTTCCGAATATTTTATACAGATCCTTCGCTGCGAGTACAATCCTGTCATCATACTGCATGACAAGCTCACTGATTTCCTTCATATGATCGGACCCATAGGTACTGCATATAAAAACTCCGTCTTTTTTCAGTACCTTTTTTATTCTGTTTAAGGTATCCTGCATATCATTTGCATAAAACAGACAGTGATTCGCGATGATCATATCCGCAGAATTTTCCGGCAGATCCATATTGTCCATATCTATCAGCTTAAAGGAAAACCTCCTGTCCTCCGGATCAAAGCGTCCCCTTGCTTCTTTTAATACACCTTCGGAATTGTCGGAAAGAATTATTTTTATCTTTTTGGGGATTTTATCCATATTCTGGAGCCAAAAATCACCGTTTCCACATCCAAGCTCCAAAATATGCATACCGGATCTTATATTGCTGACTCTGTATATCCAGGGAAACCATTTCTCTTCATTCTGGGAATAAAGTGCATGCAGTCTGATCCTGGCGGAAATATTTGAAGTATCTACATACTGCTGCATAAGACTCTTTTTCAGACCGGTCTCTGTCACCTGCTGCATAAGCAGTGACCAGTCCGTTTCACCTGTTTTTTCTATCTCCTCAAGAGTGTTTTCCAGTATTTCACGGACAAGAGCCATCTGCTTTATCTTTTCATCTATGAGATTTAACTGCTGTTTTAGAGAAGCGATCAAAGTACTGTTCTGTTCTTCCTCTTTTGTATCAAGCGATAAGGCAGGTACCGCAGGCTCCTGAATATCATTTAACGAAAAGCCGAGATATTTTAAAAACAGGATCCTCTGTATCTTCTCAAAATCTCTGTCAGTATAAAATTTGTATCCGTTTCCACCCATGTATGAAGGAGTCAGAAAACCATGATCATTATAATAACGTAATGTTTTCTTTGTAACATGGGCTCTTTTTGCAAACTCCCCCGAAGTATATAAGCCTTCTTTTACCATCGTTTTTTCGACCTTTTCTGACTAACAAGAAAAATATTTTTGAAAATTTAAAAAAAATGCTTGACTGTGCCCTTAGGGCACACTTTATACTTCGTATTGTAATACAGATCACAACTCGTGTCAAGGTCAATTGACCATTTTAGAAGGAGGTACATTATGACCATTATCGTAACCGGTGGAGCCGGATTTATCGGCAGTAACTTTATATTCCATATGTTAGGAAAATATCCCGACTACCGCATCATCTGTCTGGACTGCCTGACATATGCAGGTAATCTTTCAACACTTAAATCCGTTATGGATAACCCGAATTTCAGATTCGTAAAGGAAGATATCACAAACAGAGAAGCAGTTTACAAGCTCTTCGAGGAAGAAAAGCCTGACATGGTAGTAAACTTTGCAGCAGAGAGCCATGTAGACCGCTCTATAGAAAATCCTGAGGTATTCCTTAACACAAATATCCTGGGTACCGCAGTACTTATGGATGCCTGCAGAAAATACGGCATCAAGAGATATCATCAGGTATCAACCGACGAAGTATACGGAGACCTGCCTCTTGACAGACCTGACCTCTTCTTTACAGAGGAAACACCCATCCATACTTCAAGCCCCTATAGTTCATCAAAGGCAGGCGCTGACCTTCTGGTTCTCGCATACCACAGAACCTACGGACTTCCCGTATCCATCAGCAGATGTTCAAATAACTACGGACCTTATCATTTCCCGGAGAAGCTCATCCCTCTGATGATCGCTAATGCTTTAAATGATAAGCCCCTCCCCGTATACGGAAAGGGAGAAAATGTCAGAGACTGGCTGTATGTAGAGGATCACTGCCGTGCTATCGACCTCGTAATCCATAAGGGACGTGAGGGTGAAGTATACAATATCGGCGGCCACAACGAGATGAAGAATATCGATATCGTAAAGATCATCTGTAAAGAACTCGGTAAACCCGAAAGCCTCATTACTTATGTAACCGATCGTAAGGGACATGACATGAGATATGCCATCGATCCTACCAAGATCCACAATGAGCTCGGCTGGTTACCTGAGACCAAGTTTGCTGACGGCATAAAGAAAACCATTAAGTGGTACTTAGATAATAAGGAATGGTGGGAGACCATCATCTCCGGTGAGTACAGAAATTACTACGAGAAAATGTACGGAAACCGCTGATTTAATATAAACATAAAGTTGATAAAAGACACTTCTATTGATTTACGGATCCGTAGAAGTGTCTTTGTTTTAAGTTGACAAAGTTCATATCTAAGCATATACTAAATTTATGTGAATTACGGAAGGATTTCAAAGGGGGAAGTATGGCAAAAGTAAATGATCCGATAGTTATAAATGGGACAAGAGTCAAGAACAGACTGACTATGGCACCTACGGTCAAATTTGATTATGCAGGTGAGGACGGCCAGCTTACGTTAAGGCATCTGGTACATTATCTGGAAAGGGAAGAAGGCGGTATCGGGCTCATCTGTGTTGAGGCGACTGCGGTAACTCCGGAGGGCAGGTTTGCTAAAAATCACCTCGGACTTTGGGAGGATGCTCAGATAGAAGGGCATAAAAGAATAAACGAAACATGCCATATGAATGATGTGGTGGCTTTAATACAGCTTAATCATACAGGCGTAACCGGGAATCCTATATTTGGTACACCGATAGGACCATCCGCTATACCGACCAGGGATGGAAAACTGTCTAAGGAAATGAGCATAGATGAAATACATGCGATGCAGGAAAGCTTTATTGCCGCTGCCTGCAGGGCTAAGGAAGCCGGATATGCCGGTATACAGCTGCATGGATGTCACGGATATCTCATAAACCAGTTTGTATCACCCAAAACCAATCTCAGAACCGATAGATACGGTGAAAACAAGGCTTTATTCGGCAAAGAGATAATACAGGGTATAAGAGAAAAATGCGGAAAGGACTTTATCATTTCAGTCAGGACTCCCGGTGCGGAGCCCGATGTTCAGCATGCTGTCGATGTGGCAAATGAATATGTGGAGGCAGGGTGCGATTATCTCCAGGTTTCACACGGCATTGACAGTTTCGGGGTAAAACTGAAGCCGGACGATGCGCCCTATAGTGACCTGTGTGCATTGGGCGTAAACTTCCATTCGATATTTAAGGGAAAAGTTCCTGTTTCCTGTGTCGGAGGGCTGCTTACACCGGAGCGGATAGAGTATATTATTGAAAATGATCTGGCGGATACTGTGGATCTGGCTCGCGGGATACTTGCAGATCCCCAGCTTCCAAATGCAGTATTAAACGGAACTCCGTATACCCAGTGTTTTGAATGCCAGCGCTGCCAGTACGGACCGGGTACAGCGCATGTATGTCCGGCAGAGATGAAACGTGTCAAAAGGGACGGTTCTGTTTGACACATTTTGAGATAGTGAATAATAAAAATTGGAAGGATAGACAATCATGAGCAATTTAAGCATGATCCCAAATGGATTAAGCGAGAGTGAGGTAGCAGCTTCAGTCTGTGAGTTAAAGGATATAACACCCGATGAGGTGCTGGATTTTGATATAGTGGTAGTAGGAGCCGGTGCATCAGGCGTACCTGCAGCAGGATGGGCAGCAGAGCTGGGAGCAAAGGTAGCTCTTTTACAGAAGGAATGCGGTGTCGTATCCCAGGGTAACTGCGGATCGGCTATCATAAAGTCACGTTCTACCGAAGCGGGTATAGCAAAGTGGATACATCATACAAACGGACTCTGCGACTGGAGAGCGGATGTAAAACAGCTCAGAGCATATGCAGATTATTCTGAAGAAGCCATGATGTGGTTCTGGAACCGCGGAGGCTTTACAAAAGAGACTGAATACGGTGATGGAAGTAAGGTAGACAGCAATACCGAAAGTGCTAAACTCCTTAATGACGGAGATAAACTCTGTGCTTTCATCAGCACCAGCGGTGATTTTACAGGTACCTGGAAGGACAGGGAAAACAGCTACGAGTATGGTGACGATCATTGTTATTTCTGGGCTCCCTGGGTAGGACCCAAGCCACTTAATGTAGGCAATGCACTTAAAAACATACTGGAAAACGTAAAAGCAAAGAATCCTGATCTGGAGACTTATTTCTCAACACCTGCGGTAAAACTTGTTGTGGAAAACGGTAGAGTAGCCGGAGTCATAGGAAAGAATGCAGACGGGAAATATATAAGATTCAATGCTTCAAAAGCGGTAATCCTTGCTACCGGTGATTATACCAATAATTCTGCAATGGTTAAACACTGGTGTCCGGACATAGATGAGTTTGATAAAAAACAGTTCGGAAAGACCGGAGACGGGCATGTACTTGCCATGAGTGCGGGTGCAAGGATGGAAAATCTCGGCCATACCAAGATGATGCACGACTTTGACTCGGCTCTCATGTGGGAGGAACCTTTTCTGTATCTTAATATGAACGGCGAGCGTTTCACGAATGAGTATACCGGCTTTGTATATATGGGAAACATCCTGAAATATCAGCCCTCATATAAGGGAAGTATGCTGGATGAGGAGCATAAGGAAAAGGGCTCAAAGGGATGGTACTGTACAATATATGACGACAGCTATATGGACTGGCCCGTAGATGAATTCGTGAGCGGAAAGGTACCGCCTCAAGTGATGCAGAAATTTATACCCGGAGCGGTAGAAAATCCTCAGGGAGTATTTAAAAACCTGATAGACCTGCATAAATGTGACACCCTGGAGCAGCTGGCTAAAGAACTTGATATACCGTATGATAAGATGAAGGCATCCATAGACAGGTATAATGAGCTCTGTGACAAGGGCTGTGATACAGATTTTGGAAAGCCTGCAAAATACATGCATAAGATAGAGAAAGCACCTTTCTGGGGAGCAAGAAAACATATCCGTGTATCCGCAGAGGTTTCAGGCGTTGTGGTAAACGAAAACGGTCAGGCACTGAACAGTGAAGGGGACATAATACCGGGACTTTACTGTGTAGGCAATCTTGGAGGCCCGTTCTACGGAGGAGCGGATTATCCTTTCCACCAGACAGGTCTGTCCCTTGGCAGATGCTATACATTTGGCATGATAGCGGCAAGGCATGCACTTGGAAAACTATAAATAACATCGGAGTCGGAAAAAGTGAAAGATATTTTATCTGTAGAAACGATGAGAAGGAGTGACGCAGCAACCATATCGGGCGGGATTTCCGGAAAAGAGCTCATGTACAGAGCGGGGAAAGCCATATATGAAAGTGTCGAATGGAAGGCGCCCGTTGGGATAGTGTGCGGTGTCGGGAATAATGCCGGGGATGGCTATGTACTGGCTGACCTGCTGGCTAAAGCCGGAACGGAATGTACTCTTATTTTGCTGGAAGACCGGTTTTCTGAGGACGGCAGATATTATTATGACAGATGCTTAAAAGAAAACGGCGATGCTGTTTCAGTCAGGTATTTTGAGGATACAGACGATCTAAGCGGATTTGCGACTGTTGTTGACTGCATCTTTGGGACGGGTTTCAGAGGAGAGGTAAAAGGCAAGGCCCGGGAAGCTGTTGAAAAGATAAACAACAGCGGTGCATATGTAGTTGCTGTAGATATAAACAGCGGACTAAACGGGGACTCCGGTATGGTAGGACCGGGAAGTATATGTGTGAGATCAGATGTCACTGTTTCCATAGGAAGCTTTAAACCCGGACATTTTTTAAATATGGCTAAGGATGTCATGAAGCAAAAGATAAACTGTGACATTGGGATCCGGCCGATACAGAAACCGTATTATCTGATAACAGCCGAGGATATAAAGCCATATTTTACGGAGCGTTCCAATTTTTCAAACAAGGGAACATACGGATATACGGCTATCATCGGAGGCTCCAGGAAATACAGCGGTGCCCTGAGACTGGCTGCTATGGCCAATGCGGCTATGAGATCGGGAGCAGGAGTGGTGAAGATAGGTCTGCCAAATTCCTTATATCATGATTTATTACCGCTGATACTTGAGAGTACGGTATCACCGCTCTCTGACGACGATGGCGAGCTGGTTTTTGTCGAAGAAGAGATAAAAAGCCTTATATCCAATGTAAAAACGGTTGCCTTTGGCATGGGCATCGGTATAAGTCCAGAGATATCAAAATGCCTGGAATATCTGTTAAAGGAATATACCGGTACTTTGATAGTTGATGCCGACGGATTAAATGTGCTGTCAAAGCTGGACAGGGAGCTGTTGCGCAGGGCACAGGGCAAGGTGGTGCTCACTCCGCATATTAAAGAGTTTGAAAGACTGACAGGGCTGTCAAAGGAAGAGATTTTGAGTAATCCCGTAAAACATGCCGAAGACTATGCATTAGATGCCGGTGTGGTTTTACTGCTTAAGGGACCGTCAACTATAGTCACGGACGGAGTAAGAACTTATATTGTTGATGCAGGCTGTGCAGGTATGGCTACTGCAGGGAGCGGAGATGTGCTCTCGGGTATTTTATCGGCAGTATGTTCTTTTATGCCTGAGTTGATCAGCTCCGTAAATAATAAAAATATTCCTGATCATACACTTGCTACTGCGATAGCAGCTTTTATTAATGGAAAAGCCGGTGAGTTCGCTCAGCAAAAGACCAATTCGATAAGCATGATAGCAGGCGATACGGTATCGTGCATACCGGAGGTAATTTCCGGACTGATATATAACTCTGATATTTAAGATCATACGTCAACAATTATTTAATAGGAAAGAGAGACAGTATGGGGTATATAAATATAGAAGAAAACCTGAAATTATTTTATGAAGAATACGGCCAGGGAGATAATTATATTCTTTCTGCACAGGTAGGATTTTATCCAAAGGGCATGCAGCAGAAAATGGCAGAGATGGGGTACCATGTTTTCTGCATCACTTTGAGAGGCTTTGCTCCGTCTTCATATGTGGAAGAGGATTATGGCGAAGACTGGTACAATGTTTTCGCTGACGATGTGGTAAGAGTGGCAGATGCTCTGGGTATAAAGAAGTTTATATATATGGGGGCATCCCATGGTGCAGGCGTGGGCTGGCATCTGATGCTGAGACATCAGGACAGGGTTGAATCATTTATAGCTGTAGTGGCAGGTCCCCACAGCCTGAAAGAGGGTACCATGTCATACAGGCAGATGCTTGAGCAGGGTATCATCAAATGTCCTCCGCCCTTCGATCCCGAGATAGATAACGATCCCGCAAGAGTTTTGAGGCGTAAGATAAGAGCAGACCATATCCGTGATAACAGTAAGACACCTGATCCAAGAGAACAGGCCATAGACTACGGCAGGCCTTTGATGGGACTTAAGACCGAAGAAAGACTCTGTGAAGAACTGAAGAAAATCCAGGTACCGACTCTGCTTATCGGAGGCACGGAGGATCCCATCAGCAAGATGGAGCTGATGATGCGTACCGCAGAGTGCCTGCCTCATTGCAAGCTCGTTGTTTACTCAAACTGCGGACACAATATCGATACCGATATAATTGAAGAAGTAACAGATGAAGCTGACAGGTTTATAAAGACAGTAAAGGACAACGAAGGCCGCTGGTATAAAAGGGTTATTGAATAAGAAAAAGTCCTTGCATTTTTGTTACTACTATGATATATTATTTTCCACATGAATTACCAAACTATTCATGCACATTGCCCACCATTTTGGTTAAGCCCATACGGACAGGCGGGGCGACTGCCGCGGGTGGCGAAAGGCCACATTAGGTAACATCGCTTCTGAATAGGTCAATACGTGCAGCTTTAGGTTATCCTTTGGCGCTGTGGTAGTTTATCGTAAGATAGGATTTCAGGACAGATGTTATCATCTGTCCTTTTTTGCTGAACTAAAACTATTTAGAAAGGCCTGCAACCTGTTATGAATATAGAAGCACAAAAGCATGCTCCGGTGTATGAGGCACTGGAGAAGTTTAGAAAACAGAGAATAGTTCCCTTTGATGTTCCGGGACATAAGCGCGGAAGAGGAAACCCCGAGCTTAAGGAGCTTTTAGGAGAGAAGTGCGTAAACCTGGATGTAAACTCCATGAAGCCCCTGGATAATCTCTGCCATCCCATGTCCGTTATAAAGGAGGCTGAGGAGCTGGCAGCAGAGGCATTCGGTGCTGACCATTCCTTCTTTATGGTAGGCGGAACCACATCTGCGGTCCAGGCGATGGTACTGACAGCCTGCCGTGCGGGAGACAAGATCATCCTTCCGAGAAATGTGCATAAGAGTGTAATAAATGCTCTGGTGCTCTGCGGTGCGGTACCGGTATATGTTAATCCAGAGGTAGACAAAAAGCTGGGTATAGCTTTAGGGATGGAACTCGAGGAACTTGAAAAGGCGATAAAGGAAAATCCCGATGCGGTTTGTGTTTTTGTAAATAATCCTACTTACTATGGCATATGTTCTGACTTAAGAGGAATAGTTAAGCTGGCTCATGACAATAAGATGCTCTGTCTGGTTGATGAGGCTCACGGAACACATCTTTATTTTGAAAAGAGCCTGCCGGTTTCTGCGATGGAAGCCGGTGCAGATATGGCTTCGGTATCGATGCATAAGTCGGGCGGAAGCTTGACACAGAGTTCGCTGCTTTTGGTAAATAAGACAGTAAACTGGGAATATGTGGCTCAGATCATCAATCTTACCCAGACAACAAGTGCTTCGTATCTGCTCCTTTCAAGTCTTGATATTTCAAGAAGAAATCTGGCACTTCGCGGAGCGGAGTCCTTCAGTAAGGTTAAGGAAATGGCCGAGTATGCACGTGCAGAGATCAATTCCATCGGCGGTTATTACGCATATGGAGCAGAGATAGTAAACGGAAAGAGTATTTATGATTTTGATGTAACCAAGCTTTCCGTATATACGAGGGATATCGGACTTGCCGGTATTGAGGTTTATGACCTTTTGAGAGATGAGTATGATATCCAGATAGAGTTTGGTGATATAGCAAATATCCTCGCATATATTTCCATAGGTGACAGGATACAGGATATAGAGCGTCTGGTTGGAGCACTGGCGGATATAAAGAGACTCTACTCCAAGGATCCGGCATCCCTTATGGCAGCAGAATATATTGCACCGAAGGTTTGCGTTTCACCTCAAAAGGCATTTTATTCAGATAAGACTGCACTTCCGATAGCGGAGACTGCAGGCAGGATATGCAGTGAATTTGTTATGTGTTATCCCCCCGGAATACCGATACTGGCTCCCGGCGAGCTGATAACTGACGATATTATAGAATACATCATGTACGCTAAGGAGAAGGGCTGCTCCATGCAGGGTACCCAGGATCCGTACATGGAGTATCTGCAGGTACTTGAGAAATGAGGTAAGATAAATGGAGCTCTGGTTTTCTGAATTCCATACCGATAAAGTAAAACTGTCGGTTAAAATTGAAAAGCATTTATTTGGTGAACAGACTGATTTTCAGAGGCTGGATGTATTTGAATCCGAGGAGTTCGGCAGATTTATAAGCTCGGACGGAAGCATCGTTTTTTCTGAAAAGGACGAGTTCACTTATGATGAGATGATAGTTCATGTCCCGATGGCTGTTCATCCGAATGTTGAAAAGGTACTTGTCATCGGTGGAGGTGACGGCGGAGTAGCCAGAGAGCTTTCATATTATGATGAAATAAAACAGATAGATGTTGTAGAGCCCGATGATGTGTTTATCTCTGTGTGTAAGGAGTTTTTCCCGGATAATGCCAGAGGTCTTGAGGACCCGAGAGTTAAGGTTTATAACAGGGACGGCTTAAGATTTTTGAGAGATAAGCTTGGAGTATATGATCTTATAATAAATGATGCCATTGATCCGTTAGGACATACCGCGGGACTTTTTACAAAAGAGTTTTACGGAAACTGCTTCAGGGCTTTAAGAGATGACGGTATCATGGTATACCAGCACGGCAGTCCTTTCTATGATGAGGATGAGGATACCTGCAGGGCTATGCACAGGAAGGCAAGCCACAGCTTCCCTATAAGCCGTGTTTATCAGGCGCATATTCCGACTTGTGCTTCGGGATATTGGCTTTTCGGTTTCGTGTCAAAGAAGTATCATCCGTTGACCGACCTGGATGCAAAGAGATGGAATGACAGGAAGATAAAGACCTGGTATTATACAACAAACCTTCATCAGGGAGCGTTCATGCTGCCGAAATATGTTGAAGATATGTTAGAGGAAGAAGAAGATTAAGGAGGGGTAAATAAGATGAGCAGATTATTGGTTATTGGTTGCGGCGGTGTGGCACAGGTTGCCATCTCAAAATGTTGTCAGAACAGTAAGGTGTTTACAGAGCTTTGTATTGCAAGCCGTACAAAGTCTAAATGTGATGCCTTAAAGGAAAAGCTTGAGCCCAAGACAGATACCGTTATCACTACCGCAAAGGTAAATGCGGATTCTAAGGATGAACTGGTAGCTCTTATCAATGAGTATAAGCCTGATGCAGTACTTAATGTTGCTCTTCCCTACCAGGATCTGACCATTATGGATGCATGCCTGGAGTGCAAGGTGGATTATATTGATACCGCAAACTATGAGCCCGAGGATACGGATGATCCCGAGTGGCGTGCAATATATGAGAAGAGATGCAAAGAGAAAGGCTTTACCGCATACTTTGATTATTCATGGCAGTGGGCATATCAGGACAGATTCAAGGCTGCAGGTATCACAGGACTTCTCGGCAGCGGTTTTGATCCCGGTGTAACAAGTGTATTTTCAGCTTATGCTCTGAAGCATTATTTTGATGAGATAGATACTATTGATATCCTGGACTGCAACGGCGGTGATCACGGATATCCTTTTGCTACAAACTTTAATCCGGAGATCAATCTCCGCGAGGTATCGGCTAACGGCTCATACTGGGAGAACGGTCACTGGGTAGAGACCAAGCCCATGGAGATAAAGAGGGAGTACAACTTTGAGGGCGTAGGCATGAAGGATATGTACCTTCTGCATCATGAGGAGATAGAGTCCCTGGCTAAAAACATCCCCGGTGTAAAGAGGATCCGTTTCTTTATGACATTCGGACAGAGCTATCTGACTCACATGAAGTGTCTGGAGAATGTCGGAATGCTGTCTACCTCACCCATTAATTTTGAGGGTAAGGAGATAGTTCCCATTCAGTTTTTAAAGGCTCTGCTGCCTGATCCCGCATCATTGGGACCCAGGACTGTAGGAAAGACCAACATTGGCTGTATCTTTACCGGACGCAAGGACGGAAAAGAGAAGAAGGTATATATTTATAATGTATGTGACCATCAGGAGTGCTACAAAGAGGTAGGTTCACAGGCGATCTCCTATACCACCGGTGTTCCGGCTATGATCGGTACCGCACTTGTAATCTCAAAGAAGTGGGACAGGGACGGTGTATTTACAGTAGAAGAATTTGATCCCGATCCGTTTATGGATATGTTAAATGAGTTCGGTCTCCCCTGGAAGGTTGATGAGGATCCGGTACTGGTTGACTAATTAAGGAAAGAAAACAGTTTTTAGAAAGGGCTCCGTTTTTCGGAGCCCTATAGTTTTTATTGGATTTAAATATCATATTTTTTTAGGAGCATATCCAATGCTTCCCGAAGTAATATCGCTTCACCTATGCCTTCCCTTTTGGAGAGATTCGCGAGGCGCTGAAGCTGATCCTGGGTAAAGTGGCTGGTCTTAGGAATCATTTTTTCTTCCCTTGCCATAAGGATCTTGTTTCTTCCCTGTACCTTTGCACGATATAGTGCTCCGTCAGCCTTCCTTACAAGCTCGGCATAGCGGTTTGCATCTATAAATGCAGTAGCCATACCTATGGTAAGGGTCTGTGCTGCGCCGTCGGGAGTCTTGACGTTAAAGTTGTTCTTAAGGTCGTTTAGGAATAAGAAGATGTCCTCTCTTTCGGTCAAACCCTTAAAGATGATCCCGAATTCATCGCCGCCTATACGATATACTTTAGCATCCTTCGGTGCATTTTCCTTAATGTAAAGACCGGTATCGATCAGAACTTTGTCTCCTGCTTCCCTTCCGAAATCGTCATTGATATGCAGGAAGTTATCGAAGTCGATAAGGGCGATAACGACGGTTTCTCCCTTTTCTTCGCAGTCGCTGTTCAAAATTTCAGTGAGGTCATTTTCGAATGCATCTCCATTAGGAAAACCAAGTGCTGCATTAACCGCATTGATATTTTTGGCTTCGTTCCTTCTGTTTAGTTCCTTGTGATCCTCCACCGTGATGGGTCTTTTTACCCTGTCATTGTCTGCTGCTTTTTTTGCCATAAGATGTACCTATCCTTTCTGCAGATAAAACTGCGGTAGTTCCTGTCCGGCTTTTTCCGGTTAAGTCGGACTCTGTTTGTAATGTTTTGAAATATTATTTACTAGATATTATTTATAAAATAATATTTCTGAACAATTATTTTATAACACATATAAATTTATATGTCAATCCCTTTTTAAAAAATATTTGCGTCAGGAGTGGGGCTATGATATTATTTAATAGTATCAGTAAATTCGGGGGACGGCATTTATATAATAAAGACGGGAAAGTGGGATAAATATGTTTGAAAATGTACAGACGCCTTGCTATATAGTGGACGAGGCTAAAATAAAAAAGAACCTTGAAATATTAAAGAGCGTGGAATTTGAGAGCGGAGCACACATCTTGCTTGCTCAGAAGGCCTTTTCAATGTTTTCACTTTACCCGCTTATCGGACAGTATATCAGCGGGACCACGGCGAGCGGTTTATATGAAGCTAAGCTCGGGTACGAAGAAATGGGTAAGGAAAATCATGTATATGCACCTGCTTATAAAGAGGAGCATATGAAAGAGCTGGTAAGAATATGCGACCATATTATTTTTAACAGCTTCGCACAATATGAAAAATATAGAGAAATCATAAAAATGGCTAATGTTAGTGCAGGTATACGTATCAATCCCATGTGCTCGACACAGGAGGGGCATGAGATCTACGATCCATGTGCGTTCGGTTCAAGGCTCGGTGTAACGAAGGAGAATTTCAGGTTCGATGCCGATTTTGGTGAAGGCGGGATAGAAGGTCTGCATTCACATACTCTCTGTGAGCAGAATTCGGATGCCTTAATTACTACTTTCAAAGCTATCGAAGAGCAGTTCGGAGATATATTGTATAAGGTAAAATGGCTGAATCTCGGCGGAGGACATCATATCACGAGGGATGATTATGACAGAGAGGCATTAATGGAGCTTGTTAAATATATACGCAGTAAGTATGATGTGGAAGTATATCTCGAGCCCGGTGAGGCTATAGCTCTGAATGCCGGATATCTTGTGACCGAAGTAATGGATAAGGTAAAGAACGGTATGGAGATACTGATCCTTGATGCTTCAGCAGCCTGCCATATGCCCGATGTACTGGAGATGCCCTATCGTCCGCCGCTGCGTGATGGTTATGAAGCAAACGAGAAGCCGTATACCTACAGACTGTCATCACTTACATGTCTTGCAGGAGATGTGATAGGGGATTACAGCTTTGAGAAAGAGATAAATATCGGTGACAGACTGGTGTTTGAAGACATGGCCATATATTCCATGGTAAAGAACAATACATTTAACGGGATCCCGCTGCCGGATATATTGCTGTTAAAGGAAGACGGAAGCATAAAAAAGGTGAAATCTTTTGGATATGAAGATTTCAAAGGGAGATTATCTTAAAGTTATACATAATCAGAAATCGACTTTAAGATTGTCAATAGAAAAAATGTATGATAAGATGGAAAAACAATCAGAGGAGATGGGAGATATGGCAGATATTAAATCCAGTCCTAAAGCTGATGGTTTCTTTATGCCGGGAGAGTTTGAACCTCACAGGGGTACGATAATGATATGGCCCGAGCGTCCGGGTTCGTGGCCTTATGAGGCAAAGGCGGCAAGAAAAGCTTTTAAGGAGATAATCAAGACCATAGCGGAGTCCGAAGAAGTATTTGTGGCAGCAGGAGAGAGAAGTTATGCTTCTGCGGTGGAGGCCCTTTCAGATATAGATAATGTCCATGTGTTTAGGGCAGAGACCGATGATGCATGGGCGAGGGATGTGGCACCTACTTTTGTGCGAAATGATAATACCGGAGAGGTCAGAGCCATAAACTGGTCCTTTAATGCATGGGGCGGCGAGTACAACGGACTGTATGCATCGTGGGAAAAGGATGATGCATTTGCTTCGTGTTTTGCCGAGAAAGAAGGATACTCAATATATAATGCGGCGCCTTTTGTATTGGAAGGAGGTTCTATCCATTCCGACGGGGAGGGTACTGTACTGGTAACCTCAGAATGCCTGCTCAGTCCCGGAAGAAATCCGTTACTAAATAAGGAAGAGATAGAAAACAGGTTAAAAGAATATCTGGGAGCAGAGAAGGTTATCTGGCTTCCAAACGGTATATATAATGACGAGACCGACGGTCATGTGGATAATATATGTGCATTTATCAGACCGGGCGAGGTAGTACTGGCATGGACCGATGATGAAAATGATCCGCAGTATGCGCTTTCAAAAGAGGATCTGGATGTACTTGAGGCTGAAACGGATGCAAAAGGACGAAAGATAAAGGTTCATAAGCTGCCCATCCCCGAAAAGCATGTTTTTATAAAGGAAGAAGATCTTAAGGGTTATGAATTTGAAGAAGGCGAGGATGAGCGGGAGGTCGGTGAAAGGCTGGCAGCTTCTTATGTAAATTTCTATTTTTCTAACGGAGCGGTTATACTGCCTGCGTTTGGCGGAGACAATACCGAAAGCGATGATGCAGCCGCAAAGATAATGAGCAAGCTTTGTCCCGGGAGAAAAGTTGTGCAGATTCCGGCAAGGGATATATTGCTCGGTGGTGGAAATATCCACTGTATCACACAGCAGATCCCACGAGGTCGCTCCTAATGACAGATAAAGTTACATTTAATGACTTTTAAGATTGGAGGAGTTTAAGCGATGAGAAATATAACAGTAGCGGCAATACAGATGCAGTGCAGTACGGTCGTTGAGGAGAATCTTAAAAAGGCTGAGGAGATGGTAAGAAAGGCAGCAGGCAAGGGTGCCCAGGTCATACTGCTTCCGGAGCTTTTTGAGAGAGAGTACTTCTGCCAGCAGAAAAGATACGATTTTTATGAGTATGCGCTGCCTGTGGATGAAAATCCCGCAGTTCAGATGGGAAAGAGACTTGCCAGGGAGCTTGACGTGGTGCTTCCTATCAGCTTCTACGAGAGAGACGGAAATGTTTTATACAACTCCCTTGCTTGGATCGATGCTGACGGCGAACTGCTGGGAGTATACAGAAAAACACATATCCCGGATGATCATTTTTACCAGGAGAAATTTTATTTTACACCCGGGAATACAGGCTTTATGGTGTTTGATACTAAATACGGAAGACTGGGAGCAGGTATCTGCTGGGATCAGTGGTTCCCGGAGACTGCAAGGGCGCTTGCTTTAAAGGGTGCAGAAGTCATTTTTTATCCCACAGCCATAGGTTCAGAGCCCATACTTGATACCGACAGTATGCCTCACTGGAGAAGATGTATGCAGGGACATGCAGGAGCAAATCTGGTACCGGTAGTGGCTGCAAACAGGATAGGCCGTGAGGATGTTGAGCCCTGTGAGGCAAATGCGGGACAGAAGTCGGCACTTGTTTTCTATGGTTCGTCATTTATAGCTGATGAAACCGGAGAGCTGGTGCAGAGTGCTTCAAGGGACAAAGAAGAGATACTGGTTCAGACCTTTGATCTGGATCAGGTCAGGGAAAACAGACTTTCATGGGGGATTTTCAGAGACAGAAGACCTGAGATGTATGAGGATATTGTTTTCTGATCCGCGTACCATTTAGAAAATTATTTACTTATATATAAGTAGAGATTAAAAAAGCGTCATAACCGTGAGCTTATCGGGTTATGGCGCTTATTGTTTATATGTTAATTAATCTCTTTCTCAAAATGCTGGTAGTCTTTCTTTGATTTCCAGTCACCGCCCCATGTGAAGCCGTGATTGATAAAGATCTGGTAGCAGGCATCATCCTTCTTTATAAAGTAAGGATTATCCTGGTCCCTATCCACATAGTCACCTGCGTTTTCGGGCTGGAGGAATGTGGAGCCGTCACTGCGCTCGTATACATAAGGATTATAGAGGGTGTTGATATCAATCGCCAATCCCAATGCATGGTTTGAAAGAGTTGTGCTTTCGGCAATGGTCCTGTAACAGAAGGCTGAGGAATTGTTATCCTCCATGGAAGCTTCATCGTTAGCGTCGTATTCGTCTATAAGACGGATTTTTTCTATAGGATACTTGATATCGAAAAGCTCGCGGAATATTTCAAGAGTATCATGAGCGATAGCGTGATTTACTATCAGCTCGCCCTCATGTACTTCTCCGTCAAATCCGTAATGCATAACATGCAGCCATCTCAGGTCATCAAGAGAAATAGTGGCATCTTCCGGATAAGACTTTCCGTTGATCCTCTCAAATATATCATCGGAGATCCTGGTCATATAGAATTCTTTTGAATAATCTACTATAGGTGTTGCTGAAGGAACAGGTGTAGGTGTGGGAGTTACAAAAGACGGAGGCTCCGTAGGGGAGGGTGTCGGAGTACCCGGAACATTTTCCGTAACGGCAGCCGTTGGTTTGTTTTCGTTTTCTGCTGTTGATTCCTTATAATATTTTACCATCATCATTATACTGAATACTAATAAACCGGTCAGCAGTGTCAGGACGAAAATATAGATAATTCTTTTTGCCACGGATTTTAGTACCTGACTGCAATACGCAGTATCCTTTCTAAACAGTTTTTCTGCCTCTTAGGATAACAGTATTATCAATCTGTGTCAAGAATAATGTTGATCATAATCTCATAATTTCGAGTTACCGTTCTTATGAACATTTTGATTGTTTTGTAAATTGTGTAGTTTACACTTCAGCATACAGATATACTCTTGATCAGACAGATACATGCGGAAGTTATGAATAAACGGACATTTCGGATCACAGGCATATGGTTTATCCTGTACTTCCGGGAAAAGCTCCTTTAGAAGAGAGTCTTTTTCCGGAAGTGAAGAAAGATTAAGTTTATTTAACATCTGAACATAAGTACTCGGAAAAGGTTCGTGATCTTCGAATCTTATTCTGTGTAAAGTTCTTTCGGCTATTCCGACGGCCTTAGCTATTGCTTTTGCAGTTATATTGTACTTCTCTTGGATCATAGTAAAGTATGATAGTAATCTTGTCCTTTGTTCTTCAAAGAGACTTGAAATAGCATTTCCGGGATTATCCAAGTCTACATTAGTAATTTCTGGATTATTGTTTTTACTTTCCATTTCGATCTCCTTAATATGTTTTTGTTTTTCAGTCTTAAACACTGACTGACCGGTTATTAGCGGGTTATTAAGTGCTTCGTAATAACCGTAAAGACAAAAACCTCCAGCCGGATGTAACCTCACATCCGACCGGAGCACTTTAAAGATGACGTACACTGATCAGTGCCTTAATATATTAACAGATTTATAAAAATCCAACAAGAGCCAGGTAGTTATATTACTATATAACTACTATTACATTAGATATCCGAAATCAGAACAGATTCTGTATAGAAATATCCTTATATAATAGGAAACAAAAAACCGACCTTGTATGACAGATTAAAAATCTTGTCATCCACAGTCGGTAAGTTGTGACTAACAATTGGCTTAAACCATTGAAATTATGCGGTTTTAAAGGTGCTATAGGATATTTTTGAGAAATAAAAAAATAGCCTTGACATCTTGACAAATATGTGTTATTATGGACAATGCACGATTATCTGGAAGTATGCCCATTTATATTATTATAGCATATTTTCGTATGAATGCAAGCACATTTTCATAAGTTCTACCAAATATATTCAAGGGGTGACACATCAATGATGGAAAAAAACAGGATACGTCCTATCAAGGTCGGTAAGGGCGTGCGAATGAGTTACTCAAGGCAGAAGGAAGTCTTGGAGATGCCAAACCTTATTGAGGTTCAGAAGGATTCCTACAACTGGTTCCTTACCGAAGGACTGCATGAGGTTTTCAGGGATATATCTCCCATCGAGGACTACAATGGAAAGCTCAGTCTTGAATTTATTGATTTCCAGCTCTGCAAGGATGACATCAAGTATACTATTGAAGAATGCAAGGAACGTGACGCTACATATGCGGCACCCCTTAAAGTAAAGGTCCTGCTTCACAATAAGGAAGACGAAGATGTTATAAAGACCCATGATATCTTTATGGGCGATTTCCCCTTAATGACTGATACGGGAACATTCGTTATTAACGGAGCTGAGCGTGTTATCGTCAGCCAGCTGGTTCGTTCCCCCGGTATCTACTATGATATTACCCATGATAAGTTAGGTAAGAAGCTTTATGCATGTACGGTTATTCCCAGCCGTGGTGCATGGCTCGAGTATGAGACCGATTCAAATGATGTATTTTATGTACGTGTTGACCGTAACAGGAAAGTGCCGATTACGGTATTTTTGCGTGCTTTAGGTGTTGGTACAAAGGCACAGCTTATAGATATGTTCGGTGATGAGCCCAAGATTCAGGCTTCTCTTTCCAAGGAACCCGCAGAGGTTGCTGAAGAGGACAGCTATGAAGGCGGCTTAAAGGAATTATATAAGAAGCTTCGTCCCGGTGAGCCCATCTCTCTTGAGAGTGCAGATTCACTGGTAAGAAGCATGTTCTTCGATGTAAGACGTTACGACCTCGCAAAGGTTGGACGTTATAAGTTCAATAAAAAGCTTGCATTAAAGCGTCGTGTAGTTGGATGCACACTGGCTGAGGATGTAGTAAACAGCGAGACCGGTGAGATCCTCGCCGAGGCAGGAACAACCATTAGCGAAGCTTTAGCGGATGAGATCCAGAATGCAGGTATTTTCTCAATCACATTAAAGGCTGAGGACCATAACGTAAAGGTTATCTCAAATATGGCAGTTGATATTGCCTGCCATCTTCCTTTTGAATGTGATGATGACATGAAGGCAGAGCTTGGTATCACCGAGCCTGTTTACTATCCTGCTCTTAAGGCTTTACTTGAGCAGTATGAGAACGAGGATGAGCTTAAGGATGCTATCAAGAGAAGCACGGCACTTCTTATCCCTAAGCACATTACTAAAGAGGATATCTTTGCTTCAGTAAGTTACAATATTCACCTTGAGTATGGCGTAGGCTACAAGGATGATATCGACCACTTAGGAAACAGACGTATCAGAGCAGTTGGTGAGCTTCTTCAGAATCAGTACCGTATCGGTCTTTCAAGAATGGAGAGAGTTGTTCGTGAGAGAATGACAACCACCAATCCTGATGATGTAAGTCCTCAGAACCTTATAAATATCAAGCCTGTAACTGCAGCAGTTAAGGAGTTCTTCGGAAGTTCACAGCTGTCACAGTTCATGGATCAGCATAACCCTCTTGGCGAGCTCGCTCACAAGAGAAGACTTTCAGCACTTGGTCCCGGCGGTCTGTCACGAGACAGAGCTTCCTTCGAGGTACGTGATGTTCACTACTCTCATTACGGAAGAATGTGTCCTATCGAGACACCCGAAGGTCCTAACATCGGTCTGATCAACTCTCTTGCATCCTATGCAAGGATCAATGAATATGGATTTATCGAGGCTCCTTACCGCAGGGTTGATAAATCAGATCCCGAGAATCCCAAGGTTACCGATGAAGTTGTTTATATGACTGCCGATGAAGAGGATAAGTACGTAGTAGCTCAGGCTAATACTCCTCTTGATGCAGAAGGTCATTTCATAAATGCAAACGTTTCAGGACGTTTCAAGGAGGATACATCACAGTTCCAGAGTACCAAGGTTGATTTCATGGATGTGTCACCTAAGATGGTATTCTCTGTAGCTACAGCACTTATTCCCTTCCTTGAGAATGACGATGCTAACCGTGCGCTGATGGGTTCAAACATGCAGCGTCAGGCAGTTCCGCTTCTCAATACCCAGGCACCCGTTGTCGGTACCGGTATGGAGCATAAGACAGCTGTTGACTCAGGTGTCTGTGTAGTAGCAAAGAATGCAGGTAAGGTAGAAAAAGCTACCGCTACCCACATTGTTATAAAGAAAGATGACGGCACCCGTGATGAGTACAAGCTCATTAAGTTTACCAGAAGTAACCAGGGTACCTGCATCAACCAGAAGCCTATCGTAAATAAGGGTGATGTGGTTAAGGCAGGTCAGGTTATCGCAGACGGTCCTTCAACAGACCATGGTGAGCTGGCACTCGGTACCAACCCTCTTATCGGTTTCATGACCTGGGAAGGTTACAATTACGAGGATGCTGTTCTGCTTAGCGAAAGACTTGTGGCTGAAGATGTTTATACTTCCGTACATATCGAGGAGTATGATGTAGAAGCCCGTGATACAAAGCTCGGACCTGAGCAGATCACAAGAGATATTTCAGGCGTAGGTGATGATGCACTTAAAGACCTTGACGAGCGCGGTATCATCCGCATCGGTGCAGAGGTTCGTGCAGGTGATATCTTGGTAGGACGTGTTACTCCTAAGGGAGAGACAGATCTTACACCCGAAGAGAAACTGCTTCGTGCAATCTTCGGTGAGAAAGCAAGAGAAGTTCGTGATACCTCTCTTCGTGTACCTCATGGAGAGTACGGTATTATCGTAGATACAAAGGTATTCACCAGAGAAAACGGTGATGAGATGCAGCCCGGTGTTAACCAGACCGTGCGTGTATATATAGCTCAGAAGAGAAAGATCCAGGTCGGTGATAAGATGGCAGGCCGTCACGGAAACAAGGGTGTTGTTTCCCGTGTACTTCCCGTAGAGGATATGCCTTTCCTTCCTAACGGCAGACCGCTTGATATCGTGCTTAATCCTTTGGGCGTGCCTTCACGTATGAATATCGGTCAGGTGCTTGAGATTCACTTAAGTCTGGCTGCAAAGGTACTTGGATTCAATATTTCAACACCCGTATTTGACGGTGCTGACGAGGATGATATCCAGGATACACTTGATATGGCTAACGACTATGCTAACCTTCCTTTCGATGAAGAAGAGAAGCAGGCATGGGCAGATAAGGCAGAGGAAAAGGGCGAAGAGTTCGATTCCGATATGGAGGATTTCACCTCTAAGTATGCTAAGATAGTCGGAAAAGAAGTTATGGCATATCTTGGTTCGGAAAGCAACCTTAAGAGCCGTGACAACTGGAGAGGTGTTCCGATCAACCGTGACGGTAAGGTAAGACTTCGTGACGGTCGTTCAGGAGAGTACTTCGACGGAGCGGTTACGATCGGATTCATGCACTACCTGAAGCTGCACCACTTAGTAGATGATAAGATCCATGCTCGTTCGATCGGACCTTACTCACTTGTTACACAGCAGCCTCTCGGTGGTAAAGCCCAGTTCGGTGGACAGCGTTTCGGTGAGATGGAAGTTTGGGCTCTTGAAGCTTATGGTGCAAGCCATGTACTTCAGGAAATCCTTACAGTTAAGTCTGATGATGTTACCGGACGTATTAAGACTTATGAGGCAATTGTTAAGGGCGAGAATATTTCAAAGCCCGGCATTCCCGAGTCATTTAAGGTGCTCTTAAAGGAACTTCAGTCCCTGGCACTGGATGTTACCGTACTTGATGAAAACGGTGAGGAGATCAAGCTTACCGAGGATATCGATTACAGTGAGAATACCGGGGAGGCTTGGCGTGAAGGTACCGAGGATGATTACAACAAGTCTTACGATGATGAATATGAAGACGCCGGATATTCTGTATTAGAAGGCGATCCTGACGGTAATGGGGATATGTATGATTCATATGATTCCTATATGCAGGATGATGATATGTATGCAGATTATAACGATGACAGCTCGGATGACGAGGTTTAAGTTAGGCCTATAAAATACAGAAGAAAATAGGAAAGGAAAGTAATTATGTCTACAGATTACAATACAGATACTGTTAAAGATATAAATTATGATGCTATCCGTATCGGACTTGCGTCTCCTGAGAAGATCCGCGAATGGTCAAGGGCTGAGGTAAAGAAGGCAGAAACCATTAACTACCGTACCTTAAAGCCTGAGAGAGACGGTCTTTTCTGCGAGAAAATATTCGGACCCAGCAAGGACTGGGAGTGTCACTGCGGTAAGTATAAAAAGATCCGTTTCAAGGGCGTTATCTGTGATAAGTGTGGTGTTGAGGTTACTAAGGCTTCCGTTCGTCGTGAGAGAATGGGACATATCGATCTTGCTGCACCCGTATCACATATCTGGTATTTCAAGGGCATCCCTTCACGTATGGGCTTAATCCTTGATATTTCACCCAGAAACTTAGAGAAAGTACTTTATTTCGCATCATATATAGTTCTTGATAAGGGTATTACAACCCTTAACAACAAGGACATTCTTTCAGAGTATGAATACAATGAAGCTAAGGAAAAGTGGCCTCAGGAAGACGCATTCCGCGTAGGTATGGGTGCTGAGGCAATACTCGAGCTCTTAAAGAAGATCGATCTCGAAAAGGATTGCGAGGAGCTTCATGCAGAGTTAGAGGCTTCAACAGGACAGAAGCGTGCAAGGATCATTAAGAGACTTGAGGTATTCGAAGCATTCCGTGAGTCAGGAAATAAGCCTGAGTGGATGATACTCCAGGCTATCCCCGTACTTCCTCCGGATCTGCGTCCTATGGTTCAGCTCGATGGCGGACGTTTTGCAACATCCGATATGAACGATCTTTATCGTCGTATCATTAACAGAAATAACAGATTAAAGAAGCTCCTTACCTTAGGAACTCCTGAAATCATCGTACGTAACGAGAAGCGTATGCTCCAGGAGGCTGTTGATGCTCTTATCGATAACGGCCGCCGCGGACGTGCAGTTACAGGCCCCGGCAACAGAAACTTAAAATCACTTTCAGATCTGTTAAAGGGTAAGCAGGGACGTTTCAGACAGAACCTTCTGGGTAAGCGTGTTGACTACTCAGGACGTTCAGTTATCGTCGTTGGTCCCGAATTAAAGATTTATCAGTGCGGTCTGCCTAAGGAGATGGCTATCGAGCTCTTTAAGCCTTTCGTTATGAAGGAGCTTAATGCCCGCGGTATAGCTACTAACATCAAGCAGGCTAAGAAGATGGTAGAGCATCTGGAGACTCAGGTTTGGGATATCCTTGAGGATGTCATTCATGAGCATCCCGTTATGCTGAACCGTGCTCCTACACTGCACAGACTTGGTATCCAGGCTTTCGAGCCCATCCTTGTTGAAGGTAAAGCTATCAAGCTTCATCCCCTCGTATGTACAGCGTTCAACGCCGACTTCGATGGTGACCAGATGGCTGTGCATCTTCCTTTGTCAGTTGAGGCACAGGCTGAGGCAAGATTCCTTATGCTTTCACCTAACAACCTGCTTAAGCCTTCTGACGGTGGTCCCGTTGCCGTTCCTTCACAGGATATGGTACTTGGTATCTACTATCTGACATTACTTAAGGAAAATGATAAGGGTGCAGGCAGCTTCTACAAGAATACTGCTGAAGCTATCCTTGCCTATGAGAATGGATTTATAACCCTTCAGGCACCTATCAAGGTTAGACGTGAGGGTATATGGCCCGAGACAGGTGAGAAGATCACCAAGGTTATCGATACAACACTTGGACGACTTATCTTAAATGAGGCTATTTCTCAGGATTTAGGATATGTTGACAGAAGTAAGAAGGAAAATTATCTCGACCTTGAGATTGATTTCCTTGTAAAGAAAAAGCAGCTTAAGGGCATCCTTGAAAAGTGCATCAACAATCATGGCGCAACAATGACTGCTGAGACACTTGATGCTATTAAGTCACTCGGTTATAAGTACTCTACAAGAGCAGCCATGACAGTTTCTATTTCGGACATGACAGTTCCTCCGGAAAAGAAGGATATCGTAGCAAAGGCTGAAGCAGATGTTGATACAATAGCTAAGAAGTACCGCAGAGGTTTCCTTACCGATGAGGAACGTTACAAAGCTGTTATAGAGACATGGAAGAAAGCCGATGAAGAGATTACTGTTAAGCTGATGCAGGGTCTTGATAAATACAATAACATTTACATGATGGCTGACTCAGGAGCCCGTGGTTCTGACAAGCAGATCAAACAGCTTGCCGGTATGCGTGGTCTGATGGCAGATACATCAGGTAAGACTATCGAGCTTCCTATCAAGGCTAACTTCCGTGAAGGTCTTGACGTTCTGGAATACTTCATCTCAGCACACGGTGCCCGTAAGGGACTTTCCGATACGGCTCTTCGTACTGCAGACTCGGGTTATCTGACCAGACGTCTGGTTGATGTATCACAGGATCAGATCATTCGTGAAAATGACTGTTGTGAAGGTCTTGATATGATTCCGGGTATGGAAGTAAAGACTTTTGCAGACAGCAAGGAAGTTATCGAGTCTTTAAAAGACCGTATTACAGGACGTTTCTCATGCGATGATATTTATGATGATAACGGTGAGATCATTGTAAAGAAGAATCATATGATCACACCTAAGCGTGCAGAAGCAATCCTTAAGAGAAAAGTTATTGAAGAAAATGCTAAGCAGTGGTGCAAGGAAAATGGCATAGATCCCGATACAGAGACGGATCCCGATGAGAAAGAGAAGAAGATGAAAGATCTTCAGGATGCCATTAAAGCAGCACGTGGAACTTCGATAAAGATCCGTACGGTACTTACCTGCCGTTCACATCTTGGTATCTGTGCTAAGTGCTATGGCGCTAACATGGCTACAGGCGAGCCTGTTCAGGTAGGTGAAGCTGTAGGTATTATAGCAGCACAGAGTATCGGTGAGCCCGGTACACAGCTTACCATGCGTACATTCCATACCGGTGGTGTTGCCGGAGACGATATCACACAGGGTCTTCCCCGTGTCGAGGAGCTCTTCGAGGCAAGAACACCTAAGGGACTTGCTATTATATCAGAATTTGCGGGAACCGTTACCATTAACGATACCAAGAAGAAACGTGAGATTATCGTTAATAACGATGAGACAGGCGAATCCAAGGCTTACCTCATTCCTTACGGTTCAAGAATAAAGGTTACAGACGGACAGGTATTAGAGGCCGGTGATGAGCTGACAGAAGGTAGTGTTAATCCTCACGATATCCTTAAGATCAAGGGCGTTCGTGC
>JAEEGJ010002701.1_pt1 | contig 82292 bp, 82 predicted proteins | sample 8958761 | NCBI WGS metagenome assembly JAEEGJ01 (sample SAMN16246546, study PRJNA631951) | gut metagenome | biome: gut microbiome; feature: rumen; material: RS-attached | host: Bos | place: Iran: Karaj | collected 2018-10 | reverse complement strand
CGACTGAACGGTGACCCTTGATACCGACCATGCCGCGTTCTTTTGCGAATGCCATGAAAGCGTCCTGGAGGTCTTCACGACCTGGAGCCATCACCCAGCAGTGGTTCATGATTGAACGTGAGTCTTTTTCAGCTGTACCGACGAACATTGAGTTGCGGTCGATTTCTTCGTAGAGGAGGTTTGACTTCTTGACAGCGAGTTTGTTCATAGCCTCGACACCACCGATGGTGTTCTTCAACCATGTCAGAGTCTCGTGCATGACGAAGATAGGAAGTACTGGAGGTGTGTTGAACATGCTGACGTTCTTGGCTTCTTCAGCAGCGTGTGTCTTATAGTCAACCATTGTTGGAAGTGGGTTCATATAAGCGCGGTCGCCGATGTTGCCGAGGAGGTCTTTGCGGACGATGACGAATGTCACGCCGGCAGGACCTACGTTCTTCTGAGCGCCACCGTAGATGAGACCGTATTTCTTCACGTCGACTGGACGGCTCATGATATCTGATGACATATCAGCAACGAGTGTCACTGGGCAATCCATATCGGTGCGGATCTCTGTACCGTAGATTGTGTTGTTGGTTGTGATGTGGAAATAGTCGGCATCTGTAGGGATGGTGTAGCCCTTAGGGATGTAGGTGTAGTTCTTGTCTTCTGAAGAAGCGACGATCTCGACTTTACCGAAAAGCTTGGCTTCTTTAGCGGCTTTCTTTGCCCAAACACCTGTCTGGAGGTAAGCAGCCTTTGTCTTCAGAAGGTTGGCAGGCACTGTGAAGAACTGTGTGCTTGCGCCACCACCGAGGAACAAAACTTCATACTCAGCAGGGATGTTGAGGATGTCGCGCCACAGCTGGCGTGTTTCCTCCATGATGCGCTCCCAACCCGGAGTACGGTGAGAGATCTCCATCAGACCGATGCCTGTGTTGTCGAAATTACGAATTGCGTTGATTGTTGATTCAACGGCTTCCTTTGGAAGGACACATGGTCCCGCATTGAAATTGTGTTTCATTACGTTTATATTTTAAGTGATTTAATTAAATTTCCAGTGTTATTTTTAGCACTGCAAAATTACTAATTATATTAATATAAAACACATTAAAGAAAAAATCTTTTTTTTACTGATTGTTGTTTGTTTTTAGCAATAATTCGTAATTTTGCGCTCAAATCAGTCCTATGCTAGAAAACGTTTTCTTCCGTATACCTGACGTTAAGTCTGAAAGGCTTGGCGGGACACTTGATACAGACATGGCTGAGCCGCATGTCAATGTGACGCGACTCCTTGATATTATGCCTGTTTTCAACACTATTATGCCATTTTGGAAAGAGACACATCTTCAGCTTGATACCGTCTTTATGAGTCTGCAGCAGCTTCCGACCTTGATACAAAGCATAGATATAGCTGAGAAGAGGGACAAAACTCACATTAATGCCCGCAACATCAACGCCAGTGAGGAAATATCAATAGTATCCATCAGAGAGTTGAAAGAATTGCTTGAGAGCTACGAAAAATATCAAAAATTCAAGAATCTGGTGCTGAATACCTACGATTTGCATCTGATCATGGAATGTTTCCTGGAGTATGTCAGAAAAATGGAGTTTCCGGATAAGGGCAGCCGTTTGGGAGCTCTGATGGTGTACGAGAATTTGGGAGTTGCGGTGCAATTTAATAAAATGTACAATCCTGACAATAATGCTAAGCTATGCGAGGTGACAATAGAGGAGGAGCGCAGCTTGGACAGATACGACGCCAGCTGGCTTCAGCAGCTTACACCTGTTAATATATATACCGATTATTATAATGCCATCAAAAGCTATTGGTCGGGCAAAATTTCAGAGAACAGGAAACTGGAATGGCTGTTCTGCGGAAAATACAGTTTGAAAGAAATTTGAGTCTTTGTCATAAAAACTGCCATAATTTCCGACAAAATTACTGACATAATTAATAAAATACGTTTGCAATCGGCCTGTAATATCTTGATTATCAATAATAGAAAAATTTTTAAAAAATTTTCAAAAAAATGCTTGGCGTATAAGAAAAAGTTGTAATTTTGCGGTCCGAATTAGAAGAAAATTATACAAGCAATGAAAAAAGACATACATCCAAAGAATTATCGCTTAGTCGTGTTCAAAGACATGTCAAACGACCAGGCTTTCATGTCACGTTCCACCATCAACACTAAGGACACAATCGTGTGGGAAGACGGAAAAGAGTATCCGCTGGTGAAACTTGAAATTTCAAACACATCACACCCGTTCTACACAGGTAAGATGAAACTCGTCGACACAGCAGGTCGTGTTGATAAGTTCAACAGCAAATACAAAAAATTCCAGGACGCAAAGAAAAAATAATCCCAGAATAGGTTTGTTAAATTTTTCATAATGAAGTTTTGCCCTTGCCAGAAATGACAAGGGCTTTTTTTGGCACGATTTTTGTACGGGGCAGAAAAATTTATATCGAATGGACAATCAGATTAACAAGGATATAGTCTTCAGCGACATTGTTGAAGCCGATGGCGAATATATTCCGTTGTTCTCTCCCGAAGACGAGAGACGCATGAACGAGGAGCAGCTGCCGGAAGAGATTCCGATTATGGCTCTCCGCAATGCTGTGCTGTTTCCCGGTGTGGTTATTCCCATCACTGTGGGCCGCAGCAAGACCATCCGTCTGGTGAGAGACGCATATAAGAAAGGTATAGACGTGGGAGTCATCACTCAGCGTGACGCCAAGGTGGAGGAGCCTCAGCAGGCTGACCTTTTTGAAATAGGCACTATAGCACAGGTGATGAAAACCCTTGAAATGCCTGACGGAAACACCACTGTCATCATACAAGGAAAACGTCGTTTCAGACTTGAGGAGGTGACTACTACCGAACCTTATATGAGAGCACGCGTCACTCCTTTTGGCGACAACCAGCCAGTGCCTCGTGACCGACAGTTCAAAGCCCTCATTCAGAGTATTAAGGACACAGCCATGCAGATAGTGCAGCGTTCTGGAGCAGTGCCCTTTGAGGCTACTTTTGCCATACGCAACATCGAGAGCCCGTGGTTTATGGTCAATTTCATAGGTAGCAACCTTATAGCTAACATGGAAGACCGCCAGAAACTGTTGGAAATAAACGATATCACCAAGTTTGCCAACATGCTTCTGAAGCTTCTCAGCAAAGAGCTTCAGATGGTCGACCTGAAACAGCAGATTCAGAGCAAGGTTAAGACCGATCTCGACAAGCAGCAGCGCGAATACCTGCTCAACCAGCAGTTGCGTACCATTCAAGAAGAGCTGGGCGGAACGCCTAACGAACAGGATGTCAAGGAGTTGAAGGCTAAAGCAGCGAAGAAGAAGTGGAGCAAGGAAGTAGCTGATGTGTTTGAAAAGGAACTGCAGAAACTGCAGCGCATGAATCCTCAGGCTGCCGACTACGGCGTTCAGCATAACTATCTGGAATATCTGGTGGAGTTGCCGTGGAACGAATATACCAAAGACAATTTCGACCTTGAGCATGCTCAGAAAGTGCTCGACAAGGATCATTTCGGACTTGAAAAAATCAAGGATAGAATAGTGGAGCATCTGGCAGTGCTGAAGCTGAAAAACGATATGAAATCCCCGATTTTGTGCTTGGTGGGACCTCCCGGAGTCGGTAAGACATCGCTTGGAAAGTCTATAGCTAAAGCCTTGGGACGCAAATATATACGCATGTCGTTGGGCGGCGTGCGCGACGAGTCAGAACTGCGCGGTCACCGTAAGACTTATATTGGAGCTATGCCTGGCAGAATCATTCAAAATCTGAAAAAGGTGAAGTCGTCCAATCCGGTCTTTGTGCTTGACGAGATAGACAAGGTGAGCGGCAACAATATCAATGGCGACCCTCAGGCTGCCTTGCTCGAAATTCTTGACCCTGAACAGAATAACACCTTCAACGATAACTTCATCGAGCTCGACTATGATCTCTCGAAGGTGATGTTTGTGGCTACGGCCAACAATCTTCAGACAATACATCCGGCCTTGCGTGACAGAATGGAAATCATCGACCTGAACGGTTATCTGCGCGAGGAGAAATATGAGATTGCCAAACGCCATCTCATCCCGAAACAGCTGAAGGAGCACGGCTTGAAGGCAAAAGATGTGACATTCTCGGAGGCGATAATCTATAAAATCATAGATGACTATACCCGTGAAGCTGGCGTGCGTTCGCTGGAACGTAAAATAGCCGACGTTATTCGCAAGAAAGCCAAAGTAATAGTCACTGGCGGTGATTACGAGAAGAGAGTCACTGCGGACGATTTGAAGAAAGCCCTTGGTGTACCTATGCATCATGATGAGGAAGAGGTTAAACATACTATGCCTGGCGTAGCTATCGGTCTGGCATGGACTCCGGTCGGCGGTGAGATACTGTCAATAGAGGTCAGCTTGAGCCGCGGTCGAGGTGGTCTGAACATGACAGGCAATCTCGGTGATGTGATGAAAGAGTCGGCTACCATAGCGTACGAGTTTATCAAAGCACATGCTAATGAGCTGAAAATCAATCCGATAGTGTTTGAAGAATGGAATGTTCATATTCATGTTCCTGAAGGCGCTACGCCTAAAGACGGTCCTTCGGCAGGTATCACCATGCTGACAGCTTTGACATCGGCTTTCACTCAGCGCAGAGTCAAAGATAAGCTTGCCATGACAGGCGAAATTACGCTTCGTGGCAGAGTGTTGCCAGTAGGTGGCATTCAGGAGAAGATGCTGGCAGCCAAACGCAACGATGTGACAGATGTCATTTTGTCACGTGACAACGAACGCGATTTTATGGACATCAAAAAGGAATATATAGAAGGCTTGCAGTTCCATTTCGTGGACAATATGCTTGAGGTTCTGGATCTTGCACTTGAAAAAGAGCAGGATGTCAATGCATTGGATTACAATAAGTTCCTGGTTGATTCACACAAAAAGATTACAGGTTTTAAAGCATAATGGCAAAATGATATTCATTATTTCAAAATAATGTTTATCTTTGCCTTGTTAAGTAAATCTGTTAAACTAACTAATTATTATAGCTATGAAAAAATTTACAAAGTTAATGGCTGCTGTAATGCTCATGACAGCCATGGTATTCGCTGTGGGATGTAAGAAAGACAAAAACGACGACTCGGGTGGAGGAGGTGGCGACACTCATGAATATGTTGACCTTGAATTGCCTAGCGGTCTGTTGTGGGCTACCTGCAACTTGGGTGCTGACAAGCCTGAGGCAGCGGGCGCATACGTGGCTTGGGCTGAGACCGAAACAAAGGAATCTTATTCCTGGACCAATTACAAGTATTGCAACAAGAGCATGTTTGCCCTTACCAAGTACTGTAACAGTGCTGATTGCGGCAATGAGGGCTTTACCGACAGTTTGATGGTTTTATTGCCTGAAGACGATGCCGCTGAAGTTCATTGGGGTAACGGTTGGCGCACACCTTCAAAAGAGGATTGGCTGGAACTGTATGCAAACACTACATACTCGTGGACTACCCAGCGTGGCGCTAAAGGGGCTTTGTTTACTGCTCCGAATGGAAAAACTCTGTTCTTCCCAGCTGTCGGTTACTGCATGGACGGAGATTACTACTATTATGGCAGTGAGGGTTATTACTGGTCGACAGCATTAGTTGAAACTCGCCCATACGACGTTTGGGCCCCAAATTTCACTGAGGATGGTATCCACCTCACCAGTCCCAGATGCGTTGGTCAATGCGTTCGTCCGGTGCGTTCGAGATCAGAAAAGTAAATTCTGTTTGAATAATACCTTTTCGGAGGTATATATTTCGCCGGCGGTGGTTTGAATCACTGCTTCGATATGTAAGTCTGGGATGTCTTTAACGAGATATTCCAGACTTTCCATTATCTCGTCGAGGTGATAGCGACGGGCGTGGGCGCCACGGTATTTGCCGTTGGGAGTGAAGTCACTCTCAATCTCCTCGTATTCGAGGCGGAAGAAGTCGGTGCCGTCGTCGAGAGGGTGGGAGAGCTTGAAAAACGGCTCCTCAAATGAGATGTCATAACTCTTTGAATACCTGAAGTTTACGTCTAAAACGAAATAGGGCCATTCGGGAAGGATTTTCTTGGCCTCCATCTTGATTTGTACCTTGTGTGAGGCCACATCTGCCAGTGAGTCAATCACCGGCATGGGGAAAAGCGGCACATTGGTGGCGTTGGAGCGCATGAAACTCAGCAGCTTGTCGCGGTTGTTGAGAGGGATAATCATAGTGCGGTCACCGAAGTCGGTTATGACAAGGATGCCGCGGTCGACGTGTAAAGTTTTAATGCGCATTTCGTGAAAATTTTTGCAAAGATACAGTTTTTTTAAATCTACCACAAAACTAGTGGCTAATAGCTAGTGGCTAATGGCTAAAAAAACAACTATTAAATTACAGCGCAATTAAACAAAATTGTAATTTTGCAAAAAAATAGATAATGAAAAAACTATTGTACCTCATATTGTTGTTATTGGTCATCACTTCTTGCGGGAAAAAAGCAGCTGACGAAAATCTCAAAATTTTCAAGTACAACGAGGCGGCGGGAATCCTCACTTTGGACCCGATTTATGCCAAGGACCAGCCGCATATCTGGGCTTGTAACCAGTTGTTTAACAGTCTGGTAGCCTTCGACGACAATATGGATATAGTGCCTTGTGTTGCTAAAAGTTGGGATATCTCCGATGACGGCAGGACATACACTTTCTTGCTTCGCGACGACGTGTTTTTTCATAATGACAGTTGCTTTGGCGGACAGAGCAGAAGGGTGGTGGCTCGAGATTTTGAGTATTCATTCAACCGATTGCTTGACCGTAAGTTAAGCTCCCCTGGAACATGGATATTTGCCCAAGTCAGGCAAGATAAAGACGGATATGCCATCCGGGCGTTGAACGACAGTGTTTTTCAGATTGAACTGAAAGAGTCGTTTCCGGCGTTTTTGGGGATATTGTCAATGAACTACGCTTCGGTGGTGCCTCACGAAGCGGTGGAGTTTTACGGTGAAAACTTCGGTAGGCATCCAGTGGGAACAGGACCTTTCAAATTCCAGTATTGGAAGGAAGGCGTACGTCTGGTGATGCGCAAAAACCCTGAATATTTCGAGTTTGAGGACGGTGAACGCTTGCCTTATCTGGACGCTGTTTCAGTGAGTTTCCTCATCGACAAGCAGGTTGCCTTCATGGAATTTGTGAAGGGCAAAACCGATTTCATGTCGGGCGTGGATGCACGCTACAAAGACGAGCTTCTGACCCGTGACGGGCATTTGAGGAGTAAATACGAAGACAGGTTTTATCTGATCCGTGAGCCATATCTGAATACGGAATATCTGTCGTTTTACATTGATACTCAAGAGGAAAAAGACGATAAAGAGCGTGCTGTGGCTTTGCGTCAGGCGGTGAATTATTCCATTGACAGGGAGAAGATGCTGCATTATTTGAGAAACGGCATAGGAAGGCCCGGTAACGGTGGAATCATTCCGGCAGGCTTGCCAGGATATGACAGTTTGGGTGCAATAGGATATGCTTTCAATCAGCAGAAATCGTTCGAGCTTATCGACAAATATCAGCTGCACGGGAGTGAGATAAAGCTTTATACCACAAAGGATTATATTGATTTGGCCAAGTTTGTGCAGTCGTCGGTGACCGATGTGGGCTTGGTCTGTAAGGTGGAGGAGATGATGCCTGCGGCTTTGCGCGAAAAGCGAGCCCAGTGCAGCTTGCCATTTTTCCGTAGTTCTTGGGTGGCAGACTATCCTGATGCGGAAAACTATCTCTCACTTTTCACTACCGAAAATTTCGCTCCGAAGGGTCCTAACTACACTCACTATTCAAACCGTAAATACGACAGGCTTTACGAGACCGCAATTGCTACTAACGACTTGCATGAGAGGGCCCAAATATATCATGAAATGGACTCACTGATGATGACTGAAGCGCCGGTTGTGATACTGTTCTACGACGAGGTGTTGCGCTTTGTCAACAAACGGGTGTCGGGATTCAATGGAAATCCTGTGAATCTGCTCAATTTGAAGACGGTGAGAATCGATTGAAAAATTTTTGAAAATCAGTGAATTTCGTGTTAATTTTTTTTGTATTTTTGCAGCGCTTTTTTTAGAAATTATTTTGATATGATAAATGTAACATTTCCTGACGGTGGAGTCAGACAGTTTGAGGCGGGTGTAACGCCAATGGACATTGCCAAAAGCATTAGCGAAGGCTTGGCCCGCAACGTTTTGTCAGCAAAAGTTAACGACAAGATGTGGGATGCGCTTCGTCCTATCAACGAAGACGCTCATATTCAGCTCTTTACATGGAACGATCCGGAGGGAAAAGCTACAGTTTGGCACTCATCGGCTCACCTTATGGCAGAAGCTATCGAGCAGCTGTACAAAGGCGTGAAGTTCGGCATTGGCCCGGCCATTGAGAGCGGTTTCTATTATGACATCGATACCGGTGACATGACATTGACAGAGGAAGACCTCGTGAAGATTGAGAAAAAGATGCTCGAGCTCGCCAAGGAAAAACAGGCATTTGAGCGTGTTGACGTGTGCAAGGCTGACGCTTTGAAATATTTCACTGAGAAAGGTGATGAGTACAAAGTAGAGCTTATCAACGAGCTTGAGGACGGTACCATCACATACTACAAATCAGGTACATTCACCGATTTGTGCCGCGGACCTCATATCCCGGATACCTCATGCATCAAGGCTGTGAAGCTGACATCTATCGCTGGCGCTTACTGGCGTGGTGACGAGAACCGCAAGCAGCTGACACGTATCTACGGTATCACATTCCCGAAGCAGAAAGAGCTCGAAGAATACCTTGTTCTTCTTGAGGAAGCTAAGAAACGCGATCACCGCAAACTCGGTCGTGAGCTTGAGCTTTTCATGTTCACCGACATGGTTGGCAAAGGTCTCCCGATGTGGCTCCCAAGAGGTACAGCTTTGCGTAACCGTCTCCAGGAATATCTTACAAAGATTCAGAAACACTATGGTTATGAGCAGGTTATCACCCCTCATATCGGTAACAAGAATCTGTATGTGACATCAGGTCACTGGGATCACTACGGCAAGGACAGCTTCCAGCCGATTACAACTCCTGAGGAAGGCGAGGTTTATTTGCTCAAGCCTATGAACTGCCCTCATCACTGCATGATTTACAAGTGGCAGCCACGTTCATACAAGGACCTCCCGCTGCGTTTGGCAGAGTTCGGTACAGTGTACCGTTACGAGCAGAGCGGTGAGTTGCACGGCTTGACACGTGTGCGTTCGTTCACCCAGGATGACGCTCACATCTTCTGCCGTCCAGATCAGGTGAAAGACGAGTTCCTCCGCGTGATGAATATCATCGAAATCATCTTCAAGGCATTGAAATTCGAAAACTTCGAGGCACAGATTTCACTCCGTGACCCTAACAATACTACCAAATACGTCGGTACAGACGAGAACTGGGAGAGAGCGGAACAGGCCATCAAGGAAGCTTGCGCTGAGAAGAACCTTCCGGCAAGAGAAGAGCTCGGCGAGGCAGCTTTCTACGGTCCGAAGTTGGACTTCATGGTGAAAGACGCACTCGGCCGTCGTTGGCAGCTTGGTACCATCCAGGTTGACTACAACCTGCCTGAGCGTTTCGACCTCACATACATTGGCTCTGACAACGAGAAACACCGCCCGGTTATGATTCACCGCGCCCCGTTCGGCTCAATGGAACGTTTCGTGGCTGTGTTGCTCGAGCACTGCGCCGGTGACTTCCCGCTCTGGCTCGCTCCAGACCAGGCTATCATACTGCCTATTAGCGAGAAGTATCAGGAGTATGCCGAGAAGGTGTACAACGACCTCAAGAACGCTGAAGTCAGAGTGTTGCTCGACGACAGAAGCGAGAAGATAGGCCGTAAGATCCGTGACGCCGAATTGAAGAAGATTCCTTACATGCTCATAGTGGGCGAGAAGGAAGAAGGTGAAGGTCTGGTGTCAGTGCGTAAGCGCGGTACAGGCGACCTCGGTTCGGTGACAATAGCTGAATTCGCCAAGATGATTGAAAATCAGGTGAATGAAGAACAGAAAGTGGAATATTAATTATTATTGTTTAACTAATATAGGAGATAAATACCATAGCACTTCAAGCAAACAACGGAGGCAATCCGAACAGACCTCCGAGAAAACAACAAAACGATGATCCTCACAGAATAAACAACAGGATCACGGCACCGATGGTCAGAGTGGTTGGCGAAGCCGGTGACAACGAGATTCACCCGATTCGCGAAGCCATCAGAATGGCAGACGAGGCAGGTCTCGATTTGGTGGAAATTTCACCAAACGCCAATCCGCCGGTCTGTAAGATCATGGATTACAAGAAGTTCCTCTTCGATCAGAAGAAGAAACAGAAGGAAATCAAGGCTAAGGCTACCAAGGTGGTGGTCAAGGAGTTGAGACTGGGAGCCCAGATAGGCGACAGCGACTTCGAGTTCAAATTGAACCACGCCAAGAGATTCCTCGAAGAGGGTGCTAAGGTGAAAGTCGACGTGTTCTTCCACGGACGTTCTATCGCCTACAAGGAGCAGGGAGAGCTGATATTGCTCAAGTTCGCTCAGGCGTTGGAAGATGTAGGCAAGGTTGAGTCGTTGCCCAAACTGGAAGGTAAGCGCATGTTGATGATGATAGCTCCAAAGAAATAGAATACACTCATTAGTAACTTAAAAATAGTTTTTAAAATGCCTAAAATGAAAACAAAATCCGCTGCCAAGAAACGTTTCAGAATCACTGGCACCGGTTTAGTCAAGAGAAAGCACGCTTATCACAGCCACATTTTGACAAAGAAGACCAACAAACGTAAACGCGCTTTAGGTCATCAGACAATAGTGGAGCAGGCCAACATGGCTGCTGTGAGAGAAATGCTTCTCATGTAATCAACAAAATTGTTAAACTTGTTAGAGCGGAAGAAAGTTCCCGGAAAGATGCGGGGCGCTCTAACGGATAAAAATTAGAAAATTATGCCAAGATCAGTTAATGCAGTCGCTTCAAGAGCAAGACGCAAAAAAGTTTTAAAACAGACGAAAGGCCAGTTCAGCGCACGTAGAAACGTCTGGACAGTGGCTAAGAACTCTTACGAGAAGGGCTTAACCTACGCCTATCGCGACAGAAAGGCTAAGAAACGCGATTTCAGAAGCCTTTGGATTGTACGTATCAATGCCGCAGCTCATGAGTACGGTATGACCTACAGTACATTTATGGGTAAAATTCACGCCGCCAACATCGACCTCAACCGCAAGGTTTTAGCCGACCTGGCTTTGAACAACCCAGAAGCTTTCAAAGCTATTGTTGAAAAAATAAAATAATGTTTTCACATAATGAGTGTAGAAAAAAGCCGCTGTGAAGCGGCTTTTTTTATTGGTGTGTATCTCTCAGCAAGTCATTGACCGTTTTCACCGGGTTGAACGTCAGAATCGGGACTTCGACGAAGATGGTGATCCAGTCTGCCATGGCGCCGTTCCAGAGGCCGGGAAGCTCCATGGCTTTCAGGTCTTTGCCGTCTTTCGACTTCAATGAGATGAAGCCGGTCTCAGGGTCTACATAATCCGGAAGGTTAAACGAGTTGCCCTTGAAATCCTGGGTGGCGCATACCAAATCGACAGGGTTGAAGTGGGTGGAGGAGCGGAACATTGCCTCCTGCTTCTCGTTTTTGTGGTCGATTTGCGACGACTCTACAATCTGGAGAGAAATCTCATCGCTGCTGTTACGGGTGAAGTATGGTCCTCCGCCAGGCTCGCCCTCGTTTTTCACCATGCCGCATACGCGCATAGGGCGGTTGAGTTTGCCATAGAGGAAGTCTATTTTCTCGATCTCGTTGTAGGTGCTGAAGAAATCGGGGATGTCTATCATCAGCTTGTCTTTGGCGAAAGCGGTGATCTCGTCCAGCTCTTCGTTGGTTAGGTTGCCGCCGTCAAGCATTTCCAGATACTCGAACTGTTGCTGCTGCAGGCGGAACAGATAGCCGCCAAGCACCTTTTTATATTCGTAAGTGGTGGGCTTCAGTCGGTCTGGGACCACATTGTCGATGTTCTTTATGAAGATGATTTCCTTATGTAAGTCGTTGAGATTCTGTATCAGAGCGCCGTGGCCTCCCGGACGGAACACTAGCTTGCCGTCTTTGTCGCGGAAAGGCTCGTTGTTCATGTCGACGGCTATGGTGTCGGTAGAAGGCTTCTGCACCGAGAAAGTGATATGGTATTTTATGCCAAACTGTTTCTCGTATTTCGGGACTACATAATCCACAATCTTTTTGAAGATGTCGAGATGCTCCTGGGATACTGTGAAATGCAGCTGGGCCACATCGCCGTCGCGGCTGTATTCAGCAGCTTCCACGAGGTGCTCTTCCATGGCAAGACGGGTTGAATTGCCGTATTTGTGGAACTTTAGCAAGGCTTTCGGAAGGTTGCCGTAGTTCATGCCGTCTGCGTTGAGCAAAGTGTCGATAATCTCCTTATATTCCTTGTCTTTCAACATCTGCTCAATGTCTTTGCCTTTGGCTTGAAGCTGATATTTCAAATCGTGGAAGAAGGCGAAGTTATGAATGCCATTGATGAAAATCTCGACAGCAGCAGGTGTCATGGCATACAGATCCTTGAACATTCGGCTTGCAGCTCCGGAGGCTGGCACAAACTTGATAATATCGTAATATTGCTTGTCCTCATCAAATTGCTTTACAAGTTCTTTGATTTCCTTGTCGGAAAAACGTATTATGCCTTTTCCGATGGTGGCTGGGGCTTTCAAATCGCTGTAAGCAAATCCGTTCTTAAACTGAACAATCTGATTTTCAACTTGTTGTGCTGAAATTCCTAAGGATTCAAGTTGCTGTTTATCGGATGATGAGAATGCTGTCATATAGTTGAGATTTTAATCCATACAAAGTTAAAGCATTTTTTTGTTGGGATGAAAATTATTTTAAAAAATCTTGACTAGATAAAAAAAGAAATGTAATTTTGCAATGAGGATTTTAGAAATTAAAGATTAACTACTATGAACAAAAAAATTGAAGACGCTATCAATGCGCAAATCAATGCTGAACTTTGGTCGGCATATCTTTATCTTTCAATGGGTACAAACTTCCGCGCAAAAGGCTTGGACGGCATAGCCAACTGGTTCGAGGTTCAGTTCAAGGAAGAGCAGGATCACGCCATGATTCTTTACAAATACATGCAGAGCCGTGGTGCCCGCGTGGTTTTGAAACCTATTGCCAAGGTTGAGACAGAATGGAAATCACCGCTTGAGGCCTTTGAAGACACTCTCGCTCATGAGCAGAAAGTGACGGCCATGATTCACAATATCAACAAACTTGCTATCGAAGCCAAGGACTATGCTACACAGAACCGTATGGTGTGGTTCATCGACGAGCAGGTGGAAGAGGAGGAAGAGGCCGAAAAGAACCTCTCAGCAGTGAAAATGATTGGTGACAATCCTCTCGGACTGTTCATGTTCGATAAGGAACTCGGTGCCCGTGAATATCATCAGGCATCAGCGCTGAAGTAGTCTTTAGTTTTTAGTCTTTAGACTTTAGTTTATGGGTGAAAAGGATTACTAAAGACTAACGACTAGCGACTAAAGACTTTATTAACGTTTTCGTAAAATAATCCGTTCCAATTCCAACCCTAAAGGTTCCAACGAATTACATCTGTTCGCCTGGTCGAGGATGATTTCGTTGGGACCTTCTTTTATTATTAGATTTCTGTAGTTGTAATTCCTTACATGTCGTTTTAACCAGTTCCGACATATAGTCGCGATCATCGACATCTTCAATGAAGAAATAGTCTTTTGCTCCATCGTAGGGTGGACGCATATTGACAATGCGGAGCATGGCTCGGCCGGCTTCTGTCGGTTTCAGATAGAAACAGTTGTCGCAAATTAGGCCGAAGATGACACCGTCGCAATAGATGCCGTAGTCGCCGAACATCTTTTTGACCATTATTTCGCCAGCCCTTTCGCACTGGTCGGCGATATATTGTACAAAATCAGGATTGCTTGCCATAATGAAAATTTTTTTGCAAAGATAGGAAAAACATCGCCTTTGGCGAGAAATCTCACAATATCTTATCCAAAATCTTACAATATTTTGTTTTCTTCGAAAAAATGATTATCTTTGCACCGATAAAAGATTATTAACAAAAATATTTGCCTATGATATAAAAGCGTAATTCCTTGCGCACACTTTAAAGACATATTGGAAAAGCGTTAGAAGCAGTATCTTGGAAATGTGAAATCTGGACAATTTCATAATAATCTATTCAAGAACAAAGCAGATGACGCTCACGCAATTTGCGTGGGCTTTGTTCGTAAGCATTTGAATAGATTAGGTCGTCCAGAACCTCACATTCCAGATGAAGCGAAAAAGTGCCACGCTTTTTTAATGTATTCTAAATAAAAATAAGGATAAACGACTTTCTAAAAGTATTGAAAAACAAATAAATAAAAATGATTAAGTATTTTATATGTGATTATGCCGGTGCTAATTGGGGCAAGACATCTGTTTTGCAAAGAGTCATATCAAAATTGGGGGAACCTATAGAACCGATTATTTCTGATGGGATTGATAGTTTTGCATGTTTTAATGTCAAAGGAAAAACAGTTGCTGTAGTTACACAAGGAGATCCGAATTCAAAACAAGCGGAATGGCTTAGACTCGCTGTTCAAAAAGGAGCTGATGTTATTGTTTGCGCAGCACGTTCAAAAGGACAAACAATTAAAAACGTATATGATGAGTTGCAAGAGTACTATGAAGTATGGTTCCAAAATTTCAACGCTGATAAGGATTCACCATTTATTGATGATATGAATAACATAATGGCAGAAGCTATAATTAAATTAATTAAAAAATTGTGTAATCAAAAATAATAACACCATGAAAACATTAAAGAAAATAAGCATTTGTTTGCTTGCAATCATTTCATTGACGTTAGTCTCGTGTATGCAGGAAGAGAAGCCTAAAGAGGAAAAACAACAGACAGGACCACAACATGCTAAAGATGTATGGGTGAAAAATTGGGTAAGAAAATACGCATTTGAATATTATAGACCTATTAACGATAAGTTTGATGATATGTACGTGAATCACTTGCAAAGTAAAGATGGTTCTGTAACATATAATGATGTTTTGTATTATTTCTGGTGTGATAAATATGATTGGTCTAATAAATATTCTGATCATTTTGAAGATGATTTGGAACTAGTAAATTTTAGGGCATTTGATAATGTGTATTATAATGGTGTCGAAGAGTATCAAAATTATGTTCTTAAAAAATTAGGTTTAGATAAAAAATATGAGCGAGATTATGGTACCTATGGCACGTATTTAAATCCTGGGAAAACGAGCATGGAGGAAAGAACTAGACGCAATGAAATGGCAAGAAATCTTGCTAATCCTCAACAAATAGTGTCAGATTTATTACAGCTTAAAGAAAAACAAATGAAATTATATGAAGAACAGACGCTAAACTTAATCGAAGTTTTTGAATGGAGACCTGGAACAGTGGTGAGTGATAATTATACAGAATATTATGTTACTTACGAGTTTTTGAGCAAAGTAATTAATACTAGATATGCTTTAGTTAGTCTTACTGAGTTTAAGAATGGTAGGTATGAAATTAGATTGCTTAAAAAAGCGAAAGTTATCAGTGAATTGTATCAGTAATGATTTTTTTTAAGATGTGTCAACTTTAAAGCAGCGTGGTAATAGCGCTGCTTTTTTGTTTATAGGATTGGACATGTATTTGCCATAAATGTTACATTCCCTCATAATTCCTCTTGCCAAAGCCAAAATTTTTCGTATCTTTGTTCCCGATTTAGAACCGAAACAAAAGAGCAGCTTAAAACTTATTCAAAGTAATGGAATCACAACAAGTGATGGGATGTTAAAATTTTTTTTCAAAAACACTTGACAATTCAAAATTTATATATATCTTTGCAACTGAATTTTAGTTGCAAAAAAAACAATGAGTAAGAAAGAGAAATTGGTTCAGAGATTGTTGATGTTGCCGAAGGATTTTACATTTGCTGAATTGGAATCGTTGCTAATTCAGTTGGGATTTGAGATTGATAATAAAGGGAAGACATCAGGCTCGAGAATAAGGTTTTATAACTGCAAAAAGCAGTTGCAATATTTGGCTCACAAGCCGCATCCGTCATCAATTATAAAACCCAATGCATTGAAAGACATCGTAATATACCTACAAAATAACAACCTAATCTAAGATGGAAACACTAAAGTACAAAGGATTTATTGGAAGCATTGAGGCAGAGCTTGAGGACGACACTCTTTATGGGAAAGTTCTCGGGCTTGACAAAGGCGTTTTGATAACTTACGAGGGACAAACCTTGTCAGAACTAAAAGCCGATTTTATCAATGCTGTTGACGATTACATCGAGCATTGCAAAGCTAACGGAATTGAACTTCACAAGTCATACAGCGGAAGTTTCAATGTGAGAATTCCTGTTGAATTACACGCGAAAGTGGCAGCTATGGCGCAAGCAGAAGGCATATCTCTTAATGCTTTTGTAAAAGAGAGCTTGCTGAGAGCGGTGATGTAATAAGTGCTGTCGTTTTATTTTAGCATCTGTGTGTTTAATGAAGTATTAATAGTTCTGCTATGAATAAAGAAGAGTTTTTTGATAAGATTAATCAAATGCTTCCAATAGAAAGAATATCTGATAATTTCTTGGAAGATGTTGATAATGCATATAAATACTACTTAGCGGATGTTGAAAGCCTTGATGTGGATCTGTTCGAAAACACAAGTGTTAGAAATGAAATAATACAAGATATAAAAGATAAGATAAAAGCCATCAAATCGGTGCTGAAGAAATATTTGGAAGGATGCCATAGCGATGCGTATGTGCTTTTAAAAGATAGCATCACAAATACTGATGGTGCATTGGACATCGGAGTGATTACAATAGGAAAGACAGAGATTACGGACCAATATTATTATCGCGCAAGAATTAACGACGGTACTATAAAATCGTATGCTGATATGTTTCATATCCCTAATAACAAACGCGAAATCATTAAAACTGAACGTTTTAGTGCCTTGGGATATCCTTGCTTATATTTGGGGAATTCTGTTTATGATTGTTGGGAAGAAATGGGGCGTCCGTCGTTTGATGAATTATATTTTTCGGGTTATAAAGTTGTTGAAGAATTTAAGGTTTATGATTTGAGAAAACCCACTAAAGAAGATTATGAAACTGAAAAATTGCTGGATTTATTAAAACGTCTTGTTTGTGTTATTGCTTGTCAATTTAAAGTATTACATAGAGATGGACATTTCAAACCTGAATATATTATTCCGCAATTAGTCCTTGAATTGATTATATCGTCGAATAGAAAGAAAAAAGAGACAGAATGCGGACCATATTCATTGGCATGGGGCGTGGCATATACATCAACACATTTGGCTGATGATTTTCCATACAAAGAAGACTATTTGGAGAATATAGCAATTCCTGTAATTAATAGTGACATTGAACAAAAGTATTGTAATGTTTTAATGTCTTTGTTCGAAGTATCAGATCCGATATGCTATAGTTATGAAGAACTTAAAGAGATACATTCTGGACCATTTTGGGGTACAATTGGAGAAGAAAACACTTTGCGAGAGACATATTATGAAACAAAATTAGGATTTGTTGAAAAACGTATAAAAGAAAATACAAAATTTAATCAATCGCCATACATAGTTATAGATGGTCCTAAACAAATATTTTTACCTGCAGAAGGAGGTTCAGCGCAGATTATTGTTAAAAGTAACGCAGATTGGTCTCTAAAAGCTGAAGATAATCCAGAAGATTAGGATTAATAAGTTACATTCAATTTTTTTCTTGTAACCATTATTACCAAAACCAAAATTTTCTGTATCTTTGTCCCCGATTTAGAATCAAAACTAAAGAGCATCGTAAAACAAAATACTAATGGGATTGGGAGTTCGCAGGATTGCGAAAGGAATTTTTATTGTTTAATGTAAAAATTAAATGTATGGCAAAAAAAGAGTTTTACGAGAAAAAAGGCAAGGTTTTTACAACTTATCCGGTTGTTAAAAACACAGTTTCGAAAGAGTTAATAGATTCTATCCCGGAATCGGTGGCAGAAAGAAGGGATTTCCTCAAGAAGCATCTTAATAATCTTGATGGAAAAACAATTTATTGTCCGTCACTTGAGGCTAAATCCTTCAATGATGTTTCTTCAGTATTCAGTGACGCTTCCACAACTGGAATAAAAAAAGCCGCTGCTTTGTGGGATCATCAACCTTCCCGAAGTAATCGCAACGGCGCCAGCATCTCGCTTGACGATGCAAAGATACAACATTTTTTGTTGTTTGTCAAGGGGTTTGGTGATTTTTTTTGTAAAAATCGTAGGGGCGAATAATGATTCGCCTCTACTTCCTGCTGTTCACATCATCGTATTCCGGCTTCTCAAACTGTCTTACCACATATGAGCAGATGGCATGGATGCGGAGGCTGTTTTCGCGGGCGTATGCCACGGCGGCGTCAAGCAAGGCTTTGGCGATGCCTCTGCCTTGAAATGCTGGCTCAACAACAGTGTGCATGATGGCAAAGACTGAGTCGTTCATCCATTCGTAGGAGATGTATCCCATCCGCTTGCCGTTTTCCTCGGCGATGAAGTAGCCGTCTCTTGAATTGTTTTTATGAGTGATTTCCATAATGAAATTTTTTTGCAAATATATAAAAAATGTAGAGACGCCATAATGACGTCTCTACTAAGGTCTAAAAACTAAAGACTAACGTCTAAAGTCTTATTTTCCGCTTTTTTCCTCTTTCTCGAGGTTTTCTTTCAATGTTGCGAGAACATCGAGGTCGCCGAGAGTTGTGCGTTCAACGTTGTCGTTGATCTGCTTCACAGCGCGCTTTGTGTTCTTTGCAGCTTTCTCCTTCTCAGCTGTCTCAACTTCTGCTGCAGCGTTCTGCTTGTCTTCCCAGATGCGTGAGTGTGAGAGGATGATCTTCTTGTTTTCCTTCGAGAACTCGATGACCTTGAAATCCAAAGTTTCGTCAACCTTAGCGGTTGTGCCGTCTTCTTTCTTCAGGTGGCGGTTCGGGCAGAAACCTTCAACACCGTATGGCAATGAGACGATGACGCCCTTGTCGCTTGTGCTGATGATTGTTCCCTGCTGGATTGAACCGACTGTGAAGATGCTTTCGAAGACATCCCATGGGTTCTCTTCAAGCTGCTTGTGGCCGAGGCTCAAGCGGCGGATCTCCTGGTCAACGTCGAGGACCACGACATCGATCTTGTCACCGATCTTGGTAAACTCTGCCGGATGTTTGATCTTCTTCGACCAGCTGAGGTCTGAGATGTGAATCATGCCGTCAACGCCTTCTTCAAGTTCGACGAAGATGCCGAAGTTAGTGAAGTTGCGCACTGTGGCGGTGTGTTTTGAACCCTTTGGATAACGCTCCTGGATGTTCTCCCATGGATCCGGGACGAGCTGCTTCATACCGAGGCTCATCTTGCGCTCTTCGCGGTCGAGGGTGAGGACCTTGGCTTCCACTTCGTCGCCAATCTTCAGGAAGTCCTGAGCTGTGCGGAGGTGCTGTGACCATGACATTTCTGAAACATGGATAAGACCTTCAACGCCTGGAGCGATCTCGATGAACGCGCCGTAGTCGGCGAGGACAACGACTTTACCCTTAACGACGTCACCAACTTTGAGGTTCGGGTCGAGAGCATCCCATGGATGTGGGGTGAGCTGCTTGAGACCGAGGGCGATGCGTTTCTTGCTGTCGTCGAAGTCGAGGATAACGACCTTGATCTGCTGGTCGAGTTGGACGATTTCCTTAGGATCGTTGATACGGCCCCATGAAAGGTCGGTGATGTGGATAAGACCGTCAACACCGCCGAGGTCGATGAACACGCCGTAGTTGGTGATGTTCTTGACAACGCCTTCGAGAACCTGACCTTTTTCAAGCTTGCTGATGATTTCGCTCTTCTGCTGCTCGATTTCGTCTTCGATGAGGGCTTTGTGTGAAACGACCACGTTCTTGTACTCCTGGTTGATCTTAACAACCTTGAATTCCATTGTGCTGTTGACGAATACGTCGTAATCGCGGATAGGTTTGACATCGATCTGTGAACCTGGCAAGAATGCCTCGATGCCGAACACGTCGACGATCAAGCCGCCTTTTGTACGGCTCTTGACGAAGCCGCGGACGATCTCCTGGCTGTCGAATGCCTCGTTGACGCGGTCCCATGATTTGAGAAGGCGAGCCTTCTTGTGTGAAAGGACGAGCTGGCCGTTGATGCCTTCCTGGTTCTCCACGTAGACTTCGATTTTGTCACCCACCTTAAGGTCTGGGTTGTGACGGAATTCTGAAATCGGAATAACACCATCTGATTTGAATCCGATGTTGACGACGACTTCGCGTGAAGTCTTTGCGACAACTGTTCCTTCGATAACTTCGTGATCGCCGATCTGGCTCATTGTCTTCTCGTACATGGCTTCCATGCGTGCGCGGTCTTCAGCTTTGTAGCTGTCGTGTTTCTTAGCGTCGCTGCTCCAGTCGAAGTCTTCTGATGGAACCGGTTTCACTTTCTGGATTTTTTCGGTGTTTTCTAATTCGCTCATTATTTTTGTGTAAAAATTGTACCCGACGGCTCTTCCGAATTAGGCAATCGAGGATTGTTAAACTTTATTTTTCCATTTCAAGTCATTGATTTTTAATCACAAAAACCAATTTCGGAATAAGGCTCGAAAATGGACTGCAAAGATAGGTAAATTTTTGATACACAATGAAAAATAATTCGTACATTTGCAAAAAAATAATTTTATGGCACTGAATTGCGGAATTATCGGACTTTCCAATACTGGAAAAACAACTATATTTAATTGTATATCAAACACTAAGGCAGAGATTGGATTCGCTACTAAATCGAATATCGGAATGTGTGAGGTGCGCGACGAACGTCTCAAACTCATAGACAATATCTCGCATTCGAAGCGTATAGTTCCTGCCACAGTTGAAATCGTTGATTTGCCGGGCTTGAGCAAGGGCGGTCAGGGTGTCGGTAACAAACTCCTCGCCGAGGTGCAGACCGTTGACGCTTTGATTCACGTTTTGCGTTGCTTTGACGATCCGAACATTCCGCATAGCGAGGGTAGCATAGACCCGGTGCGCGACATGGAACTCGTTGACCTTGAGCTTCAGGTGCGCGACCTCGACCTCGTGACACGTAAGCTGCAACGCGTTGAGAAGCTGCTCAAAAACGGCGACAAAGACAACAAACGCGCTTTCGAGGTGCTTTCAATCTACAAAGAGGTGTTGGAAAACATGCAGAACGCCCGTACTGCCAATGTGTCGGAGGAAGATAAGAAGTATATCCAAGATATTCAGCTGCTTACGGTCAAGCCGATAATGTACGTCTGCAACGTCGACGACGCTTCGGCACTCACCGGAAACAAATACACCGAGGCTGTGAAAGCCGCTCTTCATGGCGAAGATATGATTATACTTGCCGGAAAACTGGAGTCGGAGATTGCCGAGCTCGACGAGGCTGACCGCGCTCTGTTTATGGAAGACGCTGGATTGACAGAACCTGGCGTCAACAAGCTCGTGCGTCTCGCTTACAGCACACTGAAGTTGCAATCATTCTTCACTACAGGTCCTGACGAGACTCGTGCATGGACTATCCACGTGGGCGACACAGCTCCTGAGGCTGCCGGCGTTATCCACAGCGACCTCCAGCGTGGCTTCATCCGCGCCGAGGTGATGAGCTGCGACGATTTCCTGCACTACGGCTCCGAACAGGCTGTTAAGGAGGCGGGAAAATTTGCGGTGGAAGGTAAGACCTACGTTGTGAAAGACGGCGATATCATCAATATCAGATTCAACGTGTAGCTTATGCCTGAATACGTCGTTCTCGTTGATAATAAAGACAATCAAATCGGTTTGATGGAGAAGCAGGCCGCTCACGTCAACCCGACGCTGCACCGTGCCTTCTCGATTTTCATCTTCAACAGCAAGGGGGAGATGCTGCTTCAACAGCGTGCTCTCACTAAGTATCATACCCCGGGATTGTGGACTAACACCTGCTGCAGCCATCCTCGTGACGGAGAGTCGCTCCAGCAAGCCACAAAACGCCGCCTGATGGAGGAGATGGGGATGGAGTGCGACCTCAAAGAGGTGTTCAGTTTCATCTACAAGGCCGACGTGATGCAGGGGCTCATCGAGCATGAGTTCGACCATGTGTTTGTTGGTACCACCGATGTGACACCTATTATTAATAGGGAAGAAGTGGAGTCGTATAAATACGAGACAGTCGCAAATATCGCAAAAGATATTGAAAAAAATCCTGCAAATTATACCGCCTGGTTTAAGATTGCGTTTGCGAAACTGGCTGAAAATCACATTATTTAATTTTTTTAAATTTTTTTCAAATTTTTTCTTGCATATTAAAAATATGTTGTATTTTTGTGCTGTGAAAATGATATCAAAATGATATTACAAAAAATTAAATAATCACCTTAAAAATACGACTATGGAAAACAAAGAATTTGAATTTAAAGGATTGAGAATCAATGGATTTTTGATGCTGTTTGTGGTCCTCGCAATCATTGCGGGTTCAATTTTCGGATTTACAACATGTAAAGAAGGTGAACCGATAGGTTTGATTATCGGAGGAATAGCTATGATTCTGATAGACTTCATTCTCTGCATCGGTTTCATCAAAATCGAGCCTAACGAGGCTATGGTGATGGTGTTCTTCGGAAAATACCAGGGCACCTTGACAAAAGTCGGCTTCCACTGGGCAAATCCGTTCTATTCATCGAAAAAGGTCTCTCTCCGTGCCCGTAACCTCAATGTCGACCCAATCAAGGTGAACGACAAGACTGGCAATCCGATTATGATCGGACAGATTTTGGTTTGGAAGCTGAAAGACACTTACAAGGCAATGTTTGAAATCGACTCTCAGACTCTGGCAGCTGCCGGTAGTGTATCTGGCACTGGCGTTCAGGTCACAAGCCGTATGCGTGCCTTCGAGAGCTTCGTGAGAGTGCAGAGCGACGCTGCATTGCGTGAGGTTGCAGGCATGTTCGCATACGATGAGAACGGCGACATTACGAAAGGCGATCTGACACTGCGTGCCGGCGGTTCGGAAATCAACGACATACTTCTCGGCAAGCTCAATGACCGTCTCGCAATGTCTGGTCTCGAGGTTATTGAAGCCCGTATCAACTACTTGGCTTATTCTCCTGAGATTGCGGCCGTTATGCTTCGTCGTCAGCAGGCTGCAGCTATCATCGCAGCACGTGAAAAGATTGTCGAAGGCGCCGTCTCGATGGTGAAAATGGCTCTCGACAAGCTCAAAGACGAAGAAGTAGTCGAACTCGACGACGACAAGAAAGCCGCTATGGTCAGCAACCTGATGGTGGTGCTTTGCGCCGACGATGCAGCTCAACCTGTTGTAAACACTGGAACTTTGTATCAATAATAAACAATCATGATTATGATGTGGTTTATCTGGGTTTGGACAATCATTATCACTGCCGTATTGCTGATTTTGGCAGGCAGGATGTCGAAAATACAGGTTTTCAGCGATGGAATTCTTATCGATGATTTCATGTATCCGACATTTATTCCGAACGATGGAATAAAATCGATAGAATTATTATATCGTATGCCGGGTGTTGTAATGAGAATCAATGGCTACGGCGGTTTGAAGACCTGGAAAGGCTTTTATAAAATGAAAGACTTAAAACGTGGTGTCTTGTATCTTGAAAATCACAATAAAGGTCCGTTTATAGAGATAAAGACAACTGGCGACGTGTATTACATAAACTGTAAAAGTGCCGAACAAACAACGCAGCTTTATGATGATATGAAATCAACTGTGAAACTCGTCGATGAGTCGAGATTGGTTGTGATACCTAAGCTTTCGCAAAAAAGAAGCATTGTGGTGGTCGTTGTCTTCACCTTAGTTCTGTTGATTCCGATTTTATTAATTCCAATGCTCATTTAGTTATGAAAAAAGCAATAAATTTCTCAATAATAGTTTGCCTCGCAAGCTGGATTTTCGCCGCCTTCATGTGGTTCGGAATGGGAATCCATAACACTACTGATAACCTCAAGCTTTATTCGCTCTGTGCTACGATTTACATGTTTTTCCCGCTGATTTGCGCATTGGTGATTCAGATAATTAACAAAGAGAAGCTCGGCAGCACAGGCCTTCTGAAATTCAAGATCAAAGGCTCGTGGTTTGTCGCATGGCTGCTGCCTGTGGTGATTGTCGCTGTTACCATCATTATCAACTCGCTGTTTGATGGTTGCACGCTTGGTTTCCACATGCCGGCAATTCCTGGAATGGAGAATCTTTCTCCAGAAGATCAGGCGAAAATCATGGCGATGCAAAATCCGAGAACTATGATTATAACCACTTTGGTTTCCGGACTTCTCGCAGGCATCACTATCAACGCTGTTGCAGCGTTCGGGGAGGAGTACGGCTGGCGCAATTATCTCGTCAACGCATTGAAAGGCAAGAACTTCTGGGTGGCGTGCCTCTTCATCGGAGTCGTCTGGGGATTCTGGCATTTCCCGATTATTCTTATGGGTCACAACTACTTCGTTCACCGCACTGCTGGAGTCTTCATGATGGTTTTGATGTGCCTTGCAATGACTCCAATCGAGCTTTACCTAGTTTTAAAAGCGAAGTCAGTTTATCCGGCCGCCATTTTCCACGGAACAATCAACGCTTTGGCTGGTGCAACAATGCTTTTCATCAGCGGTGGAAGCGACCTCATCAACGGTGTTGCGGGTCTCTCGGGAATCATCACAATGGCGGTGGTGACGCTGATTTTATTCGTTTACGACAGGTTTGTTTCTGAAGACAAAATAATGTCAAAAAAAATTGAGTTATAATACAAATTATGGCTAAAGACAAAGAAAATACCAAGAATTTTGTCCTGCGTCTTGATGCCAAGACGATGGAGGCTGTCGAGAAGTGGGCGGCGGATGAGTTCCGTTCCGTCAACGGTCAGCTGCAATGGATTATAACTGAAGCACTTAAGAAAAATAAAAGAATGTAATTATGGATATTGAAAGAATCATTGAATTGACATTGATTGGCCTCTATGTGGCGTTTTACTTCGGCATGCCAGCCATTGCGAAAAGGATTTATGACCCAGAGCGCCGACGCGCGGTCATTAACAAACTGAATGTCGCGTACCTGTTTGTGTTGTTGGGACTGGTGTGTTTCGTGGTTTACGACTTCATAACCTACGACCTCGCAGGTGACTACAAAGCCTCACGACTCGGACTGGTGTTCATTGCTGTCGTGATGTTCGTCTACACCACGTTTTTCAAGAAGAAACAGTGGTTCGAGGAGTAGTTATTCCTCGGTGTTGAGCCATTCCCACTCGGTAGGGAGGGTGGCCTTACGCTTGGTGCATTCGTCTGATTTGCACTTGAAACTGATCTCGTTCTTATTGAACTTAACCTCATAAAGACCTTTGACATCCTTGCAAGGGTCTTTTTTATTTACAAAAGTGATGAGGTCGCCGTCTACGGTATAGGTTCCTATGATGGGTTGGTCTCCGTCAATACCCATAAAGTCTAGACGGTATTCCTTGCCGTCCATGGTGAGGAAAGCGCCTCCGGTAGTGCTCTGCCAAGTGCCCTTGATGCTTTTCTGCACGGCAGCGGTTTCTGCCTTTTTCTGTTCGGCTTTCTTTTCTTCCCTAGGAGTGGGCTCGGGCTTTTTTGCCTCGGGCTTGGCCTCTGGTTTGGCTTCAGGCTTAGTCTCGGGCTTCGCTTCGGCTTTGGCCTCTGGCTTGGCTTTCTCCTCAACTTTTTGCTCTACAAGCTCGGATGTCGGTTTTTCCACTTTGCGGGTGTTGCCAATATGTCTGTATATGCCGAATATCAGGAAAAAGGCTAATATAGCCACAAAAATTATCACAATCAGGCGGTTAACCAGATTGTTGGATTTTCTTTTGCTTGAACTGCTTTTTTTCTTCGGTTTGCTAGCCGGTTTCTTGACTTTTTTTGCCATAATGATTTTAGCTGTTGGCCACTGGCCGTTTGCTATTAGCTAATGGCTAACGGCTAATGGCCGATGACTGGATTTTACTCGATGCAAAAATAACATTAATTTTATAAATTAACGTAAAATATCATCATAAATTTCGTATTTTTGCACCGAAATTTAACCAGCATGCAGGAAACAATTCTTATTTTGGACTTCGGTTCGCAGGTGACACAGCTTATAGGCCGCCGTCTCCGTGAGCTTAACGTATATTGCGAGATTCATCCGTACAACAAGATCCCGGCCATCACACCTGATGTGAAAGGCGTTATTTTGAGCGGCAGCCCGTCTTCGGTTCGTGACGAGAAGGCGCCTTTTGCCGATTTGTCGAACATCAAGGGCAAACTGCCGTTGCTCGGCATCTGTTACGGAGCTCAGTTTATGGCATATCACTTTGGGGGAGAGGTCAACTCTTCACTGGCACGCGAATATGGTCGTGCCATGCTTACCGTTGTGGAGGAAGACAATATTCTCTTCAAGGGTGTCTCAAAGACATCGCAGGTGTGGATGTCGCACGGCGACACCATAGCCAAATTGCCTAAGAACGCTCATGTCATAGCCAAGACTGACGATGTGGAGAATGCCGCATACAAAATTGACGGCGAGGATACCTGGGCTGTACAGTTCCATCCGGAAGTGTTCCACAGCAAGGAGGGCCCGAAGATGCTCGAAAACTTCGCAATTAACATCTGTGGCTGCCACGGCAACTGGACTCCCGACTCGTTTATAGATACAACAGTTGAGGCCATGCGTGCCAAGCTCGGCGACGACAAAGTCATACTGGGACTTTCGGGCGGAGTCGACAGCACTGTAGCCGCTGTATTGCTCAACAAAGCCATAGGGAAGAACCTGACATGCATTTTCGTTGACAACGGACTGCTTCGCAAGAACGAGTTTGAAGATGTTCTCGATTCATATAAAGACCTTGGCCTCAATGTAGTGGGCGTTCATGCCGGAGATTTGTTCCTTAGCAAACTTGCGGGTGTGACAGATCCTGAAGCCAAGCGTAAGGCTATAGGCTCAACCTTTATTGATGTTTTCGAGGCTGAGGCCAAGAAGATTGAAGGAGCGAAATGGCTTGCACAAGGCACCATTTATCCTGATGTCATCGAGAGTGTGAGCGTCAACGGACCGAGCTGCAAAATCAAGTCTCACCACAATGTGGGCGGTTTGCCTGAGAAGATGAACCTCAAGATTGTGGAGCCTCTGAGAGCTCTGTTCAAAGACGAGGTGCGCCGCGTGGGCCGTGCCCTCGGCATCAAGCGCGAGCTGGTGGGACGTCATCCTTTCCCGGGTCCGAGCCTCGGTATCCGTATCTTGGGTGAAGTGACAGAAGAAAAACTCCGCATACTCCGCGATGCCGACGATATCTTTATCCGTGGCCTGCGCGAATGGAAATGCGAACTGCCGAGCGCCTCGTATCCTAACGAGATGGCCGACAACCTTTACGACAGCATTTGGCAGGCCGGCACCATGCTTCTTCCGGTGAAGAGCGTTGGCGTGATGGGCGATGAACGCAGTTACGAATACACCATAGCCTTGCGCGCAGTCATCTCAACAGACGGCATGACAGCCGACTGGGTGCATCTGCCGTACGAGTTTATGGCTAAGGTTTCAAACGACATAATAAACAAAGTCAAAGGCGTCAACAGAGTGTGCTACGACATCTCATCAAAACCGCCAGCGACCATAGAATGGGAGTAGTTCCTTCGGTAATAAATAATATAAAACTTGAAATATGACAAAAACAATCAATTGGAAACAAGAAATAATCTCCTACGGCTTCCTGATTTTGGGAAGCGTGCTGTTTGCGGTTGGCGACGTTATGTTCGTTAACCCATACCATTTGGCCCCAGGCGGCACCTACGGTCTTTCAAACGTCATCAACGCCTTGTATCCCTGGAAGGTGTCACTTTACGCTTTGTGCATGGATGTGCCTCTGCTCATCATAGGAACCTGGATATTGGGCCCGAAATTCGGTTTTAAAACCATCCTTTCGACTTTCCTTATCTTCGGAAGCACATTCGTGTTGGAGTCGACATGGGGTTACAAACCGGTGATTTTTGAATTCATGCATGAAGTTGTCGAAGGACAGGCTGTTGACAAATCTATGCTCGAAATCCTTGGTACAAACTTGTATTTCAAACCTGACTACTTCCTGAATACATTGGTTTCAGGCGGTATTTACGGCCTTGCCATAGGTTTCGTCTTCAAGTCGGGAGCCACATCTGGCGGCAGCGACATCATCTCAATGATACTGCATAAATATACTAAGATTTCACTCGGAACGTTAGTTATGATAGTTGATTCTATCATTACATTGACATCACTGCTGTTGGGGCAGATCCGTCTGCCTATCTATTCGATACTGCTTATCTACATCGAGAGTAAGATTATCGACCTGGTTGTATACGGAGTCAAGAGTTACAAGACGGCGTTTATCGTTACCGACAGGGTGGAGGAGGTTCGCAACTTCATTATCAACGACTTGGACAGAGGCGGTACCTGTTTTGTCGGATACGGTCTGTACAAGGGTCAGGAGCGTAAGGTTATCTATATCAATCTCAGCCGCGCTGACTTGTTGAAGCTTAAGAATAACCTGCCGGCACTCGATCCGATGGCCTTCGTCAATGTGATTGACAGTGCAGAGGTTATGGGTAACGGTTTTTTGCCGATCCCACGTCAAGAAGAAAAATGATAAAGAAATTTCTAAATATCGCGATTTGTCTTGTGCTTCTGGCTTCTACGGAAGTCAGGGCTCAGCAGGACACATGTCGCGTAGCTTTGATGGTGCCCCTCTATTTGGAGCAGGTGGACCAGGAGTTTTGGAATGCCGAGCCGTCAAACAAGATGCTCAGCACCAAGCCTTTCTCATTCCTTCACTTCTATGAAGGCTTTATGATAGCTGCCGACTCCATCACTTCCAGCCGCAACATGAAGCTTGAGCTGAAAGTCTACGATGTGGACAATACAGTGAGCAAAGCCGATTCGGCAATACTTGACCCTTGGCTTGCCACGGTCGATTTGATAGTCGGACCATTCTACCTCAAGCCGTTCAACGTGTTGAAGCAGTTCGCCTTTGACAACAATATTCCGATAGTTAACCCAATTACCCAACATTCGGATATTGTTGACAATCAGCCAAATATGATCAAGGTAAAGCCGTCAATGAAGTCACAGCTGGTGCAGCTTGACAGCCTTATCCGTCGTCAATATCACGACAACAATGTGTTTATCATCCGTCAGGACAGATACACAGACACGGCCATGGTAAACCGTATAAAACAAATTGCCGAGCGTAACATAGACAGTTGCACATACGTCGACAATCAGTCTATCGTCAATACCATCCGTAAACATCAGAAAAGATGGGATTACCTCAATATCAAATATGAGGCGACAGAGTATCTTACCGACAGCGTCATTCTCAATGTGGATTCGCTTGGAAGATGCATAGATGACACTACCGTCTTCCTGAACAGAGTCATCTGTGTCAACTATAAGCGCGACAGTCTGCACACCGTGATGGATTACGCTTCGACTATGCGTAACAATCTGATCATAGTTTACGGCACTGACAAGGTGTTTTCCAAAGAGATAGTGAATAAGGTCACTAAACTTATTGAAAACTATCCGATAACGGTTATAATGTTGCCCGAGTGGAGCAAGTTTGACGGTCTTTTCAATGAGAATCTGATGAAGATGCACGCCATATATTTTGATGACAAATTCCTTGATTGTCAGAATATTAAAGTGCAAAGCTTTATCTGTAAGTTTAGGAACAGATATGAGACTGAACCTACCGACTATGCATATCAGGGCTTCGATATAGGGTGGTATTTCCTCAATGCTTTGAGAATTTATGGCGAGTATATGATTGACTATTTGCCATACTTTGACATACCTCTGCTCCAGACCCGTTTCAATTTCCAGAGGAATGACGACTATTCGGGTTATGAAAACACTTTCTGGAACATTTATCAATTCAAAGGATACAATAGGGTGGTGCTTACCACAGGCTATGAAAACTAGGATTTTATTATCAGTTTCTTTGATCTTCATTGCTTTTTTATCATCTTGCTCAGATAAAGACAATGCAGTGAGATCCTATTGGCCTGATGGAAAGCTGAAGTCCGAGTTGCGTTATACCGACGGCAAACTTGACGGTCAGTGCAAATGGTATTATTCCAATGGCAATCCTTCAATGGAGGCTGTTTATACCATGAATGTGCTCAATGGCGAGTCTACGCGCTGGTATGAGAACGGCAAAGTGGAGGAGAAGGCTTGTTACAAAGAGAACCAATACGATGGGTTGGTGGAAGAGTATAATGTTTTTGGAACCTTGATTAAAAAATCCAATTATACCGACGGCGTTCTGAACGGCATGTTTTACCAATGGTATGACAATGGTAAGCTTTTTGTCGAAGGAGAGTATCTTGACGGCATGATGCATGGCGCCTGGATTATGTATTATAATGACGGCAGCATAGGCAGTAGTGCGGTTTACGACAGGGGTACAGGCGAACAGAAAGGATATAGTGAGGGAGGTTTGTATCAAAATGCCCTGATACATTATAAAGACAATGTGAAACACGGGGAGGAGATACATTACAATATGGATGGGAAAGTGGTTGAAATACTATTCTGGGATAACGGCGAATATGTTGGAAATGAAATAGTTGAAAAATAATAGTTGGGCAATAAAATTATTTTTGAAAATAATTGTTTAATATCAAAATAAGTTATAATTTTGCAGAAAATTTTAAAGGAAAATTCATAGATAATTCATAAACGTATTAACAAACTTTAAATACAAAAGTAATGAAAGTACAGACTATCATGGAAAACCTGGAAAAGAAACATCCAGGCGAAAAAGAGTATTTGCAGGCAGTTCGCGAAGTGCTCGAATCAATCGAAGAAGTTTACAACAAGCATCCTGAATTTGAGGCTGCTAAGATCGTTGAACGTTTAGTTGAACCAGATCGTATCTTCACATTCCGTGTGACATGGGTTGACGATAAAGGTCAGGTGCAGGTGAACCTCGGCTACCGCGTACAGTACAACGCCGCTCTCGGCGCATACAAAGGCGGTCTCCGTTTCCACCCAGCTGTGAACGTTTCAATGCTTAAGTTCTTGGGCTTCGAGCAGATCTTCAAGAACTCATTGACCAACCTCCCACTCGGTGGTGGTAAGGGTGGTGCTGATTTCGACCCAACAGGCAAATCAGACGCTGAAATCATGCGTTTCTGCCAGGCTTTCATGTATGAGCTTTGGAGAAACATCGGTGCTGACCAGGATTCACCAGCTGGTGACGTCGGTGTCGGCGGCCGTGAGATCGGTTACCTCTATGGTGCTTACAAGAAACTCGCTCGCGAGCACAGCACAGGCGCTCTTACAGGTAAGAGCTATGGCTGGGGTGGTTCATTGATCCGTCCGGAAGCTACAGGTTTCGGTGCAATGTACTATGTTGACCGCATGGTTCACCAGAAGGGTGAGACAATGCAGGGCAAGAAAGTCGCTCTCTCAGGCTTCGGTAACGTGGCATGGGGTGCAGCTATCAAAGCTACAGAACTCGGCGCTAAGGTCGTCGCTATTTCTGGCCCAGACGGCGTTTGCGAAATCGCTGACGGTATCACAAGCGAAATGATCGACTACATGCTCGACATGCGTGCTTCAAACCGTAACAAGGTTCAGGATATGGCCGACAAATTCCCAGGCAAGGCTAAATTCACCGCTGGTAAGAAAGCTTGGACAGTGAAATGCGATATCGCATGCCCATGCGCATTCCAGAATGAAATGGCAGAAGAAGATGCTAAGGAATTGATCAAGAACGGCGTTAAATTCGTCGCTGAAGTTTCTAACATGGGTTGCCAGCCAGGTGCTATCGAGGCATTCCAGAAGGCAGGTATTCCATTCGCTCCAGGTAAGGCTGTCAACGCAGGTGGTGTTGCTACATCAGGTCTCGAGATCTGCCAGAACGCAGCTCACATCAACTGGACAGCTCCAGAAGTTGACCAGAAACTCCACAAGATCATGAACGACATTTATGACATGTGCGTTGAGTACGGTAAACAGGCTGACGGTACTATCAACTACGTGAAGGGCGCCAACATCGCCGGCTTCATGCGTGTTGCAAAAGCTATGTTAGCTCAGGGTATCATCTAATCTTTAGACCTTAGTCTTTAGACATTAGACTTTAGTAGAGACGGTCAGCTGACCGTCTCTATTTTGTTGTAAAAAACTAAAGACTAACAACTAAAGACTAAAGACTTTTTATTATCTTTGCAAAAAATATTTTTAATGTCGCAATTCGACGAAATACTAGATCAACACGACTTTACAAAAGATGAACTTATAACTCTTCTCGCTTCAAAAGGCGAGGAGATGTCACGTCTTTTCGACAAGGCGCTGAAGACCAAACTTCATTATCTGGACAACTGTGTTCATCTGCGCGGACTAATAGAGTATAGCAATAAATGCCGAAAATACTGCCTATACTGCGGCGTAAGAGGAAAAAACACTAAAGTTGAGCGATATACCCTTAGCGATGAAGAAGTGCTTGAATGCGCTCATTTGGCCCATAAACTGGGATATGGCTCTGTGGCCATACAGAGCGGTGAGCGCGACGATAAGGAATTTGTCGACAAAATCGAATATCTCGTAAGGGAAATCAAGAAAATCGACAACGGAAGTCTGGGTATCACCCTGTCGCTTGGCGAGCAGACAGAGGAAACATACCGCCGTTGGTTTGAAGCGGGTGCACACCGTTATCTGCTTCGCATAGAGGCTTCTAACGAAGATTTGTATTACAAGATTCATCCCAAGGACAAGAATCACGACTTTCACAAACGCCTTGACAGCATTGACACCTTGCTGCGACTGGGTTATCAGACAGGTACCGGTGTGATGGTCGGACTGCCGTTCCAGACATTAGACGACTTGGCGGACGATCTGCTGTTTTTCAAGCGTAAGGACGTTGCTATGGTGGGAATGGGACCGTTCATACCGCATCCCGACACTCCGCTTTATGAGTTTAGACATCAGATCCCGTCGGCTCAAGAGCGAATGAACTTGACTTTGAAGATGATAGCCGTATTGCGCCTGATGATGCCTGAAATCAATATGGTGGCGGCTACCGCCAACCAGACTGTCGATCCTCTCGGACGTGAAAAAGCCATAATGGTTGGCGCCAACGTAATCATGCCTAACCTGACTCCCAATGAGTTCCGTGAAAATTACCTCATCTATCCTGACAAAGCCTGCGTCAAAGACAAACCCGACCAGTGCCAGACCTGTCTGGACATACGCATGGAGTCGATAGGGCATAAGGTGCTGTACAACGCCTGGGGCGACTCGAAGGCGTTTACCTCACGTCATTAATGTTCACCTCACGTTATTAAACAAAAAAGGTGACCGTTTTCACGGTCACCAAAACATCATTCATTATATAATCCAAATTGAAGTAAAACCTTCTTTTTAAGCTATTAGCCGTTAGCAGATTCTCTAATGGCTAATGGCTAGTCGCTAATGGCTAGAAATACAAGTCTCTTTCACCCTGTTTAATCCTCTCAATACGCTTCTTGAGCTCATCGAGGAACTGCGGGTCAACGTTCTTGAAGTTGTTTTCGATGGTTTTCCAGCCTTTTGCGGCGACTTCAGGTGTTGCGTAGTCCACGAGATACTCGCTGAGGGTGAGGATAGCGTTAGGTGTGCAATAACGTTTGATAAAGCCTGGCACACTGAACTCCATGAAATGCTCGCCGGTTCTGCCCAAACGATAGCATGCTGTGCAGAAGCTCGGGATGAAGTCGTGGTCGAGGAGCTTGTCAATGATTTCGCCCAAGGTACGGTCGTCGCCGATCTTGAACTGCTCGCGGTGCAGGTTCTGGTCTTCCTGCTTGTCGCTGTTTTTCTCTTCTTCCTCGTGATGATATTTGTAGTCGCCAATCTGCAGGTTGGTGCCGCCGTCGATCTGTGATATACCATATTCAATGGCTTTTGCGCGGAAATCGGCGTCCTCACGTGCTGTCAGGATCATGCCGGTGTAAGGCACTGCCAGACGGAAGATGGCGATGATCTTCTCAAATGTATCGTCGTCGACGAAATATTTCTTGTCGATGCTCAAGCCTGATGCGTCTTTGATACGAGGGAAGGAGATGGTGTGCGGTCCCACGTTGAAGCAAGCCTCGAGGTGGTTGGTGTGACGGATCATGGCTAAGACCTCGTAACGCCAGTCGTACAAACCGAAGAGTATACCAAGACCGTTGTCGTCTATGCCAGCCTGCTGAGCGCGGTCCATGGCGGTCAGACGGTAGTTGTAATCGCCTTTCTTGGTGTTAATCGGGTGATATTCATTGTAAATCTCAGGGCAATAAGTCTCCTGGAAGATCTGATATGTTCCGATACCGGCTTCTTTCACCGTGCGGAAGCCTTCAACATCCAATGGAGCTGCGTTGATGTTCACGCGGCGGATTGAGCCTTTGCCTTTCTTGGTGTTGTAGGTCACTTTCACAGTGTGAGCGATATACTCCGGTGAGTATTTCGGTGACTCGCCATAAACCAAGATGAGTCGTTTCTGACCGTCATCCTCCAATGCCTCCACGTTGCGGACGAGTTCTTCGTCGGTGAGGGTGGTACGGATCTGCTCTTTGTTCGATGAACGGAAACCGCAGTAACTGCAGTTATTTACGCAATAGTTACCCACGTATAGAGGGGCAAACAGAACTATGCGGTTGCCGTAGATGCGGCGTTTCAACTCGCGGGCGCCTTCCTTGATTTCTTCGACAAGCTTAGGATCGGTGGTGTTGACCAAAACAGCTGTCTCTTCCATGGTCAGGCGGTTCTTTGCCAGTGATTTCTCGATGATTTCGTGCACGCGCTCCGGTGTGCTCTTAGTGTTGTTGATGTAGTCCCAAATCTCTTCCGATGAGATAAACGGGCGGTTAGGCTCGTCCGGGATGCGACATTTTTCAGGATGAAATTGCATATTTTTAGCTTTTTATTGTTATTTTCCTTGTATATAACAACAAAAATCAGCTGAGAAAAGAGGAGTTTCAATTCCCTTGCCGTCGGATTCTTAACTCTTCCGGCTCTGATTGTTCGTTTGTAAGGCCCTTAGTCTCAATTATTTATCTCAACTTTAGGTTATCTCCAAACTATTGTTGGTTGGTCCTGCAAATATACTCTTTTTTCTAATTAAAAAATATTTTTAATAAAAAAGTCTAATGGCTAATAGCTAATGGCTAATGGCTAATAGCTAAAAACCCCCGTCACTCTATCAAAAATCCCGTTCATATAAGCAATCGCCATGCCGTAGTTACTGATCGGTATGCCGTTCTCGACTGCCATATTCGTGCGGTTGATGAGCTGTTTGCGTGTCGCCATGCAGCCGCCGCATTGAATGGCCATTGCATATTGATGAATGTTTTCGATAGGGGTGAGGCCTGCTAGATAAGTGAATTCTATGTTCTTTCCGGTGAATTTCCTTATGAGATTCGGCAGTTTCACACGCCCGATGTCGCCACAGCTTATTTCATGAGTGCATGACTCAAGCATGAGAATCTTGTCGCCGTCTTTGAGGTTTGACAGCTGAGGGGTGCCTTTCAGATAATTCCCGAAATCGCCTCTCAGTCGGGCCAGGATGATGCTGAAGCTTGTGAGCATCACGTCTTTAGGTACAATCTCATTGACAATCTTAAACACCTGAGAATCGGTGACTACAAGATTCGGACGTGGCATGTTTGATTCGAAATACTGTTTCAGTGCCGTCTCTTTCAGTACCACACAAATGCAGTCGTTGTCGAGCACGTCGCGGATGGCCATAACCTGAGGCAGAATCATACGGCCTTCAGGTGCCTCGTCGTCGATAGGGGTGACCAGAACCACCACGTCGCCGGGTTTTATGATACCGCCCAACAATGATGCTTTTTTGTAAGCGCTTTCAGGAATAGCTTTTTTCAGAGCCTCTTGTATGGCTTTTGCGTCGTCTTTTAATGCACTGAATTCTAAAATGTTAGTATTATATTCTTTAACTAAAACTTTAAGTTTATTTTCGCTGAGTTTTGCTATGTCAGACTTGTTGTGAACGATGATAAAAGGTACCTCATGCCTCTTGAATTCTGCTATGATATTCCTCTCCGGCTCGCCGAAATCCTCTCCGGTGATGACCAGTATGGCGCAGTCAATCTCTTTTAAAGTTTGATAAGTCTTCTCAACTCTTTGCTTCCCGAGTTCGCTCATATCGTCTATGCCGGCAGTGTCGATCAAAATCACAGGTCCGATGCCGAATATCTCGATTGATTTCTTCACCGGGTCGGTGGTCGTTCCGGCCTGCTCTGACACAATTGCCATGTTCTGTCCTGTCAACTTGTTGATTATCGAGCTTTTACCATTATTCATTCGCCCGAAAATCCCGATATGAGGTTTTAAATCCTTCGCCATAATTAAAAAGATTTTATTTTGCAAAAATATGAAAAATTTGTATTCCTTTTTTCTTGATAAAAAAAGGAACAAGTCTCATCGCCCGATAGGGCGTAAAATTCACTAAAAATTTCTTTAATTTTCCTTGCATGTATAACAAAAATGTTATATCTTTGCAGCGGAATTAAAAACGAATTTTTATGAAATGGAGCGAATTAAGAAGAATTGCGGAGGCAAATGGCTGGCGATTGAAGAGGCACGGAAAGAAACATGATATTTATTGTCATCCTGACAAAGACTATTTTATTGAGATGGAACGACATGATTCTCAAGAAGTTAGAAATGGAATTTGTAATAAAATTTTAAAACAAATAGGATAGTATTATGAAAAAAGTTGTCGCATTAATCGAAAAAGGTGTGGACGGATTGTTCGGAGTACACGCTCCAGAATTGAAAAACGTCATCATCGGAAGTGGCGAAACCGTTGAAGAAGCCAAGGAAGACTTCCTTGAAGGCTATAGGGAAATGGTTGAAACATATATCGATGACGGTAAACCGGTCCCTGGGGAACTGAAAGACATTGAATTTGATTACAGATATGATATTTCGGCGTTTTACAATGCGCACCCTTATCTGAATGTCAGCAAATTGGCGGAACGGCTCAACATCAATTCATCGCTGATGCGCCAATATAAGCAAGGACAGTACATATCGGAAGAGCAGGTACTCCGTATCCAAGATGGCATAAGGTCTGTCGGTCAAGAATTGTCATCAGTAACATTGGTAAAATAAAAGACTATGGATTTTCTCTATCCCAATATTCTCTGGTGTCTGTTCGCTCTGGCGATACCGGTAATCGTGCATCTGTTTAACTTCAGAAGGCACAAGGTGGTGTATTTCAGCAACACCGCTACACTGAAGACAATAGAGCAGGAGAATGTCAAGACCAAGAGGTTGAAGTATCTTATAGTGCTGATAATGAGGATGCTTTTTATCGCCGGACTGGTTTTTGCATTTGCTTATCCTTACGATCCTGAACAGAAGCTGAAGACTGATGACGCCGACAATCTGATAGCGGTTTACATAGACAATTCCATGTCTATGCAGAGCCAGTCGGAGGAGGTCAAGCTGGTTGAGGATGCACGTTCGTCGGCTCGCGCTTTGGTCAAGAGCGTAAGCCCTTCGCAGCGTTTTGTCCTGCTCACTAACAGCCGTCAGCCAGACAATGAATACCCCATGAACCAGGATGAGATGCTGATGAGTATAGATGCTATGCAGACCGGAGCTTCTCCAATGACTTTCAATAACTTATATGAAAATTTGCAGATGATTATGCGTCGCAATGGCTTCAAATCGGCTTCGCTCTTTGTGTATTCCGATTTTCAGAACGACATGATGGACATGCGGGGCATAGTCGCCGACTCGGCTATTCAGATTGTCGGACTGCCGTTAAGTTCTGATTATCAGCAAAATATCTATATTGACACTGTGTGGCTGTCGTCGCCGGTGCTGCAGACTGGCCTTGCCAACGAGGTTAATGTCAGGGTTGTGAACGATGGGGGCAAAGAAATCAACGGATTGCCCGTTTATCTCGAAATAGACGGGGTTTCGGCGGCATTTACGACCATTGATATACCTGCGGACGGAAAGGGCGTTACGGCCATGCAATTCGTTATGAACGAATCGGGCGAAAAATCAGCCGCAGTTTCCATAAACGATTATCCTATAACATTTGATGACACCTACAACTTCGTCTTAAACGTCCGTCCGGTCATCAAGATAGTGGAATTGACATCCAATTACACTATGACATCGCCTATAGCGACCTTGTTTTCCGACAATTTACAATTTGATTATCAGGCAATTGATCCGCATCGCATTGATCAACAGTATCTTATGGATTACCAAATGGTTGTTGTAGATGGCGATGCTGACCTTAACGAAACAATGTGGCGGACCATTGTCGATTTCGCGAGCGATGGCGGTAGTGTGGTGGTGCTGCCTTCAGATGAGACCAAGGCCGAGAACGATACTTTGAGCGTAAACATGGTAGCATCTCAGCATGAATTCTTCTCTGACATCTTCGTCAATATTCCTGATAACGCTGACCTGCCCAAGGTTTACAAGCATACTCAAATAAGGAAATTGAAATTTCGCAACACATTGACACTTATGTCTTTGCAAAATGGTACTTCATTCTTTACTTTAAGTAAGGTTGGGGGCGGAAATATCTTCAGTTTTGCCTCACAATTGGGAGGAGATTGGACCAATTTTGCCGACAATGCCCTGTTTGTTCCTGTCATGTACAAGATTGCCATGCTGGGTGCTCAGACGGGTAGGCTTTCATATACTATCGGCATAGATAGAGAATTGACAGTCAATGATTTGACTGCTTTTGCCGAAAGCGATATGAGGATTCGCAATGAGCAAGGCAACTTCGAGATGATTCCAGTGGTCGATTTGCGCAACAACCGAGCTGTGGTAAGGCTTTACGATGAGTTACCGGGCGCAGGCTTCTATACAGTCAACAAAGGCGATGAACTCATAGCAACTACTGCTTGGAACGACAGTCGAGCGGAGTCGAAAATGCAGTTTATGAATGGGGAAGAGGTCTCCAAATTGATGAAAGACAACGGTTTGAATGTGTTGACTGTGATGAAGGCCGGTGAAATCCGTTCAGACGATGTGATGCAAATGATGGTCAGACGCTCAATGTTATGGCGTACTTTCATACTTATATCGTTGATAACTTTGTTGATAGAAATTTTGATTTTGAGGTTTTGGAAATAAGGTAATTTTGTAATTTTGTAGAGTTAAATTTATTGAAAACGTGTGTGGGGACAGTTGGCTGACTGTCTCAAAAAAATTTTAGATAGATGAGCGATTTTGAAGACGAGAATATTGAAAATCAGGAGGTTGAAGAAGTAAACCAAATTGGTGACGATGTTACCCAAGTGCTTGACGGCTTCGATCCTACAGCCGAAGAGGAATCGGGAATGCTTGTGCAGTCGGGCGACGGCTACCGCATCATCCCCCTTAAGGGTATGTTCGAGAACTGGTTCTTGGACTATTCGTCCTATGTGATTTTGGACCGTGCCGTGCCTGAAATTGACGATGGTTTGAAGCCTGTGCAACGCCGTATCCTTCACTCAATGAAGGAGATAGACGACGGACGCTACAATAAGGTGGCTAACATTGTCGGTAACACCATGAAGTATCACCCTCACGGAGACGCTTCAATAGGCGACGCTCTCGTGAATCTGGGCCAGAAAGACCTTTTGATTGACTGTCAGGGTAACTGGGGCAATATTCTTACCGGCGACGGAGCCGCTGCCCCTCGTTATATTGAGGCGCGTCTCTCGAAATTCGCTCTGGATGTGGTGTTTAACCCTAAAACCACCGACTGGACATTCTCGTACGATGGCCGCAATAAAGAGCCTATCGCCCTTCCGGTAAAGTTCCCGCTTCTGCTTTCACAAGGTGCCATGGGCATTGCCGTGGGTTTGAAATCGGAGATTTTACCTCACAATTTCAACGAACTCATCGACGCTTCAATAGCTTATCTGAAAGATCAGCCGTTTGAGCTCTATCCTGACTTCCAGACAGGAGGTTTGATCGACGTGCGCGGCTACAACGACGGAGGCCGTGGTAGCCGTGTGCAGGTGAGGGCCAAGATATCCCAACTCGACAAAAAGACATTGGTAATCACTGAGATACCATATGGAACAACTACTGAAACCTTGATTCAGTCCATCACTCAGGCTGGCGAGAAGGGTAAGATTAAGATCCGCCGTGTGGATGATAACACAGCCAAGACTGCTGAAATCGTCATCCATCTTGCACCTGGCGTATCTCCCGACCAGACAATAGACGCTCTGTATGCTTTCACCAAGTGTCAGATTAAGATAAACAGCCTCTGTACCTGCGTCATTCATAACGATAAGCCTGAATTTACTACCATTTCGGCCATTCTGAAGCATAACACCGACCATACAGTCGACCTGCTGAGCTGGGAGTTGCAGAACACTCTCGAAGAGCTTGAAGGTCAATGGCATTGGGTGTCTTTGGAAAAGATTTTCTTCGAGAAACGAATCTATAAGATTTTGGAAAAAGACGCGCCAAGCTATGAGGCTCAGATTGATGCCATCGAGAAGGCTTTCGACCCGTATCGTCCTAACCTGAAACGTGAGATTACCCGTGACGATGTGCTGAAGCTTTGCGAAAAGCCTGTCCGCAAGATCTCAAAATTCGATATCAAGAAAGCTGAAGAACAGCTGGAAGTCATTGAAAAACAGATAGAACAGGTGCTTTACGACCTCGATCATATTGTAGATTACACTGTTCATTATTTCGAGGAAATAAAGAGAAAATACGGCAAGGGTCGCGAGCGTAAGACTGAAATCCGCAACTTTGACAACATTTCGGCTGTGGCTGTGGCTGCCAACAACGAGAAACTGTATGTCAACAAGGATGAAGGCTTCATCTGTAACAGTGTTGGACTCAGGAAGGAACAGAACAAGGACGCTTATGGTTACGTGTGCGATTGCTCGGATATAGACGATGTTATAGTGTTCCGCGAGAACGGCACATTCTCTGTAGTCAAGCTGCAGCCCAAACTGTTTGTTGGCCCTGATAAGATTATCTATGCCAACATTTACCATAAGGGTGACAAGCGTACCATCTACAACATGGCTTATCGCAATGGAAAGCCTGGCAATCCGTACTATGTCAAGCGTTTCTATGTGGATGGCATAACCCACGACAAGATTTACGACCTAACCATGGGTGAAAGTGGTTCCAAGGTGGTGTATTTCTCGGCAAATCCTAATGGCGAAGCCGAAGTGGTGAAGGTGATGCTGCGTCCGGCTCCTAAGCTTAAAAAGCTCTCGTTCGACTATGATTTTGCCACTTTGGATATCAAGGGCAGGGGTAGCCGAGGCAATAAGCTCACAAATCACTCCGTAAACCGCATTTTTAAGCGCGAGGAAGGCGTTTCGACCCTTTCGGCACGTGAGATATGGTACGACGACACTGTAAAGCGTCTGAACGCCGATGGACGCGGTGTATCGATAGGCCGTTATTCGGGCAACGACAGAATCATGCAGATTCATGCCAACGGTGAGTTCCGTCTCACCAATTTTGACCTCTCGACTCATTTCGACGACGACATGACAATGATATTCAAGTTCGAGCCTGAGACCATCTTTACTGTGCTGTACATAGAAGCTGAAACTAAGTTGATGTATATCAAGAGGTTTACAGTCGAAGAGGATACCCCGCTCAACAAGCGAATCTCATTCATCGGCGAAAGCGAAGATGCCAAATTGATAGCTGTCAACATGGACATGCTGCCCAGACTTTTGTTAAAGTTTAATGACGGAGTAAGCGGCAAACACTTTGAAGATGAGGAAGTTAATGTTGATGAATACATAGGTGTTAAGAGCTACAAGGCCAAAGGCAAACGTCTCTCGGTACATGATGTGAACTACTACGAGTTTCTTGAACCGTTTGAGCCACCGGTAGTTGAGGAGGAAACTCCTGCAGATATCATAGAAAACGCTGAACCGGATTCTCAAGAGAACTTTGAGAACTCAGAACGGTCTGAAGTCGTGGAAACTCCAGAAACTATAGAGGTTTCTGAGGCAGAACAGATTGATTCTGAGGAACATAAAAAAGAATCTGATAACAATAAAGACGGACAGCTGACGTTGTTCTAGATATGAAAAGAAACATTTGGATATTGTTACTTGGGGCGATTGTATTGTTGCTCTCTTGTTCTGAGCAGCACAGCATTGCCAGGCGTTTTGTAAAGCAAAACAGAAAAACCGTGGTGGCTTTGTATCTGCCAGGCAGGCTGGTGAAGCAGAACCTCCGTGAGGATGAGATGCCTGAAGAACTTGAGAATGCCACTCTTGAGGAGCAGATCGAGTACATGGAAGGCCAAATCAAGGTTGTGAACAAGATAGACGACGACAAATTCCTTGATATTGTTTACAATACGATGAAGGAGACTCTTGAGGACTACGGCTTGAAGGTTCAGTATTGGGAAGGTGAGGACTCAACACCCGATTCAGTGCATTGGGTTATAAACGTTCCGCGTATTGAGGTGCGCGAAATAAATGAAAATCAAGAGTTTTGTGGTTGGGTTTACACCCAGAGGTATTGCATGGACATGCCGATTGACGTAGTAAATGTGGCCGCTTGGTTTGAGTTTTCAAACGGTTTGACAAACTCCTTGGCTTTCACCGAACAAAACTATGTTAATGAGACTGATGTTATGTTTGATGTTGATTATCAGTCAAACAAGGTGTATGCGAACACTTATGTCGATACAATCAACATAGACGGTTTCTATCGGTTCGCTTCACTGCTGGGCAGGCTTTATGCCGGTTATTGCTACGATTTCTTGCTCAACGACTTCATTGACAAACGTTCCGATGAACCAACAGATACAATATACCGTTTCCGCTATGATCCTTACGAAAGGTATTTCTACAAAACCCAGTCGGATCATTTGATTGAAATAAAATAGGGTGGATTTATCCTATATTTTTCCTGCTTTGGATTTCTTTGATTTTGGCCTTCATCTCTGATGGCTTCACATCGGTGACTTTGCCGTTGAAAACAATGCGTATGCTGCCGGTTTCCTCGGAGACTACCAAAACGATGCAGTCGTGGGTTTCGGAAACGCCTATACCTGAACGGTGACGCAGACCGTAACTGCCTGGTAATCTTGTCTGTTGAGTGATAGGAAGGATGCAGCGGGCAGCTACTATTTTGTTTTTAGATATGACCATTGCACCGTCGTGGAGCGGGCTGTTTTTAAAGAAGATATTCTCCAACAGAGGCTTGCTTATGACGGCGTCAATTACTACTCCGGTGTCTATAATATCCTGTAAATCATTTTCTTGTGTGAGAAGTATCAAGGCACCGACCTTGTCGTTGCTCATTGAGATGCAAGCTTCGCAAATAGGGTCGAGTTCGGTGCTGTCGTCTGTGCTGTACTGTACGCCAAAATGCGACATGAACTTACGGAATCTGATGGCAAATTTGGAAGTTCCAATACTAAGCAGGAATCGCCTTATTTCCGGTTGGAATATAATAATCAGGGCTATGAATCCGACGTTTACAAAGGCGCCTAATATGTAGCTGAGAAGCTCCATGTGAAACAAAGTCACTATCCTAAGCCCGATTATGATGGCCACTATACCAATGAATATGTTGATGGCAGCGCTTCCTTTAACCAGAGTGTATAGGAAATACAGCAGCAATCCGACCAGGAATATATCCAATACGTCGAGAAATCTGATCTGAATAAAGGCGTTTATCATCAAGTCTACCATAAACGTTAGATTTAACTCACAAAAATACTATTTTTTTTAATTGCCAATAAATTTTTTGTTTTAGTTGTTGATTGACGATTTATCAGTCTTTAGTTGTTAGTCTTTAGTTTTTAGTAGTAACGGCTATAGTCTAACGACTAAAGACTAAGGACTAATTTCACTGCTTCGACGGCTTCTTTTACATCATGAACTCTCAGTATGTCGGCTCCGTTCATTAACGCGATAGTGTTCAGAACTGTCGTTCCGTTAAGCGCTTCTTGTGCTGTAAAGCCTAAGGTTTTGTAAATCATAGATTTGCGTGATATGCCAATCAAGACGGGCAAATCGTTAATCCTATACTTTTCGAGGTCTTTAAGCAGGGCGAAGTTGCATTCTATGGTCTTGTTGAAGCCTATTCCAGGGTCGAGTATAATTTGCTGCGGGCCGTAGGATAGGAGCTTGTGTAATTGATTCTCAAAGAATTGACGGACTTTTCCGTGCACGTCTTCGCTTATGATTTCTTCGTGATGCATCCCTTCGAGGGTGCCCGTGATATGCATCAAGATGTATGGTATGTGGTTTTTGCCTATATAAGGAATCATCTCTTGGTCAAATAACCCGCCCGAGATGTCATTGATGATATCGGCGCCTTCCGCAATGCATTGACTGGCAACACTTTGTCTGAAAGTGTCGATTGATATGAGTATGTCGGGAAACTCATTTCTGATGGCTTTCAAGGCGGGAATCATCCTTTCACTCTCTTCTTCGGCTGAAACCTGCTTGCTGCCGGGACGGGTGGAGAAAGCGCCTAAATCTAGTATGTCGGCGCCCTCGTTCACCATCTTGTGACAGTGCTCCAAAACCGCTGTAATGCCTTGATACTTACCGCCATCATAGAAAGAGTCGGGGGTCACGTTCATTATGCCCATCACCACTGGACGGTTCCACGAAAAAATTTGTCCTCTACTATCTATTCGTAACATAAAAATGTGTATTTTTACAAACGCAAAATTATAAAATTTTTTCCAATGAAGAGAGATACGACAGCGGAATATCAGCAGGTGGTGGCTCAGTGCCGCGATATTTTTGACAAGAAGATGCAAGATTACGGAGCAGCCTGGCGTATTATGCGCACAGAGTCGCTAACCGACCAGATCTATATCAAGGCCAATCGCATCAGAAGCCTGCAGAGAAAGAAGGAACACTTTGTAAATGAAGGTATTGAGCCTGAGTTTATCGGCATCATCAATTATTCGGCCATGGCGATTATCCAGCTGCAGCTTGGAGTGGTTGAGCAGCCCGATTTGGACTTCGAGAGAGCTTCGGAACTCTATAAAAATGTTCTCGACGAGGCTTACAATCTGATGTCGAAGAAAAACCATGATTACGACGAGGCATGGCGCAGCATGCGTATCAGCTCGATGACCGACTTGATTCTGATGAAGATATTGAGAGTCAAGGAGATAGAGGATAACAACGGCAAAACCTTGATTTCAGAAGGTCTAGACGCGAACTATTACGACATGATAAACTACGCTGTCTTCTGCATGATTTTGATTAACGAAGGGAAGAAAGAATAATGGCAGGTTCGGCAAAGAAAACGCTTGTCGCGGTATGCAGGATACTCGTCGGATTGCTGTTTATTTTCAGCAGTTTCACTAAGGGTGTCGATCCGCTTGGCACGAAGTACAAGATGCTCGAATACTTTGCCGCTTACGGCATAGAGTGGATGAACGACGCCGCTTTGGTGCTTGCCGTGGTGATGATTCTTGCGGAATTTATTGTCGGTATCTGCTTGTTGACCAACGTCTTGCCGCGCCTCGCTACGCTCGGCGCGACCCTCCTTATGATTTTCTTCACAACCACAACTTTGTTCGATGCATTGTACGATCTTGTTCCCGACTGCGGATGCTTCGGAACGGCGATAAAACTCACAAACTGGCAGACGTTTGGCAAGAATATAGTGATAGATTTGGTGCTTTTGCCAGTGATTATCAACAATAAGTCGCTGAAGAACAAAAGATTGACGCTTTTGGGACAATGGATGCTTGCAATCATATTTATGATTTGCTTCACTTGGTTTGAGATTCATAACATCCGCCATCTGCCGGTCATCGACTTCATGGACTGGAAAGTGGGGAAGGATATGACTCCTCAAGGCTACGACGCCGGCAAGATTTTCGTGACGTATCAGAACAACGAAACCGGTGATACTCAAGAGTTTGAGTCGCCTAACTACCCATGGAACGATAGCGTCTGGATGAGCCAGTGGACCTTTGTGTCGCAGCGTTCTGAAGGTGGCTCCAACGCCCTCGGATTCGCCATCTTGGACGCGGAAGGTGAGGACTTTACGCATATCTTATTCGAGACAGAGAACCTTTACGTCTTCGTGGCGCCGTATCTTGAAGAGATGACGGAACAAGACTTCGAGAACTGCACTAAGATGACGGAAGTGGCTTATAACCAAGGATATGAATATATCTGGCTGACGTCGGCAACGCCTGAATATGTTGAGAAACTGAACGAAGAATATCTGATTTTCAACGATGTCTATTACGGCGACGAGCTTGAGCTTAAGACCATGGTGCGCTCGAATCCAGGCCTTATGCTGATTGATAACGGAGTTATTAAGAATAAGTGGTCTAAAATTGATTTCCCGCTTGTGAAATAATATGTTCGCTTACATTGTGAGAAAGATACTTTATGGCATCCTCGTCCTTTGGGGCGTGGCGACGCTGGTGTTTTTCCTCTTCACAATTGTTCCCGGCGACCCAGTGCGCATGATGCTCGGCCAACGTGCCGACGAGAAAGATGTGCAGGCTATCCGTCATGAGCTCGGTCTCGACCAAAGCATTGGTAAACAGTACGTTGACTATCTCAACGACCTCTCATTTATCTCGTTTTACAACGAAAACAAAGATTTATCGAAATACGAGCCGTATGCTCGAATAGCGACTGTGGGCAGCACGAAAATCATCTTCAAAACGCCGTATCTGCGCTATTCATATCAGAGTAAAAGGCCAGTGGGGACAATACTTTCAGAGGCTTTTCCAAACACTCTGATACTAGCTTTCGTGTCGATACTCTTTGCCTTTGTGATAGGAGTGTTGCTTGGGGTGTTAACCGCCATCGTGAACAGCGATTTCCTGAACCGTTTTACCTTGTTTATCACCACGATAGGGATGTCGCTGCCGTCGTTTTTCGCTGCCATCCTCATCGCATGGCTTTTCGGCTTCGTTTTGGAGTCTGTCACCGGTCTCAGCATGACCGGAAGCCTTTTCTCCGTTGACGATTACGGCAATGGAGCCTATCTCGACCTGAAAAACCTCATTTTGCCGGCATTGACGCTCGGTTTGCGTCCGTTGGCAGTTATAACAGAATTAACCAGAACTACCTTGCTCGAGGTGATGTCAATGGATTATATCCGCACCGCGAAGGCCAAAGGCTTGAAGAAGTGGCGTGTCATCGGCGTTCATGCTCTTAGAAACGCTCTTACGCCAGTGGTTACTGCCGTTTCCGGATGGTTTGCTTCCCTTTTAGCAGGAGCCGTCTTCGTTGAATACGTCTTCGACTGGAAAGGAATCGGCGTGGTTATCGTCGATGCGCTCGACAAATTCGACTTCCCTGTCGTCATGGGTGCAGTGTTATTAATAGGAGTGATGCTGATTATCATTAACATTGTGGTTGATATTATTTATGGAATTTTGGACCCGAGAGTGAGGATAAAATAAAAATATATCATGAAAAAGTTTAAACATTTTTTATTATACCGAGATTTATCTGAAATTCCTACAGACAATGCATATGTTTTGTATATTTCGGATTTAAAGTCTAAAGATGAGTTATTTTGTTTGTACAAACAATCTTTAAACTTTCCTGATTATTTCGGTTTTAATTGGGATGCTTTTACAGATGCGTTAAGCTATTTAGATGAATGGATGAATAAAAAAACAATACTTATTATCCATAAAAATATGCCTTATATTGAAGAAGAAGGTATTAGGAATTATCTTCATGTATTAAATAAAATATGTGATGTTTGGGGAAATAATTCAGATAAATTGCTATTTAGGGTTTATTTTCCAGAAGTATACCATGATATGATTCAAGAGTTTTTTGAATAAGATAGATTGGTTCAGAATGATTGATCAACTATGATACTTTGGTCAGAATAACGTGTGCTGAAGGCACAACATTTTAATAGCCCCAGGCAACGCCTGGGGTAAAATGTCGTATGGTGAGGCGCGCCGGAACGGCGCGCCTCACCGTTGTTTTATAAAATAAAACCATTACATTTTCCACCATTAAACCCCAGGCGTTGCCAGGGGCTAATAAGGTTTCGTGCCTCCGGCACGACGGTTACATCCCCTCAAAAATCGAATCCAAAGTCCTTTTGTCAGACTTAAATCCCAGTAATTCCTTTATTTTCTGCTTCCTTTTGAAGATGGCGCTTTGCGAAACGCAATAAATCTCTGACAATTCCAATGTCGTTAAGCGAGATTTCACCAAACAGCAGAACTGCAAATCTTTTTCATTCAAATCAGACTTCTTCAAGAAATCGGAAAATGAAGCGAAAATTTGTAAAACCGTCTCGCTTAACTCATTGGTTTCCTGCTCGTTAACAGCTTCAAAAACAGGCTTTTTGCTCGCCGAATAATAACCTTTTTCGTGCATCAGCTTGTAAATGTCGGTTTGCTTAAACTGATTATAAGGTGAGGCTTTCTTTGAAAATCTCTTTCGTGTAAACAACCACAGGCACAAAATAATAACAAGCGCAATTATTCCATTAACCAGTAATTTTTGTGTTGTGGGGCTTTGTGGTTTTTCAATTTGTATTTGATAATAATAGGTTCCTGTTACAGTGTCTCTTGTAGCCGTAATACTTTCAATCGGTTCCTGTAAATGATAAACAATAGCTGGTTTGATAGTGTCGTTCATATCAATTTTTTTGCAAAAATACTACATAATCTAAGTCAAAAATATGATTCCAATAAATTTCCAATATAATTCCGGTGATATTCCAGCCATTTGTTGTGTTTTATCTTGAAATTTGCAAAAACAATATTTATTAACTAATTTTACAACTATGAAAAAATATCTTGAAATTGCCCTGATGAGTGGTGTTGGCGTTCTCGTAGGCTTCTTGTTCAGTCGATTGCTTAAGTATTATAGCGTTGAATACGATGTCTTGCTGGAAATCATATCCATCCTGACAATCGTGGTGATAGCATCCGTATGGGCTGGTATAAAGAACTTATCACGTATAAAGGACTTATCACGAAATAGAACAAAGTAAGGCACATGAAAAATCCATTAACTATATTCTTGGCACTAATCATAGCAATCGCTTTTGCAAGCTGCAATAGCAAACCAACAGCCAAACAAGTGATTGGCAAATCGTATAAAAAATGCCAGTCCATCAAAGGCGGACATTATGAGATGTCGAGAAAGATGAAATACATGTCTGATAAAGATACGCTTAAATCTCACTATACTTGCGATTTCAAGAAAACGCCTGACGACACGATATACGGTGTCTGTTTTTCTTCGTGTGACGAACATCCATGGAGTGAGTATGTCAATAAAATCAATTATCTTTACACTGGCAATGAGTTCGTTCAATATGACGATACGGCTGGAACCGTCATTTCTTGTGCACTTTGGTCTGATATTATTAATAGAACTAAGCATAACCGCACTTTTTACACCCCTTTAGTCAGAAAAGACTGCTATCCGCTCGTGAATAATTTTAAACTACTTGACAAGGACTATTCATACGAGCTTTCGGAAGCTTGTCTTGATGAAAAACCCTGTCATTTTGTTAAAATTCTTTCCAATAATCTTGAAGACGATGATGAAGAAGCATTTGGCATAAAAACTTTCAGATATGAAATAAACATTTGGATTGACAAAGACGATTATTTGCCATTGCAATATTCCGTGGCTTTTGACATGGTACAGCAAAACGATACAATGTACCAATATGAAGAATGTAAGCTGTTGAATTTCAATGAAGACTTTGATGAAAACAATCTGACTTTGGAATCTGTTCCGGAAGATGTCGTTCTGAGCGATTATGAACCATATCAAGCTCAGGAACCTCTTCCTGAAGGCTCTCCAGCACCCGATTGGTCATTGCCGACAATAGACGGAGACTTGGTTCATCTTGCGGATTTGAAAGGCAACGTTGTCATGCTCGATATCTTTTACAAATCATGTGCACCGTGCTGTGCAGCTTTGCCGTTTTTACAAAGTCTTCACGAGAATTATCAGGATAAAGGTTTCATCATGATAGGCATCGACCCAATCGACGATCCGGTGAAAGACGAAATGGCAGATTTTCTTGCGAAACGAGGCATAACATACACCGTTCTCTTTGCCGAGCGTGATTTTTCAGATTTTTATAGAATTGAAGGATATCCGACCTTGCTTCTGCTCGACAGGGAAGGGAATATCCTTATGAACCAATTCGGATACAGAAGCCAATGCGAGGATATGTATGAAAATAGCATAATCGAAGCCTTGGAAAGAAAGAATTAAAAAAATCAATTTCAACTCTCATGTTTATTGTTGTGCAGAACTGATTCCTTCGCACAATTTGTAACATTTTTGGCAAAAATTCAGTTATTTGCCAAAAATGTTATATCTTTGTACCCGATTTCGAATCAAACACCAAAAGAGCATCGTAAAATTTTAAAGAAGATGAAATCGCTTGATGGCGATATGGTTATGAATTGTTGAATATATAATAAAATTAAAAATGCGTATGATTATACCTTTTGAAAACAGTAAAGAAAACTTTAAAATTAGAGAAGAGATAATATCACATGTGTATCGCAGATGGATAGAAGCAAACCCTGACAAACGAGTTTATAATCGGTCATTGAAAGATTATATAAACATTCGTTATTTGTCGATTACAGAGACTATGCATCATGCTGCCAAAAGTTACTACTCAACTTTGGCTATGCTTCAACTTGATACAATTTTACGATATGCGATAAAATTTGGCAATCCAAAACGTCCTAAAAAAGGCGTAAGAAATCAAGAGCTTTTTATGCAAATACAGGAAATGCATTATGAATTAGTAGGCATTGGGGTGGTGAAAATGACAGTTGGCATTAAACGAAATGGAGAGAAAATCCAATACTGCATTACAGCGATAAGGGCATAAAAAAAGAAACCGACAGGTTGGCTCTCTCAAACGAGGTCATCGCCAAATTGTGGACGTCGAAACCGGACTGTTCCCCTATTGATTTCTGCCTGCAAAGATACAAACATTTTTGATACGTGCAGCCTGTTTTACAATATTTTTAATTTTTTCTTTCATCAGTGTAAGATTTCACCATTTCCTGCGATATTAATGCAAACGAATGTGATGACGACAGAGGACTTCAAACGTGACATTTTGCGACTGCAACCCCGGTTGCAGCTTGTAGCTGAGCGTATCGTCGGTGACACCGACAGCGCAGCGGATGCCGTGCAAGAAGCTGTAATCACATTGTGGGAACAACGTTCGTCGCTGCAAAGTCAGGATTTGGAAAAACTTGCACCGACCGTCGTTAAGCGACGCAGTATCGACATTCTGAGAAAACAACATCCAACCGTGCCTGTCGATGCGGAAAACCTGATGCTGACCGAATTGCCACCAGATGACTCGGAAGAACGTTATCAACTCGCCAGAAAACTCGTTGACAAACTGCCCAAACGCCAGCGCGACACCATTTTGATGAAATACGAGAAAGGCTTCAGCATTGAGGAAATCGAAAAAGCGACGGGCATGAGTAGCACCCATGTGTATGCTACGCTTTCGCGCGCCTACAAAGCGTTGCGAGAAGCTATAAAACAATATAAGGAGGAAATATCATGATGCCTGAAAATGAAATGAACGAAGAATTACGCCAACTGCTCGACAGCCTGGAAGAACATGGAAAAAACGTCCGCCGTCAAAAACAACTCGGCGACTTGATTGACCGTCTTGCCGAAGAGGGGAAACCATTAATAATTCCTAGCAAGCGTGCAAAACTTGTCCCGATATGGTGGGTTATGAGCGCTGCAGCGGCAATGCTTCTGGTTTTGTTATTGCTCAAGCCAAATAGGAATGAGAACCCTAATCTGTATAATGAAATTATCGCTGAAGTGACAGAAACAGTTGATTCAGTTGATGATTCCGTAAAGATTGAAAGGGAAGATGATATTATTGAAGAGCCTGTTATTAAAAATGAGGAATTATTGGCTGAAAACACAATAGTTGTTTCAAAAAAGTCTAATACTGATAAGAAAAAAACAGAAGTCGAGATTATTGAAACTGTTGAGGAGCAGCCAGTAGTTACCGAAATTATTCTATCTGAAACTTCAGATTCAATGGTTATTGAAACAAATACTATAATTTCTGAAAACGAAACGCCTTCAGCCGTTCAGAAACCCCAGCGGAGAGTCATCCGGAGCCTCAACCTGGTGTGCTATGAATGTCAGAAGGAACCCGATAATTTTCAATACCAAGCCGTAGTCACCAAACCCGAGAAGACGCTTTTCGGTCAGCCTCAAGACCCGAACATGAAAGACGGGGCTTTAGCATGGCAAGTTAAAATCAATTAAAACGTAAAACAATGAAACACATTATCTTAACAATAGCAATAGTTTTAGCCGCACTGACAGGCTTCGCTCAGGAAGAAGTCGCCATCGAGCAATACATCAACCAGAGTGTCAAAAAGCTGTATATCAACCCAGGATGGGATGTCCGCCTGATTCATGCCGAAACCGACAGCACTTATCGTGTGGCAATAGTCACCACTGTTGATTTCGCAGCTTTGGCCTACAACGTCCAGCTGTGCAATCTCAAAGACCGTACATTGACGATTCTTGAAAATACCAAGATGCCACAAAGCACAGTGGTTGAGATAGAAGGTCCGATGACGTTTGACATGATTGCTCTGATGAACAGAGCAACTGTTGAAGCTGACAAAATCATCGCTCCCCAACCAGAGCAGACCAATTGTCGTCAGAAAAGCATATTTGTAGCACGTTATGCCAATTTGCACATCAGGAATTATCAAATTCCAAACCAAGACTGCTTGTCAAACATAGAAATTTGGGACAACGCCAAATGTACAATAGATACTATTTCAGGAGATGGATATTCTTATGTGACAACTTATAATACATCTGATTTTCAAATTGTTACCAATAATTTAAATGGGGAAATCATATTGGACGAATATGATGAAACTCCAGGCTGGCATTATCAGAAAAAAGATTCGAGAGTGATTAAAAACAAGGAGGTCGATGGAGAGATTGTCACAACAAATCGTATAAGGTTTTGGAAACCTAATCTCAATGTTTGGGCAACTTTCGGCTATCGCTGGGGCACAAATCCACCAGATGCTAATAGTCCGTTGCTGGAAGATGGTACACTGTCAATTAACGTAGGGGCAAGCACTGATTTTCAACTCAGCTGCCGTTGGAGTTTAAGTACCGGAATCTTATTAAACGCAAACCGTAAATCATTATGCCATCAGGTGAAATATGAAGACGACGCTCTAGTTGTGATTGACGGTCAGGAGGATTTCAAGCGTAATCGGTTAAAATCCTATTATATTGGTGTTCCTGTTGTTTTCAACTATTATCTTGGCAAACGACAAACCGAGAGTATTTCATTTGACATTTTCTGCGGTCATCTTATCGGAGAAGAGCTTCGCACCAGCAAAGACGCTACCAATTTGTTGGGATTAACCAATTGGGATGGAGAAAACATAAAAAACACATTCAATCCATGGAAACTTGAGGTTGGTATAAGCTTCAACACCAACATGCTGGGCATCTTCCACGGCATAAGAGTGTTCACAAACCTTCTGCCTGAATATAAACCAGGTGTGACAAGCAGCGAAATCAGGAATATCGGAATTGAAATTAAGTTCTAATTGTTTTTTTTCTTATCTTTGCAAAAAATTAATCATTTATTGTAGTTTTTCCATCAGTGTTGCGTCTAATGTGCAAAAGGTTTTAGACCATGAAGGAGAATGAATTGGAGTTTAACCGAATCGTGAAGGCTAACAAAGCCGCCATTTTCACCGTGTGCTACCTTTTTTCGAAGGATCAGGACGAGGTGAACGACCTGTTTCAGGAGACGCTCATCAACCTGTGGCGCGGATTCGAAGGCTTTCAGGGCAAATGCGACGTTAAGACATGGATCTGGCGCGTCAGCCTGAACACCTGCCTCACATTCGAACGTAAAAAGAAACGCCGCGTGGATACGTTGCCGCTCACAATGGATATCAACCTGTTCACCGATACCGACGATGACACCCGGCAAGTGCAGATGCTTTACCGCCGCATCAACAAACTCGGGGTGCTCGATAGGGCAATCATCCTGCTTTGGCTGGAGAACATGAGCTACGAGGAAATCGGTGAAATCATAGGCATCTCCACCAAAAACGTCTCCGTAAAACTGGTCAGAATCAAGGAACAACTTAAGAAAATGTCGAACGACTAAAAACGCAAAGCTATGGAAAACAACGAATTGGAAGAAATGAGGGCGCAGCTTGCCACCTTAAACGAGAAGCTGGAAAAAGAAAGCATCGTAAGCGATAAGCATATTAGCGAAGCCACAAAGAAACATATATCCGAGTTGCAACGAAAACTGATACGCAGAATCATAGTTTTCAGTGTGCTGTCACCTATTATGGCTCGTTATGTAGGGCTTTATTTCGCATTGTGGTGCTTGGTAGTCATTATTTTAAACATCTATGTATATCGAGTGGTTGACAAAGGAAATTATGCTTCTGCTTCGATGACGGAATACACACAAAGCGTACGTAAAGCTCTGAAAAAATTTAAAAGGATAAATAAATTTATGTGGATTTTCAGCATATCTTTAATAATGTTGTTAGGAATAGTTATGTTCATCGTACATTTGCATACAATACCCAAACTGGCTTACTCTGCTATTGTGGTTTGTTCATTTTTTTCTTATATATTATGGATTGCCTACTATGTCAGCAATGTTATGATATCATCTAAAGTTGGACTCATGTTGGAAATAATTATAAAAGATTTAGAAGAATAAACAATCAATGTTTCCCTTTTCAGAATATGCAAAAAAACCGGCCTTGTGGTGATTTCGGAGAAATTACCCAGACTGATTTTTGCATATTCTGAAAAATAATCTTCATTTTTTGTAATAAACTCCCAATTTCGATGTCTAAACGGTTGTAATTTGATCGAATTATGATTGAAAAAGAGAAACAATTTGAAAATTTGGTGAGGGAGCACAAGCGCACGATCTACACTGTGTGTTACATGTTCTCGAAAAACTCCGCTGAGGTTGACGACCTCTTCCAGGAAATCCTCATCAGGCTGTGGAAAGGCTTCGACAGCTTCGAGGAGCGCAGCAGCGCACGTACATGGATCTACCGTGTGGCACTCAACGCCGCTATCAACAACGACAAGAAGGAACGCCACCGTGTGCCTACCGTGCCGCTGACCCTTGACATCGACCCTTACGAAGCCGACGACCCCTCGACGCAGCAAATCAGACAGCTTTACGACCGCATCAACCAGCTTGATCTGATCGACCGAAGTCTGATACTCCTGTGGCTCGAAGGCGTCACCTACGAGGAAATCGGGGCAATCATCGGCATCACGCCGAGCAACGTGGGAGTGAGGCTGCTCCGCATCAAAGACAAATTGGTAAAAATGTCTAACAAAAAATGAAAAAGGAGATTTATCATGGAAAACAACAATCTTAACGAACTCGAACAGCTTAAAGCCCAATACGAAACGCTGAAACAGCAATTCGACCAGCAGGAAATAGTCAACAAACGACTGATGAAGTCGGCAATCCAAACCAACGTCGATTTCTTTGAGAGAAATAGAAAGGTGGCGATGTTTGTCTATCCGATCATTGCCGTTCTGATGTACATTTACCTTGAAGTTATGGGATTTCGCACTTCTGCAATTATCTTGGTCATATTGATGGCGATAGCTACATTTGTTGAACTCTGGCTCACCCGCAACACCCGCCAGCATGTGGTTGACAACTCAGACTTGCTTACGCTTTCCCAAAACATGCAGAAACTGAAGATTGGTTACTCAATCTATATAGTCATCTGGCTGTTTGTATGCTTTGTGCTTGGCGCCGTGTTCACATTCAAATATGCAACCAATCAGGATATCAGTCTTACGAATGCGATGTGGGTACTTTGTTTTATGGGCTTGCTGTTGATAGTGTTCGGCATTGTGGCTTACCGCAATTTTTTAGGACATTGCAACAACATCATCCGACAGATTGATGCCATTGAAGGACGTCCTACAACCAAGAAAAACATGACATTCTGGTACTTTATGGGCTCATTGACAGCACTTATCGTTGTCGGACTACTGATCTTTTATCAATTATTGAAACCTACCGTTTACACTCGTGCTGAGAATGACATGAATACTGCGGGAACGCTTGAGTTTAAGGTTATGGATGATGACACTATGGTCTTCGATAATGATGGAAAACCTATAATAAATTCGATCACATTCAACTATCGCAAAGAAGGTGAGTCAACGCCAATCATAGTGCGGATGACGCCAGAGGGAGGCAAAACGTGGTATCAATTCACAACTGCTGCACAAGGTCATAATATCGGGCTCTTCCTCGACGGTGAGTTGATACAGAAATATTACATCCAGAATGCTATTGACAATGGCCATTTTTACCTCAACACCGATCCTGATTGGAGTAAAAAAGAGGTTGAAGATTTCTGCAAGAGGTTGATAAAGAATTAAAATTATTATTATTTTTGCAAAACAAATACTTAATACAATGAAAAATATATTATTATCACTGTTAATCACTATTCTGTGTTGTTCGTGTTCCGGACAAAATGGAATTTCAGAAGATGAAAAGACTCAGATTCAGGAAGTTATTGAAAATCATGACAAGACCCTGATTTTCATCTGGAGCGAAAGCTGTGGAGCGAGCAAAAACATGCTCGAAACAAATATCAAACCTTATCTTGAAGGTCTTGAGAAAAACAATGTCGGCATCGTCATTATTTATTATGGAAAAGAAGCGGCGGTTGCCGATTTGAAATCGGATAACCGACTGATTATCAGCTCTAATTTGCCTGTTCCATTGAATAAAATGAATGCCAACAAAACCATGAAGAAAATTCTGAAAGACTACAAGAAGTTTAACGGTTTTCCAATCCCGATACTTGTCGATAAAAACGGTTCTGTGCTGAATTACGATTCCGAGAGTAAGCATTACGGCTATTGGGAGATATTCGAGGCGGCTAAGTATTAGGGTTTTTCCGAATCTTTTAGGGTTTTAGGAATTGACACTGGGGATTTTTTATTGTAATTTTGCACTGTAACACTTCATTCTATGAAAAACCCCCCATTCCTATATTTCATATTGGTCATATTGGTCCAATACATCCTATCACCAATTACAGTTTTCGCTCAAAACGATAAAGTCCTTAATGTCAATGTTATCGTTTCCGACACCACAGGCAAAGTCCTCAAAGATGTCGCGATTTACAACTCTAGCCAACACCTTATCGGAATAACCAATAATTTCGGAACTACAACAATAACAGCGCATTTAGGCGATGCAGTGATGTTTTCTCACATTAGCTACGAGCAGAAAACTGTGAAGATTTCCGATAAGAATATGCTCGTAATTTTAAATGCAAAAATCAACATGCTTCCCGAGGCCGAAATCGTTGAAAACGTGCCGCATTTGGCTTACAAAAACAAGGAAGTCTGGATTGTTGACTACATTGTCGGCAGGGAAGGTATCACAGCAATCACCACAACAGGAAAGACTTCGCATCTTTTGCATCTTGGTTTTGAACAGGACACATTGGCTATCAGGCAGATTGACACTAAATACGATGATCTTTTCCGCGATGTGTTCGGGAATATCCATCTGGTTGGTCCTGATTCCACTTATCAGGTCTATTCCGACAGAGAAACCATGCATCTTTTGTATGGTGTGATGCGCGGGAAATTTGATAATACTTTTGCGCCAATAGCAGCGCTGACCGACAGTATTTTAGTGACAAAACAAGCTTTTTACTACGGACAGGAATGGGCATTTTTCAAAGTGAATCGAAACACACGGAAAACAGAGCTTTTATGCGACATATATGGCGAGTCGAAAGAGATGGCAAAGAATTGGGAACGCGATAATATTCGCATGAGTAGGTTGCAAAGTATTGATACAAGTTTGTTCTATAACCCGGTGGAGGCTTCCGAATATCGCTCAGAAGTTGTCGATAACATATACAAAAAGTTGATGTTGAAAGAGCTTTATGTCCCGGTCTTTAATGTCAATAATAGTATCTATATCTTTGATTTTCAAAAAGATGCAATATACAAGTATAATAATCTCGGCGATTATCTCGATAGGACGGAAATCGCCTTTCACAGAGGTTTCCGCAATTCGATAAATAAACATTGGGATAATCATATTATATATGATGAAGCAACCAACGAATGTTACGCCCAGTTTGCCAAAGACGGAATTGTGACTTTGAAAAAGATCAATCTGAAAACTGGCAATATCGATGCTTCATATACCCTTGATTCTCACGTATTCCCGGAAAATATTCAAATCTACAACGGCACAGTTTATTATAAATTCATCGATGTGCGCCAAGTCAACGGTCGCGACTGCCGAAGTTTGTATAAAATGCAATTGAAATAACAGTTTTAAGGATATGAAAAAAAATCAGGCCTTGCGGTGATTTCGAAGAAATTACCCAGACTGATTTTTGCATATCCTTAAAACGTTGTGTAAAAAATTATTATCTTTGCCTTGTGAAAAAGCTCTATTCCATATTATCAATTTCGGTTTTATTGCTTGTCCTCGCAAACTGCATAAGCAACCCTAAACCATGGTATGCCGATAAACCATACAACATTTCTCCGGGGCTTCTTCACATTGACAGCCTGATGTGGCTTCAACCCGACAGCGCAACCCGTGAGTTGTCGAGATTTTGGGCAAACTACAACATAGACAGTTCTGATGTGTTTAACAAGCATTATTTCAATTTGCTCGTGTCTGAAATACGATATAAAAACGGAATTCCACAAAACAGAGGGCGTCTGCTGAAGGCAGTTGATTATTTCGACACTACCGATTGTTGGCTTTCGGCTCGCGCACATTACATGAACGGCGTGGGGTTTAAGGCAGAAGACAGTGTTGTAGAGGCTTTGTATGAATATCTGCACGTTTTGGATATCATGGATACGCATATCCCAACACCGCCGCATCCCCGTTTCATGATGCTGATTCATTGCCGCTTGGGCGACTTGTTTTCAGACCAGTATATGCAGGAACCGGCTATCGTGTGTTATGAAAACGCATTAAGATACAATGATTATGGCGAAACTAACCCTTTGACACGTTCTTATTTGCTTCAAGATATTGGCTTCCAATATGACAAACTGCAAAAGTATGACACCGCCAGATATTATTATAATGAAGCCCTACGTTTTTTGCCTGACACGACAGATGTGTTATACCCCAAAGTACTATTTTATCTTGCGATGCTTGACTGCACATCAGGCTCTGACTTTGAACACGGAATAGTTGAATTGAAACGACTGGCTTCGCAATGTTCGGAGTCGAATCGCGATTGGCGATATGTCAACATTGGGTTGATTTATCAGGAAGCCGGACCTGTCGATTCTGCTTTGGTGTATTTTCAAAAAGCATTTGACACTGGCATTAATGATGCTATGAAATCCTTTGTGGCTGAGTTTATTTATGAGATTTATGAGAATCAAGGCGATACGCTTAAAATAGCTGAATTTGCCAAATATCTCATCGAAAAACCGTCAAACGAACGTGTCAGCATGGCTCGCGTCTCTACGCTCAACTCAATGTTTCAGGATTATCAGGCTCGCCATCAGGAAAGACTGCAACATCAAAGCAGAAAAAGGGCAATTATCTATGTTTCAATAGCTTTTGCAATTGTTTTATTGATGGTTTTTGTAATTGTTATATTGAGAAACAAGAAGAAGGCCATTGAAAATCAAAAGCTTCAAGAGGAAAAAGAACGTTTGCTAAAAGGTTTTGAAGACAGCAAACATCAGCAGTTTGAAGCATTACAGAATAGGGTGAAATCAATCTTCAAAGAAAAGAATAATAATTCTTTACCATTGATTATCAATGAATTCAAATTAGTGTATCTGGATATTCTGAATAATATCTCTAAAGATTATCCGAATCTTTCCGAAACCGAAAAGAATATCTTGATTTTGACTTTGTTAAACTTCCGCATAAAAGAAGAAGCCGTTATTCTGAACTTGAGCGAAAACACAGTGATGAAGTACCGCTCCAACCTCAAAAAGAAAGTTGATTTTGACCTGATTTCGTCCCAAATCAGATAAAAAATCTGTATATCTCATTTTACTAAAATATTTATTATCACTTTGTTAGTGGAATTTGCTACCAACAAAAATCTGTATTTCAAATTTCCTCTTGCTTTTCATCCGTTTTTTTGTTATAATTTTGAAATGAGAAAAACAAAATCCCATGAAAACAAGATTATCCATCCCATTCGTCCTATTGGCCTTATTAGCCCTATCATCGTGTTGCTCCAAAACCTCCATAGAATCTCGCATCGCCGACAAATTCACCGCTTACAATGATTATTCAGAAAGCTTTGAGACAATAGCAAATCTTACTAAAGACAAACAAATCATCATCCTCGGTGAATGCGGTCATGGCGACGGTCGTACTTTTGAAATAAAATCGGAAATTGTCAGATATTTGGATTCCGTAGGCGATTACACCTTGATTCTTGAAGGAATGAATCCCTTTGACGGCGCAATTTTGAATGAAGAACTGCCAGTTCTGATCATCAACCCAACATGGCTGAGTGTTAGGTATTCATGGAATTCTTTGTGGAGTCAAACGGAAGAAGCATCTAAACTGGTCGATGCGATGAGCAAACACCAAATCGATTTTTACGGCATGGATGTCAATCCATCATACTGCAATAATTTCGAGATAGCATATCTGAGCAACCTGTTTTATTCCGATTCGATAATGAAACAGAATATGTTTGACTACAATTGGAAAAGATTGCTTGACATAAATAAGAATATGCTTAATTTAAACGATTCTGTCATTCAAGATGTTGATTATCAATATTATGAAAGTTCTTTATTGGCAATGAAAAATAAGCTGAACAATGAAAATGTCTCATTCAACAAAGATGCCGTTTCGCTATTGATTGACAATATGTTGTCGTTCTCAAATCTGGCAAAATGCGGATTTTCTAACACCTGCGATTCATGTATCAACTGTGGCAATACGATTCGCGACCGACAAATGGCAGACAATGTTGCGTGGTATCTAAATCATCATCCAGAAAAGAAAGTGATAATCTGGGCAGCTAATTTCCATGGGGCGAAGGCTATTTCACAGATAAAATACGGCAAGGAGCCTGACCCAGAGTTGTATGACAAATACACATTGCTTGGCGAGCATCTTGCGAACATGTTCCCGAATCAGATTTATTCCGTCGCCTTCACATCCGGTGGCGGTGAAGTGGGGTATTTTTATCAAGACGAAAGCTATCCTGTTAAGCCCGATTCCACTTCGGTTGAATTCGCTTTGCTGCATCACGACATCAACTACGGCTATCTTGATTTCGGCACTCATCCCGAGTTTGAAGATGTTCCGTTCCACAGCATCCTTCTTGGTTATCATAACAAAATCGGGAAATGGGCAAAGTCATTCGATGCGATATTTTACATCAGAGAGCAACATCGGGCGACACAAGACATTGAGGAATGAAACACTCAATTTTAACTCTCATTTTTTCCCTGCTGTGCGGACTATTGTCCGCGCAGCAGGACGCTTGCGTAAAATCCATCACGCTCGACGCTGTGTCAATTACCGCTGATAAAATCACCTTTTATTATAACAAGCCAAATTTCGTGATGTTCGATTTTGAAATTCTGGATGACAAATTCTTCATCCTGCAAAAGAAATTTGGCATAAAGACCGATTATTGTGTTCTTATTACCGATTTGTTTTACGAGCCAATTGACACAATAGTTTTACCTAAACACATTGAACCTGAACACATTATTATCGACTGCATGAATAACTGCCAGATAGTGGGGCAGGACTCGGTTTATCAGATTGTCAATGAGAAAAACGACTTTATTCTTGCTTTTCCAAGTGAAAAGAGGTATTACAAGAAAGTTATGGACAATATTCTTTTTGTAACTGATAAATATTTGTATCTCAATGAGTTAAAACTTGATGGATATGTTTCAAGATTTTATAGAATCAGTCTGGAAACAAAGAAAAAAGAAAATTTGTTTTTTAGTGACGACTCAAAATCGTTTCGTGAAGTTCAGCGAGAACTTAAGTGGCATGAAGCACATATGCATGTTGTTGATAATATTTGTCACAGCCTGTCTGTCGAGGATTGGGAAGTTTTTATAAAAAATGCGTGGTATCACACAAAAAACTGTTATCTTGCGAAAGTGGCTGATACTCTTTACTATTTCGATCATCTTAACTGCAGAATTGAGGCTTATGATGAGACTATGAATCTGCTTAATAGTTGCGAAATATCTTATCCTGAAAAACAAAACTATTGGCGTCATACTATCTATCAAGATCGCGCCTGGGGCACTTTCTACACCATCTTCGGCACCACTTTGAACGAAATCGACATCAAAATCGGCAAAACAATCCCCAGAATCAACGCCAACAACTATCTAAGCCAAAAGATGATCATCTATAAAGGAAATCTTTATTCTCTGAAAAAGCGCAGAGATTCTGGCAACACCGAAATATCATTTATCGAAAAAACAAAACTTTATTAAAGTCTTATGAAAACGCCATCGCTCATATTACTCCTATTTGTCTTATTAGCCCTATCCGCTATTAGTGCTTCCGCTCAAGAAAACATCGCGTTTAAAGTCGAACTCCCAGAAGCCACAGTCACCGCCCAAAACATCCCTCACATCGCTTATAATAATAAGGTGGTAAGCATCGCCGATTTCGAAATCAACGACATGGGAATTTACATCCTCGCACATCGCATAAGGAACTACTCTCTGCTGCATCTCTCGTTTGATTTTGACACCATAGCTGAAATAAATCTGCCTAGAAAATTCGATAAGCTTTATAAAGATGTTTACAATCAGATTCATGTGATCAGCTATGACTCAGTTTATTGGGTCGGTACCATGAAACGTGGCGGCGAAATCGCTGGAATGGCTCTGATGATGGGCATCCGCAAAGACCAGTTCGATTACATCCACGAGCACGTATCAGCCGCCACCGATAAGGTGATAATCACACATTTATACGCCAACGGAAACCAGGAACTCTATTATTTCGATATCGGAGGTTGCGACGGAAAAGTTGATACAACTCTTCTCGAGCACATTCGTTGGGAAGAGGGATGTGACTTGATGTTCAACATCCGCATGTTCGGTCCGATGGGCTTGAAAGGGGAGGCGCAGTCTCTCTTCCTGAAACAGATTTATGACCCGGTTTTCAATATGAACAATGAAATTTTCGTGTTCAATTTCGAAGACAACATCATCAATCTTTATGATAACTGTGCGCAAAAACTAAATTCGTTTCCGCTCTCGTTCCACAAACGCAAAAGTTGGGGCAACAAAGTCCGTCTGGTCGAAGGCTGGAACAAAAAAGTCCTCATGGATGCCCAAAACCAGACCTTGCGATGATTTCGAAGAAATTATCCGGACCGATTTTTGCATATCCTTAAAACTTAGCCAAATATTTTAGGATTTTTAGGAATTTTTTTAGGGTTTTAGGAATTGACAAACGAAAAATAGTATTTAATTTTGCAACATGAAAATTAACTTTACTCTCGTGCTTTTGTTTTTCTGTGGGCTAACTATGTCCGCGCAGCAGGATTTTTCTGTCAATACAGGCAAAGTGGGAGAGGGTGACACCTGTGTGAAGAATATATTCCTTGATCAGGTGATGGTCACAGCCGAAAAGATTAAGGCATACCGCGACTACAAATATGTGATGGTCGATTTTGAGTTGGTTGACGATAAGTTTTTCATTCTTCAAAGAAAAGAAAATTCGTTGAAAAACTTTAGAGTATTGGTTACAAACATGGTTTTTGAGCCTCTTGACACCATCGCCATACCTGAAAAAATCAAGCCTATTAATCTGGAATTCGACATTGCCGACAATATCCAAATCGTGACGCAAGACTCTCTCTATCAAATAGTTAAGATTGAAAACAAGCATTATTATGCATTTCCTATAGAGAAAAACCATTATCGTGAGGTGCTGCGGAACTGTCTCTTTATGACTGACCGTTATGTTTATTTTTGTGACATTCGAGCCGAAGGCTATCTGCTCAATTTTTATAGGATCAGTCCGCAAATAAAGGAGCGGGAATTGCTGTTTTGCAATAATGATTTGCAAAAATACAATTCAATATCCCAAGAGGTGCAATGGCATGTGGCTCACTCGTCGCGCAATGGTAGTTTGTGGTTCGGTCCGAATGATGATGACTGGCAGTCTTTCCTGAAAAAAGTCTGGATGCGACCCGAACAGGCATATCTTGCACATTCTCATGATACTTTGTTTTATTTTGATCATCAAAACCGAAAAATAGAAACTTTTGATGAAGATCTGAATCTGCTTAACACTTGCGATATCGATTATCCAGAGAAAGAAGCTTTCTGGCGTCATACCATCTATCAAGACCGCACCCGTGGCACTTTTTATACCATTTTCGGCGCTACCTTGAACGAAATCGATGTAAAAACAGGAAAAACCATCCCCAAAATAACTGCCAACAACTATCTCAGCAAGAAAATGATAATCTACAAAGGGAATCTTTATTCTTTAAAAAAGAGAAGGGATTCCAGCAACGCCGAAATATCATTTATCGAAAAAACTAAACTATATTAAGAATAATCCCATGAGAATCAATCAGATACTTTATTATGTCTTATTAGTCATATTGCTGTTTTTGTCGCTTATCGGTTATGCCCAATCCAATATCATCAACGGCATCTGCCTCGATAGCCGCAACAAGCCGATTCGTGATGTCGGTATCTATACCATCGACTCGACAATTCTTACCGTAACCAATAACGACGGACTGTTTTCGCTGAAATATTCCAATCCTGGCGATACGATTTATGCGAGCCACGTGGCATTTGAAAATGTTGTTTATATCATTGACAGTCTTGATGTTAACAAGAGGATAGTGCTGAAGATGAAACCGACCAGCCTGCAGCTGCCTGAAGTTGAAATAGTTGGCAATGCGCCTCATGTGGCTTATAATAATAAGGTGGTTAGCGTCGTGGATTTTGAGATAAACGATAAAGGCATCTATCTCCTTGCGCGACGCCGTCGTAACAACTCTCTGCTGCATCTCAACTTCAGCTGCGACACTATCACCGAGCTGAAAATCAGCCCCGATTACTACAATATCTACAAAGATGTTTATGGCGAAATGCAACTGGTTTCTGACGAAGACGTGTGGCAGATAGGGCATAAGACTATCCGAGACTATGTTTTTGAGATGGAACTGATGTACCGCACTCCAACAAGCCGTTTTGTAGGTCTTTTCAAAAATATAGCGTGTGCCACCGACAGCCTTCTCATAGGCGGTCGATATGTTTTCTTCGGTCAGGAGATTTACTATTATTACTTCAATATCGGTGGCGACCAGCAAGCTCACGAGCTGCATCACTGCGTCAACGAAGAGAACCGTGATCTGATGATAAACCTGCTCAACCTTGGCACGTTTTACCGCTCGGCAGGATTTCTTGATCCTAAGCCCACCTACGACCCGGTTTTCGCTTACGACAACAAGATTTATCTCTTCTCATTTGATGAAGATAAGCTGTTTGTTTACAATAATTTAGGAGAAGTCATTGAAGAATATCCTTTAACATTTCATAAATACAAACATTGGCGTGGCGACATGCGAGTTATAAAGAAATGGGACAAGAAAGTGATCTTGGATTGGGCAACCGGCAAGTTTTACACCACCTTCACCGACGGAGGCGTGACAACCATCAAGCGAATCGACCTTGAGGCGGGTACTGCCGAAACCGTATACACCATAAGCGGTTACGCTTTTGTCGAGAACCTCCGCATATACAACGGGAAGGCTTATTTCCTTTATAAAAACGACAACACACGCAACAGTCGGCTTTACGAAGTAAATATTGATTAGTCAGGTTGCGAAATCCGCAAGCCTGAACGACCTTGATGATTTTGGAATAAAAAATCAGCGATTTCTGCGAGATTTGCGTGAAATTTTTATTATCTTTGCACTTTAATGCAATCAATCAAAATCATTATAACATGAAAAGAAACAAAATCGTTGCCGGTAACTGGAAAATGAACCTCGATTTTGAGGAAGCCCAAACCCTTATTGAAGACCTCGAAAACCTCCTTGACGAAAAACAGCCGTCATGCGAAGTGATAATATGCCCTCCGTTCCCATACCTTGAGCTCGCTACCGATGAAGCTTCGGAGCATGAGCTGTTTGAAGTGGGCGCACAGAATTGCGCCGCCTGGGAATCGGGAGCTTACACAGGCGAAGTGTCGGCCAAGATGCTTGACTCTATAGGCGTGAGCTGCTGCATTATCGGTCACAGCGAGCGTAGAAAGTATTTCGGTGAAGACAATGCTGCTCTGGCAGCAAAGGTCAATCTGGCTCTGAAATATGAAATCGTCCCTATTTTCTGCGTGGGCGAAGTCCTTGAAGAGCGTGAGGCCAACAAGCATTTCGATGTGATCCGCAACCAAGTGGAGGAGGGCCTGTTCCATCTCGACATAGCTGATATTGAGAATGTTATCATAGCTTACGAACCGGTGTGGGCTATAGGAACGGGCAAGACAGCCACTCCGGACCAGGCTCAGGAAGTGCATGCTTTCATCCGCGGCCTCGTGAAAGAGAAATATGGCGACGACATAGCAAGCCAGATTCATATTCTCTACGGCGGCAGCTGCAATGCCAAGAACGCCTCTGAACTGTTCGCACAGCCTGATGTTGACGGCGGTCTCATAGGCGGCGCCTCGCTCAAGGCCGAAGATTTTGTCAGCATTTGCGAACAGGCATCCAAATAATTGACAATGAACTATCTCGCATACACCTTTTCGAACCCGCAGAACGAGGCTCTGAAAGACATGCTCGCCGAGCTGCTCGGCGCCGCCGGCTTCGACAGTTTCATGGATGTGGACGAGGGTTTTACAGCCTATTGCGCTGAAAACGCATTCGACAAAATGGCATTCGACGGCATTCTTGCGATGGAGCAGTTTGCAGATGTCAAAATCCTCAAACAGGAACTGATTCCCGACCAGGATTGGAATGCCACATGGGAGTCGTCATACGAACCGGTTGTCATAGACGGAACTTGCCGCATACGCGCGCCATTCCATGAGCCTGACAGCAGTTATAAATACGACCTCTGCATAGAGCCTAAGATGTCGTTTGGCACTGCCCATCACGAGACTACAGCTCAAATCATAAAGCTGATGCTGACCGAAGATTTCAAGGGCAAAGATGTGTTGGATATGGGCTCCGGAACAGGAGTTTTGGCCATACTTGCCAGAAAACTCGGCTCGGCCAAGACTGTGGCTATCGACAACGACGAATGGGCTTACCGCAACGCCCTTGACAATGTACGATACAATGACGAGACTGATATAGTTGTCGAGCTCGGCGATGCCAACTCTTTAAACAATCGCCAGTTTGACATCATCATTGCAAATATCAACCGCAACATTTTGCTTCGCGACATGCATGAGTATGTGAAATGTCTGAATAAAGGTGGCAAAATTTTCTTTAGCGGTTTCTATGAAGCTGATTTACAGATGATTAGAAATGAAGCGGAGCGGCTGGGTCTGTCTTACTTGAATCACATTAAGGATAACGAGTGGACGGCGGCTGTATTTATCAGGAAATAAAAATATTTGTAAAATAATCGGCTGCATATCAAGAAAAAGTTGTAATTTAGCAGTTCGAAAAAATTATAGTGAGCTATGAAGTTTATTCTTTCGAGTTTGAAACTCTTAAAAGCGGTTCAGGCACTCAGCGGTGTCATCAATTCAAGCAACACTCTGCCGATTCTTGACGATTTCCTCTTCGAGATTAACGAAGACGAACTCAAAATCACGGCTTCAGACCTTGAAACTACGATGACAGTCAACATTAAGCCTGATATGGTTGAAGGTAAGGGACAGGTTACCATTCCGGCACGTCTTCTTATCGATGTGATGAAGAATTTCCCAGACATTCCGGTGTCGTTTAACATTGATGAGTCAACTCTCGCTATAGAAATCACCACAGGCGAGGGACGTTATAAAATGGTTGGCCATAAGAGCGACGAATTCCCGCAGGTTCCTGCTATTGCAGAGCCTTCAGTATGGGATATCCCGGCCGACGTGCTCGCTTGCGGTTTCGAGAAGACAATCTTCGCCACAGGCAGCGACGAGATCCGTCCTATCATGACTGGTGTCTACATGGCAATGAACGACACATGCCTCACTTTTGTGGCTACCGACGCCCACAAGCTCGTACGCTACAGAAGAATGGATGTCAAGTCAGACGCCATGGCAGCATTCATAGTGCCTAAGAAACCTATCAACCAGCTGAAGAACATCTTAGCAGGCCGTGCAGACGAGCCGGTGCACATTGAGTTTAACAGCACCAACGCTTCGTTCTCATTCGGAGAGTATAAGCTGATCTGCCGCCTCATCGAGGGACGTTATCCTAACTACGAGGCAGTCATCCCGACAACCAATCCTAACAAGCTTATCATCGACCGTCAGCTGCTCAACTCGGCTATCAAGCGTGTGGCCATATTCTCAAGCAAGGCTACACACCAAATCCGTTTCAAGATTAGCGGTCAGGAGTTGGTGCTCACAGCCGAAGACCTCGACTATTCCAACGAAGCCAAGGAGCGCCTCACATGCAATTATTCAGGTGAGGATCTGGAAATCGGTTTCAGCTCGAAATTCCTTCAGGAAATGCTTGCCAACCTCAGCCAGAATGAGATTCAGCTCGAGATGTCGGCACCTAACCGCGCAGGTATCATCACTCCAGTCGACAATCAGAATGCCGACGAGGACATACTGATGCTCTTGATGCCGGTGATGCTCAACTAAGGTGCAGCATTACGATACAAAAAAAGACCGGACGAAAGCCCGGTCTTTTTTATTTGCATTCATTGCTGTTGTTATTTCTCAACAACTGTGATGCTTGTGGTGCCTGTTATAGTTGTAGGCAAGGTCATTCCTTGCTCTGATATTGTCAGGGAGATGTTGTTTTTTAAAGAGGCTGACATCACTATGCCTGTCGCAGGGCTGATGGATGCCGTGCCTTCGTAACTACCTGTAATTTCTTGGGAATCTACAGTCCCGTTAAAGCTGACTTCAACGTTTTTCTTTGAGATGCCGGTCACAGTGTATGTCATGTTGACATTGAAGCTGAAATCGCTTACCTCCTGAGTTTTGATACAGGTCCATGTGCTGCCAACATTCAATTCCTCTTCTGGGAGTTCGATGATAACACTGCTCAGTTGATTCATGTCAAGGTCTGCCGGATTTTCGTTGTGACCCAACTCGTCGTACGATATCAAAGTCGGCTGGTTGATGAGTTTGTCAATCTCTTTGGCCTCGTTGGCTATCATAGGGCTGTTGTTTTGAGGATTTTCTGAGTCGTATGTCAGGTTCATGCCCATCTGAGACATGTTCATCTTAACAGCTTCAAGTTTGGTTTCCACAACAACTTTATTGTCAGAAATCTCCTTTGTTATGAATGACTGACGGGTATCTAAAGCCTGTGTCATTCTCATGGTCTGACTCTGAATCTTCATCATGGTTGTCTGGTTTGATTTGGCTTCAATCACATAAGTCTTGTCCTTGTTTGGCTTAAGTCTTAATGTGACGCCTTTGCCTGCTGTAAATGACAATGTTGTCAATGCAACTATCATCAATACAATCGGAACAATTACTTTTTTCATATTATTAAGATTTAGCTGTTATTATAAATAAATGTAGAGACGTCATGTTATGGCGTCTCTACTGATTTGAATCGTTTAGAGCTGTGGACCGGCTTTTACCAATGCCTTTCCGGCTTCGTTTGTGGTGAACTTTCCGAAGTTCTTGATGAAGCGGCCGGCGAGGTCTTCAGCTTTCTTGTTCCAATCCTCAACGTTTGCATAAGTGTCGCGTGGGTCGAGAATGTTAGGGTCTACGCCTGGCAATGCTGTAGGCACTTCAAAGTCGAAGTATGGGATCTTCTTGGTCTGGGCTTTCTCAATGCTGCCGTCGAGTATGGCATCGATGATGCCACGTGTGTCGCGGATTGAGATACGCTTGCCTGTGCCGTTCCAGCCGGTGTTGACCAGATAAGCCTTGGCGTTGCTCTTCTCCATGCGTTTCACCAGTTCCTCGGCATATTTTGTAGGATGCAGCTCGAGGAATGCCTGTCCGAAGCAGGCGCTGAATGTTGGAGTAGGCTCGGTGATGCCGCGCTCTGTGCCTGCCAACTTGGCGGTGAAGCCGCTCAAGAAGTAGTATTTGCACTGGTCTGGAGTCAAGATTGAAACTGGAGGCAGCACGCCGAATGCGTCAGCTGAAAGGAAGATGACGTTCTTGGCTGTTGGGCCTGAAGAAACAGGACGTACGTTCTTCACGATCTTCTCGATGTGCTCGATAGGATAGGAGACACGTGTGTTTTCGGTCACGCTCTTGTCTTTGAAATCGATCTTACCCTTGGCGTCAACTGTGACGTTCTCAAGCAATGCGTCGCGTTTGATGGCGTTGTAGATGTCCGGCTCGCTGTCCTTGTCGAGGTTGATGACCTTGGCATAGCATCCGCCTTCGAAGTTGAACACTCCTTCGTCGTCCCAGCCGTGCTCGTCGTCACCAATGAGCAAACGTTTCGGGTCGGTCGAAAGGGTGGTCTTGCCTGTGCCCGAGAGGCCGAAGAAGATGGCTGTGTTTTCGCCCTTCATATCAGTGTTGGCTGAGCAGTGCATGGATGCAATGCCTTTCAGAGGCAGGTAGTAGTTCATCATTGAGAACATACCTTTCTTCATCTCGCCGCCGTACCAAGTGTTCAATATAACTTGTTCGCGTGATGTCACGTTGAATGCCACGCAGGTGTCGCTGTTCAATCCCAATTCCTTGTAATTGTCGACTTTAGCTTTAGAGGCTGTGTATACTGTGAAGTTAGGCTTGAAAGTCTTCAGTTCCTCAGCAGTAGGCTTGATAAACATGTTGAGCACGAAGTGTGCCTGCCATGCCACCTCCATGATGAAACGCACTGCCATGCGGGTGTCTTTGTTAGCACCGCAGAAAGCGTCCACAACATAAAGGTTTTTGCCGGAAAGCTGTTTCTTGGCGAGGTTTCTGACTTCCTCCCAAACTTTCTCACTCATTTCGTGGTTGTCGTTTGGATAACCCGGAGTGTTCCACCAAACAGTGTTCTTCGAGTTTTCATCCATCACTATATATTTGTCCTTAGGTGAACGTCCGGTGTAGATACCAGTCATCACGTTGACAGCTTTAAGCTCGGTTTCAACGCCTTTCTCATAACCTGTCAGTGCAGGATCCATCTCGGCTTTGTACAGAGCCTCATATGAAGGATTGTAATAAATTTCCTTGACATCCTTGATGCCGTAAGAAGCCAAAGCCTCTCTGATTTCGTTGGTGTTTGTTGCCATATATTGTTATATTTAATGATTTGTCATTACAATTATGCAAAGTTCGTAATAAAATCTCAATGTATTACAACTATTTTTAAAAATTATTTATTTTTGCACGTTAAAAGCTTTAATCATGACTTATTTTTTGTTTTATTTCATACTATATCCGCTTTCCATATTGCCTCTTTTTCTGTTGTATCTGATATGCCTCCCGTTTTTTCTGATAATGACATTTATAATAAGGTATAGGAAAAGAATCATTGACGATAATTTCCAGAAATCATTTCCCGAATGGAGCAGGAGTGAGGTGGTTAAAGCCAGATACAGATATTACTGGCATTTTGCACAAATTGCGGCTGAGATGATAAAAATGCTCACTATGAGCCGCCACAATGTGATGCGCCGCTACCATTGCTCCAACCCGGAAGTGGTTAACAAATATTTCGACCAGGGTAAGAGCGTCGTTCTGATGTCTAGTCATCACAACAACTGGGAATGGATGGTTTTGAGTGTCGACATGCAGTTCAAGCACCACGGAATAGGAGTGGGGGCTCATAATACAAACAAGGTATTCGAGAAACTGATCAATCGTGCCAGAACACGTTACGGCGACCAGGTTGTCTTTCATGACAATGTTCGCGAGGTGATGGCTTATCATGAGGAAAACCATATTCCAGCCGCTTACATGATTCTTTCAGACCAAAGCCCTAGCAATGTAAACCGCTGCTATGTTACTGATTTTCTGCATCGTAAAACAGGTTTCATCCGCGGCTCTGAAGGCTTCGCCCGCAAATACAATCTCCCGGTTCTCTATTACGAAGTAATCAAGGAGCGCATCGGCAAATATCGTCTCGACGTCCATGAAATCTGCGAGAATCCCAACGACCTCCCCGAAGGCGCTATCATGCAGAAATACGTTGAATTACTGGAACAAACCATCAAAAACCACCCATATTACTGGCTGTGGAGTCACAGAAGGTGGAAACATAAATTTGAGTAGGATACTTTACAAAAAGTTCTTGGCTGGAACATGCCTAATAACTCCGTCATCACCACATACAATGAGGTCTTCATTGTTCTTGGCTTTCTCTTCAAGCATCTCTCGTTCGGCAATTTTTAAGCCTTGAACGATTCTGTCTATCATCTCTTTATGTTCTTTGGTTGACATATTCTTCGAATTATAAATAAACCACCCATATTACAGGGTGGTAGAGTGATAGTAGATGTATGTATGAGTTTAGGTAATTTGGACTTTGCACCGATTGACACTTATGACCAACCTGTTTTATCTTTATTATTTTCATCACCAAAGTTTTAACTCATCCATTATATCATCCCAATCACCATAATTTTTATAATCTGCATTTTGTGTCATTTCTTCAAATCTTTTCTTTAATATTTCTTTTTCTATTTGATTTTCCGTTTTTGAAAGTTTATCATTTAAATTTGAGATACAAGCATCATTATAGTCTTTTTTGTTTTTAAGCATTTCTCCAAAATAATCACGATGTTGTTGCTCTATGGTATCAATCTCATTATTGATGGCACCATTTAGCTTTTCAGATAAATCTTGTAATTCTTGGCTACTTCTTTCGTAACATTTTCTGCTTTCTTCGAATTTTCTTTTAAGTACTTTTATTTCTTCTTTTGTATACATAATGAATGATTTTTATTTATTACTCACTATAATATTGTCTTTACGGATACTCAGTTATTCTTATTCTGATATAATATCATCTATTATAATAATCCTTTTATCAACAGAACTCCATCCCGCTTTTGTACCTCTTGGTATATGTATCATTTTACCTTCAAATCTAAAACAAGTTGGTGGTTCTTGGGTATAATACCATGCATTGTCGGTTGTAAATTTGTAGCCACAACACATTCTTTTCAATCCTTTAGGAGCCTTAAATACTGTTACGTGGCAATTTTCAAAACTTTCTTCGGGAAATTCCGTTATTTGGGTATTACTTAAATCTAATTCATCAATATTGCAGCCTTTGAATGAGTAAGACTTTATAGACGTAACTGAAGATGGCACTAGTATGGTTTTGAGTTTTTTGCAACCACCAAATCCGCCAATCTCTGTTGCCATTGGAGGGAGTGTTACTTTTTCTATGCTTCCAGGCAAACTGACGCAAGCTGATAATAATTGAACCGGATAAGCAAACTCTTTTAAAACAGACAATCCTTCTAACGCTTTATATGGCATCTTGCAATTTTTATCTGCAACAAATTGATTATTATCATACAGTTTTTGAATCTCATCAAGATAGTTTTTAACTGTATGGGTTTCAAGTACAGTTCCGATAGATGTCTCACCTCTATTATATTGACGTTCTGCTTCCTCGGTGGCTAAGCCATACAGCGCTTGCAAAATTGCTAATTCAGCTTGTTCTTTGTCCCTTTCTGCTTTTTGTGTTTTTTCTGATATGATAGTAAAACAATGAGACATGTCTAATTTATTTAAATTCTTACATTTTTTCAAAGCTTCATAATCTGTATCATCTAAAAAACCTTTCAATGTAAGATTAATGATATTTGATGCATTTTCGTCATTTATAAAATCACTTAAAGTTCCGGGAATTTCGATTGTAAGCTCATAATCTGTTTGAGCCCCCGCTTCTCTTATATGTAATTGCTTCCAATCTCCAATAGAGTATCTCTCTTTTGTGTCTTTAGGTATAATAAATTGAATGTCTTTTATGTTTTTTGATTCGCATATACTTCTTTGGGGATACTTATCATACTGATAGGGTTTATAATCTGTATATTTGTCTTCAATAACTGGAGGATATTCGCTTTCTATAATAACCTCTGTTATTGAAGAACTATCAAATGCGTATGGACTAATTTGCTCTATAGTTTTAGGAATGGTTACGCTTGTGATATTAGTTCCAGCAAATACATAAGCTCCGAGATATGTCAATCCGTTTACATTTAAATCTATACTATCAATTTCAGAATGACCATAAAAAGCATATGGCTCAATTTCATCTATTCTATCTACATATTTCTCATAATCAGATAGTTTAACTGTGGATGGTGTTCCGCTATGATTCACTAAACTTATACAATCTTTTTTTAATAGAATTAAAAAAACTGGCTCTATTATATCACTTGTATTAGAATTATCGTTAGCAATCAAAACATGTGTATTAACATTGTGTTTTTTATCTAGTGTTCTATATCTATAAATATGTTCTTCGGCATAAATATCATGGCCTCTTTCACCATTAACTATGATTGATAATTTATCAATACCGTCTTTTTTTAACGGATAATTTTCTGGTATAAACTGTGTGTTTGCATATATACGTGGTCGAAAGTCTAATTCATAAAATATTTTGTACATGTAGCCATATGTGCTATAATCGGTATCATCTACATAAAATATATCAACCTTTGTTTCTTTTCCTGTGATTGTACGCAATCTTTTACCTGAAAGAATTTTCAAATCATTAGAACTTTGATTTTGAAGTGTTTTGCATGTTTCTGGAACTCCGAGCGTAGTTATTTTTGAATAACTTGGCAGGCAAAAAACATCATCGCTTAGTTTATTATCAGCTTTTTTTGAAAATTTATACGTTTTAGGAAGCGTTGCTCCCGACAAATCAAGAGCTTCAAGATTTGTCAAATGATCAAAAATAAGCTGAATATCTTTTTCTTTTAGAGGTCCGCTAACTTTCAACTGACTAATATTTGTATATTCTGTCTTGTCAATAAGCGATTTTAATGCTTTAGGATTCTGTTGATCTATGTTGATAATTAACGCACCACTTTCTTTTTTCTCAATAGTTGTTTGAGCTGATAATCCGCAGAAGAAAAATGCAGATAGGAGTAATAAAATGACTTTTTTCATAATTGTAATTTTTAGTTAAACATTGATTTGAATAATTTCTTTTTAATTTTGACAATAAAAAACCGTGAAACTTTTTGTTTGTGTGGAGGTTCTCGACTACCTTTACCCTAAACAAGAAAGCTCACGGTACAATCCGCGAGCGTTTCTGCTTTCTTTTAGGGTAATTGAAATTGTCGAGATTTCCACACACCAAGAAAAGCGAAAACGCCTTTTATATGTCTTTATACTTTATTTAACTGTCTGTTTTTTAATCTGTTTTATTTGTTTAACACTGCAAATATACAAAAAATCAACATACAGCCAACAATTCTCTGCCAATTTCATGGACCCCATCAACAATACGCTGGCGTTGTGCCGGACGAGGATTGCGCAAACCATTGGCATAATGCGACAAAAGCCGTTGGTTAATTCCAGTAACACGGCTCAATGCTGCTATTGTTGCATACGGTTCACAAGCGTGAAGCAGCGAAGCCACATCAATATAATTGTAGTCAAAAGTATAATCACCATCAACTAACCATTGAGGAACAGTATCTCCGTCACGAAGCATGCCGTCAACATGAAAACGTAGTGTGTCGGCAATTTCTTTCTTCAACTCATTGATATCACGAGCGGTAACAACAACAGAACCTGGCACATTGTCACCCAATGCCGCACAAAAGTTCTTTTCAATCCATTCAACATTAACTTTTATTGTTTCCATATTATCATGATTTTATTATTTACTATTTCCAACCGGCCTGTTTCCAAATACTATTAAGAATAAACTGACTTAAGTCGTCACTTTCCTTACCCCTGACGGTAACCTTGCCTTTCTTAACCGGATGCTTGAATTGCCTGTGATCTCCTTTTGAATAACAATATACCCAACCGTCTTTTTCAAGCATTTTGATTACCTCAAAAACTTTATACCTTTTCATAATTAATCCATCCATAAAATTAACAATGCAAAGATAGTAAAAATAATATCAAAAATAACAAAATAATAAAAAATTTTTTGAAGGGCATAAAAAAACGTAGAGAAGCACACCCGTGCTTCTCTACGTCTCTAATGGCTAATAGCTAATAGCTAATGGCTATTTTCTGTTAGCTTTAATTGCAGCCTGTGCAGCAGCCAGTCTTGCAACCGGCACGCGGAATGGTGAGCATGAAACGTAGTTCAAACCTGCGCCGTAGAAGAACTCTACTGATGCCGGGTCACCACCGTGCTCGCCGCAAACACCGCACTTGAGGTTGTTTCTGGTTGAACGTCCGCGTTCAACTCCGAGTTTCACCAGCTGGCCAACGCCTTCCTGATCCAATGTGTTGAATGGATCGGCAGGGATGATCTTCTGGTCGATGTAGCTGTGAACGATTGAGTTGACGTCGTCGCGTGAGAAACCGAATGTCATCTGAGTCAAGTCGTTTGTACCGAATGAGAAGAACTGTGCAACTTCAGCGATCTTGTCAGCGACTAATGTTGCGCGTGGGATCTCGATCATTGTGCCGTACATGTACTCAATAGTGACTTTGTATTTCTTTTCAATCTCAGCCTTGACGCGTTCTGCGATAGCTTTCTGATTTTCAAGCTCTTTCACGTTGATTGTGAGAGGAACCATGATCTCAAGATGTGGATGTTTCTTCTCCTTCATCAACTGTGCTGTAGCCTCAAACAAAGCACGGAACTGTGTCTCTGAAATCTCTGGATAAACGATACCGAGACGAACGCCGCGGAGACCCATCATCGGGTTGACTTCCTTCAACTCTTCGATACGCTTCTGGAGCTTCTTGAGAGTGATGTTGTACTCTGGATCTGCAGCAACAGCTTTCTGCTTGTCGAGTGTATGAGGCACGAACTCGTGTAATGGTGGGTCCATCAAACGGAAGGTGACAGGTTTGCCGTCCAAAACCTTCATTGTGGCCTTCACTGACTCGAGGATGTATGGCTCGAGTTCTGCCAAAGCAGCCTTACGTGCTTCTGTAGTGTCAGCAAGGATCATCTTACGGAGTTTAGCAAGAGGTTTCTCGCTGTTCTTGCCGTAGAACATGTGCTCGATACGGAACAAGCCGATACCTTCAGCGCCGAAGCTGACAGCACGCTGAGCGTCGTCCGGGTTATCAGCGTTGGTGCGGACACCCATCTTACGATATTTGTCGACGAGCTTCATGAACTCCTGGAAACGTTTGTTCTCTGTAGCGTCGATGGTCTTCACTGAACCGTCGTACACATAACCCTTTGTTCCGTTGAGTGAAATGATGTCGCCTTCTTTGTATGTCTTTTCACCGATCTTTACAGTGCCTTCTTTCTCGTTGATATGGACAGCCTCGCAACCTACGATGCAGCATTTACCCCAGCCACGTGCAACCAAAGCTGCGTGTGAGGTCATACCGCCACGCTGTGTGAGGATACCGTCAGCAGCGCGCATACCTTCAACGTCCTCAGGGTTGGTCTCTTCGCGGACGAGGATGTTAGCCTGCTTGGCGCTTCTGTATTCCATAGCTTTCTCGCTGCTCAATGCGATTCTACCGACCGCACCGCCAGGACCTGCCGGAAGACCGTGAGCCAAAACGCTCTTGTTCTTCTCGTCTTTAGTGTCGAGGATAGGGTGGAGGAGCTCGTCAATCTGGTTGACACCGAGTCTCATGACAGCTGTAGCCTCGTCGATTCTGCCTTCGTGAAGCATGTCGAGAGCCATGTTGACTGCTGCAACGCCAGTGCGTTTACCGACGCGGCACTGCAACATGTATAACTTACCGTCCTGAATTGTGAACTCTATATCGAGCATGTCTTTGTAGAAGTCTTCCAATGTGGCGCGAACGTCGCACAGTTCTTTGTAAGTCTGTGGCATAAGCTCTTCCATTGAAGGCATCTTCTTGTTTTTCTCGTTCTTGGTAGCTTTGTTCAATGGGTTAGGAGTGCGGATACCTGCCACGACGTCCTCGCCCTGAGCGTTGATCAGCCATTCGCCGTAGAACTTGTTGTCACCTGTTGCAGGGTCACGTGTGAAAGCAACACCTGTTGCTGAGTTTTCACCCATGTTACCGAACACCATGGTCTGAACGTTGACAGCTGTTCCCCAATCCTCAGGAATACCTTCGATTCTTCTGTATGACACAGCCTTCTTACCGTTCCAGCTCTTGAACACGGCTCTGATACCGCCTTCAAGCTGCATTTCTGCGTCATCCGGGAACTCTGTTCCGAGTTCTTTCTTGATGATCTTCTTGAAATCCTCAGCTAAAGCCTTGAGCTCGGCAGCTGTGATTTCTGTATCTGACTTGTAGCCTTTCTTTGCCTTGAAAGCATCGAGTTTGTCATCCAAAATCTTACGGATGCCTTTACCCTTGACAGGCTCTCTGTCTTCAGCCTTCTCCATGACGACGTCGGCGTACATCATGATAAGACGGCGATATGAATCGTAAACGAAACGCTCGTTCTGTGTTTTAGCGATCAATCCAGGGATAGTCTTTGAGCAGAGACCAATATTCAAAACGGTGTCCATCATACCAGGCATTGACTGACGCGCGCCTGAGCGGCATGATACTAAGAGAGGATTCTTAGCGTCACCGTATTTCATACCCATTATTTTCTCCATGTTCTTGATTCCTGCATGAACCTCGTCCATCAAACCTGCTGGAAGCTGGCATTTGTTAGCATAATAAGCTGTGCAGCATTCAGTTGTGATTGTGAGACCTGCTGGAACCGGTAAACCTAACAGACACATCTCTGCTAAGTTTGCACCTTTTCCGCCCAACAAATTCTTCATTGTTGAGTTACCCTCGGCTGTACGGTTGCCGAAAAGATAAACGTACTTGGTTTTTCCCATTTTTTTAATGTTATTTGTTGTGTTACTATATGATTTTCAATATTATAGCAAAAATTGCCACTATTTTTTTTGAAAATCGCAAAATTAGGAAAAATTTCTGAAATTTCATAAAAATTTTTAAGATTTTTGTATTTTTGCAAAAAAATTAAAAATGGGTAGAATTATTGCATTATTAGCTGTTTTCAGCGTTGTATATATTGTTTTGAGAGTATTTAAGGCTAACAATAGAGGCTCGGTCAATCAGCTGAATGCCAACGGAGGTTGCAGTTCGGGTTTGATAGGAGCGGGCATAGGTTTTATCATTGGCGGAGGCCCAATAGGCGCCATAATAGGATATGCTCTCGGAACCATATTCGGAGGCAGTTACACCAAGGAAGACGTACAGTTCATGGGCAACAGCCCTCGTCAGCGTGACTTTTCGGCCAGCTTGCTGGTGCTTACGGCTGCAGTGATGAAGGCCAACGGCGTTGTGAAAAAGTCGGAGCTCGACTATGTGAAGCGTTTCTTCATTTCGAGTTTCGGTCAGGAGCAGGCTGAAAAGTACATACTCACTCTGCGTGAAGTCCTCAAGCAAGACATACAAATTGCCGAGGTTAGCCAGCAAATAGGCCGTTACATGGACTATTCGTCCAGACTGCAGCTGTTGCACTATCTGTTTGGCATAGCTGCCGCTGACGGTCAGGTTCAGGATTCTGAAAGCACTCTGATTCAGTCAATTGCCAATTACATGGGCGTTTATGCATCCGATTTCGATTCCATAAAGGCCATGTTTGTCAAGCAGGTTGACGACGCCTATACCATACTCGGCATTGACCCTTCGGCCGCGGACGATGAAGTCAAGAAAGCTTACCGTGAAATGGCCAAGAAAAACCATCCCGACAAAGTTGCTTACCTTGGCGATGACGTCAGAAAAGACGCTGAGAAGAAATTCCAGGAAATCAACGACGCTTACGACAGAATCAAGAAGCAGCGCGGCATGAACTAGCCTATTTGTAAAGTCTCCACCTCAGTCCGAACATAATCTTTGAATCGCGCATAGGATAATGCGGCGTGGTGAAATATCTGTTGTCGTTCGATAAAGAATAAACGTTGGTGTAAGCCACATACAGATTTGCACGTTTCAGTTTTATGGTCAGGTTTATGTCCAGGAAAGGATAATTTCCGATTTTCACATCGTTTTGCAGATGGAAAACTCTTAATGCCGGCATGTACGCGTCGGCGTAATATTCTGTGAAATAGTTAATCACCACTGCCGGTTGCAGTATGGAAACTCCTTTCACCAAGCGTATGTTCCAACCGAGTTTCAGCTTTCCATATACCAGAGGCAGATGTAAGACATTGTCATTATCAGTTACTTGCATTGATGCCATACCGGCAATCTCAAAATGACGCAGTTTGACGTCAAATTTGGCGTAGGCAGATGTGACATTGAGTGTGCCGGTGTATTGTACAGGCTTGGCATTCTCTCCAAAATAAATGTAATGATCTATTGTAGTCTGCTTTAACCCTAAGGTAATCCAGCGTATTTGATATGAGCCGCTGAGCCGCATGTAGGTGGCCGGACTGAAATCGTTCTGCCATCTGAAATTGTTTGAATAATAGTATTCTTCAAACCAATCGGGCGATTTTCTTGACAGATTCACATCGAATACAAGTGCACCAATGTTTTTCGTGTAAGTTCCCAAAAACTGCTTCCACTGACCGCTCAAAATGAAATCTCCAGCTTGATAATCGCTTAAAATCAATTCACCTTTTCCGGTAATTCTGGTCGATTTGAATAAATTGATGATTATTCCGGCCTTTACTCTGATATTCTGATAGTTGACTTTTCCGAACCGCTCGCCGGTCAATAGGTCTGTATAGCCATTGTGCTGAGTGTAGTTGTGCTCGGCGCCGAATGTCAGGTAAAACGGTATGTCGTTGTTATATTTGCCGTATGTTAAGGAACTCCAGCTTATCTCATTCCTGATTGTATAAAAACTCAGGCTGTCGAAGGTTTGCGTGCTGTCGAGCACAGCATCATAAGCGCTGTAAAATGACGATAAGGGATCTTTATCGTTATAAACATAGCTGTTTTTCTGGAAATCGAACGAATAGTTTATTCTGCCAAGTCCTATTCTCCGTCTGTTTACAGTGTCGTTAGGCTTGTCAGAGTCGCTAAGTACAAAATGCTGGTTCAAACCGAATCCGGACACTCTTAAAAGATTACTGGCGCTAGACAGATTTACATCTATGACGGATTTGTCGGTTTCTATCAGATCTGTGAATATGGAATCGTGAGTTATACCGCCGTTTTCGTAAACGTCTACCTTATTGGTGAAATAATAGCCGTTAAGGCCATAACGTCCGTTTCTGGTGTTCCAGCGGAAGTTTCCCATGAAATAATAGTTCTGTGCATAGCTTCTGATGTATACAGAAGGCGCAAAATCTATATTATAACAGAGAGTCAAATAAAAGCGGGGGAGTAATTGACGGCAGAAAAGCACACCCAGATGCTGTTCTTTTTTGCTGCCGACCATGTATTTAATCTCTGTAAAAGGCTGATATACAATTGGATATCTTATTTTATCCTTTGTGATGATGAATTTTTCGTATGAGGGCAGCCTGTCATTAAACCCGATAAAAGCAGGGAAAGAGAACTCCATATTGTTATGGGCATGTCCGGAGCCGCTAAGTTCCTGGTAATATTCATAAAGTTGGTTGGTCGGGTCGTAGAACGAGGCCAAAAGGGTAGTGGTGTCCCAAATTTGAACATTCCCAAGCTGCTGATTCTCAAGCCTATCGTAAAAATACCGCACGGCTGTGGAATCCACTCTTGTAGAATCGTTCACATGTAAAAGGGCAGGGGCGGCCATTAAAATATGGCTGGATATTACACCTATTAATAATAATATGCCCTTTAGAAATTTCACGGTGCAAAGATAGTAAAAAGCTATTAGCTATTAGCCATTAGCCATTAGTTTTTTTTAAAGTAAGAATGGATTCTTCTCAATAATCAATAACTAATAAACAAAAAAAAGGAACCGTCAAAAAGGCGGTTCCTCTATGGGGGTGGCGACGACCTACTTTCCCACAAGCTAATGCAGTATCATCGGCGCGGCAGGGCTTAACTTCTCTGTTC